>Ga0209609_10001112_pt1 | contig 15735 bp, 13 predicted proteins | sample LakKivw325mmetaG_FD_184136 | JGI IMG/M metagenome (GOLD analysis project Ga0209609, IMG submission 184136) | Anoxic lake water microbial communities from Lake Kivu, Rwanda to study Microbial Dark Matter (Phase II) - Lake Kivu water 325m metaG... | ecosystem: Environmental > Aquatic > Freshwater... | reverse complement strand
TTAAGGAGGACAATTTATTCGGAGGTAACTTTATGAAGGAATTAGAAGGTAAAACAGTACTCATTACGGGCGGCACAAGCGGCATTGGCAAAGTAGCTGCCCTCGAGCTGGCGAAAAAAGGCGCCGCGATTGCGATAGTCGGTCGTAATCCCGATAAAACCACCCAGGTAGTTCAATTCATCAAGGATCAATCCAATAACCCGACCGTGGATGGGCTGATTGCCGATTTATCGTCAATTTCTGAAGTCCGCAATCTGGCAAATGCATTTCACCATAAGTACCATCATTTACATGTGCTGATCAACAATGCCGGGGGAATCTTCGCCACCCGCCAGGTGAGTATCGACGGCTATGAATACACTTTTGCACTAAATCATCTGGCTTACTTCACCCTTACCAATTTGCTGTTGGATATGCTCATCGCAGATGCCCCTTCGAGGATCATCAACGTGTCGTCCAACGCCCATTTGGGTGCCAGCCTGGATTTTAACGATCTGCAAACCGAGCATCATTATGGCTATGGCGGTTACCGGGCTTACAGCAAATCAAAATTAGCCAACCTGCTTTTCACCTATGAGCTAGCCAAGCGCCTGTCCGCTAACGGCGTTACAGTGAATGCCGTCCATCCAGGTGCGGTTGCCACCGGGTTTGGACACAACAATGGTGGCACGATGAAACTGGGCATGCGCCTGTTCGACCAGTTCGCCCTCACCCCAGAGCAGGGTGCTGATACGATCATCTACCTGGCATCTTCTCCAGATGTCGAGGGGATAAGCGGAAAATATTGGAACAACCGAAAAGCAATCGCCTCTTCACGGCAATCCTACGATGAAGAAGCTCAGAAATATTTGTGGGTGGCGAGCGCGCAGATGGTCGGCCTGCCAGAAACCATTCATCAATCCATTAACTAGCTGTTAGCTTTCGACTCGGCCGATATATTCACCGACTTCTTCCTGGCGTTCAATACCTCTTTCAAGGAATAGATAAATGCCGGGATGGCAATGACGATCATAAACAATCCAATCAATACATACCCCACGTCAACCGACAGGAAACGGTCCCAACCCAAGAAGGTTGCGACGCCAAATACAACAAACAGCAGCCCACCGAAAAATAACGTCCTGCCTCCCGTTTGCGACCCGATGCGCTTTATCTCTTCCTCACTCAGCATGCGCGACCAGCGCATAGCAGAGCCAAACAAAAATCCTATCAATACCAGCATGATCATTGTCCCGATCCCGAAAACCAGCCCGGGTAAAAATCCCAACCAGGCGTTTCCCATTGCCGGGGCAGCCACCGTGTTGACAAACAGCGAAAAACCGCCGAAACCAAACCCGGCGATGAAGCCATGGATGAGCGTCCAGCGCACTGGTGGTGTTCTGGCCGGTTCAGCGGAATCAGTATGGCGAATGTTCATCACCTTACCGGATACTTCAATTTTATTGGCTTCTTCATGATGGTGGCCCAGCAGGTGGAAGTGGGGATAAAAATTCAGCTTTAATACCATCGCCCCCGCAACAGACATTACCACCCCCACCACAATGTACACGACCTGGTTGACGCTTGGGTTGAGCAGGTATGGTGATAGCGCAAGGTAGGCAGCTTCAGAAAGCAGCGTGCGCTGCAGGGTAAAAGCCGCTGAAAAATATAAGCCGGCTTTAATTCCTTGCCGCCCGCTGGCACCCCCAATTGCATAGCTGAATGTGATTGGCCAAGTATGCTCATCCGGCAGCACCCCATGTAGCATTCCAAACAGGAATGAATAAATAACCGCTGTCAGGGCCGTCATTGCAAAGTGTCGGTTTGCAGCTTTCTGGCATCACGCCAACGCAGCCACAAGATAAACAAGCCTGCAATACCAATAATCGCCTGCCCAATAAACACATCCAGTCCCGGCCCGACATAATCGGTAATAACCGTGGGGAGGCCGTCCCACAACCCGTGCAGCAATGACACCAGCAAGTATGTCCCGATCAAATATAAAGTAATCCTGAAACGGCCATCGCGTGATTCCCTGAACAACATGCTGGTTAAAATCGCCGTCCAGGTGCCGTGCCCCACGGGTGATAGGATGCCGCGTACCATGGTCACATATACGGTTTGCGATAAGCTGTCACTTTGGAGAAACGCGGTAAACGCATAGCCGGTGCTCTCTAGTGCCGCGAAACCCATCCCCACCGCAGCCCCCAATATCAATCCGTCCATCTCGGTTTTATCTTTCAGGCGATAAGCGATGATGATCACCGCCAGGATCTTGGCAAACTCCTCAATCAATCCCACTTCCATCGTGCTGCCGAAATCGATCCTGTGGATAAACAATGGCTCCAACAAGGAGGCAGCCAATACCCCCAGGATGCCCCCGTACACGAAGCTGATGAAGGTGGTGGGCATGGATAGATTGCTCAGGTGCTTGCGCTCATAAAAGAATGTCACATAGGTAATAGGCACCAAAAAACTGCCGATCAATACCACCGTCGGGAACAGGTTGGGGTTTTGGGTGGCGATCAATAAGATCCCCGATAGAATAAATAATATCAACCCGGTGATGAATGTCCTTATCCACGCAGTTGCCCTGCGATGTTTTATTGCCTCAGCAGGTGCACCTAATTCAGGCTGTTCCACATCGGTTGATTCCTCCTGGCGTTCCATATCCATGGCTCCTCCTTTGTTTTATTACGCTTGGCTTGATAAATCTTGAAAAAACAATCGAGATGGCCCCTACCACTTGGACCTGCTCATATCCCGTAAAAAGCTGATGATATCTTCGCGAGTCAGCATCCCCTCGATTCTACCGTCGGTCATCACCGGCAGCTGGTTCACGCCATCCCGATCCATCACCTCAATTGCGTCCCATAATTCTGTATTGGGGCCAATTTGCTTCCACTTTGACGAAGGGATCATTACCTGGCTGACCATCGTGGTTGGCCATTGATCCCTGGGCACATTCTGAAGATGGTGCAGGGTAAGCAATCCCACCACCTGGTCGCCGCTTTCGACGATAAAACTCCTCCTGCCGCCCCCCAGGATGTGGTCATCAACCAGTGATTGCAAAAGTGTGTCACCCTGGATAATGGTGTAACGCTGGCTCATCACTTCGGACACCTTATGCCCTGAAAGTGTATTTTTAACCTGCTCCTGCCTCACCTGGCCGCGTGACGCCGACACCAGGAACCAGCCGATGAAGGCAATCCACAAACCATTAATCAGGTTGCCGGTGAAAATCTCGTATACGCCGAAAATGATGAACAGATAAGCAACAAAGCTTCCTACGTAGGAGGCAATCATCAATGCTCGATGGCGGTTATGGGTAACTCCCCAGATAATGGACATTAATACCCCGCCGCCATCAAGTGGGAAGCCCGGTATCAAGTTGAATAACCCCAGGATCACATTGATGTATGCCAGGTACTCCACAATCGCCAGCAATGGCTCGATGGGTGTAAAAACATATGTCAACCCGTAGAATACCCCGGCAAGCACGAAACTTACCACCGGCCCGGCGAATGTGATCCAGAATTCAGACACCGCACTCACCGGCTCTTCGCTAATCTGGGATATCCCCCCGAAAATGAAAAGGGTGATGCTGTGTACCGGTATCTTGTACCGCAGTGCAATGAAAGAATGCCCCAACTCATGCAGTAGGACACTCACAAACACCATAATTGCGGTGATTGCACCAACGATCCAGTACTCCCCCGTCGACCAATTTTTAAATTCGGCCGGAAAATAACCCGTGGCAAAAGTCCAGGTAAATAGGATTGCGATTAGAAACCAGCTATAATCGATCTTGACTGGAATACCGAATATCTTCCCCAGGCTGATTCCACCTCCACCCATATCTATCCTCCCATATCTTTCTTAAGCTCGATGAATTCTATAGCTCGATTAATTCTATACTAATTAGATGCAATAATCGCTCAATGGACTGCTTAAAAATGTAATAATCTGATCTAAATCCATCTATTTACACCTCAGTGTTAAAAATTCGCACCGGAGGTTATTAATTGTGCTGTTTGTACAATAATACCTCTCGGAGATAATACCTTAGATTTTTTAATTATGAAGACAAGATTAATACTCGGATATCAAGTGTCGATCAGTGTATCTCAAAGATACCCGTGAATCGCGGAAACATGCTTTTTACGATGGCGAAATTTAGGGCCATTTTATATACCGGCACCGCATATAGATTTTTATAAGTAAGAGCTATCTAGATGATCCAATATAACGAATGCTGCTTTGCCGCACTCTATTGCCCCAGCGGGCAGATGTTTAGATCCGTGGATAAAACCTCAGATCGCGCCAGCTCTTTCCCATTTTTATCCACGGCGGCCACCTGGAAATAGCACTCATTGGGAGGCAGGCCTGATAAGTTATATTGGGTTTCAAATCCTACCTTTGCACGCTGGCCGATGAGTGCCATCGCCTGGGATGAAATCCCACCATACAGGCTCCAGGAATCCACCTCGGTGGCGCCATTCCACGAATAACCCAGCGTGAATTCGCCTTCATGGGATGTGTAAGCCAGGTCAGGCGCGCTATCAGGCATACCCAACCATGGGCTGCGAAAAGCCCGGTAGCTCACGTAGGGTTGGTCAAAAGCCAACTCGAAAACCACCTGGTTATCTGGCGTTACTTCCGTCATCGAGCTGAATACATACCCATTCCTCACCACTGCGCTTCCCCAGCCGATGAAAGTGTTGCCATTCGCCATGTGTTGCACGTTACCCATGAAATCGGTAAATACCGGCGGGTTGTGGATATACGACCAAACCAAAGTGGCAGTCTGATTTACTTCGTCCAGCTGGTATTGTAGAGCGCGTGAAGTGGCAGGAGACTGGTCGGTACCGTGGTTGTCAAACATAGTGAGATCTCCATTGGAAAGCACGGCGATGTCGTGCTGGTAGTGAAATCCGCCATCATTCACCAATTTAAAGTCGCTCTTAACACCCCCAAAACGCCACATGATGGCGCCGGTTTGCAAGTCAATCTTGGTGATCGAGCTTAAGTTTCGGCAAGAGAGCAGCAGGTTGCCGTCGCCGGTCAATGCCAGCCCGTTGCCGTGGATCAGGTCGATCTGGTCAGAGGTCAGGCTGGAGGTGGATTCGCTATATGCAAAGTGGTCCCAACTGCGCCACTGGAAGATTACGTTGTTGTGGGGGTCCAGCTGCTGGATCACCAGCCCTGTCACATCGGCATTCTTCTTACCTCCCCGCACTTCCTTGCTCATATCGACGGTTTGCTCATCAGCGATCATTAAAAATACATACCCATCCGGTGTCATCAGGAAATCGTGCAGGTCGGAAGTATAGCCATTCTGGGCTGAATACGTTCCCACGACCTTGTAATGATCATCCATGATCACGTGTATGGAATCTTTTTGGTCGTAATACACCATGTACCCGCTGGCAGCACCTTGAAATCGAATGCCGCCAGCTGGTCTGCCATTGATTGGTAATATATGATCTGCCCGTTATTGTCCAGGATGAGCAGGTAAGACCCAACCGTTGACATGGTCCAATAAAAAGGTGCCACGAAGATGAATCCCTCGTCCGCAGTATCCGTGGACGTTACAGACACGGTGTAATGGGGGATATCCTGCGGCAGGGTAAGGTATTCCGGGAAAGCAGGCACGGGTGTGGCCGACGGAACCGCGTTGGAAGCCACCACTGCGGTCTGCTGGTTGGTTGCCACCGTAAAGGTGTAATTCATGGGCTGGTAAGCCACCCCTGAGCTCAGGTTCAGGCCGCTCACCTGCACCATCACCTGCTCTCCGGGTGAAAACTCCTGGTTGGGCTTATAAATCACCGTCCGGTTGTCATCCGCCAATACCAGCTTGCCATCATGTTGGCCAGTCTTCGATCCGGTGAGCGAGACGGTCAGGCTGGTAAGGTTAGCTGCATTCAATGTGGGGCCAAAACGCAGGATGAGCGTGTCATTTTTCGAAACATATTGGGCGTTGGCAAGCGGCGAGTAATATTCCAGGGGCAGGCGCGTGGGTTCGTTGCTAACTGTGGGCGTTGAATTTGTAGACGCACCTTTAGCAGGTTGCGAGCAGGCTGATAATGCCACAGCCAGTAACAGGTAGGCGGTCACCAGCGTTTTTTTCTTCCCGAAAGTAACTAAAAAATTAGCTAACATGGCTCCTCCCAAGTTGATATATCCATGTCAAACCTAGGTAGATTGACGTAATCTCCCACCATTTCTCTTCTTCTATTCGGGATTATAGCAATTGGAAAATGCGTATTGCCCGCTGGTTACATTAAAGCAAACGAAGAACTAGATACGTCGTGCTAATCTCCGCTATCCAGCCTTTCGATTATCGCCCGTGTCATTTGCCAAGTTTTCTCCATCACTTCCGGCTTCATCTTGTCGAATGTGTCTGCCCGCTGGTGCCAGTAAGGCAAAACGCCATCCTTCGTCATCCCGGTGAGGGTGATGGCCGGGATTTTATTGCGTAGCGCGTCGGCCATTTCCGTGTTACCACCGCTGGTCACTGCCGGGTAGGCATCCCACTCTGGGTGTTCCCTAGCCAGGCCCTCAGCTATGCGCACCAGCCCAGCATCCGCTTTGAACGGCACGATGATGCCCTCCCTGGTCAGCCAAGCCGGGCCTGAACAGCCGATCATCTCGAACACCAGGGCGGTTGGACGCGCCAGCTCATTAAGGTGACGCTTGTAGAAATCGATCATTCCGTAATGCTGCACTTCCTCGCAACCCGTGCACACGGCGAAAACCCGGGTACGCTCCAGCGGCTGGGCTGCGAATTCCTTTGCCAGGGTCAGCACCATACCAGCGGCGCTTGCGTTATCATTGGCACCGGCGGTAAATGGCGTCGCCTCTGCCTGCAGGCACATCGTCGCCAGCAGGACGGCGCACACTGCTGCAGGTATGCCGGCATACCATGCCCAGGGGATATCCAGGAAGGCTGCCAGGGTATACATAACCGCTTGCAGGATAAAGCACGCGAAGGTAAGCATGGTAAAGCGGTCATAGATGCCAACCCAGCGTTGTGAGCTAAAAATGATCGGTGTGCGCTGGCTGTCGAGGTGGCCCACCAGCAGCAGGTCGCGCTGGTGCTCACCGGTTGGCGGGATAACTGCCCACACATTCTGGCTCTGTCCCTTTGGTATGATGATGCGGAAGATGTTATTGATAAAACTGAGCTCCAGCAATTCGTTGGCCAGCACGAAGATGGAGAGCACCGCCGCTGCGATAGCCGTGACACCGCCCCCCAGTGGGAAAATGATGAATGCCACCAGCATCAGCAGGCTGCCCAGCAGGTGCGGGTGAAAGATCGACCTTGCGCTCAGGAAGGTCTCCCACTTGGGTTGCAAGCCTATTTTCTCGAACTGTTCCTGGGCATAAGTCGCTGCCCGGCGCTCTCCCTGGCGGGTGGGCCCGCGAGGCCCAATATCCTCCGCCAGGGCGCGAATGTGGTTGAGCCAGGTGTCAATGTGGGGATTCGACGATGTTGGTTCGGACATGGCATTCTCCAGGGGAGGGATGGAGACATTATACCCAATTGCCCGAATACTAATAACCGAAAACCTTATGGTGAGTAGATTCCTCAAGATATAGCAGCAGGTCATTTCATTAGCATATTTTCATATTTTGAAACTAATTGCTCCATTTATTCGTCCAATTAATCAGGAGGTACAAGAATGAAAACCAGTAAGATTCGCATTCGCTTGCTGCATTTCTCCGTAATCGGTGCTTTGCTGCTGGCGATCTCTATGCCTATAACAGCTATTGCGGCCGCTCCACAATCTTGTGGACCGACTTATACGGTTCAACCAGGCGATACCTTGAGTGGTATCGCAGTCTCTTGTGGGATACCCCTGGCTACATTGGAGCAGGCCAACCCACAGATCCAAGACTATAATCTGATCTACCCGGGTGAGCAAATCAACATCCCGCAGGCAGTGATCCCAATTACCGGCGCGGCAATTGCCATCTCGCCTGCCAGCGGCAATCCTGGAACCCAGGTGACGGTGTCGGGAGCCAATTTCCCTTCCAACGCGACGGTGAGCATTAGCGCCACACAACAGGCAGGGTCCGGGTCTGCCAGTGCTTCAACAACCACTGACGCCAATGGAAACTTCTCAGCAACCCTGGCCATTCCCAGTAACGCCCCGGCCGGTAGCCTGTGGACGATCACCGCTGCTGCAGCCACCATCGGTGGGCCTTCGTCTTCGGCAAACTTCCAGGTGACCCAGGCAGCCCCGGCGACCGGTTATTACACGGTGCAGAGTGGTGATACCCTCTCCAGCATCGCCTTGAAGTTCAACACAACCGTCAACGCCCTGTTGCGAGCCAATCCCAGCCTGAATAATTCCACAACCATCAAGGTCGGTGATCAGCTGGCCATCCCAGGTTCACTGATAACCGAGAGTGGGCGAACCATCTACATCGTGAAACAGGGAGATTACCTGTCAGCCATTGCCTTTGCCCAGGGCGTCAGCCTGTCGGCTCTGGAGGCAGCCAACCCGAATATATCGAACTACAACCTGGTCTTCCCGGGTGAGCGGATCGTTATCCCCTCCAGCATCATCCCCATTACCGGGGCGCAAATCATTCTGTCGCCGTTTAGCAGCGTCGCCGGCGCCCAGGTGACCATCAATGGGGAAAACTTCCCGACCAACACTGCCATTGTAGTATCGGTTGGCCTGCAAGGGAAAGCCGCGGCTTTCACTCTGTCAGCCACCACGGATAGCAACGGCGCCTTCAGCGTAACCGCCACCATCCCCAGCAGCGCCAGCCCTGGCAGCGCGTGGACCATATCCGCCACTACCCAGGCCAGCGGCGGCCCAACTGCCAGCGCCAACTTTCAGGTGACTGCGCAAGCCCCCACCGGGTTGTATACCGTCCAGTCTGGTGATACGCTCTCCAGCCTGGCGCTTCGTTTCAACACCTCAGTGAGCGCATTGCTGCGGGCAAACCCGCAAATTGCCAACCCCGACGTGTTGACCGTGGGGCAACAGCTATACATCCCTGGCTCGCTGGTCACGGTGAATGGACAGACGGTTTACATTGTGAAATCGGGTGATTACCTGAGCTTGATTGCCGCCGAACAGGGCGTCAGCCTGTCGGCCCTCGAACAGGCCAACCCGCAAATCACCGATCCCAACCTGATCGTTCCGGGTGAGCATGTGGCGATACCGTAATATCATCCTCGATGGACGAAGGCAATGCAAGGCCTTCATCTAATGGCTGAATCGAATCAAAAGAAGTCGCCTCAACGACGAACTCGGGAGGCGACTTCTTTTATATCTATGAAAACCTGAGCAGGCTGGGCCATAATGAAGCGCACCCCCCAATCAGAATTGCCATCCCGGGCAATGCAAGTCTGCAAGGTGAGCACCTGTTTTTGCTGGTAATAATGGGCGAATACCCCATCCACGCTCTCCTGCTGGCGGGTGGCCAAATCTAAAAAATCGCTGCGCAAGTCTGCCGGCGTTAACCTCTGGTAATCGCCGATCTCACTCACCGTGTAGTGCGAAATTCGGCCGTTGCCATAAACCAATACCAGGTCAGTGCCTGGGATTAAATCGAAGAAATAGCGCCCCGAAAGGTAGTTATGCGCCAGCAGGCCGGTGGCACCGAATAAGCTGGCTTTGAAAAATTGGGTGGCGGTGCCCTCCGTGGTGTCGATGTAAGCCGGGTCGCCGTCCGGCTGCTGTACGACGAGCAGCGCCATGATATCCTTCACGTAGATGCCCACCAGGCGTTCAGCCTCGCCATTGGCCACCTGGGCAACGAAATCCGTCAGCGAGGGTAGATCGGGCTGTGGGGTGGCGGTTTGAGCTGCCACCGGGGACGAGCCGGGTGCCATGGATGTATCCACGACCAATGTAGCTGCTTGCGTGCGATTGGCCTGGTGCATGGAAAAAGAAGCGAACCTGACCTTTCCCCTGGCAGGCAGCATATCCTTGGAAACCGAAGCCTGCCATGAAGTCTCAGATGCGGCTATTATGGATGAGCTGCCATCGCCACGCAGCGTTTCATATAGGGTTATGAGCAGGATACTGGTGATGAATATTGCAACAACAAAGCGTTTTCTACCCGTAAAAACTGGTTTCAACCAATTCCTCCTGACCTGAGCCGGGCAATAACCCGGAGGAATCTGAGCTTTACCATTATAGATACTGTCGAACGGAAATTAGCTGTCGGCTGCGACAAACCTGCCAGCCCTGGCACAAGAGTCTGGCTATTATACCAAAGAATCAAATTTGGCAGCCAGGTGGGTTCTACCCACACCCATGCTGAAAGTTGAGGAGGATCAGATCCATGCCCTTATCCGCCCTAACCAGCAAGTTGGTTGCTGGTCGCATGGCTAGCCGCAGAGCTGTGTGCGAACGCCCGATGCTCTAGGGAGTACCACTGGATAATTCAGAGATTATAATAATTTCAATTACACAGCCAATCTCGGAGAATTGCAGAACACATCATGGATAGACCGGAAAATAACTTAGATAGCCTGACGAAAGACGAGCTGCAGTTTGAGCTGCAGAAAGCCCTGGGTGAGCTCGACGAGCTGGATGACCTGGAGAATGCCATCGTGGGGCAGACAAACCTGCACATTGGAATGCACAAAATACTTGAATACCGCCAGGAATTTGAGCTCGACCGCCAGCGCCTCAACCAGCACATTGCCCAGCTTCGCGCCCGCCTGGCTGATTTGGACCGCAATCGTAATAAAACCTGATATTCTACTGACATGCGCACCGTCTTCGATTTCCAGGATCAGCGGACACCAGCCAGGTGCTTTCCAAAGCTGAGGTATTGGATAGCATAGCGAAGCAATCGATTTTACCCCCCCAACAACCGTGAAGTCTGCACAGGGTGTTTTCGTGCCTCTACCTGGCGCTGTAATGAGAATCCATGGTCGGTAATGGTTAAAATCCATTCCTGGCCAGCTATCCTCTTCTTGATGCGCTTCCAGCAATGAGTGGAAAATTTCACGCCTGATTGGTTTCAGGCATCCGTTTCATAATCAAAGGGGGCGGCGGCGCTCCGAACCTTCTCTTCGGGATACGCTATTTGGATACGAAATACAGCGGGTACACCTTCATCATGCGGCCTGACCTGGACGAGGTGTATCTCATAGATGATAGAGACTTCGAGAATTGCTACCCCGATTGTCCAATACTAACTGTTGTCAGCTTTAATTGCAATCTCCAGACCTGGTACCACATTTTAGTCAAGGTCATTAGACCTCGCTTGCAATTGTTCATCAACGATTCCCAGGTCATCGACCTGGCGCTCGAAAGCCCATACAGGGCCAGTGGAATTATTGCTTTGACGGGTTGGACAGGAGCGACTGGGACGCATGTGGTCCAATTCGATGATGTGGTCGTTCGCTATCCTTATATTTACCATTTTCCGGGGGTGCTCAGGAAATAAAAACCTTAAGCAGTGCTGGTTAATTTCACCCTGGAAGAGGCTATTTACGGGCTGCTCAACCAATCGGAAATTAGCTTTTGATGGCTCGTTACAACCTGCCCTGTCAGCATCTCTGCCAGGCTGTGCTGGTAACCAGGATAAGAAATGAGCCCAAACGCACTATCGGTGATAGTGAATGTTGCCTGATATTGCAAAGCAGGCTGGTTGCCGTTGGATTGAAAATGGGTGATTGATTGGTTCCGAAAGGAAATATCTCCATTGGTAGCGTATGAGACACTCATCTGGATCTCCGAGCTCGTATAGAAGGGAGTCCAGATATGCTTGATCGGTGCGACCACCACGTATAGCACGGGGATATCCATGTGGTCGGCTGGGGCACTCATTGCTGAAACCTGGCCTGTATAATCTTGATCTTCGAGCATTTTTGTTAGCTTGGTTTGTATTTCCTGCGACAGGCCTGCCCCTGCGTCAACAAATAACCCGGTGGTAGCAGGCGCAAATTCAATCGAAATTGCGGATTCTCCCTGATGGCTGGAAGCTATTGTAGAATTAAACGTTGCCTGGCTTTTACTGATGCGGAAGTCAAACAACCCAAATGCCACGCAAAGGATCAGCAAAGCAGCCAGTAGGAATAAGCCCCATTTTTTCAAGGACGATCTTTCAGAACGGTGTTCGACGGAATTCACCATGACCTCATTTCTAAATTTTGTGATAGATTACGGGAAGTTTAAACCCGCCCATCTTATCATAAAAATCAATGGATCGCGGTGCTGATTCTGGGATTCAGAATTGCATACCTCACCATCTCATACCGTGCTCGCGACCGCGCCGCTCTATCAAAGATAAACGGAGGGAATTTACTTCGTACCCAGGTCTCCTAGAGAAACCAGCAACTATCTGCGTTACGCGTTTTAACGTTTAACATCTAAGCTTTGAAATGTACCAACCAGCTAATTTACGGTCCAAGCTCAGGCTTCTATAATCCGCGCCAGGATGTCGCTGCTCTCCATCAGCGTATATTCGGTGCCGTTATACTTGATTTCAGTGCCTGAATACTTGGCAAACAATACCTTGTCATTCACCTGGACCTTGATATCCTCGTCATCACCGATGGCAATCACCAAACCCGTCTGCGGCTTTTCCTTGGCGGTTTCTGGGACGAAGATCCCCGAGTTGGTGCGGCCTTCCTGCTCTAACGGCTCGATGAGCACGCGCGCTCCCAGGGGCTGAATATTGGGAAGAGAACCATTTGTCGACATGAGCAAACCTCCTAGTATGATCTATCGAATCCCTAACAGCTGGTTGATCTTTGGCCTGTCAAAACCAACCACGATCCTGCCGCCTATATCGATCACTGGCACGCCTTGCTGGCCTGAGCGGCGCACCATGTCGCGAGCTGCGGCCCGGTCGCGGCTGACATCCACGTCTTTGAATTTAATGCCTCTTTCGCGAAAGTAGCGCTTGGCCTGGTTGCAGAAACTGCATGTGGGGGTTGAAAACACGATGACACGCGGCTGAGGTCTTTGGGCAGCAGGCATGTTACAACTCCGCTGATGGATAGCTGGTGTGGTGGCGGTGGATACGGCGCGGGTCTGAGTTCAGCCTGCCGGCCTGGTAGGCTGCCAGGGCTGATTCAATGTCCCTCTCACCGGTCATGATCACCTGCAAGCCATGCTGCACGGCGCTGTCATATGCCGGCTGGCCCATGCCGCCGCTCACTAGCACCTGGCAATCGAAAATCGCGGAAAACATATCTTCATGCATGGCGTCGTGCTGGTGGAAGTGATGAGCCTGAGGCTCGTCGTGCTGCCCGTGAAAGGCCTTCTGGCGCTGCTCCAGTTGTACGGGCTGCCCTTCCTGGACGGTTGCGACCACCATGTAGGGGGCGCTGCCGAAATGACGGCTGATGGTGCGCCCATCTGCGGATGGAAATGCAATTTTTACCATTAATATTCTCCATAACAATAAAATTGGTTCGAGTGCTTCAAAATCATTGGATGCATTTCTTTCTGATAGGTTGCACGTGGAATAGCCTTCGGACCTATGTCACCCCAATTGGTTCAACATTTACACTTGCAAGCCTGTTGCAGAGATGTGCCTGCCCCAGCCCTGTAATTATCCAGGCAAAATCGGCATGTGGCATTTTTATCTTCTCGGGGTAAGGCAAGGTGAGGTGATTTTTACCAGCCGGTAGAATAAATACGTCGCGTCGGTATTGGTTGGTCTGATTGGATTGACCCATCAAATAAATATTGATCCTGCCGAGAGTCATAGTAAAATTATGTTGACCGGCTGAATTGTCCTTTGTGGTGCATATAGATGGGAAATAAGCCAGATGTTGACCATTTCACTTTTGGGCGATTTCCGGATTTCATATGCTGGAAAGCCTGTAACCGGGGTTAATACATCACGCCTTCAATCGCTATTAGCTTATCTGGTGCTGCACAGGGAAGCAGCTCAGTCGCGTGCTCACCTAGCCTTCCTTTTTTGGCCTGATACCAGCGAAGCCCAGGCCCGCACAAATTTACGCAACCTGCTGCACCACTTGCGTCAGGCTCTGCCTGAGGCTGACACCTACCTGGATATCAGAGGTCCAACCTTACAGTGGCGGCCTGGCAGCCCTTTTACCCTCGACATATCCGAATTTAATGCTGCACTGTCTCGTTTTAATAACCTACCCCATGCAGTTTATTCAAATGCCAGTCGAGCTGAGTTGCACCGTGCAATTACCCTCTACAATGGGGATTTACTGCCCAGTTGCTACGATGATTGGATCATCCCCCTGCGTGAAGCGCTGCGCCAGGCTTACTTGGGTGCCCTGGATCGATTTGTGCAAATGCTGGAAGAACAGCGCGATTATCCGGCGGCGATCCGCTACGCCCAGCGCCTCCTGCAACACGACCCACTGCACGAAGCCACCTACAGGCAGCTGATGCGCCTGCATGCTCTCAATAATGACCGAGCCGGCGCGTTGCGTGTCTACCATACATGCGCCACCGTCTTGCAACGTGAGCTGGAGGTTAAGCCCAGCCTCGCCACCCGTGAGGCCTACCGGCAGCTGCTTGGTTCAGAGTCGCCATCCTCCCCAATGGAACAGGCTCCCACTGCCTTTTCTCCGCTGGTCGGCCGTCAGCAAGAATGGGCGGAGCTCTTATACACCTGGCGTTCAGTGACTTCGAGCGGAAAACCACACGTCGTTCTGCTACGCGGCGAGGCAGGCATCGGCAAGACCAGGTTGATGGAAAATATGCTCCAATGGGCTGCCCGCCAGGGGATCACCAGTGCCAGCGCGCGCTGCTATGCAGCTGAGGGCGACCTGGCATACGCACCAGTTACAAGCTGGTTGCGCGCCCATCCCCTTACAACTATGGAAGATATCTGGATAACAGAGGTGGCACGCCTGCTGCCAGAGCTATTAAGCCACCGGCCGAATCTACCCAAGCCGCAAGCAATGACCGAAACATGGCAGCGGCAACGCCTGTTTGAAGCGCTGTCACGCGCCATTCTCAGCAAAAGTCAGCCGATCCTGCTGGCAATTGACGACTTGCAGTGGTGCGATCGCGATACCCTGGAATGGCTGCATTTCCTGTTACGCTATAAGCGGGATGCCCGATTACTGGTGCTTGGTGCATTTCGACCTGAAGAGATCGGACCAGGCCATCCCGTGCAATCCTTGCTGCAAGCATTACGCTTGGAAGGACTCGTGACCGAAATCGACCTGTCAGCTCTGGATGAGGATGCCACTGCATGCCTGGCCAGGATGGTAGCCGGAGAAGAAATCAGTGCCGAGATTTCTCAACGCCTGTATCAGGAGACGGAGGGTAATCCTTTGTTTGTGGTCGAAACCGTTCTTGCAGGTCTTCTGTTCCAGGAGCAGATGCTGTGTAGCGATTCCCATGTAGGTGACTCCCCGGCTGAGATACACCTGCCGCCCAAAGTGCGATCTGTGTTGGAAGCTCGTCTGGCTCAGGTCTCACCACCTACCAGAGAGATTACTGAGCTGGCAGCCACCATCGGGCGAGAGTTTAATTTTAAAATGCTGTTAAAGGCCAGCACCTGTGATCAAGACACCCTGGTGTATAAGCTTGATGAGCTTTGGCAACGACGTATTGTGCGGGAGCACGGCGAAGAGGCCTATGACTTCAGCCATGACAAGCTGCGGGAGGTGGCTTATCGCAACATGAGCACAGCACGACGTAAACTGTTGCACGGCCGGGTTGCCAGGGCGCTCGAAATACTCCACAAGGCAGATCTGAACCCGGTCAGCCGTCAGATAGCCTTCCATTATGAAAAGGCTGGTCTGCCCGAACGTGCTATTCCTTACTACCT
>Ga0209609_10001109_pt1 | contig 15747 bp, 20 predicted proteins | sample LakKivw325mmetaG_FD_184136 | JGI IMG/M metagenome (GOLD analysis project Ga0209609, IMG submission 184136) | Anoxic lake water microbial communities from Lake Kivu, Rwanda to study Microbial Dark Matter (Phase II) - Lake Kivu water 325m metaG... | ecosystem: Environmental > Aquatic > Freshwater... | reverse complement strand
TCCCACTGGAACCTGAATCCAGCGCGTCTGCCAGTTCCGCCACTCCCGCTTACTTTTTCTTTTCTTTGAGCACCACAGCAAAAACAGCGGGTGATTTTTTCAAATGCTGTTTGAATATTCCTTCGATAGATTTTTCTACTTCGTGTTCAAGCTCTTCCTGCGGCTTAATTTTACCATATTTTCTTATACTTTCAACTACTCTGACTCTTACAGCCTTAAGAATCTCTCCCTCTAAACCTCGAGGGAAAACAATTCCTCTTGTTTCGATATGCACGGGGCGTAAAATTTCCCTATTTTTACCAAGGATAACCACAGCCGTGAGCATGCCTTTATGCGCCATCTCTTTACGCTCCTTTATGAAGGCAATTTCCTCATCATTTCTAACAGGAATTTTTGTATTTCCCTCAACAATAACTTCTCCTGATTGAATTCGAGGAAGTTTCCTCATTCTTCCTTTAGAAATGCCCACCCCAGTACCATTTTCCAACAAAAATATATTTCGAGAATTGACACCTTCTTCCTGGGCAACCTTTTTTGCATAAATGAGGTGTTTATACTCTCCGTGAATGGGGACAAAATATTTCGGCCTCACAAGGTCAACCATTAAACGAATGTCCTCCTGCGAACAATGCCCCGAAACATGAACTCCGTCTTCTTTTCTGTAATAAACAAACGCCCCTGATTTGAAAAGTTTATTAACAGTATCAGAAATAACCCTTTCATTACCAGGTATAGGGTCAGCAGACATAACAACTGTATCGCCTTTAGTGATGTTTATTCCATTATGCATTCCGTTTGAAATCCTTACAAGTCCGGACATAGGCTCTCCCTGCGTCCCTGTTGTTATAAGAGCGATTTGCCTCTTAGGAATAGAGAATATTGAAGATATATCAACCTCAATACCTTCGGGTATTTTCAAATAACCAAGTTTATGAGCAATTTTCACGCTCTCAACAAGGCTTCTTCCATCGAAAATGACTTTTCTTCCTGCTTTTCGGGAAACATCTATGAACTGCTGTATTCTGTGAATATTTGTCGAAAAAGTTGCTGCGATAATTCTTCCAGTGGAATTTTCAAAAATCGTACCAAGCTTTTTAGTTATAGAAGACTCCGAACCAGTAAAACCACTCTCGTCAGCATTTGTACTGTCCGAGAACAGAGCAATCACTCCTCTTTCTTTTAAAAGCTTAATTCTTCCTATGTCAGTTTGCATAGCATTAACAGGCATTGGATCAATTTTATAATCGCCCGTATAAAAAACTGTTCCTTCGGATGTAGTCACCGCAACACCAAAACTACCTGGAATACTATGCGTCACATGAATAAATTCAAGGGTGAACTTTCCGATAGTAATAATATCTCCGCTTTTTACCTTCCTGAAATCAAGTGAACTTTTTTCCTTACCGTGAAGGAAGTCCTTGACAAGACCAAGAGTAAGGTCAGAACCTATGACCATAGGGGGATTAACATCCTCAAGCAAATAATGGACAGCGCCAATATGATCAAGATGCCCGTGTGTAAGAACAAGTGCCTTTAAATTAGCTTTTCTCTTAATAACGTATGAAAAATCAGGTATGATAAAATCAACTCCGAGCATATCAGAAGAAGGAAATTTGAAGCCTGCATCGATAAGAATCAAATCTCCATCAATTTCAAAAACAGTCGAATTCTTGCCGATCTCTCCTATACCCCCAAGGGGAATAATTTTTAACTCTCTCATTGCTCTTGACTCCACTCCTTAAATCTGTAAAATAGGTATGCATTGGGGCGTCGCCAAGTGGTAAGGCAACGGACTTTGGATCCGTTATTCGAAGGTTCGAATCCTTCCGCCCCAGCCATATTAAAACATGTCTCTTGTATACTCAACATTAAAATTTTCTCCATTAAAAATAATCGAAATAACGCCAATTTCAAAATCCATTTCCTCACCTTTCATATAAAACATTGCTGATTTAATCATATGTGATTTTTTCCTGTCATTGATAGCTTCCACAGGTAAACCAAATTTAGAATTGCTCCTTGTTTTTACTTCTACAAAATAAATTTTCCCTTTTTCTTCTCCAATAATATCAATCTCCCCAAAGGGGGTTCTCACATTCCTTCCAATCACTTTAATACCCTTGCTCTTTAAAAACTTAAGAGCAATATCCTCACCAAATTTACCAAAGGCTATTCTTTTCATTTAGCTTTTTAAGAAAAGTTCTCCTATGAATCTCAGAAATTCCATATTTCTTAATCATTTCTTTGTGCAATAAAGTCGCATAACCCTTATGCTTCACAAATTCATAAACAGGGTATTTCCTGTCAAAAACCACCATCATCCTGTCTCTTGTAACCTTGGCAACAATCGATGCAGCGCTTATCTCGTAAATTTTCCTATCTCCACCCACAATAGACTTCTGAGAAAATTTCACACGCGGTATCGTTTTATTACCATCAACAAGAACAACTGCATTTTTAAGAAGCTTCCCTGATTTTAACAAGTAATTTAAACTGACAGATCTAACTGCTCTCTTCATTGAGAGTAAAGTTGCATTTAATATATTAATAGTATCTATTTCCTCAGGTGAAGAAACGCCGACCCCGAACGCTACTGCCTTTTCAATTATTAAATTAAACAATGCCTCCCTTCTTTTTTGCGAGAGACATTTCGAATCTTTTACTCCATCGATTTTTTCTTCAATAATCACAGCCGCAGATACAACCGGCCCTGCAAGAGGACCACGTCCTGCTTCATCAACTCCTATGACAAATTTATGGATTTTCTCCACTATATGCGCAAAGTCCTTCAATATGATTGAATGGCCAGTAAACAAAAATTGCCCTTCCTACCACAGTTGAAATATTAACAGGGCCAAAACTTCTCGAATCAAGACTCACGCTTCTATTATCACCCATGACAAAAATATAATCTTCAGGCACCTCTGTTTCTGGAAAGTCAGAAAGCATCGGAGAGTGCAAATATGGCTCGCTCAAAGGTTTTCCATCTACATAAACCCTGTTTTCATGAACCGAAATCTTCTCTCCCGGCAAACCTATGATTCTTTTGATATATTTCTCGGTGGGGTCGTTTGGCGGTACAAAAACTACAACATCCCCTCTGCGTGGCAAATGCAATCTATATGAAACCTTATCCACAAGAACCAGATCATTCGGAGTAAGCGTATCATACATTGACGTCATCTCAACCCTGTAAGGTTGCACAATATAGACTCTTACCAAAAACGAAAGCAAAAAAGCAACTATTATTATTAAAATCCAGCTTTTTAACTCACTCATTATTCCTTCTGCTCGGTATTTTCAGGTGTTTTTTCAGTGCTTTTGGTTTTGATTTCCGTTGCTTCAGGCTTTTCCACTTTTACCTCTTCGGTCTTCGCTTCCTGTGTCTTTTCGATATCAAGTGTTCCTTCTTTTACAATCTGGGCTTTGCCGACTCTTTCTCTAAGGTAATAAAGCTTTGCCCTTCGCACATCGCCTTTCCTCTTAATATCAATTTTCTTAATAAGAGGCGAATGCAGCGGAAATACTCTTTCGACACCTATACCATACGAAACTTTTCTTACGGTAAATGATTCGTTGATACCTCCACCTTTCATGGCAATAACTGTTCCTTCAAAGACCTGGACTCTTTCTCTATCTCCTTCTTTTACCTTTACATGTACCCTTATAGTGTCACCAACATGAAAATGTCTGACGCGCTTTTTCATATATTCTTTCTCTATTTCCCTGATCTCGTTCATCAGAATCAACTCCTTTCAAACAAAACTTTCAATCATGATATTATACGGAAATTAGATTCAAAAGCAAGGAAAAAGGAAAAGAATTTACATTATTGCAAAAAGAAATTATCAACTATCTGTGCTTTTCGGCCCGAATTCATGTCTTCAAAATAAGCGGTAACCTCGTACTTCCCATCAAGAGAATCCGGGGAGAAAGTAAGAGTAATGGGGAAGTATAGGTATGGCGCTTTAGTTGAAGTTTCAAGTTTCTCGTCAATAATTTTCTGCTTTTGTACAACTAAATTCCCTTGAGAGTCTTTTACTTGAACTTCAACAATCGGCCAGTACTCAAACTTTCCAGAGACATCTTTGGGAGTAAAATTGGAAAGCTCAGCATAAATCAAAACGTTTTCATCTTTTGAAAAAGCCTTATCTTCTCTTTCGATAAAATCTCTGTCCCCTTGTATTTGAGAGCAAAAAACAAAATTCTCTATCTTAAGGCCTTGAGTATTCTGTGTGCTCTTCCCGCATCCTGAAACCAGAGCAAAGACGAACAAAGTAATCAATAAAAATGACATAAATTTCCTCATATATCTTTCCTCCTTTATGGTAAAGTATATAAAAAATGCAGAGTTTTAAAAATCGGTAATTTGTATAAAATATAAGATAAATTTCATTTATTACTGTGTAGATAAAAATGGAAAAGCAAAGAAATTCACAGGCACTTAAAACAAATTTGAGTTTACTTTTACTGTTTCTAATATGGCCGAATTCCTATACTCTCATAAAAGTTGCTGGTAAAGACCTGTCTCCTTCGTCCATAGCTTTTCTAAGATTTTTAATTATCTTTCCCTTTCTTTTCCTTTTCCCGTCTCTTTACAGGATAAGGACAGTTGAAAGAAAAGATTTAATCAAAATCATTTTAATTTCAATGCTCACAGTACCTGCATACCATCTTTTTCTTAACAGCGCTGAGACAATCCTGAACGCCTCAGTTGCAGCACTCATCGCGGGGTTCAGTCCACTGCTAACAAGCACCTTATCAGTAATTTTCCTTAAAGAAAAACTTGGCATCAAGTCATATATAGGATTTGTAATATCTCTCTTAGGCGTTGCCATTCTAACCTATGGCATATCCGGGAAATTCGAGGTGAATAACAGCATCGGAGTAATACTGAGCCTTTCCGCTGTTTCCTCGTGGGCAATAGCAACCATAATTTCCAAGTCGCTATTCGAAAAATACAGACCTCTTGACGTAACGATATGGAGCATTTTTTTAGGAACAATATTCCTTATCCCATTTATAAGAAAAGATATTGTTAATCAAGTAATTAACATGCACTTTGCATCCATTTTTGCAATTTTATATCTCGGGTTCCTGGCAATTCTCTGGGGTTATACTGTCTGGTATAAAGCGCTTGAGCAGAAAAAGGTATCTTCAACAGCAGCTTTTATATATCTTAACCCGGTCATAGGAGGTGCAAGCGGCGTCGTATTCCTTGGAGAGCGGCTTAACCTATTAATGATAATAGGTGGTATAACAATTATACTCGGGCTTATTTTTGCAAATCCTCTTAAAATGGAGAGTTAAATTTTTTGTCTACTGCACTTTCGTGCCAGGCACCGGGAGACAGTGGATTAAATGGATTAAAGTGTTTTGAACTGCGAGATAATCCTGTCAAGCACTATTGATGCTGCGCTTCTCACAGAAAGATGATTAAAATCGCCAATACCTTCAATTGGCGGTAAAAAGTAATCAACTTTTCCAAGCTCTTCATATGCAATACCCCATCCTGTCCCGAATAAAATTAATACAACCTCATCTTTCTTTAGAAGCTCTGCAACTTCCTTAAAATTTATTTCTTCAAAATCTTTTTTCTGTGCCGATGTGCCTATAATAACAGGTGTCCTTCCTGTCTCTTGAATTATTTCGTTGAGCACGTCTTCAAATCTCTCCTGTAAACTTAATATAGAAATTGCCTCAAGCCTATTTGAATTGTATTCTTTTCCTGAAGTCTGCCAGAAACGTTTAATCCTTTCCACGATTTTTCTCTCTCCTTCAAAAGGCTCGACCACAAAAAACTTTTTCACTCCAAAAGTCTTCGCGGCACGTGATATATCATGAATATCATGAACAACGATGCTCGTGACAATAATTTCCTTATTTTTATTAATTACGGGGTAGTGAATAAGAGCGATGAATAAATTCATTTTTTAAGAATTTCCTTGAAAACAGTTTCAAACTCCTTTTCAATTTCTATAAGAAGTTTCTTCTCTTCCTCTGTAAAATCCCTTTTAAGAATCAGGTCAGGCCTTTTTAAAAGGGTTCTCTTAAGAGATTCCTTTAACCGCCAGAGCCTGATCTTCTCGTGATTTCCACTACGAAGGATATCTGGCACTTCTTCTCCTTCAAACTTCTCGGGCCTTGTATAGTGGGAGTATTCAAGCAAGTTATCTGAAAAACTTTCCTCGTCAAGAGACTCCTTATTCCCCAAAACTCCAGGAATTAACCTCACAACAGCATCCATTATAAGCAGTGCAGGAATTTCTCCGCCGCTCACAACAAAGTCTCCAACTGAAAGCTCTATATCAAAAAGACCCGAAACTCTTTCATCAATGCCTTCATAGTGAGCGGGGAAAAACAGAATCGATTGTTTACCAGCAAGGAATTCCGCAATTTTAGTATCAAATTTCTCACCTTGAGGAGTAATAAGCACCTTGTAAATCTCTTGAGAAGTTCCAACGCTTTCAATTGCTTTTGAAACTGGTTCGGCAAGCATCACCATACCCGCTCCACCGCCATAAGGCCTGTCGTCAGTGCTCTTGTGCTTATCCTCTGTAAAATCCCTTAGGTTATGGATAAAGATATTAAGTATATTCTTATCTTTACCGATTCTAAAAACACCAAAATTGGTTAAGTTTGAGAATATCTCAGGAAAAATTGTGACTATGTGAATATTCATTTCATAGAAAAGCAAGGTACCTCTGTAGTACCTTTCTTACTCATTCTTTATTGAAACTACTATGCCGTCCTTGATAACAACCTCTGCAGTAGATATTTTTCTGAAGAGGTTATCGCCTTCTTTAATTTCAACAAGCCCTTCAAGCACAGTATAAGGATAAACTGAATCCACCGTAAGGCTTTCAACTTCTTTTATTCTATCCCTCAGCTCAGAGGCAATCGCCTCCTGGAGCATTCTTTCTTCCTCTATACGCGCTTTAAGAGAATCAAGATAACTTGAATTTCCCACGCCTGCATTCTCAATAACAACCCTTGCAAGAGAGGATTTAAGTTCTTTTGCCTTATTTTCTGCAGAGCCCAGCTGTCTGCCGAGCTCCTTTCTGTACTCCTCTTTAAACTGTTCGGTAACTATTACTTTTACAACAACATTCTGTTTAACTTGAAGCACGCTCATCGGGCACTCCTAAACTATGCTGTGGGAAAAGTCTCTTTTGGTTTTGAATTGATCTGGATACTTGCGTTCTTACCAATTTTACTTGCTGCAGCTTTAACAATTGTCCTCAGTGCGTTGGCAGTTTTTCCTTGTTTTCCAATTACTTTTCCGATATCTAAATCGGCAACCTTGATTTCAAAAATAACAGCCTGTTCCCCGGCAATCTCCTGAATTCTTACTTCTTCTGGTCTGTCAACCAATGCCTTAACAATGTTTTCAATTAACTCCTTCATTATTTACCTCCCCTTTGCTTAAGAAATTCACTCCAAACTTCAGTTCGCTTTAGAATTTTCAAAACTGATTCAGTAGGTTGGGCTCCTTTTGAAAGCCACTCCAAAGTCTTTTCTCTGTTTACAACAAGTTCCTCAGGTTCTGAAACAGGGTTCCAGAAGCCGATCATTTCAATAAAATTACTGTCCGTCGCACTGCGAGAGTCAGTCACTATAATCCTGTAAGATGCCCGATGAGGCGCTCCTACTCTTGCAAGTTTTATCTTAGCAGCCAATTTAAAACCTCCTTAAGGAATTAACCTCACTATTTTACCTGAATTTAAGAATCTGGTCAATACTTTTTACATTCTTCATCAATTTTTTAAAATTAAAATAATTTTTCATGAGAAGATTTACATCGTGCTTTTCAACACCAGCCCCTTTTGCAATCCTCTCTCTTCTTGAGCCGTCTATAATATCAGGGTTTTCGCGCTCTTCTCTTGTCATACTGTCAATAACGGCAACCATCTTTTTCATCATTTTCTCATCAGAGAAATTAGCAGGCAATTTCATCTGCGGAGCAAAAGGAAGGTACGAAGCAACACTTGACAGGCCTCCCATTTTAGAAAGGCTCTCAAGTTCTTTTCTAAAATCATCGAGGTCGAAACTCCCTTCTGTAACTTTCTTTAAAATCTTGACGCTTTCCTCTTCTGAAATCGACTTTTCAGCTTTCTCAATAAGAGTTTCTATGTCACCTCTACCAAGAATTCTTGAAATCAACCTCTCTGGTTCGAAGATTTCAAGGTCGTCAATTTTCTCTCCAACTCCAACGAACTTAACAGGTTTACCCGTTACATACCTGAACGAAAGCACACTTCCACCTTTTGCAGAGCTATCAAATTTTGTAAAAATACCACCGGTTAGGTCTACAAAATCAAGGAATCCTTGCGAAACATTAAGGGCGCCTTGACCGATTGTACTATCCATAACAAGCAGTGTTTCCTGTGGTTTTAATCTTTCTTGAACCAATTTCAACTCATCCATTAAATCATTATCGATCTCTTTTCTTCCTGCGGTATCAACAATACCAACATTGAAACTACGCTCCTCCATATAAGAAAGGGCTCTTTTTATAACAGAATCAGGCTCTCCTGAAGTTTCTTTGAATACAGGCAAATTATTTCTATCCCCCAGATCAGTAAGCTGTTCGAAAGCTGCAGGCCTTTTAAAGTCAAACGGTATAAGCAAAGGAAGGAAACCTTTTCCTTTAAGAAATTTTGCAATTTTAGCAGCAGTTGTAGTCTTTCCATTTCCCATGAGGCCTACAAGCATTATAAAATTCCGCCTGTCAGGATCGACAGCGAGAGGCGCAGGCTTTCCTATTATATCAACAAGTTCCCTGTATAGTATTGTAATGACCTGCTCGGACGGAGTAAGGCTTTCAATTACCTTATCTCGCATTGCCTCATCCTCTACTTTTGAAATGACCTCTTTTACTATTTTATAGTTTACATCGCCTTCGAGGAGGGCAATTCTTACTTCTCTCAGGGCAGAATGTATATCTTCGTGAGAAAGCCTGCCTTTGCTCCTTAATTTTTTAAAAACACGCTCAAGATTTTCCTTTAAACCTTCAAAAATAGCACGCCTCCTACGATACGTTCAATAACTTCTCGACCTGTTCCTTTATCTTCTTCAGTTTTTTAAGCAACTCTCCTGTTGCCATGTTCTCCGCGCTTTCAAGGGATCCCTGAATCTCAACTATAAAACCGAGTCTTCTTTTCCTTAATACAAGAAGGTTCATCTTCGACTCGCAGTTTTCCATTTTTGCAAAGGCACGGTTAACATGATCGTGCACTGCCTGTCTTGAAACATTTAACTTTCTTGCAATAAGCGCTCCGCTCATGTTAGGGTCAGAATAAAGAGTAAGAATTTTCTTCTCTCTATCCGTTAAAAGCCCCGAATGAACACTCATAAGTTCCTTTATTCTTGCCTTCTTTAAAAGTTTTCGTTCTCTTGGGGTTAAATCTTTTTTCATTATTACGCCTCCTCTAAAGAATTTTATTTAAATAACTATCAAAAGAAAACACATCTAAATCATCTATGCTCTCGCCTGTGCCTAAAAATTTCACAGGGATTTTATACTTTTCAATAATTGGTATTACAACACCTCCTGAGGAACTTCCATCAAACTTTGCAAGCACGATACCCGTAATATGAACGGTGTCTTTGTATGCTTCAATCTGACTCACTGCACTTTGCCCTGTGTATGCATCAAGCACAAGCAATGTCTCGGCGGGTTTATCTCCTGTTTTTTTCACTATCACTCTTTCAATTTTCTTGAGTTCTTCGGTAAGGGTTTTTCTTGTTTCAACCCTCCCAGCTGTATCTATGAGTATCACATCAGTTTTTTTGCTCATGCCGCTTTCAATGCCATCGTAAACGACGCTTGCAGGGTCTCCACCCTGTTTTTGCTTCACAATAGGCACATCGAGTAAACTTGCCCATTTGCTTAATTGCTCTACTGCACCTGACCTGAAAGTATCTCCAGCAATAATCATAACGCTTTTTTCTTTATTTTTCATAAGGTTGGCTATTTTTGCTATCGTCGTGGTTTTGCCAGAACCATTTGAACCGATAAAAAGATAAACTGTCGGTGGAATATCTCTAAAATGCAAAGAGCTATCAACCTTCTGAACAATATCTTTCACTTTATCTTTAAACGCTTCAGTAAAGTTCTCTGCATTAATTTTTTTCTCTTTCACTTCCTTCACGAGAGATTCGGTGAATTCAAGCCCAAAATTATTGGAAAGGAGAAATTCCTCCATTTCTTCAAATCTTTCCCCCCTGGACAAAAAATTCCTAAATATCTTCGCGAGCTTCACTTTCAAGGGCCTCCATTGCAGCGTTTTCTTCGGCATCTTTCTTTGTTCTTCCTTTTCCAACACCTACTTTTTTACCACGCAACCACACTTCCGAAATAAACAACTTAGTACCTTTTACAGTTTCCTCGCCAACAATTTTATATTCAGGCACAAGATGGAATTTTTTCTGTAAAACCTCCTGAAGCCTTGATTTATAATCAGAAGTTTCAATTATCCCGACATCCTTCAACTCATTCTCAAAAATGTTTCGGACAAATGTTTCAGCTTCATCAATTCCAAAGGCCAGAAACACTGCAGCAATAATAGATTCAAGCGTATCTGCAAGCACCGCATTCTTGCATTTTCCACCAGTTTTTATCTCTCCTCTCCCAAAAAGTATCACTTCTCCGATATTAAGCATTAATGCCTTTTTGGAAAGGCTTTTTTCAGACACGATGAAGGCTCTTCTCTTACTCAGTTCCCCTTCCTTGAAATCCCTGTAATGAGTAATAAGATAGTGAGTTATAGCAAGAGAAAGCACAGAATCACCGAGGAATTCAAGTTTCTCGTTTGAAGGAAAATTCTTGTACTCGCCCGTAAAAGAAGAATGAGTAATAGCAGTTATAAAAACCTTCCTGCATTTCTGAGGGATTTTCTTCCCTAAAAATATTTCAAGTTTACTGATTTTCTCTTCAATTGTCTTCTGTATTTCTGAAGCTTTCATCATTCAATTGTTCCTTAAATTTGTCGATAATTTTTTCTCTATCAATCCTATGACAGACCTTTATCGCATTTTTGATTGCAGTATGCTTTGAGCGCCCATGTGCAATAATCGAAATCCCATCAAGCCCGAGAAGTGGGGATCCGCCATAAGTCTCGTAGTCAAAATTTTTAATGACTCCCTTCAGCGAATCTTTAAGAAGCAAACCACTAATTTTCGTTTTGAAACTCTTACCAACTGCTTCTTTGAATGCCCCAAGGATAGTTTCAGCGGTGCCCTCAACCGCTTTAAGCAGCATATTGCCCGTGAATCCATCTGTAACGACCACATCAACTTTATGGGAAAGAAATTCATTTGCTTCAACATTTCCCCGGAACTCTTCAAAGTGCTTTTTGAGCAATTTGTGTGCCTCCTGCACCATGCGAGAACCCTTTTCTGGCTCCGCACCTATACTTAAAAGACCCAGTGTTACGCTTCTTCCAAGGATAGATTCAAGGTATACTTTGCCGAGCAGCGCAAACACAAGGTATTCTCTGAGAGTAACATCAGCATTTGCACCTCCGTCTATAAGGAGCCCCATTGAGTCACGATAAGGAACAGGCACCCCTATTGCAGGCCTCGAGACCCCCGGTAATCTCCCGAGAACAAAAAGGGAGATCGCCATCTGAGCACCGGTATTTCCTGCACTCACAATACCTGCTGCCTCTTTATCCTTCACGAGTTGAATTGCCTTATAAAGAGATGAGTTCTTCTTTTTGAGAAGGGCGTCTCTCGGATGGTCGTGCATCGTTATTATTTCTTCAGCAGGAAAAACAATAATTCTTGAAGGGTTGTTATACTGTTTTAACTCTTCGTTGAGAAGAAGCGTATCTCCTGTAATTATAATCTCGACGTCGTCCAATTCTTCCAGGGATTCTACTGCGCCTTTAACTATCTCGCGGGGAGCGAAGTCGCCACCCATTCCATCAATCGCAATTCTCATAAAAAATTATTCCTTTTTCTTCTCCTTCTTTTTTGCAACTACAATTTTCTGTTCTCCATCATAGTATCCACAATACGGGCAAACGTGATGCGGAAGAATAAGTTTATGACAGTTGGGACATTCTACAAGATTCGGTGTGTTAATCTTCTCTTTCCACTGCCTCATTGCCTTCTTACTGTGTGTAGTTTTCTTTTTTGGTTGTGCCATTTTATCCTCCTCTATTTCTTTATAACTATATTCAGCAATTTATTTTTAACATATATAAATTTTGCCTTCGAAAAATCTATGTCAAGACGGCTAATTTTATCGCTTTGAAGGGCAGCCTCTTTTACCTCTTCTTCTTCCGAATCAAGAGAAACTTCAATTCTATCTTTCAGCTTGCCGTTCACTTCCACAACAATTAAAGTTTTTTCCTCCTTATAAATACCCTTTGGAACAGGCCATTTTGATTGATGGACGCTTTCAGCAAAGCCGAATCTATGCCATATTTCTTCAGCAATAAAAGGAGTAACAGGAGAAATCATCTTTATAAATGCCACAGAAGATTCTTTGAATGCTTTTGTTCCCATTATGTCAGGCTTTTCCTGGGATATTTTGTAAAGGTAGTTCAGCCATTCCATAAAACTGCTTATCATCGTGTTGAATTTAAAATTCTCTAACTGATTGGTGACGCGCTGGATGTACTTATCCGTAATAACCTCGACTTCCCGCTCTTCCTCTGTAGTTTTATCAACTTTTAATTTAGAGACCTCGATAAAGATGTTCCAGACTCTCTTCACAAACCTGAATGCCCCATTTATGCCATCAATGCTCCAGGCAGCATCGCTTTCAAGAGGACCGATAAACAGGATATAAGCCCTTAACGTGTCTGCTCCGTATCTTTTAATCATCTCGTCGGGATTGACAGTATTTCCTCTTGATTTGCTCATCTTCTGATGGTCAGCGCCAAGGATCATCCCCTGGTTGAGGAGTTTTTTAAACGGCTCGTCAAACCCTATAAGACCTGCATCATACATCGCCTTGATGTAGAACCTTGAATAGAGAAGATGCATCACTGCATGCTCTGCTCCACCGATGTAAAGGTCAACAGGGAGCCAGTAATCAATCTTTTTCCTGTCAAAGGGGAGAGCATCATTTTTAGGGTCTGCATATCTTAAATAGTACCAGGAAGAACAGGCAAATCCATCCTGAGTGTCCGTCTCTCTCCTCCCGGGTTTGTCGTCTATAGGGCATTTTGTGTTTACAAATTTTTCATCATTTGCAAGTGGCGATTCCCCTGTACCCCTCGGAGTAAAGTCAACTTCATCAGGGAGGAGCACGGGAAGTTTATCCTCTGGAACAAGCACCGCACCGTGTTCTGGACAGTGAATAACAGGAATCGGAGCACCCCAGTACCTCTGACGTGAGATAATCCAGTCCCTCATTTTGTACCTTATTGTGCCTTTTCCAATTCCTTTCTCTTCAATTAAACTGTTAATGCTTCTCTGCGCTTCCTTACTTGAAAGACCAGAGAATTCTGCCGAATTAATAAGTATTCCGTCGTCAACATACGCTTCGTTAATTTCAAAATTATTCCCATCTGGACTTACTACAACTCTTATTGGAAGATTATATTTTTTGGCAAAAGCAAAATCTCTTTCATCGTGGGCAGGCACTCCCATCACTGCACCACTGCCATAAGAATAGACCACATAATCGCCAACAAACATAGGCACTTTTTCATCATTCAAAGGATTAATCGCGCAGGTACCGAGGAAAACACCGGTCTTTTCCTTTTCGGTCGAAAGCCTTTCAATGTCAACCTTTCGGAGTGCTTCCTCAACATATTTTGAAACCTTTTCCTTATTATCATCGGTTGTAAGTTTGGAAAGCAGGGGGTGTTCAGGCGCAATGGCAAGGAACGTGACGCCAAAAATAGTGTCAATTCTCGTAGTAAAAACAGGGATATCGTACTGCTCTCCATCGTTTCCAAGGGCTTTAAAAGATATTTCTGTGCCTTCGCTTTTTCCCACCCAGTTTGTCTGCATCGACTTGATCCTCTCGGGCCAATTTATTCTATCAAAACCCTCAAGCAGTCTATCTGCATAGGCAGTTATCCTGAAAAACCATTCTTTAAGCTCCTTCTTCTCGACAGGAGTATCGCAACGCCAGCATTTACCATCAATAATCTGCTCATTTGCAAGAACAGTCTTGCAGTGAGGACACCACCACTGGAAACTTTTGTCCTCATAGGCGAGCCCTCTTTTGTATAGAAACTCAAAAAACCATTCTGTCCACCTGTAATACAAAGGATCAGAAGTTGCAAATTCCCTATCCCAGTCATACGAAAGACCGAGGCTCTTCAACTGTCTTCTGAAAGTTACAATATTCTCTTCTGTGCTTATCCTGGGATGGATTCCATTCTCTATGGCATAATTTTCGGCAGGGAGGCCGAATGCATCATAACCTATCGGATGAAGCACATTAAAACCTTTCATCCTCTTAAAGCGCGCAACAACATCTGCAGGAACATAAGCCCTCACATGACCCACATGCAAACCTGCCCCAGAAGGATATGGAAACATCACAAGCAGATAGAACTTTGGTTTATCAGAAAAATCGACAGCCTTATTGAGGCCAAGCTTTTCCCAGCTCTCTTTCCATTTTTCTTCAATTTCTGTAAATCTGTACTCTTCTTCCATTGTTTCCTCTAATCTTGCATTCTCTAAAATAAAAAACCTGGTGGAGCTAAGGGGAGTTGAACCCCTGACCTCCTCCACGCCAAGGAGGCGCTCTCCCAACTGAGCTATAGCCCCACAATATTAATACTATACGATTTTAAAAGAAATTGTCAAGTGCTTTCGAGACCTTAGAGTTTATCTCTTTAAATAACGCTTTGAAAGTTCTATGTAACGAGTTGCGTTATCTTTAATTGACGACTTTTCTTCTTCTGTTAACTTCCTCACGATTTTAGAGGGCACGCCAACCGAAAGGGAGCCTTCCTCTATAACGGCGTTCGTGAGGACAAGGGAGTTTGCGCCTACAATGGAATCTTTCTTTACAACGGCACCAGAAAGAACCGTCGCTCCCATTCCAATGAGGCAATTGTTTTCAACCACTGCCGAATGGATTATCACAGAATGACCCACCACTACATTATCTTTTATGATGCAAGGCATGCCTTCGTCAACATGAATCACTGCATTATCCTGGATATTGCTCCCTTTACCAACATAGATAGGTGCGATGTCTCCCCTCAAAACCACTCCGAACCAGATACTTGCATCACTTTCAATCGTTACATCTCCAATGACAACTGCATTTTCAGCAATAAAAGCATCTTTTGAAATTTGCGGTGTCTTTCCATTGAAAGGTAAAATCATATTCAATCTGCCTCCTTTAAAAAGTTCTCAATATTGTAAATGGTTGTAATGATTTCAAGGTGTTTCGCCAGGCTGTCGTCGGAACCTTCCCTTATCTCAACACTTTCCCCGATGAAGGAATTATCTGCAAGTTTCGCTACGTCGCTGTTGTTCATCCTCACGCAACCATGAGAAAAGTCTCTGCCGGGAGAAAATGGTTCATTTGTGCCGTGAAGACCGTAAGAAGGAAGGGAAATTCCCATCCAGATAATTCCAAGACCATTTTCAGGGTCATCAGGGTAAGGCGCATAAGTTCTCCCCTCAAAATACCAGTTAGGATGATGGACGATGCTTGTTATCGTATAATTGCCAGCAGGCGTTACATTATCTCCTCCTGAACCAACACAAACAGGAATTATGCGCTCGATACTCTCGCCATTCCTGACAAATAGCAGATGA
>Ga0209609_10001108_pt1 | contig 15749 bp, 18 predicted proteins | sample LakKivw325mmetaG_FD_184136 | JGI IMG/M metagenome (GOLD analysis project Ga0209609, IMG submission 184136) | Anoxic lake water microbial communities from Lake Kivu, Rwanda to study Microbial Dark Matter (Phase II) - Lake Kivu water 325m metaG... | ecosystem: Environmental > Aquatic > Freshwater... | reverse complement strand
ATATCTCCCTTTTCTATTTCTATATCAACGTTACTCAGCGCGACAACCCCCCCGGGGTATTCCTTGGTAATCTTGCTGCCCGTCAATAATTTACTCATTTCTTATCGCCCTGTTCGGATTTAATCCTGCAGCCCGTTTCGCTGGATACAGGCTGGCAAAACTCACGATGGCAAATACCAATACTATTATCCATGATATATCCGATAGGGAAATCTCTATCGGCAGACGGGAAAGGTCATACACGAATTCCGGAAGTTTTATAAACTGGTATTTTTTCAACAACCATGCAAGTATCCCGCCAGAGACCAGGCCGCTCATGAGACCCTTGCCACCCAGTATCAACCCCTGGTAAATGAATATCTTTTCCACGTCCCTTGAAGAAAGTCCGAGTGCTCTCAATATCCCTATTTCCTTAACCTTCCTGTAAACCGTTATCATAAGAGTGGACGATATGTTGAAAGATGCAACAAGCACTATGAGACCGAGAATAACCGCCATGGCCTTCCTCTCCAGGGCAAGCGCAGCAAAGAGAATCTTGTTCTTCTGAACCCATGTGGAAACCGCATATTTGTTATCCAGAACTTCTCTGACCTTTGCGGCAACCCTTTCCGAGGCGTAGATATCGCCTATTTTTATGCCTATGCCCTGCACCATGCTAACCGTACCAAAGATTCCGCTGTTAAGTGACACAAACCCCATTGAAGAGTCAAACGCATAAACCCCGTATTCAACGATACCCGCAACTCTGGTTTGTCGCTCCAATGCCAGTACCCCGGTAATTATTGAAATTTCGTCTCCCACGCCAACGTCCAGTTCTTTTGCAAGTTCACTACCGAGGATTATCCCGTCATCCAGTCCCTTCAACTTGCCTTCCTTGAGGAACCTGGCTATATTTGTAACCTCATCCTCCGAAACCGGGTCAATAGCTTTCAATATGCCTCCAAGCATGTATCTGCTGGATCTGTATATAACCTGGGTGGTAATGTAGGGTGATATCCCCTCAACCTCGGGAATGCTTGCGGAAACCCGTTCCATAACCTGCCTGTAGTCTCTTATAAATGGTTTCCCTTCAACCGTTATGATGGGATACGCACCTATTATTTTCCTCTTCAACTCCCTTGAAAAACCGTTCATCACCCCGATGACAAGCATCAGGGCAACAACCCCTATGGCAATACCGGCTACTGAAAAGATGCTTATGAACCATAAAAAACTGTCCGCCCGTCGCTTCTGTCCGGCAAATTTCCTTGAAAGAAAAAAATTGTATGAAAGCATAGATTGATTATACCAGAATTCCTCCCTGTGTTAAAATTGAAACGGCTGAAATAATGTTGACACTGGAATTGTTATGGTAATATAATGACGATGTTTGAGATCATAGAAGTTCTTTCAAATCAAACGGGGAGATAAAAATGAAACTGGGTGTTTTTCTGGTACTTTTCGGCGATAAGAGTCTTGAAGAGGCGCTGGACAAGGCAAAGAGTTTAGGACTGGATACCGTGGAAATAGGGACCGGCAATTATCCAGGCAATTCTCACTGCAATCCTGAAAAACTTCTGAAAAATGACTCCGCTTTGAAGAAATTCAAGGATGCCGTGAGCGAAAGAGGACTGGAGATATCCGGCCTCTCCTGTCACGGGAACCCTTTGCATCCTGACCAGGCAATAGCCAGTGCCCACAAAGACGTCCAGAGGAAGACAATCCTTCTGGCCGAGAAACTCGGAATACCCCGCATTATAACATTCTCCGGATGCCCCGGAGACAGCGAAAAAGCAAAATATCCAAACTGGGTAACCTGCCCGTGGCCCGATGATTTTTCAAAGATAGTGAAGTGGCAGTGGGAAGAAAAGGTAATTCCCTACTGGAGCGAGGAAGTGAAATTTGCAAAGGACCACAACGTGAAAAATATATGCCTTGAGATGCATCCCGGATTTGCGGTCTATAATCCTGAAACCCTGCTGAAACTGAGAAGCGCCGCAGGAAAAGAGATAGGCGCCAACTTTGACCCGAGTCATCTCTTCTGGCAGGGCATAGACCCAATCGCCGCCATTAGAAAACTCCAGGGTGCGGTCTATCACGTGCACGCAAAAGATACAAAGATAGATGTTTACAACACCTCCGTGAACGGCGTTCTTGATACAAAGACCTATCTCGACGAGATCAACCGTTCATGGATTTTCAGAACAGTTGGCTACGGACACGGCAATGAATTCTGGAATGATTTTGTCTCAACGCTTAGAATGACAGGATATGACGGGACTTTGAGCATAGAACACGAGGACAGCTTCATGAGTGTTGAAGAAGGCCTCGGCAAAGCCATCAATTTTCTCAAGAATATACTGATACGGCAACCTAAACCAAAAGCCTGGTGGGCATGAAGAGGGAGCAGGAGATGGAGAAGGTCAGGATAATCGCAGGGGGTTCCGGCGGCCAGGGAATACTGACACTGGGAAAAGTAATCTCATATGCCGCGATGCAGCAGAAAATGCAGGTTTCCTGTCTGCCATCATATGGAGCAGAGATGCGCGGCGGTTATGTGTACTGCACCATCGTGATATCTTCCTCTCAAAAAATCTCTTCTCCGGTAAGTTCTGAAACTGACATAGGTGTGTTCATGAACGACCAGTCCTTCAAGATGCTGAGGGGATACCTTAAAAAGGGTGCTTTTCTTGTCCTGAATACGTCCCTTGTCAAGAAATTCAATTCCGATGACTGCAGAATAATAGAGATACCTGCCAGTGAAACCGCGGAAAAAACAGGGAGCATAAAGACTGCCAACATGGTGGCCGCAGGAGCACTGGCATATATAATAAACAGCAATTTCTTTCCGTTCACCAAGACGGGTTTATACTATGGCACCGAAAAAATTCTTCCCGCCGGAGAACTTGCCGCTCTCAGTAAAAAAAGCATAGAGATAGGATGGAATATGCTTCAACCCGATGGAAACGATACCCATAGAAAAGATCAGTGACTACAAGTGGCTTATCCCCAGGATCGAAGGAATGCGGGTCCCTGGCATTCTCTATATCTCGGAAAAATTCCTGAACAAGGCCGTCTCAGAAAAAGCGCCTGAACAGATAATAAACGTGGCTAAGATGCCCGGCATAGTCAAATACAGTCTTGCCATGCCGGACGTACACTGGGGCTATGGAGCACCCATAGGAGGGGTAGGCGGATTTGATGCGGAATCAGGGGTCATCGCACCCGGATTCGTGGGATATGATATCAACTGCGGAGTCCGTCTCATCAGGAGCGATTTAACCGCAGGCGATGTCAGGGACAAACTGGAAGATGTAATAAATCTTCTATTTACAAACATTCCCTGCGGGGTCGGTTCAACCGGCACACTGAAACTCAAAAGGAAAGACCTGGAAAAAGTTGCGTCAGAGGGTGCGGAATGGGCGATAAAAAACGGGTTCGGAACACAGGGAGACCTTGAAAGAACAGAGGAGTACGGAAGAATAAAAGAGGCTGACCCTGACACGGTAAGCAACAGGGCTTATGAAAGAGGGACTTCTCAACTCGGCACACTCGGTTCAGGCAACCACTTTCTTGAAATTCAGGAAGTGACGGAGATATACGACAGGACGACGGCAGATTCGTTCGGCATCTTTCCAGGTCAGGTTACGATTATGGTGCATTCGGGCAGCAGAGGGCTCGGGTACCAGGTGTGCGACGATTATCTTGACAGATTCGGCAGGGTTGCTCTTGATTACGGGATAAAACTGCCGGACAGACAGCTCGCCTGCGCGCCCGTTTCGTCAAAGGAAGGCAGACGGTATTTCAGGGCAATGAGCGCCGCGGCAAACTATGCTTTTGCCAACAGACAGATCATGACGCATATGATAAGGGAAACTTTCTCGGATGTATTCGGGATGCCATACGAAAAGATGCAGATGTCCCTGGTCTACGACGTGACTCATAACATCTGCAAGATCGAAAGCCACAATGTGGAAGGACGGGGAAAGACGCTTTACGTCCACCGCAAGGGCGCTACAAGGGCATTCCCGAAGGGACATCCTGATCTGCCTCAAAGATATAGAAACACGGGGCAACCCGTGATTATACCCGGGACCATGGGAACCTGTTCATACATCCTCGTTGGAATGGAAAAGGCGATGGAAGAAACGTGGGGCAGCACCTGTCACGGAGCGGGCAGAATGATGTCGCGACACCAGGCGGTAAGAGAAGGCAGAAACAGATCCATTGCCGCAGAACTTGCCGGTCGCGGCATACTGGCAAGAGGGGTGAGCAGCAAAGGGCTTGCCGAGGAGATGCCGGAAGCATATAAGGATATAGATGAAGTAATAAGAATCGTTGAAGGTGCCGGTTTATCAATGAAAATAGCACGGATGTCCCCGCTTGCCGTCATGAAAGGATGATATGAAAAAGATAACACTTGACGGCAGGGAGATAATTTATAAAGAATTTCACAGGAAGGTAAAATCCCCGCGGCTTGAATTTGAAAACGGAATGCTTTCCGTAATCCTGCCGTCGAAATTTACGGAAGCAAAAAAACTGCTGAAGAAACATAAAAAATGGATAACAAAACAGTCTGAGCGTTTTGAAGAAATTATAGAAACTTCAAGGACACTTACACTTAGAGAAGATGTAAACATGGCCGAATTTAAAGCCGCAGTTGAAAAAAGCATACTGGATTTTTCCGAAGAACTGAACGTAAACATAGAAAAAACTGTTTTCAGAAAATTTAAAAGTAGATGGGGTAGCTGCAGCACTGGTGGGAAGATAACTATAAATACGCTCCTGATGTTTCTCCCGGACAGGTTGATAGACTACATCCTGTTACACGAGGTCGCCCACAGGGTTGAAAAAAAGCACAATGGCAGATTTTACATGCTCATGGAAAAGAAGTTCGGCGACAGAAAATCCATTGAATGGGAACTCGCCGCATACTGGTATTTGATCAGGCACTCCTGCGCCCTGCGGAAGAACGGAAATGAACTATAATAACGCCTTTGTTCTCGGCGGTGGAGGCGCAAAAGGATTCGCCCACGTAGGCGTCCTGACTGCTATTGAGAAGGAAGGTCTCAGGCCGGATATCATATGCGGCACTTCCGCCGGCTCAATCGCCGGGGCCTTATATTCTCTGTACGCGGACAGGATAACGGAATTTGAGAATATTGAGGAAACATACGAGTTCAGGATTCTCAAGGGGTTGAAACTGGATTCGGTTGATTTTGAAGAGGAGAAAGACGGCTTCTTCCTTAAAACCCTCTACACCGTGAAAAAGAAACTTCTCTTCGTCCGCATGCTGCGTGATAACGCCCTGCTCAAAAAAGAAGAGGTTGAGCCGGTTTTCAAAAATCTTTTCAGAGATATTACCTTTGAACAGCTTTCCATTCCTCTCACAGCGGTTGCATTTGACCTTGTATCGGGAAAGGATGTCTACATAAAAACGGGAAAATTGTGGAAGGGCATTCTGGCATCCTGCTCCATACCCGGACTGCTCCCTCCCGTTGAATACAACGACTTGCTTCTTGTGGACGGAGGAATAACGAACCGTCTGCCCGTGAAATGTGCTGTGCTGGCCGGCTCAGGAAGCATTGTGGCGGTGGATGTAAACCAGCATAGCTCAGCTCACGGAGAGATAAACTCCGTCTTTGACATCCATATGAGAACGGACGCCCTCATTTCATCCAGGTTTGACCTCTACAACAGCAGGATGGCCGATTTGATAATCAGGCCCAACCTCGGAGACATGCGGTGGAACAATTTTTTAAGATACCGATACGCCATAGAAAAAGGCAGTGAGGCGGCAAAAGCAGACTTGCCAGAAATAATAAGGACGTTCAGCAAAAAATACCGCTACAAAAAGCGCTTAAGAAATCTCCTCGGGCAAAAAGGGAAATACGCCGCAGAACCGGAAGAGTTCATCTTCATCTGATAATAATCAGCCTTTTTTCTCCGGTTTCCCTGAAGTGTCAAGCATCCACCTGGGACGCCTGATAAAGGGCCCGCCGTTAAAGGTCTGTTCAATCATATTGTGTTTTTCAAGATAATCAAAGCAGCTACGCATACAGCCGCGTGAACCTTCAATGCCCAGTCCACCCTGCCCCCAGTGCTGGATATAGTGGTGGCCCTCTATAATGTAGCCGGAGGGATACTCCTCGGTTTTCCTCCATGTACCCGTGGACATTGGCCAGCAAAACTTGTACGCGGCCTCTTCGGTAAGATTTTGTTTCATGACATCAAAGTGGTAGCCCGGGAAGGCATTCGATATGAATGGCGATACCCGCGGGTCTCCCCCGTGATAAATAAGAGTGCATTTACCCATGTCCACGTCAGCCCAGCGGTAAGTCTTATTCTCTATCCTTATTTCCACAAATTTATTCTCTTTTATATGCGGTATTGCACCGGGACACCCTTTCACGCAGGCCATATCAAGCTTGCATATGCTGTTCGGCTCAACGAGCGGGTCCGGCTCAAGTTCAAGGTCAGTCAGTATCGCAGCCAGTCTCTGTCTCGGTCCGAATTTTTTTGTTAAAAAAACTTTGGACCACCCGATTTCTCCTATGCCCGCCGCAACCGCGGCTATGCGTATGGCCAGAAAAACATCTGGAGCAACACCTCCTTTTCGCAAAGGTTCAACGGGCGCTTGTGCTTCAGGAACGCCTGAATATACAGGAACAGCTTCATATCCATGGTCTTCTATGAAACAGGCGGTCTCATATAACGGCATCTGAAGAAAATAGGTATTTAGAAGTCCCGAATAATCAAAATAGGTATAATTCGGCCAGTACGTCCCTTCTTCTATTCCTCTCCATCCGCCGCGCACGATACGCCTGCCAACAACTATCACTGACTTCGCTTCGGGAAAGATACTTGCCGGGTCCATCCTTACCGGGGCATCCTTGAACCTCTCTATGTTTGCAACTCCGAAAAGGTCCAGCCCCCGTGATAGTGCATATTCCTTTATCTGCCCTTTGGAAGGTTTCCTGTTCATCATTTATCCTCGCTAAAATTTGTAAGGGTCCATTTCGGTTTTTACTTTCCACGCATCTCTCAGGCGAAACGGCAGTTCAAACCTGTTTTTGACGCGTCCGCCTTTTTCCAGGGCATCCGCGCAGCTTCTGATACAGAAAGACGCAAGCCTGTCGGGTTTGCCTGCGGGATGATAGCGGTTGGGCATGGCGCCGTTTTTACAGGAAGCGCATTTTCCCCTGTAATATATCTCCGCCACTGTCATTTTTTTCCCCGCAACAAGAATTTCTCTTCCCCCTTTTATCGCTTCGAGCGGACAAAAACCGCTGCACCCTTCATCATGGAGGCATATCTTCCAGGACAGAAGCGGGTCGGGATCAATCTCAGCGTCTGTAAGTATCATCTGGAAGCGCTGGCGCGGACCGAATTCAGGAGTAAGAACAACTCCGCAAAATCCTATTTCTCCCACCCCCGCCCTGACCGCTGCGTCGTCAAAATCCAGCATGATGTTGGGAGCAGGATTCCCCTTTCTGACGGATATGCCCATGGGCGGAACCTCGGGTGGAAGGTTCTGCAAAGGCACAGCTTCCCATCCGCTGTCCTCAAGAAATTCCGAAAGAAGAAAGGTTGTCATGGCTATGAACCTGTTGTCCAGCCAGTCATAGCCGAACATCGAGTAATTACAGAAGTTGGTACCCTCCTCAACCCCTCTCAGCGTTCCCCTGGTGATGCGCCTTCCGATAATCACCACGGACTTCGTTTCGGGGAAAATTGAACGCGGATGTTTTTCGGGAGGAAGTTCATCAAACCTTTCAACGTTCGCAATCCCTGCTATATCGGCACCTGCCTGTTTGGCGTATTCCTTAATTCTTTTCTTATTCACGATTTTCCCCCTTTTTCAGGACAGATCCTTATGCATTCTTCACAAATGTTGGCGTGCCTCTTCTGTACACCCCACTCTATTTTATTAATCGCCATCAAAATTTCTTCCGCTTCCCTTTTCCCCGGAACGGGAATATCTGTTTTCAGACCGTAGTATTGCGGGCCTTCCTTCCCGCTCATTGCGTATCTTTTCGCCCAGTCGCATGCGAAACAGTCAACCGAAGGAATATAAAAGGTTGTTTGCTCAATCTTCAATTCTGCAGTTTTATTTTTGAGAGCCGTTGTCGGACAGTGAGATATGCAGGGTTTTTTACATGCTTCACAGGCATAGTTACCCGTATACAGAGTTTCATTGTCCAGAGGGCAGTCGGTAACAACGGCAATAAATCTCTGACGCACCCCGTATTTTTCCGTGATCGGACAGCCGTGCAAACCCGGGTATGCAAGACCAGCCAGCATCGCGGGATAAAGATTCGCTTTCATGTCGGGCAGTCCTTCGCGTGAGCGCGAATTCATCATCACCCTTGAGGCCAACCCGGTAAGGTCGGTGGCAAAAATTGCCCTGTATCTCTGGCAATTAAGGTATTGTACGACCTTCAAGGCAATATTCGTTATATTCATTGCTTCCTCTTTGCGATAGCTTTGCTTATTTTTTCGGCAGTTTCTCCCATCTTTTCAAGCACTTTTTTCCTGTGTTCCCCCTTGAACCTGTATGCGGGCAGGAAAAGTCCGAGAGCCGCAATCACGCTCTCATGTTGTTTAATGGGAAAAGCAATCCCGACAACATCCTTCCTTGTAGTTCTCAGAACCATGCCCTGTTTTCTTATGGTCTGAAGAGAATCCCTCAGTTTTTTTGCCGTTACCGCCTCAGGCCAGGAGTTTTTATCGGGCAATCCTCTGCCGGCTATGAAACTCTCAAGTTCGGATTGAGACAAAAAAGCGAGAAGCAGGCGGCCTGTAGCTGTATCATAAATGTTGTCCTGAAGTAAGAATTCGTTTTTTATATTCAGTACATTATCTCCTTCAACCTGCAGAAGGATAGACCTTTTACCCTTATGAAGCGTTGCGATAAGAAAAGTTTCATGAACATCAGAGGCAAGGCGTGTGACATACGGTTCAGAGTCCCTTACAATATCCTTTCGGTAGGGACCATTCCTGGCAAGATAATATACTCGCGGACCAAGGATGTATCCTTTTTTCCTGTCAACCTGCTCCAGGAAATTGTACTCGCACAACGTCTTAAGTATATTGGCGCACGTCCCCGGATTGAGTGCGCTGTGCCCGGCTATTGCGCCCAGGTTCTTCGGATTTTCCGGTTCTTCTGCAACAAAATCAAGTATCTTGAATGCCCTTTCCAGGACCTGTATCATGCTCCTCCTTTATTTTATAATATGGAATCCTATTTTATATTATTATATTATCAAAAATAAGAAATGTCAAAAGGTAAAATAAAAACAAACCATTATTTATTGATATATGCATAACTAATGTCACGATATCAAGACCTCTTTCCAGTTTGTCATTGCGAACGTTTTTTGTGCGGCAATCTCCGACTTCTCCGTGTATGCCATTGGGATTGCCACGTCGCACACCCCGCTCCTCGCAATGACAACCATAGGATATTACTTACGCAATCCTCAATAATATTGGTAAAAGGCTCAGGAATATAGTATAATCACATTAGGGAAATTGTAGTATCAATGGAGCTAAAAATATGAAGATTTGGGTGAATAAAGCGGAAAATTTTGCGGAAGCCGCACGGTTTGATAAAAATTATTATTTGAAGATGAGCGCCGGGCAAAGAGTAGAAACCGTTCAGATGTTAAGAGAAATGTGGTTCAAGATAAACAAAAATAGTAATGAAAACGGAAAAAGACTACGCAGAGTTGTTAGGATTATTAAACAAAAACAGGGTTAAATACTGTATCATCGGCGCATATGCGGTTGCTTTTTACGCCAGGCCACGGTATACCAAGGATATTGATATCCTGATTGAGCCGACGCCAGGAAATGCCCGCAGAATTCTTAAAGCACTGAATGAATTCGGATTCAAATCGCTCAATCTCTCCGAAAGAGATTTTATCTCCGAAGAACAAATTATTCAGTTGGGATATGAACCTGTGAGAATTGATATAATAACTTCAATATCCCATTTAGATTTCGCTGAAATCTGGAAAAACCGCAAAAAGGGACAATACGGAAAAATTAAAGTTAATTTTATAGATCTTGCACATCTGATAAAAAGTAAAAGAGTTTCTGGTAGAAAACAGGATAAGGCCGATTTGGAACTTCTCTCGGCAAGAAAAAAGCAATAAATCCTATATCCGGAGGATTTTTTTGAGCTTGTATGAACTGTATGCCTTCTCCGCAACCTGCATTATATGAATCGCGTTTTTCAGATTGTTCATGACAGGCTCTCTGTTTTTCAGAATGCAGTCGGCAAAGTACTCGCATTCCGCGGTGTAGGGATTGATTTTCCTGAAATGGATGCTTCTGAATTTGCGTGCAACGTCCTTGCTCTGTTTTGCTTCGTATCCTCCTTCGCCAAGTCCGAATATCCCTTCCATGGCACCGCCCACGCTCTGCCCTATCGTTCCCTCTGTAAAGATACTCCCCTGCGAACCGTATATCTCAAGACGGGTTCTGGTTGACTCATCAGGGATGCAGAAGAAGCAGTCCACCGTCGCGTGGGTTCCAGACTCAAACTCCAGGATCGTCGTAGAAGAATCCTCGGATTTGTAGTTCTGAACCTGACTGTTGGTTATAGCCGATACCCGTTTTATTCTCTCGTCCATGAAAAACTCAAGCAGATCGTAGAGGTGCGTGGCCATATCAATCAGGGAGCCACCCCCGCCTTTTTTCGGGTTCTGCCTCCATGCCCCTTTGATGGGCGGATACCAGCACGACAACTGGGCTCTCATGTATACAACCCTGCCCAATTTATCGTCTCTTATTATCTCTCTTATCTTTGCATGGGCGCCGTGAAATTTCATCATGTAACCTTCCTGAAAGAAAACTCTGTTCTTCCTGCATATGCTCGCCGCTTCCCTGGCTTCCCCGAGAGTTGCGGTTATCGGTTTTTCGCACAGTATATGCTTGCCGTTTTCCGCAGCCATCCTTATGTGTTTCAGATGCAGGTAGACCGGAGTTGCAATATAGACAGCATCAATATCCGGGTCTCTGATAATGTCTTTCTCGGAGGAATATGCCTTCCGGACATCAAATTCCCTTGCTATCTCTTTTATCCGCACCACATCCATCACGGCCCTGAGGTCTATATTTTTTGCCTTCAACATGCCGGGTATGGTTCTTCTGTATGCTATGCCGCCGGCACCTATAACCCCCATCCTCACTTTCTTCATTTCATCCTCCAGGAAATACGGTTCTTGAAATACTACTTCATATATGCTTTTGCAACCTTGTTGAACGCCTCAACACATTTCTCCATGTGTTTTATCTCATATACCGGGTGCGGGAAGAAATTCATTGTCCTCTTTGACAGCCATTGCGCCTTCTTACAGTCAAACTTTGTATAATCAATCTTTCTTGCGCTGGGGTCATTGAACGGGTACTGCAGTCTGCCAAACCCCTGCTTTCCGGTATATGCGGCTTCCCTGTACATCTCCGGCCACTGGACCCCGTAAACAGGCACTCCCTCTTTCTCAACCGCCGCAACAAACTGCTTCACGGGAACTTTCAATCTATCCGCATCCAGCACAAACGGCGCCCACCAGAATGCATTCTGCCGCTCTTTCGTATCAAGTGGTGGATGGAGGACCAGCGGATGGCCTTTCAATGCGTCTATGAGATATCCGGCGTTTCTCTTCCTGTTCACAAGATTCCACCTGTCAAACCTTTCAAGTTCACACAGACCGATCAGGGATTGCATCTCGGTCATCCTGTAATTGAATCCCACCCTTTTGTGTATATAGGTAAGCTTTGCCTCAAGTTCAAGAAGCCGCAGGCGCTCTTTGACATCATAACCATGGTCCCTGAACGACTTGCATTCCCACCATAAATCCTCGTTATCAGTTATGACTGCGCCACCTTCTCCACCGGTGGTAAAATGTTTGCTCTGACAGAAACTGAAACAGCCCACATCGCCGATGGTCCCGGTTTTTCTGCCCTTATAGATACCGCCGAAACACTGGGCACAGTCCTCTATGACAGCCAGGTCATGTTTCTTAGCCACAGCAAGAATCGGATCCATGTCAGCAACAACCCCGTAGAGATGGACGACGATAATCGCCTTCGTCCTGTTGTTAACCAGCGGTTCTATTTCCTTCGGGCTGAGGGTGTGCGACTCATCCACGTCCGCGAAAACAGGAAGTGCACCTGCCTGCAGTACGCAGAAAGAAGAGGCGATAAATGAATATGACGGGCATATAACCTCGTCGCCCGGACCTATCTCCAGAGCAGAGACGGCTGTATGCAGGGCACTTGTTCCGTTTGTCGTGGTAACCGCATACTTTGCACCGTTCCATTTCGCCCATTCCTTTTCAAACCTTACACCCACGTCTCCTGTCCAGTAATTGACCTTTCCGGTTTTCAGTGGCTCGGAAACCATGCTTATTGACTTCTCGGAAAATGACGGCCACATTGGAAACTTTTCAGCATTAACAGGTCTTCCACCCTCAATCGCCAGTTTCTCCATTCTCCCTCCCTGCCCTCACTCTAAACCCTTCCTTCCGCGAAAGAGATTAGGGGGCTTATACAATACGTTTACAGTTTAACTCCAGGGTTATTTACAATAGTATAATTAATTGAAAAGGTCAAATTTTACAAACAAAAAAATTGTGTTATTATAATAAGAATTCACTTTGCAAGGAGGAAAGGATATGGATCTCATTACAACAATCAAGGGTTCTCTTCTGGAAAACTTTTTTCCTGCAGGATGGGACATGAAGAAGATAGATAAATGCTGCAGCAACCCGCCTGACAGAATCATGGAAAGGCAAAGATGGTGGAACAGAAATTTCTCGCCGGTGCCCTGCGGTACGCTGGAGGAATTCAACGCAAAGATGGGACATGAGATAGCCATGGAAATCTGCGCTGCGAGGGAAGCAGGGAAAAAATTAATATTGATACTACCCGTGGGTCCCATGGGGATGTATGCATGGATTGTTTACTTTCTCAAGGAATGGGGTGTTGACTGCAAACATGTCTATGGCTTCAACATGGACGAATGGAGCGACGGCACCGGAAAAACACTCGCTCCAAATAATCCGGGAGCTTTTCAGAATGCAATGCAGGAAGCATTTTACGGACCGCTTGGCAAACTCACCATCCCCGCGAATCAGAGGCATTTTGCGACAAAGGAAACGCTGCCAGAATACCCCGCAAGGATAAAGGAATTAAAAAAACGGGGCGCAAGACTGGTTGTAATCTTCGGAATTGGCAGGGTTTTTCACATAGCGTTCTGGGAACCGCATTTTGCCGCGGAATTCAGGTCGGAGGCAGAATGGAAGAAACAGGAATACCGTCTTGGCGCAAAACTCCATCCCCTGACGATTGAGCAGAATGCCGTAACAAGTTTCAAGAGCAGGACAACGCTTGTTCCTTGCTTTGCCAACACGATAGGTCCCGGAATATTCCTCAAGGCTGACAAAATTGTAGGCGGAGCTGACGGAACGCTCGGGAGAGGCATGATGTGGCAGGGTATGAGTCTGTGGGTAACCCTCAGACACGGCCCCAGCATCTGGATTCCCAGCAGTTTCATGCCGACAATTCCGGGAAAACTGTTCTTCCTGAAAGACCTGGCCGGTCCGTTGGCCGCTGAATGCAATTGACAGAGTGGCGTGGGAGAAAACAATGAACATACTGGCTGTTGGAGCTCATCCTGACGACCTGGAAATACTGTGCGGGGGAACGCTTGCAAAGTATGCAAAAAGAGGAGACAAGGTTTTCATGGCCCATCTCTGTAACGGAAATATGGGCGGCAAGAACATAACGTCTGAAGAACTTGCAAGAATAAGGGACGTGGAAGCAAAAAATTCCGCCGCAATAATAGGAGCGGAAGCACTCGGTCCCATTGCCGGGGACCTTGACCTTTACCCCACAAAGGAGATGCGCATAGCGGTTGTGGACATAATACGGCATGCAAAGCCGGATGTGATAATAACACACAGCGTAAACGATTATATGCCCGATCATGTCATAACCGGGCAACTGGTATTTGATGCAGCCCTCACGGCAACATTGCCCCTTTTCAAAACAAAATTACCACCGCATGAGAAAATCATGCCTATTTATTACATGGAAACGCTTGCCGGTTTTCTTTTTGAGCCGAGCCACTATGTTGACATAACCGAATTTTTAGAGACAAAAAAGAAGATGCTTCTTGCCCACGAAAGCCAGTATAAATGGCTCACGGGACATCATCAGGCGGAACCTGTCAAGATGCTTGAGAAAGTGGCAGGCTTCAGGGGTGTGCAGTGCGGTGTGGAGTATGCCGAAGCCTTCTGCCTGGCAAAGATCTGGGGCAGGGTCACGACCGAAAACCTCCTCCCGTAAATCGGCGCTTTATGCTATCCCTTCACAGCTTGTCCCTGTATGCAGTAAACAGGGATTTTTAGCAGGGACCTCATACCTCTTTTTTCATTGCGAGCCCCGTTTTGTCGGGGCGCGGCAATTGATATTTCTTATCATCTGATGCTTCTTATCATCCGATGTCTTTTATCATCTGACGTTTTTCGTCATCTGATGCTTTTTATCATCTGATGCCTTTTATCATCTGACGCCTTTTATCATCTCGATTCTTTCTATCGGGACCGGTGATTCTTTCTATCGGGACATGTTTCTTTCATCGGGACCAATGTCCTTTTGAAGTATTTTCAATCATCTCTTGACAGGCGTCTCATATACAGGTAAAATGATAATGATAATTATTATCAATAAGGAGCGCAAATGCGATATGGAAATCCGTGGATAAGGCAGAAAATGATTGAAGAAGGATTAAGGTTCACAGAGGCACGCAGAGTGATATTGAACATACTCACCAGAAGTCCGCAACACTTCAGCGCTGAAGATATTTATTTCATCGTACGCAGGATGAATCCCTCCATAGGATTTGCCACAATCTACAGAACACTTGATTTATTGACCAACATGGGTATTGTGCAGAAATTCACTTTTGGCGATGGAAAGGCACGGTATGAGTTGGTAGCAATTCCTGATAAAGAGATGCATCACCATCATCTCATATGCACAAAATGCAGAAAGATTATCAATTATACGGATTTTGTTGATGAGGAAAAAGAACTGGTTGAAAAAACAGAGAAAGTACTTTCAGCAAAACATAAGTTTGATATCAAGAATCATATAATAAATTTTTACGGGTTATGTGAGACATGCAGAAGTGAAGATAAGAATCAAAACCCCTCACTTGGAAAGCTTAGCATGTAAGAGTTCGGGGTAAAGGAGGTGATTAATATGCCAGGTGGAGACGGAACAGGACCCATGGGTTTGGGTCCAATGACAGGCAGGGCGGCAGGATACTGTGCCGGCTATGGAGTACCCGGTTATATGAATCCGTATGTCTGGGGCCGGGGAGCAGGTTTTGGATGGGGCCGCGGTTTCGGAAGAGGCAGAGGTTTTGGCCGCGGATTTGGCAGAGGAATGCGTGGAAGATGGTTTTACGGCAACCCTTATTTTGGGGGTGCTCCATATCCGACAGGACCTGTCTCCTATCCTTTTACTCCTGATCCGACAACCGACCCTTATGCCGTATGGGAAGTAACTCCTCAGCAGGAAATGCAGATGCTGCAATCTGAGACAAAGATGCTTGAGGAGCAACTTGCCGGCATGAAGAAGAGGATTGCGGAACTGGAGAAAGAGGCAGGAAAGCAGAAGTGAATGTATATCTGCGGGGCGGTGCTTAACCGCCCTGCAGGTATTATTTCAACGGAGGAATACTTATGAAAATC
>Ga0209609_10001106_pt1 | contig 15764 bp, 9 predicted proteins | sample LakKivw325mmetaG_FD_184136 | JGI IMG/M metagenome (GOLD analysis project Ga0209609, IMG submission 184136) | Anoxic lake water microbial communities from Lake Kivu, Rwanda to study Microbial Dark Matter (Phase II) - Lake Kivu water 325m metaG... | ecosystem: Environmental > Aquatic > Freshwater... | reverse complement strand
GACGTTGTACTTGCGCATGCATTCCACGACTTCGCTGCCTTTGGCAGCGTCCTTCATCCCCTGGCAAAACCCATCATCGAGCAACGCACCGGCCAAGGAAGCGAGCATGCCGATGTAATCGCTGTTGGGGTTGGTGACTGGAACCGCCAGCAAGAACACGAGCTTCACAGGCTCCTCATCGTCATCGGCCCAATGGATGCCCTTGGCTCTGCCCACAGCCACGGCGGTCTCCAGGACGGCGGCGGACCTGGCGTGGGGGATAGCGACCCCGCGCCCCACGGACGTTGCCACGTGCGCTTCGCGCTCCAGTACGTCCTTGACGTATTCCTCTTTCGAACTGATCTTGCCCGCCCGATACAGGAGCTCGGCAAGCTCCCAGATCGCCGATAGCTTGTCCTCTGCCTTGAGGTTCAGCGTTACGGTGTCTTCACATGCCAAATCGAGCCATTGCATATCTGTCATTGGAGCGCTCCATGCCACCGAAATCCAATTGTACCATGCTTCTTGATGCTCGTCAAAGCCTGTTGTGTTGACGCCTGCTCTTGCCCAAGTGCAGACGGGCTGAGGGGCCGTACGGCCCCTCAGCCCGTTGAGACCGGCCAGTTCGAATCATCACCTCAGACTTAGGCGAAGAGAGATACGGCTTCTTGCTCCTCATCAGCCTTTAGGACCTCATCCGAAAGAGGCTTCTTGAGGAAGTTGACTACCAACGCGCCGACCACGCTGCCCAGATACATGCAGAGCAGGTAGGTGATGACATTGTTGGCGCCCACGATGCCGACGTACGCGCCCCACGGGATGTTGGTCCCGACGTTCAGCGCGCCGGCCAAACCACCTCCTACGGCTCCACCGACCATCAGGCCGCCGATAACGCGCACGGGATCGGCGATGGCGAAGGGGATGGCGCCCTCGGAGATGGCCACAAAGTGCAGGACAAAGGCGCTCATGGCAGCGCCGATCTCGCTCTTGCGGTACTTCTTCTGGTTTCGCGCGAGGAAGACGGCCAGGGCCATGGCCATCGGCGGCACCGGGAAGGTCACGCAGCCAGCACCCATGGGCCAGTAGATTTGCTGGCTCAAGAAGGCGACGCCGGTCGAGTAGGCCACCTTGCCGACAGGGCCGCCCATGTCAAAGCAGTTCATGGCGCCAATGGCAGCACCCAATAGGATGCGGGCGCTTGACCAACTCTTGAGCACCCCACCCAGCGCGTTCATGGCTGCGTTCACGGGTATACTGACGGCCTGTGCGAACAAACCAACGATCAAGCACGAGACGATGGGGATCACGATGATCCCTTTGACTACGATAAAGGCCGTTGGCACCTTGATCATGCGCATCAAGAAGAACACGACGGTGCCTGCCAGCAGTCCCGCCAGTACGGCCACGATGAAGCCGCCGCCCATTTGTTGCGCGAGGTAGCCGCCGATGAAGCCTGGAGCCAGGCCGGGGCGGTCCACCATAGAGTAGGCCACATAGGCGGAGATCACGGGCACAAACATGGTCAGGCCAGCGACGCCGATTTTGGCCAGCCAGCCCGCCAGTCCCTCCGTTGGTACCGAGCCAGTGGCTCCTGACAGGATGACGGCGAGAGAAAAGATGATACCGCCGCCAACCACGGTCGGAACCATGTACGAAACGCCAGTGATAAGGTGCTCAGGGATTCTGCGCATTAGATCTTTATAATCGTTCCACATGCTTCCCTCCTGGGATCTCCTTTCGTCTTGAGCTTGTACTGCCTGCTATTGAAGCTAGTGTGCTTCCCCCTTTCCTCGGTCTCTGAGATGATTGAGATGAACTGGCCGTTGCGCGGAAGCGTACACTCGCTACGCCTCCATTATCATTGTACAGCATGACGCGGCGCTGTGCGCGCCGCAATGGTGTGAATTGCGACGGAGCAAATGTGACAAGAATCGGCGAGGATGCGCTGAGCGCGCTTACAGCGCGAGGGGGTAGCGGCCCAGCTCTGCGGCCAGACGGTACAACTGCACGACGTTCTCAGCGGGCACGTCCGGCTGGATGTAGTTGGCGGGCGCCACGATGTACCCCCCTCCAGGCCCCAGTGCCGCCAGCCTGGTTCTCAACTCGCACTCCACGTCTTCGATGCTGCCTGGCAGCGCGCGTTGAATGTCGATCGCTCCATGGAAGCAGAGCTTATGGCCGAATTCCTGTTTGATGTCGGCCGAATTCATGCCGGTGGCCAGGGGCTGCAGGGGGTTGAGGACGTCGACTCCGATCTCGATCAGGTCGGGAATGAGGGGACGGATGGCGCCACAACTGTGAAGCATCACCTTGGCATGCGGCGCCAGCGTCTTGATGAGGTGAATGATCTCGGCATCGAGGGGCTTGAGTGTCTCCCGGTACATATGCGGGGACATGATCAGGCTGCGCTGCGTGCCATAGTCACCTGAGTACTCCACCAGGTGCAGGTAATTGCCCACCTCATCCAGCAGCACGCGGTAGAAGCCCAGGATAGTTTCAGTCACTCTCTGCGCCAGGCGCAGGGCAAAAGGCCTGTCACTCACCAGGTCCATCAGGTACTGCGCGTCACCCCTCAGGATGCTGCACATCTCAAACACTCCGAACCCGGGAGTGGGCCGTACGGCAATGGCATAGTCGGTCCTGTCATGCAAGAACCGCACCCGTTCCAGTAGGCCTTCAGTTCTTCCCGGCGCCTTTGGATCGGGCCACGGGTAGCTTTCTAGGTCTTCCAGGCTGGCCTGCGCCAAGGGGTGGTTCGCAATCGCCACCTCCAGGCCATTGTACCGGTATGCGACGCCCCACTCATCCGTGTATGATCCATCGGCTGCGAGGATGATCTGTCCATCGCGTGGGCCTCTCAAAGACACCCAGCGCAGATCGATGTCCAAGGCTTCAAAGATGCGTTCGTCGTAGTAGTTGCAGGTGCGCCCGGAGCGGTAGGGAGCAATGTCCTGCTTGAAGCCGAGCAGCTTCCTGACAGCAAAGTACACCGGATCGGTCATGTTGCTCGCAGAGCCGCCCAGGTCAAGCGGGACCCGGTCGGGCTCCTGCAGATTCAGCGCGGCGAGCACGCGCTCACGGTGGGTCAGGGCTTTGATCTAGGCCTCCGGCATGAACTCTCTGATATCTGTCGTCTCAGACACCCGGCGCAGGATCGCGTGCACTGCCTTAACATCGGGCGCAAGGCGCAACGCCCGCAGCACGGATGGATCGCGCACAATCCGTACGAGGTCGAGCAGGGCTCGCCTGTGCGAGCGGTTGTCCAACGCCGCCAAGGCAAACACGAGATCCACAGGGTCATTCTCGGGATGGCCGAACTTCACGGGTTGGTCGAGGCGCAGCATGGCCATTGCCAGCCTGATGACGCCAATGCCCGGGCAGGCATGCAGCAGAGCCACTCCGGGCACGGACACCATGTATGGGCCATGGGTGGTAATGGTCTCTTTGACCGCTTGGCCATAGCGCTCGTCCACGGCCTTGGCGCGCAATAGGAGCAACGTGACCTGATCGACCACGCCCGGCCAGTCGTTGGCATGCACTCCCAACGCCACATAGCGGGCAGTGATCAGGTCACTCAAAGACGGCCCCGTCCATTCGTTCAAGGCCTCCAGCACTGCCACAGACGTCGTGCGCTCGGCTGTCAGCAGACCGCGCAAGGCTGCCACGTCTTCAGCGCTGAGCAAAGGGGATACCACGCGGCTTGGCAGCGTGCCCGTGTCGATCGGGCATGTCGACACTACAATGTCTGCTCCACGCAGGTCCCGCTCCGATACGTGCCGGCTGGGCTTGACCGCCGTGATGTCAATGTCGGGAAACTCGTTGCGCAGTCGAGAAACCAACAACCAGGCTGTGGCGCTGCCCTCACCGCAGACGACCAGCACCCTGCACTGCCTGCGTCTCTGAGGCTGCACGTGCTCCATCGCCGCGGCCAAGTGCATGGCGATGAAGCCAACTTCTTCTGCAGGAATCGGCTTGCCCACCTCGGAGGCCAAGATGTCGGCGCAACGTTTCGCGACCTGGTAGATGTAACTATCGTACTCTTGGATGTCCTTGAGCAAAGGATTGGAGACCGACAACCCCGCTTGCAGGCGATGCCATGCGGGGCGGAGGTGACAGATCAGGTTGCCGCGCAGTTGCTGGTCTGCTTTGAGCCAGGGGTGCAGATAGGCCGATGCTTCGTCCAGCATGGCGTCCACAACCGTTCTCAGATCCAGTTCGTATTGCTCAGGCTCCTCACGGACGGTGCCGGCGCTTTCGATAGCCGCAATGGGTGCGCTTCTGCGCATGCGGCTTGCGTTCAGTTGCAGCTCGATGCACTCGACGTCGCCATCAGAAAGCTTGTATCCCAGGTACCGCTCCATGCGCTCAACGATGACTTGGCTGGATCGCCGGCCGCGCCTCTGATCCCATACCTGCGAGAACGTCGGCCTGGGTTCTGCGCGCTTGCCCTTGGCGATGCGGTCCATAGAAATGGCCAGGTACAGCACCAGGGAGAGGTAAGCATCATCGGTCAATTCGGCTTCGAGTGTGCTTTCCCACGAGTTCACCAGGGTGCGAGCGTAGCTCAACCGTGAGTTGAGGGACTCGATGGGGGCCTGGTAGAGATCACCTGGAAGGCTGGCTGGCGGTAGGGAGAAGCTCAGGCTGGAGCTGCCGCACAGAATCGGCAGCTGAGTCCGATCGACAATCTCGAGCAGTAGCGAAACAAACGCCTCACGGATGTGATGTTCCTGCCCCATGAGCTTGAAGCCATAGTTGGTACGCCGAAGCAGGTGGAGCATGTGCCTCTCCAACCACTCCTGCGCTTCATCGAGGTCTCCGAAAATGGTGCTGCGGCACACTCGGAACTGGGTCCACAGTTGCTTCACCAACAACGGCTCTTCCTGCGTGAACAAGAGCAGCAACACCAGGTGAACCCGTTCCTGTGGGCAGAGCACGATGTCTTCTGAAGTGACTTGCTTTAGCTCGCGCAGGAGAGCCGCCTTGGCCTCCCGTGTCGCCTCAATCTCAAAGCCGTAGTGTGGTTTGCGCGTCAGAGCGGCGTGCTGCACGCTGAGCCAACGCTCTGCGGCATCCAGGTGGTAGCGCACCATGCGGCGGGTCAAGTTGAGCCGGCTAGCCAGATCCTCTGACGTCAGAGGGCCGTCTGCCCGAAGCAGAAGAACCAAAAGCGCTTTGCTGCGGCTGTTCAGCGGCATACTCATCCCACCACAGACGAACTGCTAACCACCCACGCGCACGTCTAGCCCCAGAGACCGCAGCGCCTCGCGCAGCACTTGCATGCGCTCCGCGCTGGGGGCGGTCACATCGGCCAGCTCGTACACGCGCCCCAGGCTGGCATACTTGCCTGCACCGTAGGAATGATAGGGCAAGAGGTGCATCTCTTTGCATCCTAGCCTGAGCGCGAAGCGTCCGATGGCCACGATTTCCTCCGCATCATCATTGAAGCCGGGGACTACGGGGGTACGTATGATCATCGGGACACCCAGGCGGGACGCAAGCTCCGCATTCTGCAGGATGTTGCTGTTGCTCGCGCCTGTCCATTCCTGGTGTTTGCGCGCATCCATGTGCTTCACGTCATAGAGAATCAGATTCGTGGCGGCAAGCACGCGGCGCACGTCGTACGGAGATGCCTGGCCCGTGGTCTCAATGGCGGTGTGGATGCCTATAGCGCGAGCGCCCATCAGGAGGGCCAAGGCAAAGTCCGGCTGCCAGAGCGGTTCGCCACCCGACAGGGTCATCCCTCCACCAGAGTGACGGTAAAAGATGCCATCGCGCTGCACTTCGGCCAGCACTTCGTCCACACTCATGACCCGCCCGGCGATACGCAGGGCTCTGCCTGGGCAAGCGGCGACGCAACGACCACACAGGGTACAGCGGGGCCTGTCCACCAGAACGCCGGCATCACCGAGCACCAGCACTTGCTCCGGGCACTCCTCGACACACCGCCCGCAACGCAGGCAGCGTGCTGCCGTGTACAGTATCTCGGGGGCGCCGCGCTGCGACTCCGGGTTGCTGCACCAACGGCAACGCAACGGGCAGCCCTTGAGAAAGACGACCGTGCGAATGCCGGGACCGTCGTGTACGCTGAAGCGCTGGATGTCAAAGACAGTCCCACTTACTTCAATCTGCGTTGGCTCGCCCAGCAGAGTCTCAGCGGCCGTGCTCTGTGCGGCGGATAATTTCATCCTGTACCTGTTTGTCCAGTTCGACAAAGTATGCGCTATAGCCCGCGACGCGGACAACCAGACTGCGGAATTCCTCGGGGTGCTGCTGCGCCTTGCGCAGCGTGTCGCCCGAAACCACGTTGAATTGCACGTGGGCCACGTTCAGATCGACGAACCCGCGCAAAAAGGCAGCAAACCAGTCCAGCGCGCCCTCCTGCTCGAAGAACGTAGGCAGGAATTTCAGATTCAATAGGGAACCGTTGGAAACCAGCTTCTGGTCGATCTTGGAGACCGAACGCAGTACGGCCGTCGGCCCCTTCAGATCCCGCCCGGCCACAGGCGACAGCCCGCCGTCCGCGAGCGGTGTGTGCGCGAGGCGGCCATCGGGAGTCGCACCTACACTCTGGCCCAACGGCACGTGCGCCGAGACGGTGTAGAATCCAGGGTTGTAGGTGCCGCCGCGTGGCGGAGCGTGGCGAGCTACCTCGTCGCAGTAGAACTTGGCCCACTTGGCGCCGAGCAGGTCCACATAGTCGTCGTCGTTGCCATACTTGGGAGCGCAATTCAGAAGGCGCTGTCGCAGGGCTTCATCGCCCTCAAAGTTTCGCTGCAGGGCCACCAGCAGTCGCGCGGCGCCCACCTCTTGTTTGTCGAAGACCATCCAGCGCAGCGCGGCCAATGAATCGGCCATATTGCCTACCTGCACGCCCTGGGGGCCGCTAAAGTTGTAGCGCGCTCCTCCCCAAGTGACGTCTTTGCCGACCTGCAGGCAGTCGTGGATGACCGTGGAGAGGAACGGCGTCTGGACCACCTGCGCGTGTAGCCTTTCTACGGTGTTCGCTCCCTTGACCATCAAGGCGACAAAGTGACGCAGTTGCTGCGCATAGGCCGCTTCGACCTCGGCAAAGGTAGCCAAGTCCTCCAGGCGTCCGGTGCGGGGACCGATCTGCTGGCCGGTGGAAGGATCCGCACCGCCGTACAGTGTCAGCTCAAGGATGCGCACGAGGTTGAACATGGAGGCGTCGCTCCACCCCATGGCCTTGCCCGGGATGGACAGCTCCACGCACCCTACCACGGCATAGTCCATGGCGTCCTCGTGAGCCACGCCTCGGTTCTCGTAGGCTGGCACCACTACCTCGTCGTTGAACACCTGCGGCATGCCGCTGCCCATGCTGATCACTCGTGCCACCGTCACCAAGAAGTCCTGTGGCGTTCCCTTGTGCAGTCGTGCGGAAAAGTTGGGCTGAGGGAGCCGCAGGTCCGCCTCGGCTTGCAGGCACATGTAGGATAGTTCGTTGGTGGCATCCTCGCCATCGCTCAGTTGCCCGCCGACGATCAGGTTGAAGCCGATGGGGAAGCCAGCGAAGTAGCGTGCACTGTTGGCGTTGCGCATGTAGATCATCTCGTCGAATTTGATCCACAGGCACTCCAATAGCTCCTGCGCGGCTGGAAGGTTGAGCGTGCCGGCTCGCATATCGCGGCGCAGGTACGGCAGAAGGTACTGGTCCAGCCTGCCAGGCGAAAACGAGCTGGCGTTGGACTCTACCTCGAGCAGCACGAACAGGAAGGCAATGGACTGGAGCGCTTCCCAGTAAGTGCGCGCCGGGCGCTCGGATAGGCGCCTGCAGTTCTCTGCAATGGTCTGCAGTTCCTGCCTCCTGCCGCCCTCGCCAGAAGGTGGATTGTCGGCAGCCATTTCCTCGGCCAGGTCAGCGTAGCGCCGCATAAAGTCGCAGGCCGCTTCCAGGCAGATCACGCTCGCTTCGTAGAACTCTGCTCGCGACTGGCTCAGTCGTCCGAGTTCAGCCCAGCGCTCGCGCGCCGCCATGGCCTCCGCCTTGAGACCGGCCGGCCCCTTCTCCAGCCACAATTCGACATCGGGGAGGATGTGCCCCTGGGCGTGGTCGGTCTGGTTCACCGTGAAAGCCTTGGCTTCGACAGCCTGCTTCACGTCTTCCGGCAACGCGGCCGCACACAGGTCCTCCAGCGTCTTGCCGCGCCAATAGGGGAAAATCTTTGTGCGCAGCTCCTGGATGTCGGCAGGGTCCACGTCAAACGGATCCTGCGGACGGGTGGGCAATGTCTCCAGCTCGCGATCAATCCAGCCGACCGCTGCCGATGGCGTGACCACTCCCATGCGCGGCAGGGGAGAACGTCCGCCTACAATGAGCTCATCAGGATGGATGGTGATGGTGATACCGCATACGATGTCGCGAAAGGCTTTGGCGCGGCGCACGATGGCTGGCTCACCCTCGGTGCGTTGGTAGCTGTTTGTCTCGATACGCGCCGCCTCGATGAACACCTTGCGTCGTGTGGAGAGTAGGTAGTTGATCAGGCGCGCCACACGCTCGGTGCGCATCAAGCCCTTGCCGTGACGGATGGGAAGCTGCTCTATCAGGTCTGTGGCGACAAGCGTGGTCTGCGTATCACGAGAGATAGCCTGCATTCCATTCCTCCGGGATCATGCAACCAACCGCATAGGCAGGCGGCCTCTGGGATGAGCGCAACAACTCCAGCGGGCCGACAATTTTGCCCGCCATTGCCTCGCTGAAACAAGCCGAAAAGCCCATCAGACCGCCCACGATCAGCCCAAAGATCACGCCGTGGATCATCTTGATGCGCTCGGCCCACTGGCGTCGCAACAGACGCGTCAAGCGTATGGCGATCCACCAGATCGCGCTCCACAGCGCAGCGCCGAGCGCACCGAACGTGAGCACGTCCAGTAGCGCCACCAGCGCCAGACGTAGTGGATCAGAGACGGCCTGGAAGCCCTTCACGGCGCTGTGGATCAGGCCGCAGGCGCCATGCCCGGTCGCCACTGCGTAGGAAGCGCTGGCTGTGACCACGGCCAGCATGGCCCAAGCGGAGAGATAGTCTCCCAAGCCAGCCTTACGCTTTGCTGGCGGCGCAGGTGCCTGCTCGATCTTGGCGCGCTTGCGTTTGTGCTTGACTGGCTTCTCGGGCTCTGGACTGAGCAAGGTCAGTGGGCCGCGCAGGGCGACCAGGATGATTGCCAGGATCCCGCCGATGATCACGCCGTCCAACAATGAATCGAAGAAAGCGGCGGCTGAGAATGAGAATCCCACACGACCTCCTTCACGCTCTGGTCTTGCTCCTGAACATTCCAGAGCAATTATGTCCGATTTAAGCGTCGCCGCGATTCTAACCTAATGCAAGATGCTTGTCAAACCCGCAGTTCTGTCTGCCAAGGTGCAGGAGAGTGCAGGTCCCTACCAGGTAGCAAAAGAGCCGCCCGTCGGAATTGAACCGACAACCTAGCGCTTACGAAGCGCTTGCTCTGCCGATTGAGCTAGGGCGGCGAGGAAATGCTGCTGACCAACAAGCACACTCTGGGTCGCACTCAGCAATTCTACTTGCATTCTCAAGTTTCGCAAAACCACTGCGGAGCAGCATTCCCAGGCTTTGCGAATTGCTCTCTGACAAGATGTAGCATCAGATTTGCACGAGGAAGCGCCCTGATACGTTCACCAGCGTTCCTCTTGCCTGATCAACACAGGCAGGAAGCACTCGTACCAGACTGCCGTGGCCGTTGGGGTTAGAGTCGGCGTCAGCGTCGCCGTTCTCGTTTGAGTTGGCGTGGGTGTACGCGTGCTGGTCATGGTGGGCGTGGGCGTCTGCGTCTGCGTGCTCGTGGGCGTGTGTGTGCTGGTCGCCGTCGTCGTGGTGGTCTGCGTAGGCGTAGAAGTAGGCGTGGGGGTAGGCTCCACGTCACTGACGTGCGCCAGGTAGAGCTGCCAGGCGCCGTCGCGCCGGTCTCGCCATACGATGTAGGTGTCCCGTGCATCGGTGGCCACAGCCGGGTCTACGGACAGATCGTCGCCCAGCGAGACTCGCGTTTCCTGCCAGGTGACTCCGCCGTCCGTGCTGCGGTTCAAGGCGATAAACGGGGGCTCAGTTTGATAGTTGCGGTAGTCCTCCCATGCCATCGCCACCGTGTCCTCACAAGCTGCGAGCTCAGGGTTCCGCGCACGGTGGGTCAAGACCACGCTGCCCTGAGGCTGTTCCCATCTCTGGCCAGAATTGGTGCTGCGGTTCCACAGAAGCTTGTCCGGCACATTCTCTTCCCCCTGCAGCAAGATGGGCAGGACCCAGCCCGCATAGACGTTGGCGCCCGATGCGGCGATGCTGCCATTGTGGCTGCCCGACTGCCAGGTGATCGCAGGCGCGTCCAGGTCGCCCATCCAACTCAGGCCGCCGTCACTGCTCTTGCTGTACTTCAGGCGCCAGGTGATATGCACGTTCTGTTGCCAGAGCATATAGCAGGTGCCTGCGCTAGAAACCATTGACACCTTCTGTGGTTCGGAATCTTTCTCATCGAATCCGCGTCCTGTGGAATCCATGATGGTAAAGGGCTTCCATGCGCCATCGATCTGGCGGTAGACGCGCAGCCAGTAGCGCGGCATTGGCACCCCCACGCTGACCTGCCCCCGCCAGGCGGTCACTGCAGGCTCCCAGGCGATCTGGCTGTTGTGGCCGGCGACGACGCTGGTCACCACGAGGTCGGGCTGGGACCACTGCCCGTCGGGCGAGCGCTGCCTGTGCAGGATGGACCAGTTGCCGCTGCCATAGTCCTGCCAAACCACGTGAACCACGTCGCCATCCACCGCTATAGCTGGCGCCCGCGCCACGCTCGCACTCGAGCTCAGCCGTACTTCTGAACTCCAGTCCGTGCTGTTGGTGGGGCGCATCTTGTAGTAGATCTCACGATGGCCGCTGCGGCTGTCCACCCACACCACATGCAGGCCCAGCGCGTTGAGCGCGATTCTGGGGCGCTCCACCAGGCCGGGCGAGTTGGTGATCTTGGCTTCGTCCTGCCAGCTTTGAGCCGCCGGACCCGGCTGGGCAGGCGATGAATCTGTGGAGTAACCTTCGATCATCTCGTCCAGCACTTGCCCCTCGACCAGAGGCGTTTCGAAGCCCATTAGCTCTCCAACCGTGGGGCAGATGTCCGTCAGTTGGCGAAAATCGAAGAACTCCTGGCCGGGCTTGATGTCGGGGCCCACAGACAGAATGAACACGTGCTTGCAGCCTTCGCTGATGTCGTCCCCGATATGAAAGTCGGCATCGTTGCGCCCCTGGCTGGCAGTGACGATCATTGTGGTCTGGTCCTTGTAGTAGGGATCGCTCTGTATCTTCTGCCACAGTTGGCCCACGACCGAATCCGCGTCCTCGATCTTCTTCAAGTAAGTAGTCCAATTGGCACCCTGTTCATCCACGGCGAATGTGATGCCCTGCAACTGGAAGAAGACCAGGGAAGGATGGTGCGTGTCCATCGTCTCCACCAGCTTCTCGTAGATCTTCGGGTCCGGTTTCTGCTCGTTCATGGTCTGCCATGCCATGGAAGCGCCGTACTCCTCGCCATAGCCCTGGTGGGTGCTGAAGTTGATAATGGTGCAGTCCTGGCCCCCGGCCACGGCCCACACCTGCTGCTGGGTCACCTCTGGATGGGCCCGCCGGTAGTATTCGAACATGGTGGGGTATGCGGGGCGGTAGTAGCGGTAGTAGTATCTGCTGGGTGCGGTCAGTTCCAGACAGCCGTCCACGATGGAATAGTTTGCCGGGCTGCACCACGTGCCGCCGAGGTTGTACACGTTCCGATACAGGGAGCCCTGCGACTTTAATTCGTTCATCTTCGGGATGTAGGTGGCCGGATTGGCTGCCTCAAAGGCCTCGCTGGCCCTCAGGCCATTGATGCTCACGACGAAGACGTTGCGGGTGTGGTAGGGGTTGCTCGCAACGCGTTGCGTGGATTGAGCTTGGCCTGGTGGAACTGGGTGGGAAAGAAGGAGCGCCACCGATAGCCACAGGCCCACAGCGCTCCAGAATCCTCGGGCTGGAACGATTGTGCGATGTGTGCGCATGCGTTTGCCATTTCTTGTTGACCAGACTGCTGCTAGAACGCGGCAAGTCTACTCCCTTTGGGCGCGTTTGCCAAGTTGCGAAGAGCGCCGTCAGCCTCACCAGGCAATGCAGCAGAATGCCAGACCGCAAACGAAGACCCGTGTGCTGCGTCGCAGCACACGGGTCAGAAACTCAATGCAGTGAGCCGTACTGGACTCGAACCAGTGACTCCCTGCTTAAAAGGCAGGTGCTCTACCTGACTGAGCTAACGGCCCAAGATACACGAGCTATAGCGTCGCTGCCACACCTAGCTACTGCGCCTAGTGGCCCGACACTCGCAACCTTGAGAGCGAACCTGACAGGGCAGGTGCTCCGGCTGCGAGCCTATTCTACACCAGCTTGTGCATTTGTGTCAAAGCCCCCAGTCATCAGATCAAGCAGTGCCAGATCGTCCCTGCCTGTCCTTAGGCTTGTAGCTCAGCAATATCGACACAAGGCCAACCAGTGCTTCTTCCGGGCACTCGCGGGCGGCTTCTTCCATCGCCTGCATGAACGTCATCTCGCTACCTTCCAGGTCGACGCCGGCAACTTCTGCCCAGTATGCGATCTGGTCCTTGTCCATGCCCCGTGCTATCGCCAAGACGGACTTGGCCACGTCCAGCTTAACCGTCTTATTGCCAGGGCTTGAGTCCGAGGGAACGAATGCCAATAGGCTCGACCCGCTCGTCCAGTAGCGCTTGCCCAGCTTGCGGGCCTCTAGCCGACCGGAACGGATCCACTGGCGGACCGTAGCCGCCTTGACGCCCAGGATACGAGCCACGTCGTCGCTCGAATACAGCGCGTCCGGTTCAATCCCCTCAGGCATGACACACCTCCTATCTTCGCACCATGTTGGGAGAGACGGGGACAGCAGAAGATCAAGCCAGCAGAGCGCGGAGAGGAAGCACTGGCGCCAAGGGGGGGGCGCTTGGGGCTACCTGGGCAGCGCCATGTACGCTTCCACCACCTGACGGAACAGCGGCGCGGCCTTGGCGCCGCCCTCGCCGCCGTGCTCCAGCACGACCGCCACTGCAATCTGCGGGTCGTTCGCAGGGGCGTAGCCCACGAACCAGGCATGTGGCTCCGCTGGGGGCGCCTCGGCTGTGCCGGACTTGCCGGCCATGCGCACGGCCGCGCCGATGAAGGCATTCGAGGCTGTGCCGCGGGTCACCACGGCTTCCATGGCGCTCTGAACAATCTGCAGATTCGCGGCAGATAGGGGCAAGCTTCCGAGGGCCTCGGGTGAAAAGTCCTGCTGCGTGCCTTCCATGAGAGAGCCGATGCGTCGCACCAGGCGCGGGCGATAGAGCGTGCCGCCATTAGCCACGGCAGCCACGAGATTGGCCATCTGCAGCGGGGTCACCAACACGTCCCCCTGGCCGATGGCCATGTTCACCGCGTCGCGTGGCAGCCACTCCTGTTCTGCGCCCGTGTTGTTCTGCCTTTTCCATTCCGGGTCCGGGATCAGGCCCGCCACGTCATCGAGGGCATTGATCTTGGTGAGAGTACCCAAGCCGAAACCTCGCGCATAGCGTGCCAGGGCCGTTGGATCGGCCTCGTTCAGGGCCTTGCCGATCTCCCAGAAGACTGTGTCGCACGATTGCGCCAGGCCCTCGAACAGGTTGATCGAACCGTGTCCGGTCTTGAGCCAGCAGAAGCGCGTGGCGCCGTCGGCGATGCCATCCCACTGCCCTGCACAGTAGAAGGAAGTGGAGGGTACCAGCCCGAGATGCTCCAGGCCAGCGCTGATGGTTACGATCTTGAAAGTCGAACCTGGCGGGTAGATTCCGGAGGTGGCGCGGTTCAGGAAGGGCCGGCGCGGATCATTCAGCAAAGCCCCCCATTGTTCTTGCGTTGCGCCAGCGGTGAGGGCGCCTGGGTCAAAGCGAGGGTAGCTCACGAGCGCGAGTACTTCACCGCTGCGCGCGTCCAGCACAACGATGGCTCCGACGCGCTCGCCCAGCAGATTCTCTGCAGCGCGCTGCAGGTCGGTATCCAGGGTAGTGTAGATATCGTGGCTGGCCTGGGCTGGCTGTTCCGACAGCGTCCAGACGATGCGACCTTCCTGTGTGATGATCGCCAGAGTGCCGCCTCGCGTGCCTGCCAGTTGCTCCTCTTCCCATCCCTCCAAGCCTGACACGCCCAGCATGTCACCCGAGCGGTAGCCTTTGGGCTCCAGCCTGGCCAGTGACTGTGCATCGATCTCGCTCATGTAGCCCACCACATGGGCAGCGACGCTGCCTTGCGGATAGCTGCGTATGGCCTTCTCGCGCCACACGATGCCGGGCACTGCGCTTAGCGTCGCCTCGCTGCGCTCGGCCGCGTCGGGTGTGAGCTCGCCCACTGGCATGAACCAGCTCGGTTGGGCGGCGCCCTGATAGCGCGTCCGGATGGTCTCGCTGGGCAGCATCAGCACTTGACTGAGTACGTTCAGCAGTTGGGCTTCATCCTCGATTTGGCCCGGGACTACGCCCACCTCGATCACCTGGCCTTGCGTGGCCAGAAATGCGTCTTTGCGGTCGAGGATGCTGCCACGTGGCGGTACGTGGACAAACAGGTGCACCAAGTTGTCACGCAACAGCAGAGGGAAGATGGATTTGGGCGCCCAGTCCACGCCCCAACGCTGCCCGTCGTGTGACAAATCCAGAGAGTTCTCGATCTGGAAACTGCCGGCCAACTGCGTATCGATCGTCAGTGTGAAAGTGACCTGGGCTGTGGAAGCAGGCGTGCGTTGCACATCGTGAATGCTGGCAGTGAGGTCGACGATGGCGGCCTCTGCGGCAATGGCACTGTAGCGCGAGGTGAACTTGTCGGCTGCGATGGAGGCAGCGGCTGACGCGGACAGCAGGCTGTACATGTGCTGATAGGCCTGATCCTGCCAGGCTCGCAAGAACTCGCGGGCCACTGTTTCGGCGCCGTCCAGTGAGGGCGTGGATGTCGGGACGGGTATGGGTGTGGCCGTAGGTTCGGACTGGCATGCGACCGCCGTCAGCAGCACGAGCGACAGAGCGCAGCCAGCCAGGCAAAGCCGGTTCACAGGGAGTCCTCCTGGTAGTCGAAAGATGCCCGCTGCCGCAACCAGCTTCATTATACCTCAAAGCCACGAGTCTGCTGAACGGGAGGCAATTGGTGCATGGCTTGGCGTAAAAGGAGCGCAAAGAATGACGGGTGGTGACCGCTCCGGATAGTGGCAGCGTTGACAGTTTGTCGAAATTGCCCTAGAATATGGATACTAATTAGCTAACTAATAGTCGTTAATGGGTGTTGGAAGTGTGGAGCTGAACCGAGTCACGACCCTCACGGAGTGCTGAGATGAACAAGATCCTGGTTGTGGATGACGAACCTGATGCGTTGAAGATGGTAGGGCTGACCCTCAGGGCAGAAGGATACCAGGTAGTCACGGCTGGCAGCGGCGAGGAAGCGCTTCGCCTGGCGGCATCCGAACGGCCAAATTTGATTGTGTTGGACGTAATGATGCCTGATATGGATGGCTTTGAAGTGGCGCGCCGCCTGCGCCGCAGCGTGGATTCCGCCCAAGTACCTATCCTGTTCCTCTCCGCGCGCGGCCAAGTGACAGACAAGGTAGAAGGGCTCACTGTGGGCGGCAACGACTACCTCACCAAGCCAGCCGCGCCGCAGGAGCTGGTGGCCCGTGTCGGCGTCCTGCTCGGGACCTTCTCTCAGCAACAGAAGGCCCAGGTCATTGCGCTCTTCGGC
>Ga0209609_10001103_pt1 | contig 15784 bp, 16 predicted proteins | sample LakKivw325mmetaG_FD_184136 | JGI IMG/M metagenome (GOLD analysis project Ga0209609, IMG submission 184136) | Anoxic lake water microbial communities from Lake Kivu, Rwanda to study Microbial Dark Matter (Phase II) - Lake Kivu water 325m metaG... | ecosystem: Environmental > Aquatic > Freshwater... | reverse complement strand
CGCCGGTGCTGTGCGCCGGCTGTCCGCACCGCAGCACGCTCTATATCTGCATAAGATCGGCCTGCCGATCAACGGTGACATCGGCTGCTACACGCTGGGCGTTATTCCGCCGCTCAGCGCTCAGGATACCTGTGGCTGCATGGGTGCCAGCATCGGCACGGCGCACGGCGCCTCGGTGGCCGGCGATAGCGAGCGTCACTTCGCTGTGCTGGGCGATTCGACCTTCTTCCACACCGGCATCCCGGCTCTGCTCAACGTGGCTTACAACAAGAGCAACGTCATCACCATCATCATGGACAATCGTATCACTGGAATGACCGGCCACCAGGAAAACCCCGGCACGGGGCGGACGCTCCAGCAGAAAGAGACGGTGGAGGTCGAGTTGGAGCCGCTGGTGCGCGCCTTGGGCATCGAGCGCGTGGCGAGGGTGGACGCCCTGGATGTCGAATCCATCGAGAAGACGCTGAAAGCCTGGCTCAAGGAGGAAGGCCCGGCGGTGCTCATCACTCGTCACGCCTGTGCCTTGCTGCCCGGGGAACGAAAAGAGTGGTTGCCGCTCAAAGTCGTCGAAGAGAAGTGCAACGGCTGTACGATTTGTTTCCGCATCGGCTGCCCGGCAATCCTCAAATCGGACAAGATGGATGTCAAGTACAACCGTCCGCTGGCCGAGATTGACCCGCAGATGTGCACCGGCTGCGAGATCTGCGCCCAAGTCTGCCCGCGGGACGCGATCCTGTTCCGCACACAAATGATCGAACAGATCGCATCGGAGCCGCAGGAGGTTTGACATGACTAAAAAGAGCTTCAACTTCCTACTGGTGGGAGTGGGCGGACAAGGCACGCTCCTGGCGAGCGACATCCTGGCGGAATTGGGCGTCCGGCTGGGGTACGATGTCAAAAAAGCTGAAGCCCACGGCATGTCGCAGCGCGGTGGCAGCGTGACCTCATATGTGCGCTGGGGCGAGCAAGTCTTCTCCCCCATCATCGGCAGGGGCGAGGTGGATATCCTGGTAGCCTTCGAAAAACTGGAAGCTCTCCGCTACCTCGACCAATTGCGGCCCGGTGGCGGCGTGCTGGTCAATGATCAAGCCATCGAGCCGATCACGGTCAAGGCCGGGGACGTTAAATATCCGGATGATGATGTAATTCGGTCCACGTTAGCCGGCGCGGCTGGGGCGGTGCATTGGGTGAGCGGTCAAGAGATCGCAGAAAGCGTTGGCAACCCCAAAACGGCCAACGTCGCCATCCTGGGTGCGCTTTCGACGTTGCTGGATGCCCCCGAAAGCGAATGGCTGGAGGCTGTCCAGTCGCATGTGCCGGAGAAGCACATTGCCGTCAACGAAAAGGCATTTTGGGCTGGACAAAGGGCAATCTCCGCGCCTTCGTCGCGAAAACCGCTTTCTCAGGCTGACGAACTTCCCTAGAATCAGAATCCTTGGTAAACGAACGGGGCGGCCGAGTCCGCGAAGGAGGCGAGGAGCAAGCTCAGGGTCACGAAGGCCAACAGCGCCGCCTGTACCCAGCGCGGCCACTTCAGGAAGACAAGCTCGTCTTCGTGGCGATGTTGCATCCAATCCAACAGAATTGCGGGGATTATCACCAAAAAGATGCGCGGGTCGGGAATGTTCCAGCCATACACATCGCCGACCGGCAGGTGGCCTTTGAACACTTCGCTCATCCACAGGAAATCTGGTTTGAGCCAATGGGAGGGGAGGATTATGCCAGCAAAATAGCGTTTCGCGGTGACGAGATCCATGCGGAACGGCAGCCAGGCCGCCGCGACCAGGGCAAAACTGAGAAGCCTGGCTAACGCCTGTAAGGAGAGCTGGGTGAAGGCGTACGAGGAGATACTCGGCTTGGGTTTCAGCAGGACGAACAGGCCCGAATAAAGTTTGTACTTGCGGGTGTTTTCAGGGGATAATTCTGTACCCAATAAGGATGGAAATTCTTTAGAGAATTTTGGCACTGGCGAAACTGTCCTGCCAGAAACCAACTCATTAGCCACGAACCATATTTCGGAAAACGGTGTGCAGGATGCCGCCGTTGCGATAATACTCGACCTCCACCGATGTATTCAGCAGCGCTTTGACCCTGAAACTGATCTCTTTACCATCGGCCTTCTTCGCCCTGACAGTGATCAGGCTCTGCGGGGCTATGTCATCGCTCAGGCCTGCGATGTCGAAGACTTCGTCGCCGCTCAGGCCGAGGCGCTCGGCATTTTGCCCCGCCTCGAATTGAAGCGGCAGTACGCCCATGCCGATCAGGTTGGAGCGGTGGATGCGCTCGAACGATTCGGCGATCACGGCACGAACCCCGAGCAGGAGCGTACCTTTCGCCGCCCAGTCACGGCTGGAGCCGGTACCGTATTCCTTGCCAGCCATGACAATGACAGGTATACCTTCGCCCTGGTATGTCATTGCCGCCTCGTAGACAGACATCAGTGTGTCATCTGGGAAGTGGCGCGTGATACCACCTTCCGTACCCGGGACGAGTAAATTCTTGAGCCGAATATTCGCGAACGTGCCGCGCGTCATCACCTGATCGTTGCCGCGCCGCGAGCCATAGGAGTTGAAGTCGCGCACGGCCACGCCGCGTTTTTGAAGATACTGGCCAGCGGGGCTATCAGCAGCAATATTGCCAGCCGGGGAGATGTGGTCGGTAGTGATCGAATCGCCTAGCAAAGCCAGGACGCGAGCCCCCAAGATATCCTGGATGTGCCGCACATCCAGGGCCAACGCCTGAAAGAAAGGCGGATGCTGGATATAGGTGGAAACCTCATTCCAGCGGTAAAGGTCGCTTTCAGCTACCTTGATCTGGTTCCATAGACCACTGCCGGCAAATACATCAGAGTATTTCTCGCGAAACTTTTTCGAATCGAGGCTTGATGCAACCGTATCGAGGATCTCCTGTGCCGTCGGCCAAATGTCTTTCAGGTAGACAGGCTGCTCGTCTTTTCCCATGCCGAGGGGTTCGGCATCCAAGTCAATGTCCACTGTCCCCGCCAGGGCATAGGCGACGACCAGCGGCGGCGAGGCCAGGTAGTTGGCCTTGATGAGGGGATGTACACGCCCCTCGAAGTTGCGGTTGCCCGAAATGACCGCTGCGGCGACGAGGTTCCCGCTGGTGATCGCTTTCGCGACCTCACCCGGCAACGGGCCGCTATTCCCGATGCAGGTGGTGCAGCCATAGCCGACCACGTTGAAGCCCAGTTTGGCGAGCGGCTCCAGCAAGTTGGCCTGCTTGAGATATTCGGTGACAACGCGCGAGCCGGGTGCCAAGCTGGTCTTGACATAAGGCTTGACTGTCAGTCCCTTCTCGATAGCCTTTTTAGCGACAAGACCAGCAGCTATCATCACGGATGGATTGGAAGTGTTGGTGCAGGAGGTAATGGCAGCGATGACCACCGCGCCGTGACCGATCTGCATCGAACCGCCGTTGGTGCCAAAAGTGATCTTGCGGTTCACCTCCGTGACTTCCAACTCATAACCGCGTTCTTTTACTGGTGCGGTCAGGGCCTTTTCGAAAACCTGTTTCATGTCTGTCAGGGGGACACGATCCTGCGGACGCTTGGGACCGGCCAACGAGGGCGCGACAGACCCCAGGTCCAGCTCGAGCGTGTCGGTAAATTCTGGGTCAGGGGTGCTCCCGTCACGGAACAAGCCTTGGGCACGGCAATAGGCTTCGACCAGTTCGACTTGTTCGTCTCTTCGCCCGGTCAAGCGCAGATAGCGTAGCGTCTCGGCGTCTATTGGAAAGAAGCCCATCGTCGCCCCATATTCGGGAGCCATATTGGCGATGGTGGCGCGGTCGGGCAGCGACATGCTATCCAGGCCGGGGCCGTAGAATTCTACGAACTTATCCACCACCCCCAGCTTGCGTAGCATTTGCGTTATGGTCAAGACGAGGTCGGTGGCCGTGACGCCGTCGGGAAGTTTGCCGTGCAGCTTGAACCCGATCACGTCCGGCAGGAGCATGTCCATCGGTTGACCAAGCATAACAGCTTCGGCCTCGATGCCGCCCACGCCCCAGCCGAGCACGCCCAGGCTATTGATCATCGTGGTGTGCGAATCGGTGCCGACCAGGGTGTCGGGAAAAGCCAAGACACCCGGTGTCTTTGAGACACCGGGTGTCTCAGGTCTGGTCATCACTACATTCGCCAAGTATTCGAGATTGACTTGATGCACGATGCCGGTCATGGGTGGGACAACGCGGAAATTGGAGAAGGCCTTCTGGCCCCATTTGAGGAATTCATAACGCTCGCGGTTGCGCTGGAACTCGATCTCGGTGTTGCGTTGCAGAGCGTCGGGGGTGGCGAAGAAATCCACCTGCACCGAGTGGTCTATCACCAGGTCAACTGGCACGAGCGGATTGATCTTCTTCGGGTCTCCGCCCAAGCGGGCGACAGCGGCACGCATGGCCGCCAGGTCAACCACCGCGGGGACGCCGGTAAAATCTTGCATGATGACGCGCGCAGGCAGGAAAGGAATTCTAGGGCGGCCTCTCTCAGCCCCTCCAATTTTCGGAGAAAATGGGGGGGGAGCGGGGGGGGGTAATGATCCTCCGTACCGCCACCTATCACGCCTTGCACAGATCCTTCGTCCAGCGCGTGTTCGTGTTTTTTAGCTTTATGCTCTCGTCGTTCGTCGTTGGGCTAAGGGTAAGAAATGTGGACTTGGTCTGGGGTACCTCCCCGCCGATTTTCCAGGGCTGGACGGCCTGGACCCTGGCGCGGCTCAAGCGCGTCCCATTCCTATTCGAGGTGCGCGACCTGTGGCCGACGTTCGCCATCGCCGTCGGCGTGTTGCGCAACCGCACCCTCATCCGGCTCTCCGAATGGCTGGAGCGTTTCCTGTACCGTCACGCTGACCGGGTGATGGTCAACAGCCCGGGGTTCATTGCGCATGTGACAGGTCGCGGAGCACGCCGCGTGGAACTCGTCCCGAACGGCGCCGACCCAGGGATGTTCGACCCGGCTGACGATGGCGCGGCCTTCCGGACCTCGCACCGGCTGACCAATAAATTCGTCGTACTCTACGCTGGAGCGCACGGACTGTCCAACGACCTAGGCGTCGTGCTCGAAGCTGCGAAGATCCTGCAAGAGGCAACTGTCACTTCCGAAGTGACTGTCACCTTCCTCGGCGATGGGAAGGAAAAGCCGGGCTTGCAAGCCCAAGCGGAGCGGATGGGGTTAACAAATGTACTCTTCTTGCCGCCCCTCCCCAAAAAAGAAATGATCACTGCGCTGGCTGGGGCAGATGCCTGTCTAGCCATTCTCAAACCCATCGAGGAGTACAAGACCACTTACCCAAACAAGGTATTCGATTACATGGCCGCGGGGCGGCCGGTCGTGCTGGCGATTGACGGCGTCATCCGTGAAGTGGTCGAGGCGGCGGGATGCGGAGTTTTCGCCCAGCCCGGCGACCCGGCCGCGTTGGCGAATGCCATCTGGGCACTGGCCAGCGACCCGGCGCACAGCCGCGAGATGGGCTTGAGGGGGCGGCGCTACGTGGAAACGCACTTCAACCGTTCGATGCTGGCCGAGAAACTGGCGCATATTCTGGAAGAGATGACTGCGTGAACTTTGAATAGCGGCCAAAGGTGACAGTCACTTGCGAAGTGACTGCCGCATGGTACGAACGAGGAGGTAGTCATGCGATCCTGTTTCAAAATTTTGTTGATATTATTCATGGCTTTCGCGCTGGCGGGCTGTAATTTGCCTACGCCCTCGCCAACCGCTACACCGGTTGCGGTGATAGAGTCTCCAACTCCGACATTGCCTCCAGAGACGCCTGCCACGGAGCAGGCAACGCCTGCGCCGACGGCCTCTGTACCGGCGGACTGGCAGACGTACATGGATCAGGCGTACGGCTTCACCTTTCGCTACCCCGCGGAAGGGCAAATCGTCAGCCAGCAGGATCATTCAGCGCGCATCTCGCTGCCTATCGCTCAGGGCACTAATCTTGTCGAGAAGTTCATTGACGTGGCAGTGACAGAGAATGTCAATCCGTGTGTAAGCCAGAATCCTGGCGTCAGTCAGTCTCAGCAGGTAATGGTCAATGGCATTTCGTTTCTGGAGGAGAGCGGCGCGGATGCAGGGGCTGGACAGCTTTACGAATGGCTGGCTTATTCGACCTCGCAAGACACCGTTTGCGTCAGCCTCACTTTCGTGCTCCATTCTACCAACCGGGGCAACTACGCCACCCCGCCGCCGCTGTTCGATAAGCCAGCCGAATCGGACATATTCGCCCCCATCCTGGCGACGTTTGCTTGGCTGAATCCGTAGTCCATTCAGGCGGCACGGAGTGGATGAAAAAGCTGCGGCGCAGAGAGAGTGTGGTTTAGGAGATTGTATCTGATGGAAGGGTCGGGCTATTACACCCTCATTCAGTTGACGCCGGATAGTCTCATCTTCACCCGAACCCGGCGGCAGCGGCGCGACGCGGCAGTCGCATTGTCCCTGTTTGGATTGGTCGCGCTGGGCATGGCGGCCTATTCCCTCGTCAGGCCAGCCAGGGACATCGTTGGCTTCGCTTTCTTCTTGCTGATCGGAACAGGCCTGCTCGTCGCGGCCCTGCTGGCCCGAACTTGCTGGACGGAGATTGAGTTCAATGCACAGGAGCAGCGCGTCGTCAAACAGCGGCATGTATTTGGAAAAGTGCAGATCGTTGACACGCTTCCCTATAGCCAGTTCAAGAGCATTCGCGTGGTCAAATCCCTCGGTGAGTATGATGTGGCACACCTCAAGCTAATCCTCCAATCCGGTCACGTGTGGGCTACCTTGCCGGGTTATTTTATCGAGAACCAGGCCCAGGCTGTACGACGCAGGATACAAGAGCACATGCAGCACAGTCCGCGGCCAGGAGAGCTTCGATGAATTACAACTTTGACCAAGTAGTCGAACGGCGCGGCAGCAATGCCATCAAATGGGAGTTCTTCCCATCTGACGTTTTGCCACTATGGGTGGCGGACATGGATTTTCTCGCGCCGGAGCCAATCCTTGCGGCTTTGCACGCCAGAGTGGCACATGGGATATTCGGCTACGAGGCTCCACCCAAGAAACTACAAGAGGTGATTGCCCGACGTATGGAGAGGCTCTACAGCTGGCAGGTAACGCCGGAGATGGTGATCGTTATACCAGGCATTGTGACCGGTTTCAATGTGGCGGCTGGAGTAGTTTGCAGCCCCGGCGAGGGCATCCTGATGCAGCCGCCGGTTTACTTCCCGTTCCTCGAAGTTCACGAGAACCTGGGGCTGGTGCGCCAACTCGCGCCGCTTGTGCAGGTGGACGACGAACACTCGTTGCATTACAAGGTTGATTTCGACGCCTTCGAAGCCGAGCTGAACTCTGGTGAGGCGCGCACGCGCCTGTTCCTGCTCTGCCAGCCGCACAACCCGATCGGGCAGGTTTACAACCGCGAACAGTTGGCGCGCATGGCAGAAATCTGCCTGAAGAATGATGTCGTTATCTGCTCGGATGAGATCCACAGCGAACTACTGTTGGGTGATGCACAGCACATCCCCCTCGCCACGCTCGGAGCGGAGGTCGCCGCGCGGACAATCACCTTGGCCGCGCCCAGCAAGACCTTCAATGTGCCTGGCTTGTTTTGCGGGTTTGCCATTATTCCGAATGACGAATTGCGCCAGCGATTCAAGAAAGAGGTCGAGCGGCTGACGCTGCACATCAGCAGCTTGGGATTGGCCGCTGCACAGGCCGCCTTTTCCGGCGAGTGCGATGACTGGCTGGCTGAGCTGTGCCGCTATCTAACCGCCAGCCGCGATTTCCTGGTAGCGTTCGTAAAAGACAACTTGCCAGGCATTCGTACCACTGTCCCTGATGCGACTTACCTGGCTTGGCTGGATTGCAAGGAGCTGGTGAAAAGCGGAAAGATCAGCGACTCGCCGCATAAGTTCTTTCTGCACAAGGCAAAAGTGGCTTTGAACGACGGCGCGACCTTCGGCCCCGGCGGCGAGGGCTTCGTGCGGCTAAACTTCGGCTGCCCGCGCGCCACGTTACAAGAGGCGCTGGAGCGAATGAAGGCAGCGTTGGAGGCTGGGTAGATTCCTCTATCCCATTCTCCCAGTCAGGTACGCCTCGGTCAGCTCTTCCTTTGGCCGGGTGAACATTCGATCAGTTGGGGAGAACTCGACTAGCTCACCCAACCAGAACAGGCCGGTAAATTCCGAAACGCGGGCAGCCTGCTGCATGTTATGCGTCACGATGACGATGGTGTATTTCTGCTTGAGTTCGCTGATCAGCTCCTCTATTCGCAACGTAGCAATTGGGTCGAGGGCTGACGTGGATTCATCGAAAAGGATCACTTCCGGCTGGACAGCCAGGACGCGGGCGATGCACATCCGCTGCTGCTGGCCGAGCGAGAAACCCAGGGCGCTCTGCTTCAGTTGATCCTTGACTTCGTCCCAAAGCGCGGCCTGGCGCAGGCTACGTTCGACGGTCTCATCCAATTCGGCGTTATTCCTGACCAGGCCGAGCACGCGCGGACCGAAGGCGACATTATCGTACACTGATTGCGGAAAAGGATTCGGTTTCTGGAAGACCATACCAACGCGCTGGCGCAGCGCGACCACGTCCATGCCCTCGGCATTGATATCCTGCCCCTCGAGCAGGATTTGGCCTTCGGCACGCGCGCCAGGGATGGTGTCATTCATCCGATTCAGACAGCGCAGAAAGGTGGACTTGCCGCAACCTGATGGGCCGATCAGCGCTGTGACGCGATGTGGAAGCACCTCCATGCTGATCTTGTTCAGGGCTAGTTTCTCTCCATAATAGAAGTTCAAGTCTCGAATGACGAAGATGGGGTTCTCGGCGTCCACGCATTCAATTTTACCGCATCCGTGTCATTGCGAGCCATTCTGTCCCGGAAGGACACCGGGACGGTGCGGCGAAGCAATCTCCTCACGCCCGGGGATTGCTTCGTCGCGAAGAACGCTCCTCGCAATGACATGGAAAAATACCTTATAATTTGACCGATGAAGTGCTTTATCTTTTTTACCCTTCTGCTTGTTTTCCTTTCCTCTTGTGGGCCAGCCGCCTCGCAATCCATCTCCTCAACACAAGCCTCAACATACATCGAAAATAAAGGCTCTGATACCATCGTCAACTTGGCACTGGCCTGGGCGGAACGCTATCAGAGTGAGCATCCTGAAGTTAGTATTTCAGTGACAGGCGGCGGGTCCGGGACAGGCATCGCCGCGCTGCTCAATGGGACGGTGGATATCGCCAACGCCTCGCGGCAGATCAAACCCGAAGAAATGCAGGAGGCGCAATCCAAGGGGATCAACCCGGTGGAGTACATCATCGCACGGGACGCCATCGCCGTGATCGTCAATCCTGAAAATCCGGTCAAAGAGTTGACCTTGCAGCAACTCTCCGACATCTACAGCGGGAAGATCAACAACTGGCGCGGTGTCGGCGGCGAGGATCGCCCCATCGTGCGCCTGTCGCGCGAGACCAATTCCGGCACGCATGTCTACTTCCTGGAGACGGTGTTGCGCCTGGGCGAAAAGAATAGCAAGACGCTCTTCTCGACCGACACCCTGCTTCTGCCCTCCTCGGAGGGCATCATCAATGAGGTGCGGCAGAACCCGAACGCTATCGGCTACGATGGGCTAGGGTATGTGCCAAAAGACTTGAAGATGATCGCCATCGCCCGCCAGCCAAGCGATTCTTATGTTTTGCCGTCCATTGCGACGGTCAATGACAACTCTTATCCCATCGCCCGCGACCTGTACATGTACACGGCTGGCAAGCCGAACGGCGCGGTGGCGGCTTACCTGGATTGGATCATGCACTCGGACGAAGCCCAGGCGATTGTGGCGGAACTGGGCTTCGTGCCGATCAAATAGCCCTCACCCCTGCACCCCTCTCCCGATTTCGGGAAAGGGGATGAGGGTGAGGGAGGAGCAGCATGGATAAATCTCTCTCCTGGCGCGAATATGTTATCACCCGGGCCATCAAAGCTTCGGGCTACTCGGCCATTGTCTTTGTTGCCCTCATTTTCTACTTCTTGCTGCATGACGGCTTGCCGGCGCTCAGCGAAGTCCCGCTCGCCGACCTGCTCGGTCAACGCTGGTACCCTATCGAGAACTACTTCAGCATCCTGCCGCTCATCACTGGCACACTTATCGTGACCCTCGGTGCGATGCTGGTTGCCATTCCCCTCGGCATTGGGACGGCGGTCTTTATTGCTGAGATCGCCCCGCGCTGGACGCGCGATATTCTCAAGCCTCTTGTGGAATTGCTGGGCGGACTGCCCTCGGTCGTGCTTGGTTTCCTGGGGATCCTCATCTTGGCGCCATTCCTGCGGGTCTTTCTCAACCTGCCAACTGGTCTGACCGCCCTGGCAGGGTCGTTACTCCTGGGCGGGATCGCTATCCCAACTATCGTCTCGATTGCCGAAGACGCGTTGGACGCCGTCCCGCAGAGTTACCGCGAGGGTGCCTGGGCTATCGGCGCGACGCGCTGGCAGACCATCTGGCGGGTAACCCTGCCCGCTGCTCGCTCCGGTGTGCTGACGGCGGTCATGCTCGGCCTCGGCCGCGCCATCGGCGAGACAATGGCCGTGATGATGGCCACGGGCAACGCGCCGGTGCTGGCGGTGAAGCTAACCTCACTCTTCTCGCCCGTCCGCACAATGACGGCGACGATTGCGGCCGAGATGGGTGAGGTGGCAAGTGGCAGCGTGCATTATCACGTGCTGTTTTTTATTGGGCTGGTGCTGTTCCTGATCTCGCTGGCTGTCAACGTAGCGGCTTCTGCGGTCGTCTTCCGACAGAAGAAGCGGGCGGAGCGCGTGTTATCATGAAAAAAAACGCCTTTTCCAATCGCGTTCTCACCCAGCGCCTCGGCTTTTCCCTGCTGACGCTGGTCGCTCTTTTCACTGTCATCCCCATCCTGGCAGTCATCGCCTATATCGTCGCTCAGGGCGCGCCAGCTATTTCGTGGGAGTTCCTGGCTGGCTTCCCGCGCGAGGGAATGCGCGCCGGAGGCATCTTACCTGCTATCGTCGGCACATTCTACTTGACGCTCGGCACGGCAATTTTTTCTGTCCCATTGGGGGTGGCGGCGGCGATTTATCTGGCCGAGTACGCCCGCGAGAACTGGCTGACGCGGCTGATCCGCATTGCCATCATCAACCTGGCAGGTATCCCATCGGTGGTCTACGGGTTATTTGGGCTGGGACTGTTCGTCTTCTTTCTGAGATTTGGCACCAGTCTCCTCTCCGCCTCGCTGACGCTTTCGATCATGACTCTGCCAGTCATCATCAGCGCCGCGGAAGAAGCTCTGCGCGCCGTGCCGCAGGCTTTCCGTACGGTCAGTGTTTCGCTGGGCGGCACGCGTTGGCAGACCATCCGTCGCATCGTGCTGCCGCAGGCTTTGCCGGGCATCATCACCGGCGTCATCCTCGGCCTGGAACGCGCCGCCGGCGAGACCGCGCCCATCCTTTTCACGGGCGCGGCCTTTTTCCTGCCTCGCTTGCCCAATTCACCTTTCGATGCCACGATGGCCTTACCCTACCACCTGTTCGTTGTTTCCACCCAGGTGCCAGAGATGCCGATCCAGATTCAGTATGGCACTGCCCTGGTGCTGATTGCCTTCGTGCTGGGCATGAACCTGATCGCGACGGTGATCCGCTCGCGGGCGAGAGCCAAGAGGCAGTGGTGAAGCGATCAGTGGTCAGTGATGAGTCGTCAGTGAGGAGGTTGCTGTGACAGTATTGAACAGAATTGCCTATTTCCAAAATCGGCGGGACGAAGTCCCCAATCAGGAACTTGCCAGAGAACTGGCAGAGTCGCGGAACAGCGAAGGAGTCCACGAGATTGCCGAGAATCTCTGGAATAAAGACCGCAACGTTGCCAACGACTGCATCAAGGTTCTGTATGAGATTGGATACCTCGCCCCGGAACTGATCGCAGGATACGTGGATGATTTCCTGAAGCTCATGCAGAGCCGCAACAACCGCATGGTTTGGGGCGTGATGCTGGCCTTGTCCACGATCGCGGCGCTGAAAGCCGACGAGATCTATCCGCATGTTGGAGAGATCGAAAAGGTGATGGAAAACGGTTCGGTCATCACCGTGGATAATGGTGTCAAAATCCTGGCACTCGTGGCTTCGAAAAACGAGGCATATCGCGCCCGGATATTTCCCTACCTACTCGACCATCTTGCTACTTGTCGCCCCAAGGATGTGCCCCAGCACTCCGAGAAAACGCTGGCGGCGGTGAGCGCACGCAACAAAGCCGAGTTCATCGCCGTATTGCAAAAAAGAATGGTTGATCTGCAGGGTGCCCAAGTGTCGAGGGTGAAGAAGGTTATTTGGGAAGCGGGAAAGAAGTGATCCCGTGTCATGTTATCCCGTGCCATGTGCGAGATGAAAGGAGTGTGAGATGCCGCTGATAAAAAGGTTCGAGGACATTCTGGCATGGCAGGAAGCGCGCAAGTTGGCGCGAGATGTTTACGGCATGACTCGCGAGGGCGCATTCGCCAAGGATTTTGGGCTGCGCGACCAAATTCAACGTGCGGCAATTTCAGTGATGACGAACATCGCTGAAGGGTTCGATTGTGAATCTCATGTAGAGTTTGCCCGTTTTCTGGGGATCGCCCGCCGTTCAGCGGTGGAAGTGCAATCGTTACTCTATGCGGCTCTCGACATCGGGTATATCAGCGAGGAGGCTTTCAAAGCCGAGTACCAGCAAACCGAAAAGACTAAAGCTCTCATCGGAGGCTTGAAAAAGTCCCTCAAACCTCGCGCCTGACTCGTGACACGGGACCACTTGACACCGGAACACTTTATGGCCGAGAACAAAATAGTCATTCAAAGTCTATCATTGCAATACGCCGACGGCACGGAATCGCTGCGCGACGTCAGCATGGGCATCCGGGCCAACGCTATCACCGTGCTGTTCGGTCCAGCAGGCGGCGGCAAGTCCACGCTATTGCGTTGCCTGAACCGGCTGAATGACCTGACCGAGGTCAAGACCGCTATGGGCCGCATCCTGCTCGATGGTAAAGACATTCTCGATCCGAAAATAGACGTCATTGCTCTGCGCCGCCGCGTCGGAATGGTTTTTGCCCGCCCGGTCGTCCTGCCGCTGACCATTCGTGGCAACCTGACCTATGGTCTAGAGTTGGCTGGTGAGAAGCGCAAGTCTCGTCTGGACGAGGCCGTCGAGCGCAGCCTCCGCCAGGCTGCGTTGTGGGACGAGGTCAGAGATCGCCTCGGCGATCCGGCCATCGCCCTCTCGGGTGGCCAGCAGCAACGCCTGTGCCTGGCGCGCGTCCTGGCTCTCCAGCCGGAAGTTATCCTGCTGGACGAGCCCACCTCCGGCCTCGACCCGCTCTCGACCGGCAAAGTGGAGGCTTCGCTGCAAGAACTCAAAAAGGATTACACCGTCGTGCTGGTGCCGCATTCCATCCAGCAGGCCGGTCGCACCGCTGACCACGCGGCCTTCTTCTTGCAAGGTGAACTGGTGGAGTACGCCGAAGGAAAAGAACTATTTACTCACCCAAAGGATAAGCGCACCGAAGACTACATCGAAGGGAGATTCGGGTAGGAGCAAGCAGCACCTGCTCAAGCGAAGCAAACTATGTCCAATAAAATCCTCGTGGTCGAAGACGAACCCGCTCTCCAGGAGACCCTCGCCTACAATCTCAAGAAGGAGGGATACATCGTCGAAGCCGTAGGCAACGGCCGCGCCGCGCTCGAGTCCGCGCGGCGGATGAAGCCCGATCTGATCGTGCTCGACATCATGCTCCCCGAAGCCTCCCTGCTCATGTTGCGAAAGTATTGGACGACCCATCGCAACCCCATCTGGTTGTTTCCGTCCGTTCATGCTTCCCAGTCGCCCCAACAAGCCAGCCAGTTCATGCACGAGACCGGCGTTCAAAAAGCCTTTCGCGCCGCGTTGCGGGAAAGCGGGGTGAAAAAAGACGCAACGGTGCACACCTTGCGTCATTCCTACGCCACCCACCTCCTGGTCCTGGAAGCCGGCGTCAACCTGCGCGTGATCCAAGGCTATCTCGGACACGCCTCGCCTGAGACGACCGCCATCTACACTCACCTGACTTTCGCCGTCCACGCGCAAGCCAGCCAGACCGTCAACGACCTCATCGCCCAACTGTGGCTGTAGAACTGGCGGACATTTTTCGGCGATACGGCGCCGACTATCGCCAGAAGTACCCCAACCGCATTTTGCCGAGCCATCGCCAGGCGATGGCGGCGATTGAAACCTGCCGTACCGAAGCCTTGGGCGGACAGGTCTATGCCTGTCCCTCCTGCGGGGAGACGCGCTACGTCTATCACTCCTGCCGCAATCGCCACTGCCCCAAATGCCAGCAGGAACGCACCGAAGAATGGCTAACCTTACAGCACGAACTGTTGTTGCCCGTTCCTTATTTCCTGCTGACCTTCACCCTGCCGGAAGAATTGCGCAACCTGGCCCGACAAAACCAAAAACGGTTCTATCCCCTCCTGTTCCAAGCCTCCGCCCAAGCCGCTCAACAACTCGCAAACGACCCGCGCTACGTGGGCGGACAGATCGGCATGGTGGGCGTGCTCCACACCTGGACACGCAACCTGCTCTTTCATCCCCACGTCCACTATCTCATCCCCGGCGGAGGCTTGCAGGACAGCCGGTGGGTTTCATCTCGCCCCGATTTTTTCCTGCCGGTCAAGGCGCTCTCCAAACTCTTCCGCGCCCAATTCCAATGCCTGCTGCGAAAGTCGCCGCTCTTTGTCAAAGTCCCCAAACCGGTTTGGACAAAGGATTGGGTGGTCCATTGTTTGCCGGTCGGCGATGGACAGGCGGCTCTCAAGTACCTGGCTCCGTACATCTACCGCGTCGCCCTCAGCAACCGCCGTTTGATCGCCTTCGCCGACCACGGCAGCCTGGAGAAATCGCAGGTCACGTTCGAATATCGCACTTCCGATACCGGCCAACTCAAACGCTGTACCCTCTCCGCCGAACAGTTCCTCCAGCGTTTCCTGCAACACGTCCTGCCCAAGGGTTTTGTCAAGGTCCGTTACTTCGGCTTCTTCGCCCACAATCGCCGCTCGGCTTTGAAACTGGCGCAAACCCTGCTTTCACAACAGCCCAGCCTTCCACGCGAAGATCCGCACACGGAAACCGACCAAGCCGCGCCCGCTTCCACACTGCCCCTGTGTCCTGTCTGTGGCAAGCCAATGAATTTCCTGCGCGACCTGTCTCCCTGCGCTCCCCCGCGCCCCGCGGCGCGCTCGCCATGACTTGGCGTTTCTTTTCCCCTTTTTCCTCCTCAGGCAACGATCCTTTTTCGCTGTCGCCTCTTCCGATTCTTCCTCCCCATTTCCCCTCCTTGTTCCTGCCGCTCTCCCTTCCTGTTTTTCTTGTCATCTGCCTGCCACGAGTGTATAATCGCCTCCGGCAGGATGCCTTCCGCCAGTTTCACAGCCTTCAAATTCCAAACTCGCCCTAACTCACGGCGACCCCTGCGTGCGGCTTAGTTCAACTCGGATTGATACGGCGGCAACCAGTACCGCTCCTTTCGACTTCCATTCTTCCCGCCGTATCAATCCTTAATCGTTTCCTTAATCGTTAGGCGTTGCAGATAAGGAGGCAAATATGACATAGATTCTTGTTCGAGCAAGTGATAGTAGTCAGCAAGTAATTTGCATCCATAACAAACTTCGGTAGTCCCCCTTTTAAGAGCAGTTAGCACTTCAAAGGGATGGTAGACAGCAGTTCCTTAACAGTCCAAGCATGATCCGTAAGTTCAGCGGCCATTGCA
>Ga0209609_10001100_pt1 | contig 15805 bp, 24 predicted proteins | sample LakKivw325mmetaG_FD_184136 | JGI IMG/M metagenome (GOLD analysis project Ga0209609, IMG submission 184136) | Anoxic lake water microbial communities from Lake Kivu, Rwanda to study Microbial Dark Matter (Phase II) - Lake Kivu water 325m metaG... | ecosystem: Environmental > Aquatic > Freshwater... | reverse complement strand
TTATTGTTTTAAGAGGTAAGGACAAAGGGCGCAAGGGAAAAATTCAAAAAGTTTTTCCATTAGAAGGAAAAGTGCTTGTTCCAGGAGTTAATATTTATAAAAAACATCTTAAACCTCAAGGCGAAGGAAAACCAGGAGGGATTATTGATAAAGTTTTCCCTTTACCAATATCCAGCGTGGCTTTGATTTGTCAAAAATGTAATCAGCCAACGCGAGTTGGTTACCAATTGACCAAAAAAGAAAAACAGCGAATTTGTAAGAAATGTGGTTCAATTATTTAAAAAATGAAAAATCTGATGACTAACTTAGAAGAAAAATATCGACAAGAAATTAGACCAAAATTGGCTAAGGAATTTGCCTTGTCAAATCTTTTGGCAGTTCCCTCTGTGTCAAAAGTGGTTGTCAACATTGGCTTAGGCCAGGCTAGCCAGGATAAGAACTTAATTGAAAAAGCCGCTGAGGATTTAAAGACAATTACTGGGCAAAAACCAAGGGTTAACAAAGCCCGCTTGGCCATTGCCGGCTTTAAGATTAGAAAAGGCGATCCGATCGGCTTGATGGTGACCTTGAGAGGTAAAAAGATGTCTGCCTTTTTGGAAAAATTGATTAAAATAGTTTTGCCGAGATTAAGAGATTTTAAAGGTGTTCCCGTTTCTGGTTTTGATGGTCGTGGCAACTATAATCTAGGGTTAAGTGAACAGATTGTTTTCCCGGAAATTGATTATGCTAAAATTGATAAAATTCGCGGTTTACAGATAACGATTGTGACCACTACTCAAGATAATCAACAAGCTAAAAGATTATTGGAAGAATTAGGCATGCCTTTTGAAAAAGGATAACCATGGCGAAAATTTCTAAAATTGTCAGGAACCAAAAAAAATTAAAGTACGCTTCTCGAAAGCGAAACCGCTGTCGGCTCTGCGGCCGTTCGCGTGGTTATTTGCGGCAATTTGGTTTATGCCGGCTTTGTTTTCGGGAATTAGCTAACAAAGGAGAGTTACCAGGGGTAACCAAAGCATCATGGTAGTCACTGATCCCGTTGCTGATTTTCTTATTAGAATAAAAAACGGTTATTTAGCCAGAAAAAAGATGGTGGTTATACCTTGGTCAAAAATTAAAGAGAATTTAGCGACTCTTTTAGTTAAAGAGGGTTATCTAAAAGATTCAAAGATTAAAAGATCAAAAGATTCAAAGATTCAAATCTTAGAGGTGGAATTAAAATATGAGGATAAAAAACCAGCCTTAATTGGGGTGAGAAGAATTTCTAAACCTGGGGTAAGAATTTATGCCAAAACAAAAAATATTCCTCTAATTAGACGTGGACAAGGGGGATTAACCATTCTTTCTACTTCTCAGGGTTTAATGACCCATGAAGAAGCTAAGAAAAAAAATCAAGGCGGAGAAATTATTTGTCAAATTTGGTAATATGTCTAGAATCGGTAAACAACCAGTTATCATTCCTGAAGGTGTCAACGTTAAGATTGACGGTCAACAAATCGTGGTGAGTGGACCGAAAGGCGTTTTAAATTACACTTTTCGTCCTGAGATGAAGGTTAGCCTTGAGGAGAATAAAATTTTGGTTAAACCCAAGACTATTAATCGTCTGACAAAGGCTTTGTTTGGTACGACCAGGAATTTAATTGCTAATATGATTGAGGGAGTGACTAAAGGTTTCAGTAAAACCCTGAAAATTGTCGGTACTGGTTATCGGGCCAGTCTTGATGGTGCGGGCGAAGAAGCAAAATTGGTTTTATCCTTGGGTTTCTCCCACCCCGTAGAGGTGGAAGCACCTGCAGGCATTCAGTTTGAACTGGAAGGTAATGATTTGCTTAAAATTTCCGGTGTGGATAAAGCTTTGGTAGGTCAAACAGCTGCTAAAATTAGAGCCATTTATCCACCCGAACCTTATAAAGGAAAAGGGATTCGTTATCAGCAGGAAACGCCTCGACGAAAAGCTGGTAAGGCGGCTAAGGCTGGAGCGATTCCCGGAGCTAAAGTATGAAAAAACCAGAAGAAAAAAGATTAAGATTAGCGGTTTTCCGCTCCAATAAATATCTCAGCGCGCAAATCGTGGATGACGAGAAGCGAATAACCTTGGTAGGAGTCAGTGAAAAAGATTTGGCAAAAAACAAAGAGAAAACCACCAAATCAGCTCGAGCTGCTTTACTCGGGGAGATTTTGGCGGCTAAGGCTTTAAAAAAAGGTTTGAAAAAGGTTAAATTTGATCGACGTGATTATCGTTATCATGGACGGATTAAAGCTTTAGCCGAAGCAGCCAGAAAAGGAGGTTTGGATTTCTAAAAATGGTTGAAGAACATCTTAAAGAATTTGAAGAAAAAATTGCCCAGATTAATCGTGTCGCCAAAAAAACCAAAGGTGGTAATCGCATCAGTTTTTCTGTTTTAGTGGTCGTTGGTGACAAAAAGGGTAAAGTTGGTGTGGGTTTAGGCAAAGCCTTGGATGTTAACGGAGCCGTAAAAAAAGGTTTGGCTCGAGCCAAAAAAACGATGATTACGGTACCTATGAAAGGGACAACAATTCCTCATGAAGTCTGGCTTAAAAAAGGAGCAGCCAAGATTCTTTTGAAACCAGCACCGCCGGGCACAGGTATTATTGCGGGTGGGGCTGTCAGAATGGTGGTGGAATTGGCTGGCATCAGGGATATTGTTTCTAAAATTCTAGGGAGTAATAATAAAGCTAGTAATGTTTACGCAACTATAGAAGCTTTGAAAAAATTATGAAGTTAAATCAATTACCAAAAACAACTACTAAAAGCAAAAAACGCATTGGTCGTGGTTATGGTTCAGGTAAAGGTGGTCATACCGTTGGCCGTGGTAGCAAAGGAGCCAAAGCCCGGGGGAAGGTTGGTTTGCTTTTTGAAGGGACCAAAGTTAAAAAATCTCTTTTAAAGCGTTTGCCTTTGCGTCGAGGTAAGGGAAAACTGAAATCAATCAAACAAAAACCTCTGATTATTAATCTTAAACATCTCAATCTTTTAAGCAAAGGAACTTTGGTCAATGTTGAAAGTTTGGTTAAGGCTGGCTTGGTTGAAGAAAAACAAGCTCGTCTTTGGGGAGTCAAAATTTTAGGTGATGGTGAATTAAAAGTGGCTTTAAAACTGGCTTTACCCTGTTCAAAGTCTGCAGTAGAAAAGATTAAAAAGGCAGGTGGAGAAATTATTTCAAAGAAACAAAGATGAATAAAATTCTGGCTACTATTTTCAACGCCTGGAAGATTCCACAATTAAGGAAAAGAATTTTATTTACAGCTTTTATCTTTGTTATTTTTCGTTTAGCTGCTCATATTCCCGTTCCTGCCGTCAACATCGCCGCTTTAAAGGATTTGTTTGCCAGGAATCAACTTTTGGGTCTTTTAGATATTTTTTCCGGCGGCACCCTGGCCAACTTTTCCATTATGGCTTTGGGTTTAAACCCTTACATTAACTCTTCCATTATCTTTCAGCTTTTGACGATGGCTATTCCCAAGCTGGAAGCCTTACAAAAAGAAGGCGAATACGGACGAAAGAAAATCAATCAATATACTCGCGTTTTAACTGTCCCTTTGGCGGCTTTACAGTCTTTTGGGATGTATGCTCTTTTAAGAAATCAACAGATTATCACTCAGCTTGAACCCTTAAAAATTATGAACTTGGTGGTGACGATGACCGCTGGAACTATCTTTTTAATGTGGTTGGGAGAATTGATTTCAGAAAAAGGTATCGGTAACGGCATTTCCATGTTAATTTTTGCCGGTATTGTTGGTCGTTTCCCGGTTTCTGTCGGTCAGACCATCGCTGTTTTCAATCCGGAAAACTTTTTCAATTTAATTATTTTTATTGTTATGAGTTTAGCGGTTATTGCTGGTATTGTTTTTATCAACGAAGCGGCGCGGAAGATTAGAATCCAATACGCCCGGCGGATTAGTGGTCAGAAAATGTATGGTGGTCAATCAACTTACCTGCCGTTGCGTATTAATCAGGCTGGCGTTATCCCCATCATCTTTGCTGTTTCCTTGGTTTTATTACCTTCCATGTTAGGTAATTTTCTTCAAGGAGTTCCTAATCCGGTTTTAGCTAGATTGGCTATGGGGCTGGCGGGCTTTTTTCGTCCCAACGGCGTTGCCTATAATCTAATTTATTTTATCTTGGTAATTGGTTTCACTTATTTCTACACGGCGGTGGTTTTTAATCCCCAGAAAATTGCTGAGGAGATTAAAAAGTATGGTGGTTTTATTCCTGGCATTAGACCTGGCGAGCCAACGGTTCTTTATTTAAACAAAATTTTAAACAGGATTACTTTAGTCGGAGCTATCTTTTTAGGTTTGATTGCCATCTTGCCTTCTATCGCCCAGGCTTCAACCGGCATTGCCACAATGAGCATCGGCGGTACTGGTATTCTGATTGTTGTTTCCGTTATTTTAGAAACAACCAAACAATTGGAAGCAATGATGGTCATGCGTAGTTATGAGGGCTTTTTAAAGTAGAATAAAAATAAAAATGAATTTAATTATTTTAGGAGCACCGGGTTCAGGTAAATCAACTCAGGCTAAGTTATTAGCCGAAGCACTCTGTTTACCCTGTCTGGAAGCTGGTAATCTCCTCTATTTTCTTTCTCAGGAAAATTCAAAAGAAGGGCGGACTATTAAAAAGGCAATGACTGAAGGCTCTTTGGTCGCCGATGAGTTAGCAGTGACAGCTATGGATGGACAATTAACCTCACCTAATTACCAAAAGGGAGTAGTTATTGATGGTTTCCCTCGGTCCTTAGGTCAGGCGCAAAAATTTAAATGGACACCTGATAAAGTCCTCTATATTGATGTTTCTGATGAGGAAAATACCAAAAGATTACTTAAAAGAGGTCGTTCGGATGATAAACCAGAGATGATTAAAAAACGTTTAGCCATTTATCATCAAGAGACCGAACCAGTTTTAGATTTTTACTCCCAGAAGGGAATTTTAATTAAGGTGGATGGTGAACGGTCAGTAGAACTGATCCATGGGGATATTCTGAAGAGACTTAAAAAATGATTTCCCTTAAGACAAAGTCAGAGATTGAGATGATGAAGGAAGGTGGTCGGCGGTTGAGTGAGGTGATGAAAGAAACTTTGTCTGAAGTTAAACCAGGTAAAGCTCTTTTCCAGATTAATCAAAAAATTGAAGAACTGATTTTAGAAAAAGGCGGCCAGCCCTCCTTTAAAATGGTGCCTGGTTATCACTGGGCTTCTTGTTTGAATGTTAATCAAGGCGTAGTTCATGGTATCCCTAATGATTATTGTCTTAAGAAGGAAGATTTACTAAGTCTTGATATTGGTTTTTTCTTTAAAGGTTTTCATACTGATATGGCGACGACACTTTGTGTTTCAGGGGGAAAAGAGACTTTTCTAGAAACTGGGAAAAGGGCTTTGGAAAAAGCGATTGAGGCAGCTAGAGTGGGAAATCGCGTTGGTCATCTTTCTCAAGCCATAGAAAAAGAACTGAGGGCAAATGGTTTAAATCCGATCGAGGTTTTAACTGGTCATGGAGTAGGCAGAAAACTTCATGAGGCGCCGCACATTCCTTGTTTGTTATGGGGGCCGATTGAATCAACACCTAAACTAGAAGTAGGCATGACCTTGGCAGTGGAGGTGATTTACGCTCAAGGTAGCCCAGAAGTTGTTTTAGCCCCAGATAATTGGACGATTGAGACTGCCGATGGAAAACTAGCCGGGCTTTTTGAAGAAACTATCGTTATCCAACCAGAAAAACCTTTAATTCTGACAGCTTTAATTTAGCTTCTGGACTAAAGGCTATAGGTTTGGTAAAATACTTAAGGTTGAAGAATGACCGATCAAAAACAAAAAATTGAGCTAGAGGGAGAGGTGGTTGAAAGTTTGCCCAATACCACCTTTCGGGTAAGGCTCGAAGACAATCGTGTTATTTTTTGTCATTTAGCTGGGAAAATGAGAATTTATCATATTAAAGTCATGGTAGGTGACCAAGTTAAGGTAGAAATGACGCCTTATGATGAAACTAAAGGAAGGATTGTCCAGAGACTTTAAAGAAAAAGATGAAAGTACAAGCAAGTGTTAAAAAAAGATGTCGTCAGTGTCGTTTAGTCCGCCGCAGGCGGAAGCTTTTTGTTATTTGTAAAAACCCGACTCATAAACAAAGACAAGGATAATTATGGCTCGTATTGCTGGAATTGATTTACCCAATGAAAAAAGAATTGATATCGGCTTAACGCTGATTTATGGTGTGGGTCGTAAAAATGTTGTTGACATTCTCAAACAGGCCAAAATTGAACCCCAGAAAAGAGTTTCTCAATTAAGCGGTGAAGAAGTGGCTCAGCTTAACAAGGTTATGGAAAACTTTTTGGTTGAGGGTGATTTAAGGAAAAAAATTGCCGGTGATATTCAGAGATTAAAGACGATTGGTTCTTATCGGGGTTTGAGACATACCAAAGGTTTGCCGGTGCGTGGTCAAAGAACACGAACTAATGCTCGGACGAAAAGAGGCAAGAGAAAGACGATTGGAGCAATGAAAAAAGAGATTATGACGAGAATGGGTAAAGAGATAACCACTGAGGAAGAAAAGTAAAGAAAAAATGGAAGCAAAAGTTTTTATCAATGCTACTTTTAATAATACTTTAATTACCTTTACTGATATGGAGGGTAAGGTTTTATGTTGGGGTTCTACCGGGACTTTAGGTTTTAAAGGTACCCGTAAATCAACCCCTTACGCGGCCACCACGGCGGTGGAAACAGTCGCCAGAAAGGCCCTGTCTCAGGGAGTGACAACCGTGGAAGTTTACATTAAAGGGCCTGGACCTGGACGGGATGCCGCCTTGCGGGCTTTGCGGGCGGTGGGTTTGAAAATGAATTTAATTGCCGATATTACACCCATTCCTCATAACGGGCCGCGAGCCAGAAAAAGAAGGAGAGTTTAAAATGTCAAGACAACTAGGACCAAAATGTAAACTTTGCCGTCAAGAAAAAAGGAAACTCTTTTTAAAAGGAGAGCGTTGTTATACTCGCTGTCCGATTGAGAAGAAAGGGGCGGTTCCGCCTGGGCAGCATGGTTTAAAACTCTCAACCAGACGCGTCAGCGACTATGGACGTCAGTTGAGAGAAAAACAGAAAGTTAAAAGGATTTATGGTCTTTCTGAGAGACAAATGAAAAATTATTTTCAAAAAGCGTTTAAGGTGAGACAGGCCACCGGCGAAGTTCTTTTACAGCTTTTGGAATCAAGGCTGGATAATATTTTATATCGTCTGGGTTTTGTTAATTCACGTCCTTTAGCTCGGCAATTGGTTAGCCACCAACATGTTCTGGTTGACGGGAAAAAAGTTAACATTCCTTCTTATCAATTAAAAAGGAATCAGACTGTCAGTCTGGGAACCAAAGCTTTAAAAATGGATTTAGTAAAGAAAGCTTTAGCGGAAAAAACCAAAATTCCAGAATGGTTGAAGAAGAAGGCGGCTGTCGGGCAAATGATTAGATTACCCAAGCGAGACGAAATTGAGGGTGACATTGACGATCAATTAATAGTAGAATACTACTCTAGATAGTATAGAAAGGAAAAAAATGATCGAACCAATTTTTCATATTAAAAGCCAACAGGAAAACGCCACTTTTGGACGTTTTGTGATTGAACCCTTAGAACAGGGTTTTGGTCAGACTTTAGGGAATTCTTTACGCCGAGTTCTTCTAAGTAGTTTACCGGGAGCGGTGATTACCCAAATTAAAATTAGCGGCGTTAAACATAAATTCTCAACCCTTGAAGGGATGAGTGAGGATGTTATTGACCTCATTCTTAACCTTAAGCAGGTTAGGTTTAAGTATGAGGGAGAGAAACCGATTAAACTGGAATTGACTAAAAATGGTCCGGGCGAAGTCAAAGCCGGGGATATTAAAACGACAGCCAATATCCAAGTGGCTAATAAAGATTTGGTTTTAGCCCATTTGGCTGATAAAAAAAGCAGTCTAAAAATTGAGATGACCGTGGAAAGAGGCTTTGGCTATTTACCGGTGGAAGCAGGTAATGACGAAAAATTAGGCGTCATTCCCCTTGATGCCGCTTTTAGTCCGGTTAGAAGGGTTAACTATCAAGTAGAGGCGACCCGGGTTGGGCAAAGAACCGATCTTGATAAGTTAATTCTGGAAATTACTACCGATGGGACCATTAAGCCCAAGGAGGCTTTAAAAACCAGTGCCAAAATCTTAATCAACTTCTTTAATCAAATCATCAACCCGAAAAAGATGGAAGTTAAAGAAGAACCAAAGTTGCCTCTTTACGAAGAGGTGACTAAATTGACTTTGGAAGAGTTGGATTTGCCAACCAGAATTGTCAACGCTCTTCGCAAAAGTGGCTACGGGACTGTTTCCGATCTTTTGGGGATTAAGCCTGAAGACTTGGCCAAGATTAAAAATCTTGGAGAAAAATCAATTAAAATTATCCAGGTAGCCTTAGCCAAAAAAGAAGTTAAGTGGGAACCAGGAGGGAAAAAGTGAGACACCGAGTCAAAGGAAAAAAACTTTCCCGTACCTCTTCTCAAAGGAAGGCTTTGTTTAAAGGTTTGATCAACGCCCTGGTTATTCATGGAGAGATTAAAACCACGGAAAGCAAGGCCAAAGCCATTAGGGGGTTGGTGGATAAGTTAATTAACAAAGGCAAAAAAGGGACTCTTCATTCACGACGATTAATCGCTGCTTTTTTACAGAATAAAATGGCGGTTAATCGTCTTGTTGATGAATTGGGGCCGCTTTTTGCCAAGAGAACTGGCGGTTTCAGCCGAATGGTTCGTTTAGGCAGTAGGCGTGGTGATAATGCGACGATGGTCAAGCTGGAATTGGTGGAAAAACCTTCTCCTCCCACTAAAGCTTCTAAACCCAAAGAAGAGAAGAAAACGAAGAAATGACTTTCAAAACTAGAGCTACCAAAGCCAAGGAAATTAAAAGAGACTGGCATTTAATTAATGCCCAAGACCAGATTTTGGGTCGTCTGGCAGTTAATATTGCCTCTTTGTTAATGGGTAAAAACAAACCGGCCTTAGCTCCTTACCTTGACGGTGGTGATTATGTGGTGGTTATCAACGCCGCCAAAGTTGAAGTTACCGGACGAAAACACGACAACAAGCTTTATTATCGCCATTCGGGCTATCCCGGCGGTTTTAAAAAAGTGACTTTTAGCCAACAAATGGCTAAAGATCCGACAGAGATTATTCGTCAGGCAGTGGAAGGAATGTTACCTAAAAATAAATTACGCGATCAACGTTTAGCGAGATTAAAAATCTTTGTTGATAAAGAACATAATTATGAAGACAAGTTCAAAAAATAAAGCTGTTTTTACTGTTGGTCGGCGGAAGACCGCCGTGGCCAGAATTAGACTTTACAAAGGTAAGGGAGAAATTTTAGTTAATGAAAAAGCCATTGACAAATATTTTCCTGGGGAACAGGCGAAAGCTTTTTATTTAAAACCTTTCCAAGTCACCGAAACTTTAGGTAAATATTACGCCACCATTAAGGTTGAAGGTTCAGGTAAGAGTAGCCAGTTAGGGGCGATTATTCATGGTTTAGCCAGAGCTTTGGATAAGGAAAACAAAGAAGCTTTTCATTCTGCTTTAAAAAAAGCCGGCCTTTTAACCCGTGATTCAAGAGCCAAAGAAAGAAGAAAAGTCGGACAAATGGGCAAAGCCCGCAAGAAAAAACAAAGCCCAAAAAGATAAAAACTCTTTTATAAACGTATTTCTTCTTCCAACCAGGGAATTTTTTTATTTTTATGTTTCCAAAAAATATCTTCCCAAACATAATGAACCGCTAAATTTTTCCACTTGCCCCATTTATCAAAACGTTTAAGCATTGTATCAACCGGTACTAAATTTTTTTCGTAATCTTTATTGAAAAAAATTTTGGTGTAAATCTTTTGTTCCCAAGGCGAGATATGATTCAAATAATCCCAGCGATGGAAAACATCAAACATAATATAACCAACCGAGGCAGGACCGATTCCATACAACGAAAGTAAAGTTTTCTCTTGTTCCTCTTTGCTTTTGTTTCTCAATTCTAATTCGTCTATTTTCCTATTAGCGAATGGTTTTGAAACTCGAATGAGAGGCTTTGCTCGGTATCCTACTTTCAAATCTCTTAATTCTTGTTCATCTGCTTTTGCCAAAACTTTTGGCTCCCAGTAACACCAAAATCTTTGATTATCATACTCCAGTAAATCACCGTATTTTTCAAAAAGTGACTGAAGCATACTAACACTTCTTCTAACAACTGTATTTTGAAGCACAATGTCAATAATCAGATATTCGTAGAGAGAGCCATGGTGCATCGGGCGAAGGCCAGAAAATTTCTTGATGATCGGAGCAAGCAATGGATCTTTTCCTACATCTTTGTAAAAACCGGCTAAATCCAAATCTAGATTAAATCTCCAGACTATCTCTTGTTTTAAATCCTCTCGAAAATCTTCCCGTAAATCTTTATTAGAAAATATCTTAACCCTGACTTTTGGTTTTAACTTTGTTTCTGCATTTTCATAAATCATTCCAAGTTTTTGCCCCCTCCACAACATTGTCTGCCATCGTCTTCCAGGTTCCCATTTTGTGTCATTGCTGGGGAAATGGCCCGGTTTGTAGAAAGTCGAGTCAAAATGAAAGGGCGAGGTGGGATAAACTAAAAAACTTTTCTGTTTATTGAGTTTCATATTTTTAGTCGGGGTGGCCGGTTCTGCCCCGGCGACCTCACGCACCCCATGCGCGCGCTCTACCTATCTGAGCTACACCCCGCAATTTTTTCCACTTGAATTTTAGCATAAAATCTGCTTGAATTGAATCACGATGAGTCAGGCTGATCAAAAACTCCAAGCGGTTAAAATGGCCATGGAGCAGATTGAAAAACAATATGGTAAAGGGGCGATTATGAAGTTGGGCGAGAAGGGAGGCAGTAGGCAGGTTCCAGTTATTTCCAGCGGCTCTATTGCTTTAGATGTGGCTTTGGGAGTTGGTGGTTTTCCCAGGGGTCGGGTGGTTGAGGTTTTTGGTCCGGAAGCTTCAGGCAAAACCTCTTTGGCTTTAAGCGTCGTTGCTCAAGCCCAGAAGGCTGGTGGAGTAGCTGCTTTTGTTGATGCGGAGCATGCTTTGGATCCGACTTGGGCTGAAGTTATCGGCGTGAATTTGAATGACCTTTTAATTTCTCAACCGGACACTGGTGAACAAGCTTTAGAGATTGTAGAAACATTAGTTCGTTCCGGAGCTATTGACGTCATCGTCATTGATTCGGTGGCCGCTTTGGTGCCGCGGGCGGAAATTGAGGGTGAGATGGGTGATGCGATGATTGGTGTTCAAGCTCGTTTGATGTCGCAGGCTTTGCGAAAATTAACCGCAGCGATTTCTAAATCAAGAACGATTGTGATTTTTACTAATCAGCTTCGTCATAAAATTGGGGTGATGTTTGGCAATCCGGAAACCACACCCGGCGGTTTGGCTTTGAAATTTTATGCTTCGGTCAGACTAGATATGAGAAAGATTGAAGCCATTAAAGAGGGTGAAGTGGTGATTGGTTCTCGCCATCGGGTGAGAGTGGTTAAAAACAAAATTGCCCCGCCTTTCCGAACCGCCGAGTTTGATATTATGAATAATACTGGCATTTCTAAAAGTAGTGATCTTTTGGGAACGGCCTTGGAATTGGGTTTGATTGAAAAATCAGGGGCTTTTTTCAAATATGGCAAACAACTTATCGGTCAAGGTTCTCAGGCAGCGAAGCTTTATTTGGAAGAAAACCCCAAATTCACCAAACAGCTGGAAGCAGAGATTTGGAAGAAAATTAAAAAGGAATAAAAACATTCAAGATATTGCCAAACTTCTCCAGAAAGCGATAAAATTCATCTCCATCCGCCCTCGGAGCCAAAAGGAAATCACTTTTTATTTACAAAAAAAATCTCCTAAGAATCAAGAAAAACAAAAATTGGTTTTAAAAGAATTGTTAAATCTGGGTCTGGTTGATGATGAAGCCTTTGTTGATTGGTGGTTGGAGCAAAGGGCAACTTTTCGTCCCAAAGGAAAAAAAGCTTTAATGATGGAGTTAAGACTCAAGGGAATTGACAGGGATTTAATTGAACGTTCTTTAGCTGAAAAAGTTGATGAGGCAGTTTTAGCCAAGAAATTAGCCTTGAAGAGGTTGTCTTTTTTAAAGAAATTACCTTCAGAAGTTCAGAAAGAAAAGCTTTGGGGGTTTTTAAGTCGGCGCGGCTTTAGTTGGGAGATAATCAGAAAGACACTTGATGAAATCTTTTAAAAGGATTAAAATAAGGAGTAGTTAATCAGTTTTGGAAAATGTTAGTTGAATTTTATGAGAGAAAAAATTAAATTTTTTACTTCAAAACTCGTCAAGAAGATTTAAGCTTCTGATTTTTCGCTGGCATTTTTTCAAAACTTGTTTTAGAAAGGAAATTTATGAGTTTATTTGACAGTTTATTAACTAAAATTATTACCAAAGAAGAAGAAAAAGAACAACAGAAGGGCAAAAAAGAAAAAATTGCTTCTAAGGAAAAGCTGTTCGCCAAAGAATTGGCGGTTAAAATTGCGGAGTTGGAAAGAAGAGAAGGAGCTTTGGAAGAAAAGGAAAAATTTCTTAAGAATAAAGAAGAAGAATTAGTTAAATTAAGAAACGAGGTAGAAGAGACTAAGAAGAAAGAAGTTGAAAAGTTAGAAAAGATTTCGGCTTTAACTAAGCAGGAAGCCAAAGAATTGATTTTGGCAGCCACGGAAAAGAAAATTGCCGAAGATATTGCCCGTAAAATTAAAGAAGCGGAAGAAGAAGTTAAAACTCATGCTGATGAGAAAGCCAAAGAAGTTTTAATTGAGGCGATTCAGCACGGGGCTATTGATTGGGTAGCGGAATATGCTGTTTCCAGCGTTCATTTAGCTGATGAAGAGATGAAGGGCCGCATTATCGGCCGAGAGGGTCGCAATATCCGGACTTTTGAAAGAGCCACCGGTGTGGAAATTGAAATTGATGAGACCAATGATATTCGTCTTTCCTCTTTTGATCCCGTCAGAAGGGAAATTGCTCGTCGCTCTATTGAAAAGTTGGTTAAAGATCGCCGTATTCAGCCTTCTCGTATTGAAGAGATAGTGGAAAAAACCAAACAGGAAGTAGAGAAAATTATGCTTGAGGAAGGAGAAAAGCTTTGTCATGCAGTTCAGGTTTATCGCCTTCATCCTGATTTAGTTAAGCTTTTGGGTCGTTATAAATTCCGTTTTTCTTATGGACAGAACATGATTATTCACACTTTAGAGGAAACCAAAATTGGTGTGCAGTTAGCTTATGAGGTTGGGGCGAATATCAATGTGGTTAGATTAGGCTGTTTGCTTCATGACATCGGTAAAGTTGTTACCGAAGAAGAAGGAACTCATGTTCAGTTAGGTGTAGATTTGGTACGGAAATATCGTCTACCCGAAGAAGTCGTAGCTTGTATTGCTGAACATCATGAAGACAAACCTTTTTCCTCGGCAGAGTCGCGAGTTGTTTGGGTCGCTGATGCCGCCTCTGGTTCTAGACCTGGAGCTCGTTATACACCTCATGAAGAATATCTGGAGAGAATGAGTCAGATTGAGAAGATTGCCAGAGAATTTCCCGAAGTTGAAGAAGCCTTTGCTTATCAAGCCGGTCGAGATGTCCGGGTTTTGGTTAAACCGGAAAAAGTAACTGATGACGAATTGGTTGTCTTGGCCAATAAAATCACTCAAGCTTTAGAAGAAAAAGCTTCTTACGCCGGGCAGATTAAAGTCACCTGTATTAGAGAAACAAGAGCTAGTGAATTGACAAAAGCTAAGTAATTATTGTAAACTTTGAAAACAATGACCAAAAATGAGATTGTTGATTTGGTAGCGAGTAAAGCCCATTCAACTAAAAAAGCTGCCGAAGAAGCGATTGACGTCTTTCTAAATGAAATCGTTAAACTTTTAGCCAAAGGAGAAAAGGTTGTTTTATCTGGTTTTGGGACTTTCAGAGTCGTTAAGGTTAAAGACAAGCCGGTGATTGTTCCTGGTACCAAAGAAAAGAAAATAGTTAAAGGTCATCGTGCCCCTCGTTTTTCTCCAGGCAAGCCTCTTAAAAAAGCCGTCCGATAACTTTTATTGTATAATTGAATTAATGTCTGTCATTGAAGTTTCTAAACTTCGGAAGTTTTATTCTGTTTTTAGAAAAGAACCAGGCGTCTGGGGTTCGTTGAAGTCGGTTTTCAAACGTCACTATCAAGAAGTCCGGGCGGTTGATGATATTTCTTTTAATATTGAAGAAGGTGAATTGATAGGTTTTATCGGCCCCAATGGTGCTGGGAAAACAACTACCCTAAAATGCCTTTCCGGTTTATTGTATCCTGACTCTGGTTTTGTCTCCGTTTTAGACTTTCAGCCCTGGAAAAGGCAGCCTGAATTTCAAAAACAATTTGCTTTAGTCATGGGGCAAAAAAACCAGCTTTGGTGGGATTTGCCACCGATGGAAACTTTTCTTCTTAACAAGGAAATTTATGAAGTTCCTAACGAACAATTTAAAAAAACTTTAGAGGAATTAGTAGAGCTTTTGGAAGTTGAAGACATTTTAAAGATTCAAACTCGCAAACTTTCCTTAGGCCAACGGATGAAATGCGAATTAATTGCTGCCTTGATTCATTCACCCAAGGTTTTATTTTTAGATGAACCGACGATTGGTTTGGATGTGGTCATGCAGAAAAAAATCCGAGACTTTATCAAAGAATACAATCAGCGCTACCAGGCGACGGTTATTTTAACTTCTCATTATATGGGTGACGTTAAGGAGTTGTGTCAAAGGGTGATGATTATTGATAAGGGACAATTAGTTTTTGACGGAGCTTTAGAAAAAATTGTTAAAAGGTATGCCGAACATAAATTAATTTCGGTAGTTTTGAGTGAAAAAGTGAGTCTAGAAAAATTAAAACAGATTGGTAAGGTTGATAAATATGATTATCCCAAGGTTAACTTTCATATCGGTAAAAAACAGACCTCGGAGATAACGAGTAAAATTCTAGAAGAATTACCGATTGTTGATTTGAATATTGAAGAGCCACCAATTGAAGAAATTATTCGTGATTTATTTACTAAGAAGAACTATCGATGAGAAAATATCTTCAGTTAGCCAAGATTACCTTTGAAGAATATCTTGTTTACCGGCTTAATTTTTATCTTTGGCGTTTTCGTAGTTTTATCGTCTTTTTAACTTTACTTTTCTTTTGGTTAGCTATTTATGGTAATCAAAGTGAGTTTTTGGGTTACCAAAAAGCCCAAATGATAACCTATGTCATCGGTATTGCCTTTTTACGGACGATTGTTTTAGGGTCAAGATCAGCTGATTTAGCTGGGCAAGTTCGGAGTGGGGAATTAACTAGATTTTTTATACAACCGATTAAAACCGTTAGTTTTTGGTTTACCAGAGATGCGGTAGATAAAGGTTTAAATTTTTTCTTTACCATTATGGAAATTCTGGCCATCGTTTGGCTTTTAAAACTCTCTTTTTATTTACCTCATTATTTATTAACTTATTTTTCTTTTGCGGTTTTATCTCTAATGGCCATCTTTTTATATTTCTTTTTAAGTTTTGCTCTTTCAGTGGTGGCTTTCTGGACAGAAGATGTTTGGGCGGCCCGTTGGCTTTTTGGCATTATTTTTCTGGAATTTTTAGCCGGGGCTTATTTTCCCCTTGATGTTTTACCTGCTTGGTTAACTAAAATTATTTACTTCACTCCCTTTCCTTACTTAGTCTTTTTCCCACTTAAAGTTTGGTTAGAACAATTAACAACTTTTGAAATAG
>Ga0209609_10001098_pt1 | contig 15810 bp, 19 predicted proteins | sample LakKivw325mmetaG_FD_184136 | JGI IMG/M metagenome (GOLD analysis project Ga0209609, IMG submission 184136) | Anoxic lake water microbial communities from Lake Kivu, Rwanda to study Microbial Dark Matter (Phase II) - Lake Kivu water 325m metaG... | ecosystem: Environmental > Aquatic > Freshwater... | reverse complement strand
CTCACAACTGACCACTCACAACTTTTCATAGTGGCAGGTGGAGAGGCCGGAGAAGGTCTTCTACGGTCTTGACGGGGTTGAAGGTTTCGAGAGGAACCTCGACGAAAATGGTGTTCCAGTGGGCCATGGAACCGTTCCAGAGCCCCGGTCGCTCGAGCGCTTTCAGCATGCCCCCTTCGTAAGATTTTTCAGAGATGGACACGGCGTTCCAGTCCACAAAACGGTCAAGAACAAATTTTTCCCCGCGGTAATCTCTCACCCCACAGACAAGATCGACGGGATTGAAATGAGTTGAGGAATACCAGATGTTCCGCTGCGTCTCGGATTTCGGGTCCACCTGCATTTCTTCGATGATTTGAAGGGTTGCGGTCCTATCGTCTCCTTCAACCCAGAAGGGTCCGCCGCCGGGTTCTCCCTCATTCTTTACCATGCCGCAGACCCGCAAGGGGCGGTTCAGCTTCTCAAAAAAGAATGCCTTCCGCTCTGCCGGCGTGGAGCTATCGAAGCTGCCCGGGAGAGAGAGGAAAAGCCTTTCCCTGGCAAACCGGGCAAGGTCTGATAGACCCACTTCGCTGATATGCCCGGAGACAAGCGTATGCAGATGACGGTAGATTTCTTCCTGCAATTTGACCAGATACCCGCCGAGGATTTTCTTGTGGAGGACCGTCGGCTCCTTGAGGCGGTCGGGAACGATGTTGTCGACGTTCTTGAGAAAGATGATATCCCCGTCGATGGCATTGAGGTTCCGGAGAAGGGCGCCGTGACCGCCCGGTCTGAACAGGACCCTTCCTTCCCGGTCATGGAAAGGCCGGTTTTCCGGATTGACGGCGATGGTGTCGGTCGAAGGGTGCTGGATGGAAACGGCGATCTCGTAGCGGACGCCTAAGTGTTTCTCGTAAAGACCTCTTACCCGTTCGATCTCCTTCCGGAATCGCGTTTCATGTTCTTCCGATATGGTAAAGTGAATGCGACAGATTTTTTCCCTGTCCTGCACATAGAGGGCCGCTTCAACGAGGTGCTCCTCCATGGCTGTGCGATTCCCACCAGGATAGGAATGGAATTTCAAAAGGGCCTTGGGCAGCCAGGCGTAGTGGAGACCCTTCGGCATGAGGATGTATTCGAGGATGTCGTCGCATCGCTTCTCGCGGACAAGGGTCTCGAGATCCCGGCCGTCACGGGCCATCGCTTTCTTGAGATCCCCGTAGAAGGCGAACCTCGGGATGTCCCTGAGAAAGGAGGCCTTTTGGCCTTCCGAGTCAAAACGCCCGAGCAGGTAGCAGCCATGCCAGTCTTTGAACATCCGGGAGGCCGCACCGGAAGCAGGCACAAATTTCAACATCCGGCCATCGCCTGCCGCCCTGTCATGCAAGGATAGGAGCTCACCGCGTTCATCCTGTGCAATGCGGACGATGCCGTCGCCCACCCTTGCGGGCCGGTTCAACCGGACCGGGCTAACACCCTTTTCAAAAATCTCGAGCTGCCTGCGGACCTCCGCTTTCTCAATTCCCTTCTCACGAATCGCCTGGAGGTCTTCCTTGGACAGAGAAACTGCGGTCATGTCACCCTCTTTTATCGATCGACTTTTCTTATATAACAGGATGAGCCGTCGGGCAAGGACGCGCTGCATCGCGGCGCCGGTTAACGGGATGCCCCATCGTGTTGGATTTCATAGAGCGTTACTTCCGGTAGCGCGAGAAAACGAATGGGGGGACCCCAGGTCCCCGTGCCTCTGCTCACGTAGAGGAAGGAATGCCCGAGCCGGGTGAGTCCGCTTTGTTCCGGATAGACCATCCATATGAACAGGGTGAAAGGGAAAATCTGCCCGCTGTGGGTATGACCGGAAGCCTGGAGATCGAAGAAGCCCAGGGAGTCTCTATCCAAAAGGGGTCTGTGTTTCAAAAAAAGCGTGAACTTATCCGGAGGGAGACTCGAGAGGAGTTCCTTCTCGGGTTCGCCTCGAAGACGGCCGAAACCGAGACCGGCCGGATCATCCACACCGGCAATATTGATCACGTCCCCGGCCGTGCAGCCCTCCCCCCGGAGGATCGTAAACCCCGCTTTCTCCGTAAAGGCCAGGGCCTGCTCGAAACCTGCGTAATACTCATGGTTTCCCGTAACGGCATATTTTCCGAATCTAGGTTGTATCTCTTTGAGCATCTCCGCCAGCCCCTCGAGATGATTGATCTGTCCATCCACGAGATCACCTGTTGAGACGAGCACATCCGGGTTTGATTCCCTGACTTTCTCGAGGATCCTGGACAGACGCCCCTGGCGGATGATGAGGCCCAGGTGAACATCGGAAATCTGGGCGACGGTCACCTTCCCCAGGCTCTCGGGGATCTTGGGCGACTTCAGGTCCACGCGCTCGACACGAACATTCAGGGCTTCAAAGTAACCGTAGAGAGAAACGACGATCGAAAAGATTAACGGAATATAGAACGAAAGCCGATAGGAAGGCGCGAGGTACGCGAGGTCTTTCCGCGTGACCCATCCGCCCATCCACAGGAGGAAACGGTAAAGGTCAAACAGGATCGCCGCGGAGAAAAACAAAAAGAGGACGCCCATCCAGATATAACCGGTCCAGGAAAGAACGTGGGCGGCGAGGTCAAAGCCGTGCCTCTCCGCGATGCGCACGAAGATGGGCGCCAGCACCATGAAAAACATGAAGAGGATGATCAGCAGGCTGACAAGCGGCCCGGTTGCCGTGGCCGTCCTGATTTTCAGATAGGTATATAGATGAATACCGCCGTAGATCAGAAAAAAGGAGATCAGAAAGAGCGACATAGGGTGATTCGAGGTTCCTTTCGAAGATGCCCGCTGCGGGTTACCGCAAGACAGGGCTTAGATAAAGACGTTGTAGATGGGACATTGCGCTTTCATCTGCCGAACATACTCGAGACAGGTTATCCCTTCGACGGAATTTTGTCCCCGGCAGGCAAACCCCGCCTCTTCGAAAACCTTCCGGGAAATCTCATCACCCCATCGGATACAGGCCGTCAATTCATAGAGGGGGTATTCGTGGAGATACCCGATAGCCGCACGAATCGCAGGAACCGAAAGTCCTCTCCCTCTGAAGGAGGGGTCCAGAACAAGATACAGCTCACCGTTTTTGTTTGAAATCACCATCCCCACGGCAACCCACTTCCCTGACTCATACTTTTCCAGAATAAGAAGATGGAAGATCCTTTCTTTCAGCGCCATCTCAAAGGCTTCACGGCTGCTGTCCGACGCGAAGAGCCCCCCCGTCATCCGGATCGAGCGGCTTGTGTCCTTCCCGACCCAGCGGCGTAGGGTCTCGAAATCCGATCCCCGGGTCTGCCTGACCCTCAGGTGACCCGTAAACCTCGCCTCTTTGCTATCAGGGGAAATGGCTCTTCTCATGCGATCATACCCTCTCTTTTCATTCGGATATATATAATGCTGCGGGCAAAATCTGCACGCTGATCGAATCTATGAGTAAATTAATCTTCCTTTTCTGCCTGTCAATCCCCCGGCTCAGACCATTGAGATTTCCTGCATTAAAAGCCGCGTAGAACGGTTGCCTCACCGGAAGGGTTCGATGACCACCTTGATGGATTTGTCGGCACCCGCCACGAGTTGAAAGCCAAGACCCGTCTCCGCGAGGCCGAGACGATGGGTTATGAGTGGCTCCACGACAATACGTTTTCTCCTCAAAAGATCAATGGTTTCCATGGCATCCAGAGGGCTGTTTCCGTAGGACGGCATGAGCTTGATTTCGTTTCGCCAGAATTCGTTGATCGGCACAGGAAGATCAACACCCGGCTCCGTTGTCGCAAAGCAAAGCACCGTCCCGCCCCGGTCCACGGACTGGAGGGCCTGTTTGAAGGCCGGAAGGGCCCCGGTGCAGACAATGACCAGTTCTGCCAGTTGCCCGCCATTGCGTTCGCGAAGCCTCGCCGGGATATCGTCACCGGCATGAAAGGCGTCATCAGCACCCATCCGACGCGCGGCATCGAGACGATACTCGCTGATGTCCGTTGCGAAGATCTTGCCCGCACCCAGCGCCCTGGCAAGGAGCAGATGAAGAAGACCGGATATGCCGCTTCCCATGATGAGGACACTCTGGCCCGGGTGAAGTTTGGCAATCCTCTGCCCGCGAACCACACAGGCCAGGGGCTCGATGAACACCCCCTGTTCGAAGGTTACCTCTTCGGGCAACACGAAGACACCGCGGTCCACGTTGAGCCGGGGGACGCGGATGTACTCGGCAAAGCCGCCCGGATCATAGTTCGTCGTATGAAGGGTCTCACAGGCCGTGTGATACCCCCTCAGGCAGTAATGACAGGTGTTGCATGGAATATGGTGGGAGACGAAGACGCGATCACCGGTCCGATACCTCTCGACGCCCTCCCCCGTTTCCGCTATGACCCCCGCAATCTCGTGACCAAGCACCAGGGGCGCCTTCCTGATGCGGTACCATTCCATGACATCGCTGCCGCATATCCCGCTCGCCATGACTTTCACGAGGATTTCACCGGGCCCGATCTTCGGGACAGGCATCTCCTCGAGCCTGACATCGCGGTTATGATAATACATCGCAACGCGCATTTTGGTTTGTCTGGTCTCTTTAGTCTCTCTGGTCTTTTTAGTCTTGCTAATCACTATCCACTTTCAACTAATCCCTCAGGCCAAAGGCCTGTTGGGCTGAAGGCCCGCTTCAATTTTGAGTTTTGAGTTATGCATGATGAGTTTTCGGTCTTACTTTAATTCAAAATTCACAATTCAGCTGTTTAAGCCTGCCTCAGTCTATCTGAGTCAATCAACATTCCCTAACTTCTGAACTTCCTATCTTCCCTTCTTAACTTCTCTTTTTTCCTTGAGACTGTTGTAGAGTTTCCAGGCGCCCTTCGGCGTCTCACCCTCGTGGATGACGGCGCGTAACGCCCTGGCCATCGCAACGGGATAGGAATTCTGCCAAACATTCCTCCCCAGGTTGACACCGATAGCCCCGCGCCGGAGGCCGTCATGGACAAACTCGTAAACCTCGAGCTCCGTCTCACACTTGGGACCGCCGGCCATCACGACGGGGACGGGACAGCCGTCGACGACCCTGTCGAAGTTCTTACACCAGTATGTCTTGACGACCCTGGCACCTAGTTCCGCCGCGATGCGGCAACTGAGCGCAAGGTAACGGGCCTCCTGCTTCTCCAGCTCCCTCCCCACGGCCGTGACAGCCATGACGGGGATGCCGACATCCTCGCAGAGATTGACCATGTCCGCCAGGTTCATCAGTGACTCGTGCTCGTAATCACTCCCTACAAAAATGGACACACCGACGGCGGCTGCATTCAGACGGATGATCTCCTCAATCGAAGTGGTCAGAGCCTCCTGGGCGAGGTCCCGACCCACAATGCTGGTGCCACCGGAAACTCTCAGGATGATGGGCTTCGCGTTTTCCGGTTTCACGGCCGAGCGGAGTACCCCCCGCGTCACAAAAAGGGCGTCACAATAAGGCAGGAGCGGCTCAATCGTCTTGCCGGGCCTTTCCAGGCACGTTGTCGGACCCTGGAAGTACCCGTGATCGATGGGCAGAAAAAAACAGCGCCCGTTCGGCTGGATCAGTTGCGACATACGGTTCTTCATTCCCCATTCCATTTTGACTTTCCTCCAGAAACATTAAATGTTTTATACTATCACAATATTTTCGTTGAGCAGCCTTCTCGCTATCAGCCTGTCAAGGGGACTTTGATTCCCCTAATCAGTCAGACGCCCCGCTTCGATACGCTCGAGTTCACCACCCTCGAAGATAAAGACACGGTAAAAACCGCCGATCTTATAAGTCCACCGCTCGACCCTTTTTGTACGCCGCACTCTCGGGAAAGATTCAAAGCGTTCCACCACCTCATCGGATGACATGGAAAGGGGTTCCCCGCATTTAGCCAAGACCTCTACTTTGATGTCCCCCACGGAGACGACCTTGTTATTACACAGAATGCTCTGATAGGTGGAGGCTGCCCCGGCGTCTCCCGTCATTCCCGCATTCAAAGAAAGAAGGACGGCCAATAAAAAAAGTCGATGGATCAAACTTCTGAACATAACCCTCTCTATTTTTGCTTGAGGACCTGCCAGTTGCGGGTGTCCCCGATGTTGGGGGTATTTTAAGCACCCTTTTTTTCACCCTCTTTCGGAACGAAAATCCAGAGCAGGATGTAGGGAATAAGCCCCACACCGTAACACAGGAAGAGCAGGGCGAAAATCAATCTCCACGTCCAGGATGGAAAGGCTGTGATTTCCCCCAGCCCGCCGCAGACACCACCGATCCATTTATCGTTCCGTGATCGCCGAAATCGATTGAGCCAGTTTCCTTCATCCATGATATGACCCCTCGGTGCATAAAAATATCCGTGTTTGGCCGGTCGCTTACTTCCGCTGATAGCCGAGCGGCATGATATACAGTGGAACCAGATTCCCCGTCAGTTTGAATGCCTGCCGGATGTTCTCCTCATTGAGCCCGGCAACAAGGCAGGTGCCGACCCCTCTTGGAGTGGCCATCAGGTAGACATTCTGAGCAATCGTCCCGGCCGTTGAGTTTGCCCAGTAGAGTTTTTCCTCCCTGTTTCTCAGCGGACCGGGAACCCTGTCTAAGTCCGCCACGAGAACCAGTATATGGGAGGCCTTCGCCACGTAATTTTGCCAGGCCATGTTGCCGCGCAAATCACCGTCGGAAACCCACTTGAGTCTGTGGTCCGGCGAATCATAAAGGTAGCATCCCGTATCGGCGACGACGTAGACTTCGATGTACTGATTACCATACGCGGAAGGCACCGTCCTTTTACCTCCGGGTCTGTTGACCCCATTGGCCGCCCAGAGAATCGCGGAGAGATCTTCCGGTGAGATTTTGGCGGGGCTATACTCCCTTGTAGATTTTCGCTGCTCGAGGGCCGTCACAAGATCCATACCGGCGCTTGCCGGCCGGCCAGGGAGTAAAAGATCCTTTTTTTCGGCAAACAAAGGGCTCGCCAGGCCAAGGATCACAGCCATAAGGACACAAAGGCCGGCCGGAATTTTATTCCCCATATGATGCTCCCCCCTCTTATTCTTTACTGAATTTTACCGAAAAAATAGATAAAAGCCAAACGCTAAAGAAGGGCCACAGGGAGGGTAAAAATTTCAGGGTTAAGGGCAACGGGTATCGGGTTAAGGGGTTAGGGTCGAGGGTGATACATCTTTGGCTCTATCTCACAACTGAGACTGTAAGCCTCTAGGGCCTTCGGCCATTGCTCACCACTAACCACTCGCCACTCATCACTGCCTCTAGTATCGTCTCCGCCAGCGCTCAAGCTTTTCAAAAGCATCCCCGGTGGCTTTGAGCAGCAGTTCGAGGTTCACCGGCTTCGTAAAGAAATCATCGAAACCCGCCTCCCGGCACTCTTCGATCTCGTAGAGGGCCGCCCATCCTGTAACGGCATGGATAATCGCCAGGGGCTTCATTTTCCTGATCTTCCTGCACAGCTCGATCCCGCTAACGCCGAAAAGTTTCAGGTCGAGGAAGATGACGTTGATATCCTCGCGAGCCAGAATATCCAGGGCCTCCTCGGCCCCCGAGGCCGTTCTCACATCGTATCCGGAAGAGCCAAGCATCGCTTCAAGAACCTGGCGGGCTGTGGCTTCATCATCGACAACGAGAATTTGTTTGGCCATAGGTCACCCTGATCATCGATCGACAGGTCAAGACTTTCCACTGATATTCGGCAGAAGAGCGGCAATCTCATCGAGGATTCGCCCGCCCTCGCCCGCAGAGACATCGGAGAACCAAATCCCTTCCGGGTACAGGATGACATTGGGCCCTCTCGCGCAGAGTCCCATGCATCCGCAGTTTGAGACGCGGACGCGGGTCTTCCACCCCCGCTTCTCTATCTTCTCCTTCAGAAAATCCTTGAGGGCTTCATTTCCACCATCGGCACAGGATTTTCGCTCGCCATGGCGATTGTTCGTGCAGACGAAGACATGACAGGTATAGGGGCCAATCTCTTTTTTCATCTGACCACCGTGGGTGTTTTCTTCTGACCGGAGTAGAGACGGATCAGCGGTCCCCTATGCCGGGGACAGAAGTTCCTTGAGTTCACCGAATATTGCACGGTCATCCTTCCAGTCAAAGGGGAGAAGGTTGACCCTCAATTTCGCCAGTTTGTCCTCGAGCACGGCATCGACCCCGGCCGGAACTGCCATGACCAATCTCGGTTGATGAGGAAGGCTGAGCCCGTTGAGTAAAAGCCGTACCGCACCGGCACAAAGATTCGGCAGGTGCAGGTCCGTCCTGACTTCAAAGATGGTTGTAATACGGCCGCTTGCGTCCACCGTGTAGAGGTCTCTGTTCCCGTCGTTTCCGATCCTGACACCGGAGCCCCTGAGTGCTGCAGCCAGGTCCTGGGTCACGAGACCCTGATCACATTCCGCGGCGAGATCCCTTTCTTCCTTCAGGTATTTCCTGCCGAGCCATTCTTCGCTGAACCGGTGATCGTCGAATTCCATCTCCGTTTGAATCCGTTGCGGAGATCCGAAGTCTTTGATCCGGTCCACCTTACGAACAAACTGGCTGACCTGCCGGGCAAATCTCGACGACCCCAGGTGGCCGATCAGAACAACATTTGTCTCAATACTGCCATCCTGCACCGGGGCCCAGACACCGTGGTACTGGTCCTCAAAGAGGGATTTACCGATTCCTTTTTTTCCGCCGCCGATTTTCCCCCGGTGGACGACAAAAATTCTCCCGGCCTCATCCCGGGCGAAAGCCCCCCCGATTCTCCGGTCGAGTCCCTGGAGCGGAAAGTTGATCTCGCAGGTACTGAAAACGTGGGCATCCTTGGAGGGCCTGCCCACTCCGAAGGCATTCCAGTATCGATTTCCGTCCTGTTTTCTGGGGATAAACCAGACCCCCAGGTTCCTGGCACAGAAGACCTTACCCTCGAAGCTCTCACCCAGGTGGCCGATCCTGACCCGGATCCTGTCGTCGGCGTATGCCTTCAGCCGCCTCATAAACTGCTGCTGACAACGCCGGATCGTTGATTCGTCTTCCAGGATCCTGAGCATATCCTCTTCCTTCTTAAGGCCGGGGATCGGACCCACCGCAGCGCATTTAACAACAGGTTGTGCGCCGCGATGAGCACAGGCAATGGACAGGATATCATTTTCGGGGCGGGTGGATCTCTTTCAGGGATGAGTGCGGGTGCGAAGCGCCTCAGGCTTTCCTGTTCCCTCCGCCTTCCGTGATATTCCTGAATGTGCGGGACACTTTACTACAGGCCCCTAAAAAATCAACTCTTTCTTGCCTGGGCCTCCACGCATGCTACTTGAAAGGCTCACCCAGGCTCTTCTTGAACTCTGCCAGGACATCGAAAACGGGAACAGCATAACTCAAACCTTCGCCCGCCGGCCCGACAAGCTTCTGGGTATTGACCCCCACGACCCGCCCGAACTGGGTGACAAGGGGGCCCCCGCTGTTGATGTAAGTGATCGGGGCCGAGGTCTGGATGTAGGTTACGTCATCGATGGAGCGGGTGCCGGAGTTAATACCCGGCGCGACGGTATGCGTAAGACCCATGGGCATCCCAATCGCATAGAGATTGGCCCTGGCGGGGAGCCGGCGTGCGTCGAAAGGTTCGATGTAAGGGCACTTATAACCGTCCAGCTTGAGCAGGGCGATGTCGTATTTCTCGCTGATTTCTTTCACCCCCTGAACCTCCAGCTGTGTGCCATCAATGAGAACGATCTTATGGGTCCCGGAGGGATTGACAATGTGCTTGTTCGTCAGGATGAACCCGTCTTTCGTGATGAAGAAGCCCGAACCGACCCCTTTGGAGGATTGCACCAGGATGGTGGCATTTCTGGCTTTTTCGACGGCATTCTGGGGAGGAAAATTCAGGGTAAGCTGTTCCTGAAGATCCCTGGATCTTTTGGGCTGCACCGAGGGGGGGTTATCTTCGATATGGACGATGCCGTCATCATCGATCCACGTCGCGACCTTCGCCTCAGCGGGCATAAGGCCCACGAAGAGAAAGGACACGCAGATCAGCACCCTGAGAGGAATCATGACGTCCACCTGTTCGAGAGACGACTTATAATCTTGATCGGCTGTTTTTCGGGCGGGCTGATGTTTTCGATGAACCCGAAGAAGCGGTCGCTTTTTCTAACTTCATTCCGGCTGCCGGTTTCTGAATGGCCGGCGTTGGGACCTGGGCCATCCTGAATCCTTCTTCGATCAGCCGTCTCGCCTCCCGGTCCCTCACACTGGACGACTTTGCCCCCATGACGACGGCCATGAGACGCATCCCATCTCTCTGCGCGGTCACCACGATGTGATAACCGCTTTTCCGCGTGAATCCTGTCTTCAGGCCATCCACGTCAGGACACATCTCGAGAAGATGATTCGAATTTTGCTGTGTGACATCCTGAAAGGTGTAGGACGTCATGGAATGGATTTCCAGGGATTGGGGGAAACGCTCCAGGTAGGACTCACAGAGCCTGAGGACATCCCGGGCCGTGGTCACCTGTCCTCTGGCGGGAAGACCATTGGGATTTCTGAAATGGCTGTGGGTCATGCCCAGTACCCTGGCCTTGGCGTTCATTCGCCTTACAAAAGCGTCCACATCTCCGTCGACATGCTCCGCAATGGCTATTGCGGCGTCATTGCCGGAGACGATGGCCGTTCCCTTGATCAAATCATCCAGTTGTACTTCCTCCCCCTCGCCGACGTACATCCGTGATCCCTTCGTCCGGCTCGCCTTCCGGCTGATCACGACGCGGTCATCAGGGCCCGCTTTTCCTTCCTCAATCGCCTCGAAGGCGAGATAGAGGGTCAGAACCTTGGTGATGGATGCCGGCGGGATCCCCCGGTCGGTATTTTTTGACAGCAGAATTTCCCCTGTATTGAGATTCTTAAGGACTGCGGATTGGGCTCTGATCTTCAGGGAATCAGCAAAGAGCTCTCGGGGAGAAAAAACGAAAAACAGCGCGATGCAACAAAGAACAATGGACAAGGTCTTTCTATTCATTCAATAAGATCCCTTCACACCATCTCTTCGACCGGGACTCTGAAAAAGGACCGTGCGTGCCGGTGAAAACATACCGGCAAAAGGCCCCTCCGGTCAAGTGCAATTCACATCATGGTAATCCAACTTGCATCTCGAACAGACTTAGCCAAAGCTGATTGCAACTTCTGTTCCGATTTTACCGCAAAATTTTGAGGATCTTCGGGGCTTCGCGATCCCTTGGGTCGGGAATCGAAACAGGATACCCGAGGATGACGGGCGCAATGATCCGGCAGTCCCCGGGGATGCCGATGGCTTCGAGCGTCTCCCGATCCGAAATATTTGAGCCCAGGCCGACCCAGCAGGTCCCCAGACCCCGGGCGGCTGCCGCAAACATGAAATAACAGGCCGCCAGGGTACAATCCACGGCCAGGGATTGGACATCCCGCGAGCCGACGATAAAGACCAGACAGGGCGCATTGTAAAAAACACTGAAAGTGTCGTCCCTGAACCTGTCTTCATAACGTCGCAGAGGGGAGGATGGATTTTTTTCAAGATCGCGCAGATGGTTTCTCTTGCTTTCGTCTGAGATCCGTTTGATCCAGCGGCGATTGCTCACCACGACAAAGCGCCAGGGCTGTCCGTTCATGGCACTTGGCGCCAGACAGGTGTCACCGATGATGTCCATCACCACATCCAACGGCACATCCCGGTCCTCAAATTCCCGGATGGAGCGTCTCTGTTTCAGAAGCGTTTCGTAATTCATATCTCACATCCTCCCCGAGGCTGTCATATCAAACCCTCTTTTTTCAGGAAACCGCCATGCCACTCAATTTTCTGAGGACAAGCATAAGCGCCTGCGTGCCGGAAGCGCCTTTTCCCTGAGCCTGGAGGTCAACATAGAGCTGATGAACGAGAACGAGTCCCGGAAGCGCGAGACCTGCCGATGCCGCTTCCCGTAGTGCGATTTCCATGTCTTTGACAAAGTGGTCCACCATGAAACCGGGACTGAAGTCCCCCTGCACAATGCGGGGGCCGAGGTGGTTGATGGCCCAGGAAGCGGCCGCGCCTTTCCCGATGATGTCGATGACGGCCTTTTCATCCAGTCCGATCCTCGAGGCATAGAGAAGCGACTCACAGGCGCCGATCATGTTGCCCGCGACAAGAATTTGATTGCACATCTTCGTGTGCTGTCCCGCTCCGGCTTCACCCATGTACGCGATGCTTTTGCCCATGACCTGGAACAAGGGCATGACCGCATCGCAGGTCTTTCTTTCGCCGCCGACCATGATGGCGAGCGTCGCGTTTCTGGCCCCGATATCACCGCCGGAAACGGGCGCATCGAGACTCGAAATGCCGCGTCCTGCCGCCGCCGTAAAAATTTTCTTCGCAAGGCTCGGCTGGCTCGTTGTCATGTCAACAACGATCCGGCAGATCCCTGGAACAGAGAGGATCCCCTTCTCACCGAGATAAACCTCCTCCACATCAGCTGGCGTGCCGACCATGGTAAAGATAATTTCTGCCTTCCCCATGATGTCGGCCGGGGATTCGCACCACCTCCCGCCCCTCTTCAGGATGGACTCGGCCTTCTGCCGGGTGCGATTGAAAACATGCAGATCGTGCCCGCTTTGCTGAAGATGTCCGGCCATGGAAGACCCCATAATCCCCGTGCCGATCCAGCCGACTCTCATACCGTGATCCTCCTTTCATACCCGGCGCGGCCGGGCTGCAAAAAAAGGTTGAAGGTTTGTCCCGTAGCTGCCCGCAGCGGAGAAGGAGTAGCCACGGGGGATGACCTTGCAAAAATGAAGGCTTTTCCGATGTTTGTGTGGAGAAAACTTAAAGAAACTTCATGGATCTGTCAAGAATGAAAGACTGGGAAATGGATTTTGACTGGATGTTTTCTACTTGGCGTGACGGGAAAAGACGATCGTCCGAAAGGGCGTCCGTTACCGGATGGTCACAACCCCGCCCTCCGAAAGGGTCTTCAGCCTGTTCTTGTTGTTGGGCTTTTCCCCGCCCCGGTCCCTGGAAAGAAGATCGGGGAGGTTCTTGTTAAACTGCTCCGCCCGTCCTTTCGGGATGCTCAAAGAGTAATGGCCCCTGGGAAGCGTTTCATTCTTGATCTCGGGATTCATCTCGCGAATCGTTTTGTAGGTAGTCCCGGCCGCCCGGGCAATGAGTGTGACGTGGACCTCCTTTGAAAGACCGAATTCGACGCGATCGACATCCAGAGGCGGATACGTCCTCTCCCGGGAAAGGTAATAACCGTATTTTTCGGGTTGGGCAAGGATCAACTTCACCGCCAGGATCCGGAAAATATACCGCTCCGTTTCAAGAGGTAAATCGACGTCATAAAAACTCTGGGCACCCTGAATGCCGATATTATTGGAAACCCTTTCCTCGCCGCAGTTGTAGGATGCCACGGCCAGCGTCCAGTTCCCGAACATCTTGTAGAGATCTGTAAGATAATCGAGTGCGGCCTCCGTGGACTTTTCGAAATTGAGGCGCTCATCGATCTGCTTGTTCACCTTGAGACCGTACCGCTTCGCCGTTTTTTCCATGAATTGCCAGGGACCCACGGCCTTCGCTGAAGACACGGCATAGGTCCTGAAAGAACTCTCCACGACAGCCACATATTTAATATCGTCGGGCATCCTCCGCTCTTTCAACCTTTTCTCGAGATAGGGAAAGTAACGGCTGGACCGCTTGAGCCAGAGAATGACCTGGTCCGTGTTGTACACGGAAAGCACAAAGGACTGATCGAGCATTTCCCAGACATCCCGCCTGTTCAAAGGGACCGGCTCCCCGCAGAGTTGCAGCTCCGCAGGAAGGTCATAGAGCGGTACATTTGTTCCCCAGAGAGTCAGGGGCATGATCACGGTCAATATCAGGACCAGACAGAGAGCCAATCGGCTTCTTCGGACCACAAACCCGAATAAATCTTTCATGCATTCACATCGATTCTGGTTTCGCGTTTCACTCCCCGCAAACCTGCACCGTTTGCTGCGAGGTGGAACTCACCCCGAAAAAACCCTTCGGTCAGCAACCAGCCAGGGACAGGATACAGATCAACAGGAGTGCGATTACGGTCAAAATTCTTTTCATCACTCATCCTAACGGGATCATGTCTTCTTACCAAATGGTGAATAAATTAGCAAAAAGTATTCCTGATTTCGTTATCCCGGCCCGTTCAGCCCTTAAACCGATGGCCTTATCAACGATCAGCAACACCTGCCCGCAGACGCCTTCACAAAGCGTCTCCCTACCTTTCTGGCCTTGCCCAGTTTCACAAGCCGGTCGAGATGCTTCTCGATCTCAATCTGCTCAAACCACATAATGATGCTCAGGGGTTCATAGTAAAACGGGAAAAAAAGATTCCGGCCGACAAGGTCATCGATCTGACAAGGCCCTTCGAGGGCGTCGAGAAGAGTCCTATCCTTTGTGAAAATAACCTCCTCATAGGCCACAAATCGCTCCGGGATATTGTCGCAAAGAGATCCGACGTGGCTTGTGATAACCTGGCGGGCCTTCAAGGAACTGAGGCGACGGATGGTGGCAATAAAATCTTCGATGTCACTGAAATCGTTCCCATAAAAGGGACCAAAGGGTGTGAGAGCCACATCTGAAGTGAAAAGTACCGCACCACGATCCACATTAAAAGCAAGGTGTCCTGGCGTGTGGCCTGGAGCGTGAATAACTTCCAGAGTCAAGCCGCCCATTTCGAGAACCTCGCCATCCTGTAATACTTTCTGAATCTGTATGTTCGGAAAGGGTCGTCCTCTCTGGAGTTCGTTTATGTCTATTCCGCTCCTCGCAAGCCCCATGCCCGCAAAATAATGCTCCCGGCTCTCGATATAAGGCACCTCTTTTTCATGGCACCAGACGGGGAGGCCAGGGATCAACTTGATTGTTGATCGGTGATCGTAATGGCAGTGGCTGAGGATTAGAAGATCTATCCCTTTCTCCACGCAGGCACTCATTTGCCTTTTTCCCATTCCCGCATCAATGAGTACGCGCATTTCCTTTCCTTTAAGATAGAGACCATTACAGTAGGGGAATCGCGCCTTATCCTCTCCGGGCACGAAAAAAATGTTTTTCTTTAGCTCCTGAATCGTTGATGTATCCATGTTATTATTTTGTAGTTTTTTCCACGATGGCAATTGCATCGATCTCGATGAGGGCGTCGGGGTTCACGAGGGACTTCACCATGATACCCGTCGCGGCGGGAAAGCCGTTTTTGAAATATTTTCTCCGAACAGCGGCGGTCCCCTGATAGCCTTCCAGCGTCGTTACGTAATCCGTCGTCTTGACCACATCGTCATATGAACCTCCCGCGGCCCTCAGGATGTCACCCATCCTCTGGAAAATAAAATCCGACTGGGCAGTGATATCCCCCTTCCCCATGATTCTCCCTGTTGCGGGATCGCGCGCGATCATCCCGGAGATGAAGAGCATGTTGTCTCTCTTCACGGCGGGTGAAAAGGTATACCGTTCACCGAGGTTCCAGGGATCCACAATTTCATATTGAGGCATGGCATCCTCCTAGTTATTCGAATTTGCAGGGAAAAATGATCTCTCCGGACACACCGGCGCAACTTTTCGCACCAAAGCCTGCGGCTGTCAAGAATATAAATGGTGGAATTCTATCGCTTTTGATTTCACAACTCCTTGCAATCGTTATCTTTTTCTTTGACAAAATTTACACAATTCAGTAGTAAAATTACAAATTCATATGTGGGTTAAGCTAGCGTTGTTTACATTTTCGGGGTAATCAGACCGAGGTAGCTACCTCAGGAGGAGACCCCGATGGTGATTCACA
>Ga0209609_10001096_pt1 | contig 15823 bp, 12 predicted proteins | sample LakKivw325mmetaG_FD_184136 | JGI IMG/M metagenome (GOLD analysis project Ga0209609, IMG submission 184136) | Anoxic lake water microbial communities from Lake Kivu, Rwanda to study Microbial Dark Matter (Phase II) - Lake Kivu water 325m metaG... | ecosystem: Environmental > Aquatic > Freshwater... | reverse complement strand
TCTAACTATTTAAACCCTTCGCTTTCCGCACATCTCAGGGTGAACCCAAATAGCCGGATACGTCGTACCTAACACGACCGCCTTCTTTCGGAGATACTGCATTGACGGCGCGAGCGAACGGCGCAGGTGGGCATGGAGCAGCTGCACTGGAAGCAAGAACGAGGTGAACATGGTGGGGGGGGTATGTACACTGTACTTCCTAAACGGGTGAGTTCTGAACACCGAGTGCACATCCTCCACAGGGAAGAGAAAAATAAGGGAGGGCAAGCCGCCGATCCAGCACTTTCCCCTCTTTCAACGCCGTTTAGCTTACTCTACTGCAGCTCGTCATTGAATAATTTTATGGTATCTTTCTGGTTCAGCCCCTATCCCAGCTCCTTCTCCTAGGCTATCTTCTCCTCAAGCAGGTCTACCCTGAGCAGACATTTGGCTACGTTCAAACTTTTCTGTTTTGTTCAGAAGCGAGCAGGTTTTGATATTCTGGGTTCACTTTGTTGTATTTTGTTTGAATTGTGGAGCCAATCTTGCGCCAGTCCGCCCCTCTCTTTGGCCAAAATTCGCTTGCCACATGTTTCATCACGTAATCCTTCATTGTTTTTTCACGTTTGATTGATCTTTCACGCCAGTTGATGCTGATAAGATCCATACGCCGCAAGTGGTGGAGGCTGTGGATAACTAGCTCAGGGTCAAGAGGATAACTCACACTGCTCGTTAAATCGTCAAACAGAGAATCGATAGAGATCTCGCTTTCAAACCGCTGACATACTATCGCTACTATGTCCTGAATCAGCATTGCGTGCTTAGTTAGGAGTCCAACCGGTCTTTGCGGCACCAAAACCTGCTCCAGACGCTGCGCATTACGTTTATAGAACCATCCTTTGACCCCTTCAGCAAGCAGTGCATAAGCACCTAGAATTCCGACCAAAGCCAAGAAAAACGCAGGCGGAGGGGGCACAAACCCAAAAAACGCGCCTACTGGCGTGTATGGCACTATTATGGCAAAGCTGATGATGCTTAGGAGCATCATGATCAGATATTTGCTTGGCTTACTCTTATAGAAAGGCACTCGCCTAGTTCTTATAATCAGAACCACCAGCGTTTGTGAACATAGAGACTCGATAAACCAAGCGGTCTGGAACAACGGCTCGTTTGTCCAGGCATTAAAAACAAACAGCATTATAAAGAAGGTCGCGTAGTCAAAAAGAGAGCTTACAGGACCTAATGTTATCATAAACCTTCGTATGAACGAAATATCCCACCTCTTGGGCTTTCCGATGTACTCTGCATCAACATTATCGGTTGTCATAGCAGTTTGTGAGGTGTCGTAGAGCAGATTATTGAGAAGAATCTGAATGGGCAGCATTGGCAAAAACGGCAAGAACACTGAGCCGCCAGCTGCGCTAAACATATTGCCAAAGTTTGAGCTTACGCCCATCATGATGTACTTCAGAGTGTTGCCAAAGGTTTTCCTGCCTTCAAGCACACCTTCGCCTAGAACGGTCAAATCGTTCTTGAGCAAAATAATGTCAGCGGATTCTTTTGCAACATCCACCGCGTTATTAACAGAAACGCCTACGTCTGATAGTTTTAAAGAGGTTGCATCGTTGATTCCGTCGCCCATGAAGCCGACGACGTGCCCATTGAGTTTCAAGAGGTTGATTATTCGGTCTTTTTGGGCAGGAGTTACCCTAGCAAACACGTTAGCTTGTTCAACAACTGCCCCAAGCGTTTCATCGGACATGTTGGAAATCTCATTTCCCAAAACTACGCGTTTCACTTCAAATCCTAGTTCGCTGCAAACTTTTTTTGTGACAAGCTCGCTATCGCCGGTGAGAATTTTCAGCTCAACCCCCGCATTGCTGAGCCTTTGCAGGGATTGTTTGGCTGTTTCTTTGGGTGGATCAAGGAACGCTACAAATCCCAGAAATGTCATCTCGCGTTCGTCGTTTATGGAGTATACGGCTTTTTCTTCTCTGACCTTCTTGCATGCAACTGCTAAGACTCGTAGCCCTTCTGCGCTTAGGTCATGATATTTCTGCTCTATCTTTTTACGCGTTTCTTCAGAGAGGTCAGATGCCAACCCTTCCAGTTCGTAGTAGGAGCAGACTTTGAGGGTTTCTTCTGGCGCGCCCTTAGCTATAAATAACCTTTGACTATCTTTCTCAACCACAACCGAGACTCGTCTTCGCACAAAGTCAAAGGGCACTTCATCAATCTTTTTGAAATTTGAAACTTCAATTTCTTCATGCTTGAGGATGGCCTCATCAAGTGGACTTTTCAGGCCAGTCTGAAAACGGCTGTTTAGATAAGAGTATAGGAGCACTTTCTCGTCATCCTTTCCCTCCATGTCTATGTGGAGTATTAGTTTTATCTGGTTCTCTGTGAGTGTGCCCGTTTTGTCTGTGCACAAAACGTTCATGCTGCCAAAGGTTTCGATTGATGATAAGCGCTTTACGATGACGTTTTTCTTGGACATGGCCACGGCGCCTTTGGAAAGGTTTATGGTGATTATCATAGGTAGAAGCTCAGGAGTTAGACCAACAGCGAGGGCCACGGAGAAGAGTAGTGCTTGTAAGATGCCATTGGAGTTAGGATGGAGGAGCGCGTTTATCATGAAAACAAAGAGCACCAAAAGAAAGGTAACCTGCATGATGAGGAAACCGAATTCTTTGATGCCTTTCTCAAACTCAGTCTCGGGTGCTTTCTCAACGAGTCGTTGAGCGATCTTCCCGTACTCTGTTAAACCGCCGGTCCTCACAACGATTGCCGTAGCTGTTCCGCTGACTATTGAAGTGCCCATGAAGAGGTAATTATTCCACTCAGTAATCGACTGTTCTTTACCTTTTACAGGCGCGGACGTTTTTTCGACTGGAAATGATTCGCCAGTTAGCGCAGATTGGTTGACGAACAGGTCTTTCGCATCGATAACCCGTGAATCTGCAGGGGTAATGTCGCCTGCTGAAAGATAAATGATGTCGCCTGGAACAATCAGTGGAAGTTTGATCTCTTGTTTGACGTTGTCTCTTAGGACTGTTGCTGATGTGGTGACTTTTTCTCTTAGTAATTCGGCTGCTTTTGAAGCGTTGGTCTCCTGATAATACGCTAAAGATACGCTTAGGAAAACCATGGTGTAGATTACTACCACGCTTGGAATTGATCCGAGGGCTGCGGAGATAGCGCCTGCAATCATTAGGATTATGATGAGTGGGCTTTTGAAGCGTGAAAGGAAATTTAAAATGGCTGCGCGTTTCTTTTTCTTGGCGAGTTCGTTGCGACCGTAAACTTCGAGGCGTTTTTCTGCCTCTTGGGAACTAAGGCCGGACTGAGAAGTCTCCAAATGAACAAAAAGCTCTTCAATCGGCAGCCCTAGAAGTTCTTCAGTGTCCCTCGTCGAAGTTTCGCTTACACCTGCTTTCTTGAACGAGCTAATGTCTTTCATCGCTGCCAGCACCCATATACACCTTACGAGTATCCCTAATTTTGCGTGCTCGCTTTTGCGCGCGTACAACTGGCTTCGCGGCTGGAGTCCCTTTTTTCTTCACTCGCTTCGCGCTACGCTGGGCTGGGCTGCGGTGGCCGGCCTGGCCGTGCCTTGCAAACCTGCGTTGCTACACAAGCCTGGCTGCACGGCGATGCGGATAGCGTGCGCTTGCGCTTGGTTGTAGGGAATCAGCTTTCTGTATTTTTCCCTGCATACGTACGCCCATGGATGTTATTCCTCTTCGCTTTATATCAGTAATTAGCTATCGGTACAAAGCGAGTGCTGATACTCATGCCCATAGGTCGGTACTACGTGAAAGGAATTTTGGTATCGGAGGAGTTCATCGAGTTAGAGCACAAGGACAGACAGACGAGATTAGACGAAATAGGAAGCGATCAGGAGGGGCGCTCGGAAGGGGCTTAGCGAGCGCGCGGAGGAGAGTCAACGAGCACGCGGATAGAGCCACCTGCGCGCGGGCTTTGGAGTACTCATTGATAAGAGCGACCGCGCCGGCGAGTGCGTTAAGAGTGGTTTGTCAACTCAAAATGCCATCCTAACTTTACTATGGAGCGATTGTAATGTCCTCAACAATCCAGTCAGAGCTTCTATGCATCTTGGGGTAGTAATTGCGATTACTGCAGTGGCTTTCCTAGTTACTTACAATCTCTTTACCAGCTTCGCCACTGCATACGCCGGGAACGTGGCTGCTAGTTCTTTGCTGTAGACCGCACTCAGAAATATCGGATGCAGATCTAACGCCTCAGCGGCTTTGTGCACGATGAAATCACCGATCCCCGCGGCCACGACCGTTTCCAGGCCGTACTTCGCTTTCATCCGGGTCAATGAAGTCCGAAGCTCTTCTATCTGCCTTCGTTTCACCTGCTCCGCGATCCGAACCGCGCCGCGTTCACCGAGTTCCTCGAGGTCGCTGCAGACGACCCGTGCGAGCCGCCGCAGCGCGCTCTCCCTGCTCTTCTCCGCCGCTTCACGGCCTAGAAAGGCATAGCTGTTCGGGCTGCTGCAGCTGTACTCCTCCTCGCGGATATCGCCCAGAACGAGGTACGCGTCGGCGGTGATGGCAAAGAGTTCCGAGGCAATTCCGTATGATGCATCACTCTCGTCGAGCTCAACGGTGCGCAGGAGTGCCGCGATATTGGTGCGGAGGATTCCGGAATAGAGCAATTCACCAGCCTGTAAGCGACCAAGGTCCGTTTTACGCGCTCGTATCTGACCACCCACGATCGGTATCACGTCCGTCGTCGTGCTCCCGATGTCCACGAAGATCATATCGGGGTACTGTTCCGCGACGAGCGTTGCGGAGGCGAGCCAGTTGCTCGCGGCGAACGCTAGGGGATCACGGTCCACCGCCGAAGCATCCTGAAACGTCCCGGTGAGGTCGAAGAACAGGACCGAGTTGAAGCTCGATGCTAGCGCCTCCTTTATGTAAAGGACGCCTTCACGTCTGCTATCGAAGCAATCGCTCAGCTCGCCGGTCATGACCGCGCCCACCGCTTCAAGTTCTGAGCCGTACGTCCGCTTCGCGGCCGCGAGCACGTCATAAAGCCGTTCCTTAGCCAGCCAGAGCGGTGCGTAGCGTGACTCGACGCGACCATCCGCCGTGGCCAGCTTGGTGTTCGCGCCGCCGACATCGATACCCAGATACATGAATGCCACCACATTAATAGAGGCACGCAGGTACTTCTCGCTTATAATCCCGAGCTCTGCTGGTTGAACGTGATATACTCCAGCAGGTTCTTGCCGAGCTCAGGCTCATCCAGCGCCTGTATGAATTCCGCGCTATCTTTGAACGGCCTGCGTGCTGCGATCCTCCGCGCTCGCTTCTCCCCGATGCCGGGCAGTGCCTTCAGCGTGTCCAGGGACGCCTGGTTGATTGCGAGCGGAAAGGGCACGGCGGTGATCGATCGGAACCCAAAGCCGATCACTTTCACCGCGAAAAAGCGGCGTAACGGCAGCACCCCGGGAAGCCCGACCAGCAAGGGATAACTCCCGAGCTGCCGCCCGAAGGTCACACGGCCCTCATAAAGCTCCGTGCAGACCTGGGTCAGCACCGTCCCGAGTGGCACGAGCCGCTCCAGCATCGGCCGGTCGATCGTCTCCCGGACCCGCTGCTTGAAGCGGTGGAACTCGTGCTTGTGCTGGCTCACGATCCTGGTACCGAGTTGGAACATACGCGTGCCGGGAATGGGGATAACCTGGCGGAGATTGATCCGCCGCACGAGCAACCCCTCAGCGAGGAGCTGTTGCAAGAACGCATAGTCCAGGTCAAACGTCCTCTTAGTCTCCCCATCCAGCCCGAAGACGAAGTTCAGCCCGGGCAGCAACTCCGGTAAGCCGGTCGCGCCCCGCGTTGAGCCGACCTCGTTGAGCAGGCGCACCGCGGTCAACACCTCCTCGGCCGTTGCTTTCAGATTGTTCCTCGTGATCACCACGGGATCAACGCTCTCCACGCCGAGTGCCGCGACATCGCCGGAGGTGTGATACTGGATGATGCTCTTCGCTATGTTTCGGCACTCCTCGGGATATCGTGCGATGACACCGGGATTCGCATTGTCGATATGGAGCGTTTCAAGTGCCGGGGCGACCCGGCGGATGCCGTGAAAGAGCGTTTCCAGCGCCTCTGGATTCGGTTCCGTGAACTCCTGCTCACCGGCGCCGCGGGCCAGGTAGGAGAAGATGCAGGGCTGATTACCGAGCCGGAAATGACGCACGCCCGCGGCATACAGGGCTTGGATCTCCGCAAGAATGTCTGCTATCGGGCGGTAATCCGGGAGCCCCTTCTGCGGCTCGCTGCAGAACGAGCAGCCGCCGGTGATACCCCGCGGGCAGCCCCGGTAGGTTTCAATCTCCGTGATCACATACCGGGGGTAGAAAGGATGCTGCGCCACGACCCCGGCACCTTTGACGGCGTACTCCGTGATCGCGCTCGCGTCTGCTCGACAGCGTGAAGCATCCACACGGTCAACCTTAAGGTTGCTCTTCAAGAGCTCGGTAAGCACCAGCTCGCCGTCACCTTTCACGACGAGATCGAAGAGATCCTCAACTGACCGTACGTCCCGGACGGTCTTACCACCGGCGAGCCCGAACCCATAGCGAGCCGCGGGACCGCAGAGCAGCTTCAGCGGTTTCGAAAGCCCGCCCAGGAAGATCCGCAGCTCGTTCGGACTGACCGGAAAGCCCGCTAAATACCTGCCGGGGACTACCATGCCCGCGATGACGACGAGCAGCTGCGAGTTACCTATGCGCTCCACGAGCGAATGATCCGCTCGAAGTTGGTCGATCGTGAGGTAGAGCACCTTCGCCGTGTGGTCGAACGCCCACACCGCACCGGCGAGATAGCGGGGATACGGACTGAGGTACGGTGGAACACCCAGGCATGTCGGTTCATCCACATACCCGTCGAGGATCGTGACGGTCAGCATCGTAGCTCAATAACACTCCTCTGAAGCCCTACCAGATCAAGATTTTTAGACGTGCAGTACTAAAATACTCTTAGCACTTACATGTGGTGTTCCTGCTTCCGGTGAACGAACCATGGGTGAGGGTGAAGAGACGAGGCGAACGGATTTTGAAGGACGGATCGCGCGCTTGCTCAGTGACCTTACTGAGTGCAGCAAGACGGTCGAGGGCGCTCTGGGCAACCTCAGCGGCCTGAAGGGCGAGCTGAACGGTATGGGGAAGGAACTGGAGCGAATTCACGAGATGCTGGCTGACGAAGCAGAGCTGACTGAGGAGAAGCTGGATGCGATCGGGGATGCGGTCGAAATTCTGGAAGAGGAACTGGCAGCGAAGCGGAAAGAGCTGGCGGAACGATCGCAGGGTAAGGAAGAGGAATATCGCAGCCAGCTCCAGTACCTGAGGGCTGATTTCGAGAATTACAAGCGGCGAGCGGAGAAGGATAAGCGCGACTACGCGGATTTCTGCATCGAGTGCTTCCTGAAGGATTTGCTGCCGGTCAAGGAGGCCCTGGAGGCGGCCATCGGGCATGCGAGGAGCGCGAATGAGAATTCCCAGGCGCTGGTGAAAGGGGTAGAGCTGACTGTAAAGCAGCTCAACGAGCTCTTGCTCCGTGCGGGGCTCGAGGAGATCAAAGCGGAAGGCGAGCAGTTCGACCCCTACCAGCACGAGGTGGTCGCGAAGGAGCCCGATGAAGCCCTGCCTGCGAATACGGTCCTGGAAGTGCTGCGGAAGGGCTATTCATTTCGTGGGAAGGTGGTCAGGCCTGCAATCGTCAAGCTGGCGGTAGCGAAAGAGGCAAGCAACAAGGAAGGCGCGAAACGATGAAGGTCTTTGTCTCCTGGAGTGGCGGCAAGGAGAGCTGTCTGGCCTGCTATCACGCACTGCGGCGCGGCTATGAGGTCGCGTACCTGCTCAACTTCGTGGATGAGGACGGACTGCGGTCGCGATCACACGGGATCCGGTCGTCGGTGCTCGATCTTCAGGCCGAAGCACTCGGCATACCGATTCTGCACGTGCGCACGACGTGGGGTGACTACGAGCGGCACATGAAAGAGGCCATCGCGGACTTGAAGACGAAGGGCGTGGCCGGTGGTGTCTTCGGTGACCTCTACCTTCCCGAGCATCGCGCGTGGAACGAGCGTGTCTGCGGTGAGCTGGGCATCGACGCGATCTTCCCGCTCTGGGGCCGCGATCCCGAGGCGCTCCTGCATGAATTGATCAACGACGGATTTGAAGTGCAGGTCATTGCCAGCAGGCTCGGTGAATCATGGCTGGGCAGGCGGGTTGATGACGCTTTCATCGCTGATATACAACAGCTCGATATTCATCCCTGCGGCGAATTGGGCGAATATCACACCTTCGTGACCCACGGTCCGATCTTCAACCGGCGCATTCACCTTAGACCTGTGGAGAAGGTGGTACGAGACGGCACCTGGTTCCTGGATGTGGAGGGTGGGTTGACCTGAACAACCAAACAAGCAAGGACGGCAAATGGCATTAGAGCTGAGAGAGGTGGACGCGTACTACAGCAGCGTGAAGGTGCTCGAGGGCATCGAGTTCGCCGCGGCCCGGGGCGAGCTGCTGGGGATCATTGGGCCAAACGGCTCGGGCAAGACGACGCTACTGCGGACCATAGCGCGTATCCTGAAGCCGCGAACGGGCGCGATCCTCCTGGACGGGAAGGCAGTGCTCCAGATGAAGGCTTGGGAGTTCGCACGAATGTTCGCCTCGGTGCCGCAGGATACTGCGGTTAATTTCGAGTTCTCCGCGCTGGACGTCGTGCTCATGGGTCGAAACCCGCATCTCGGACGGCTGGAGCTGGAGAGTGAGCGGGACGTGGCGATCGCGCGACGGTGCATGGAGCGGACCACCTGCTGGCACCTTGCGGAACGGCCGATCACTGAGTTGAGCGGTGGCGAGCGTCAGCTGGTGATCATTGCACGCGCGCTGACACAGGAGCCGAAGGTCTTGCTGCTCGACGAGCCGACCTCGCATCTGGATATCAAGTACCAGCTGGCGATCATGGAGCTGCTCAAGCAGCTGACCACGCAGGAGGACTTGATCATCATCGCGGTCATCCACGACCTCAATCTGGCCGCGCAGTACTGCGATCGGCTGGTCTTACTCCACGATGGTAGGATCGTCGCCATCGGCTCACAGGACGAGGTATTAACCGCGGAGAACATCAAGACCGCCTTCGGCGCGGACGTTATCGTGAAGCGGCACCCCATCACGAACCAGTGCTACGTCTCGCCGGTTCCCAGCTCGCTCAAGCGTCAGCTGCAGGCTCCCACAGCTACACCGGCTGCAACGGCGAAGACGGTCCATGTCGTCTGCGGCGGCGGCGAGGGCGCATCCTTACTCCACCTCCTCGTAGAGAACGGCTACACCGTGACCGCGGGCGTCGTCAATATGCTCGGTACCGATCACGAGGTGGCCCAGCTCCTGAGCATCCCCGTGATCACGGAGGCGCCGTTCTCACCCATCACCGCGGAAACGTTCAATGCGCAGCTCCAGCAGATGGCGAAGGCGGATGTCGTGGTGCTCTGCAACATCCCCGTGGGCTTCGGGAACCTGAAAAACATCGAAGCGGTGGAGCTGGCGCTCGAGCAGTGGGGCAAGAAGGTGGTGATCGTGGAGACTGTGCCGATCGAAAAACGGGATTTTACGGGTGGTGAGGCTACGAGAATGGTTGCTGGGCTGAAGAAGAAGGGGGCGGTCGTGGTGATAAAACCTGAGGAGGTGCTAGAGGTGGTGGGCTAGGTGTAGGTAGCATTTATTAGTAAAACCCTCTTGTTTTCTTCAAACTCATAGTGTAATAAATCAAATACTCCCAAATGACCGATAGGCTTACCACCCTTACCCACAAAGTATCGGTGGTGATGACCATGGTGGGTGACGTATCGAATGAGTATCTCGCGACTTTTAACCGGCGGCTAGAAACCCAGTTCTATAACGAACTTCGACGGGACTACGCCTTCCCTCGTGCCGTATGCAGGTCGCTCTCCGAACTGCTCCTAACGTACCTGGACCTCTACTTTGGCGGTCAGAGGAAGGAGGGACAAGTTATCTTTCAGGCAGTCTCGAAGGAGGTGCCCCCGGGCGTGCCCGTGGACGAAATGCAGTTAGTATCGGTGAAACTCACCCTTTACGCACCGGAGGACTGCTCGTGCAAGACACAGCATGACCTGGTGGATCGCAGGATTCTTCGTCTCACGGGCGAGGCCTTCGGTCAGGGCGCCTTACTCACGCAGGCAGACATAGCGATCCTCTTGAGCGAGAGCACGAAAACCGTTGCGCGGCATATCAAGGAACTGGAGAATCATGGAGAAGTGGTGCCAACGAGAGGCAGCTGGAAGGACATCGGTCCCGGGGTGAGTCATAAGAAACGCATACTGGAGCTTTACCTCAAAGGCGATGAGTACACGGAGCTAGAGCGGAAGACGAAGCACAGTGGCGAAGCGATAATGCGGTACGTGAAAGACTTCGCCCGGGTCTTGGTGCTTACCGAGGAAGAGTACTCAGCGGCAGAGCTCAGGATCGTGACCGGGCTATCGGACAGGGTAATTCGAGAGTACCAGGAGCTTATTGAGCAGTATTCAGGTCACGAGTACCGTGAGCGGTTAGAGCACCTGAGAGCGATCTTCAAAAAAAAGGCGACGATCGGCGAACCCCGGGAGCCAGGGGCCTCAGGCACCTCAGGGAGGTGGTCTCCATGAACGTCCCCGCGATGATCGAAGCCAAGGTGGCGAACTCATTGAAAGGTGTGCTCATAGACCTCATCCAGCGCGAGTACCAGTTCATCGCCGGGGATAAGATTCAGGAGATGTTCGCCCGTGACGTGGTGGATCTCGTTGAGAGATGTTATCGCGAGCCCTGGAAGCTGGACGTTGGTCAGGTGATGTGGTACGGAGTCAAGAGAACGGCTAAACCCAGCTATGGTCGGAACAGTAAAAACACGCCGTTAACACCCGTGGTCTTGACGCTGGTCTCACGGGAGGACTTAGAGCTGAGTAGAGCGGGCTACTCGAGCAAGGAGATCAGGGAGAAGAAGATAGTGAGATTGTTCACCGAAGCGTATGAGCAGGAGGCATTGCTCACCCACAGTGATGTGGCGTTCCTCCTGCACGTATCTACCGGTACGGTGAGCAGACAGGTGAATGAATACATGAAAGAGAATGGGGCGGTTGTGCCGACGCGAGGTGTGGTCCACGATATTGGACGGGCGATGACCCATAAGAGGATCATTGTGGGCCTGTATAAGCAGGGATATCAGACGCCGGAGATCGCACGGAAGACGAATCACACGGAGGAGGCCTGTGACCGCTATATCAAAGCACCAAGAAAGTGGAAAAGTTGAGCGAGAAGATGGAGCCCGCGGAGATCGCGCGGACCCTGGAGATGGGGGTATCCCTGGTGAAGGAGTACCTAAGCCTTATAAACGAGGAGGTGAATTGATGTTCGAGGCACATACCGGTATAGGGGGATACCTATCGGTCAAATGGGAGTTTAGTAAATTCACAAAAATTTTATAATAAATGGATATGTACTAAGTATGGAAGACTACATAGCTCCATGGCTAGAATGGGAAGTTCTACGTGAACCAATCACGATTCCAAATGTAGACGACGCTGAAGAACTTCCAGAAGGGAAAAAGAAAATAGTAATAAATCGAGATGAGCATTATAATCTTCAATCAGTTCTTTCTATGAAAGGCGCTTATGACCTTTTTAAAAAAGAATCAAAAAATACGGTTCCTGGCAGTTTTATTGATTTTTTCGAGATATCTGGGTCTAATAAACTTTGGGAAACTCAATACACTCTTGAGTCTTGCTATATTGCTAGAACTCACATCAGCCAAGGAGCCGATGAAGAACCTTTGTGTGAAACTAACCTAGGAGTACAGGGGCTGAAAGTAAAACATAAGATGGAATCAGAGGGGGAATCGCTTACGGAATGGTACATAAATGGACCACGAGATAATTTTGTTTTTCGTAATTTGACGGAACGAAAGATACTGAGCAAAATCTTTAGAGAACGTTCGGTATTGAGGGGCGAGAAGATACATTCCATAGAAGTTTCTAGAGGTGACACGAAAAGCATTTCCTTCGATTTTCTCAGAATTCGAGCTGGCGACCTTCAGTTTCTAATTACAAAAGTGCCTGTAGGTTTAGGGCCAGATTGGTCCTCAAATATTGGTATCGAATATCGGAAGGGATGGGGTGGTATTCCCAGTTCGGAAGACAGGGAGAAGATAAGTGAGTTATGTAGCTTTATTTGCGGGCGTCAGCTTCTTTTGGTCGGTTATACCATCTACGACAAAGACTATATGTTAGTGGAGGAATATGCTTGTAATCCGTGGGGTGGTCATCCCGAGTCTCTATGCTCACAACCTGATCATCCTCCTATAAGAATCAATATGGCATCCTCTCAGGGAAAAGCAGAAGATCTGATCAGTCAATTGTTGCCCAAATATTTTGAACTGCGAGATTCCTACCATCTCAAAGATGCTTTATGGTTGTATTGGATTACACGTGAAATGGCCGCTGGGACAAATCTTCCCCTCCTTGCGGCTGCAGTTGAAGCAATTATGAATGGGTGGTTTAATTCAACTCAAACACGTAGTCATGGAGTTTATATGGAGAAGGCTCATTTCGATAGCTTATTGCGCGATGAAATGACAGCAATTAAAGAAAAACTAGAAGCTGAAATGTATCGTGACAAAGTGATAAAGCGTTTACAGGATGCTTATCAAATGGGAGTTACTGATCGATTTCAATTTTTCTTTGAAGAAATAGTTCTCGCTGTCAACGGAAATGAGTGGGAAGCCATCAATGCTCGCCATGATATTGCTCACGGGCGATTGGCCACAAAGGATAAAGCGTGGGAAATGGTTCAAAATACAAATGCGTATGAAACGCTGTTAAACAAGATCATTTTGAAGTTACTAGGATACTCAGGAGATTACATAAACCGTTCCAGTATAAGCTGGAGAGATGAACAATTAGATTGGAAATGATATGTACCTATATCCCAAACCGCAGCAGCGCGGCAATCCCGCCGAGCGCCCTGAGCCGCTTGCCCGGCTCGAACTCCGTGCTGAAGATGACCACCTCGCCGCGCTGCCGTTCCGCTTCCTCGAGCATGCGATCGATCTTCTCCGCCTCTCGCTCTGCAGCAGCTCCTTCTAAACGCGTCTTCATCAGCTTCTCATCGGTCACGAGCAGCGTCTCCACCGCGCGGTAGTCCAGCGCTTTTTGCACTTCCGCTTCGCCGTAAACCGCCTTAACGCCCTCATCCTTGCTGATCTCCTCCATTAACCGGTCCAGCAGCGTCACCTCTCGCGTGAGCCGCTCCTCCCTCTTCAGCTGCTCGACCGCGCCCCGTTTCAAGACCTCCAAAAACCCCGAGATACCGATCGATGAGGTCTGCTCGAGTCGGGTCCGGCTCGCTAATACCGCATCCCGCTCCTTCAGAAAGGCGATGAAATCCTCCTTGATGAAGCCCGGGCCCGCGACGATGACCGCATCGGCCTGCAGCGTCTGCATCGAGGTTTGCACACGCCGCAGCAGCTCGGTGAAGAATTCGCCTTTACCGCCTTCCACACGCTCCATACCCTTCCCGGAGCCGTAGCGGAGCGAGAAGAGCTCGTCCACGCCGTACTGACGCACCACGCCCGCGATCGCCTCGCCCTCTTCTAGCGTGACGATGAGCACCTCAGGCGCGGCAACCGCCTCCTCCGCCTCCCGCAGCCGCTTCAACTGGTGCTCCCGCCACTCCTTCACCACGGAGAGCTCCACGCCCGGTTCGATATTGAAGGTATGGTGCGCGCCCAGTTCGGTCTCCGGGCCCACCTCAATCAGACCCTTGATCCGCAGACGGCGTGAGAACTTGTGGAATTCCACGCCCTCGGTCCGAATACCCAGCCTGAGGGGCTTCTTCTCTACCTTGTCCGGGCGGACCTTATCGGTCGCCTCGTCCAACCGCCGAAACGTCACGGAGTAGACAAGATCGCCCGGCTCGACCACGTGCTTGAGATGCCAGAGATCATCCAGCGAATCGGGGACGAGCGAAAGCTCACCCACACGCCGTCTCTCGCCAGTCTCCTTCTCCTTCGTCTTCAGTTTCCGTTTTAAAATCCGCATAAACAAACCGGGCCAATTTTAAGAAAGAAAAGCGATAGAACTAGAAATAGCTACGTGCCGGGGCGACGTGCGGTGAGGAGCGCATATCGTCGCCCCTTTAAATTCCGTTGAGGCTTACGTATGTAGAGCTGGGAAAAAGTGTTTGTGATTACGGGTAAAGGGTATCCAAAGATCGTGCCGAATAAGAAGATAGATTTGACCGAGTTCTTTGACCGGGCTGATCTGGGTATGAACCTAGAAGAGTGGGACGAATTTGAGCGGAGATTTTATACAGACTTGTGATTCCTTGATGCGAATGTTCTCATCTTTCATTATGTAACGGAACGAATGGAACCTATACTGAAACCCCTACCCGATGAACCGGCACTCATCGTCGAGCGGGACCGCAAAGCCCTGGTGCTCGCGGACCTCCACCTCGGGATTGAAGCGGAGTTCAGGCAGAAGGGGGTTAACGTCGGCAGCCAGACTGAGAAATTGCTCGCGCATGCGATCAGGTGCGTGGAAGCCGCGGAGCCCGAGGTAATCATCCTGCTGGGCGATGTGAAGCACACCGTGCCGCAGCTCTCCTACGCAGAACGGCGCGAGGTGCCGCACTTCCTTGCGCAGCTTGCCGCGTACGCACCGGTCTGCATCGTGAAGGGAAACCACGACGGACAGCTCCAGCACCTCCTGCCCGCGGTGGTCGAGCCCGACTGGCAGCTGAAGCATGAGATCCAGATCAAACGCACGTCCGGTTTCATCTTTGATACCGTGGGCTATGCACACGGCCATTCGTGGCCCGCGCAGGAAGTGTTCGCCGCACAGTATCTGGTCATCGGGCATAATCATCCCCGGATACGGCTGCGCAGTTCAAGCTCGCCCTATTCCAGCATGAAACCCGTCTGGGTGCGCGCACGGTTCGATCTTAGCGCGATCAAGGAGCACTATCCCGGGCTGGAGCTGACGGCCGAGGAGCAAACGCCCTGGGTGATCATCATGCCGGCATTCAATGAGCTCTGCGGCGGCGTCGCGGTTAATAGCCCGAAACGAGAGCTCATGGGCCCCGTAGCCTCAAAACTCCTGCGCGAAGAGACGATGGAGGCCTATCTGCTGGACGGGACGTACCTGGGCAAAGTTAGTGAGATGAAGGAGGAACTGCCCCAAACTTGACGAACGAAAATGTTATGTTTTTGAGCTCAAAAATGTTGTTCATCTCCTTCCAGTCTCCGTTCATGATAACCGCCAAAAATAAGATAAAGAGGCAGTATCTGACAAGATAACCTAATCGAAAGCTTTTTATAGCAAGTAGAAGCAAAAGTGTTTATGCTAACTAAAAGATATCCAAATAGGAGATGAGGGGAAAAAAATGGAGGTAACGGTGAAGATTAAGGAGAAAGAAGCTAAAAAGCCGCAAGGTCCGAAAAAGACCAAAAAACCTACGGGGAGACCGCTGAAGTGTGCCTATTGTGGAGGGACGGGAAGAGATCCCGTCATCCCTGGAACGCACTGTACAGTTTGTGGAGGGACGGGTCGCGTTCCTCCAGATAGGAAAAAGAAGTGCGTGTACTGTAAAAACACAGGAAGAGATCCCGTCATCCCCGGAACGCACTGCACAAAATGTGGTGGATGGGGATATATTAAGTGATGTTAGAGTAACTAGAGGGATTTAAGTGTTAGAACCAGACGACGTTTTAAATGCTGTTAAAGTAATTCTTGTGTTGATTATAGGAGGATATATGAT
>Ga0209609_10001095_pt1 | contig 15835 bp, 18 predicted proteins | sample LakKivw325mmetaG_FD_184136 | JGI IMG/M metagenome (GOLD analysis project Ga0209609, IMG submission 184136) | Anoxic lake water microbial communities from Lake Kivu, Rwanda to study Microbial Dark Matter (Phase II) - Lake Kivu water 325m metaG... | ecosystem: Environmental > Aquatic > Freshwater... | reverse complement strand
CTCAACAACCGTCCTAGAAAAACCCTTGCCTATAATACACCTTTCGAGGTATTCTTGTCTTGTTGCACTTAAGAGTTGAATCCACAGTTCAAAAAAGGTGCACACAATCAAAGATTACGGCTCGTTGCGGACGGTCAGGGTGTAGCGAACGTAGCGCAGCCCGTCGCCAGGCACGGCGCGCAGGCGAAGCTGATTTGGCGTACCGGCTGTCAGCTCGAGGAATTTATCCTGGTCGCCGCAGACAAGTCCGCCCCAACCGGTCAGCGGAGCGCCGTTCCGCCACAGCTCCACCTCCAGGCTCCCGTTCCCGGTACAGATCAGGCTGAGCAGCAGCCTGGCAGGCGAACCCGCCAAACTGGCATAAGGCGTGAACGCGACCCAGTCCTCTGCGTCACCTTGCGGGGAGGAGACATCGCTCGTGTAACTGAACTGGCGTGTGCCAGAAAGTGAGAATGTTATCTGGATAGCTGGGGCTGTCGCGGTGTCGTTGTCTGTGCTGGCCGGGCCGAGGGTTGGCGTGGGCGTGACCGGGACGGCGGTTGGCCCAGACGCGGTGGGCGTGACCGGCGTCCCCGCGGCATTCAGCACCGGCAGGCTGGCCGTGTCATTCATCTGGACGTAGGCTGCCGCGACCCAACCCTTGCTGCCCTCTCCGGAAGCGTACTCAATCTGCAGCCAAGTGGCAGCCTCGTTCTTGCCGATCAACACCAGCAAGGTGTCTGGCTGGATCATCCCCAGCACCTCGTAGCCCGTGCCCGGCCCGCTGCGGACGTTGAGCGTTTGTGTAGCTTTGCCGGTCAGGCCGGAGCCTGTCTCCTGTAATGCGAGCACTGGCAGCCCGGTCGTCTCCCCGGCCTGGATATAGGTGGCGATTACCCATCCAAGCCCTTTCGGGCCGCTGGGGTAGAGGATTCCGTACCACCCACCGCTTGGGTCTTTGCCGATGATCTGTACTTTCTCTCCGCGGTTCAGGATGCCGATGGAAGAATAGCTCACGTCCGGACCGCTGCGCACGTTAATCTGCACGCTGACCGTCCCCTCTACCGGCGTGATCGTCGCAGTCGGCGAAGGCGGGAGTGATGTCGCGGTCCGAGAAGGCGTTTGGCTAGGGGTCAGTGTGGGGGAGGCAAGCGCGGGCGTTGCCGCGGCCTCCGATGGAGGCAGCGGGCTGCAGGCCGCGGCGAGCAACGCTAGGGTAACAGCCAGAATAGCAAGTTTCAGTATTTTACGAAGCCGTAGTAACGACTTGAGTCGTTCGTCAAACAGAGCGACTGACCCTTCCAGGGTGCTTCGCGAAGTCGCCACTACAAAGCGTTTCAGGATTGAGCGGCTCATTATTCTATCCAGGGGACAATTGTACCCAAGTTGCAGATAATCTACACACTGTCTACATGAGTTCATCACTATTCCTTTATACCCCTTTGCTATACTCCCACACCGAGATCAAATTCGATGGTGATAGGAGGAACAATGAAATCTCGCACATTTAAGAAGCTGTTCTGGATCATTCTAATTGTGGTGATGCTCGCTGGTGGAGGTGGCTATGGTTATTATAAATGGCGCCAGACACAAACCAGTGGTACTCAGACCCAAACGCTCCAAACGGCAACCGTGCGCCAGGGCGACCTGATCATCCGCGCCAGCGGGACCGGGACGCTGATCGCCGTTACCGAATCAGATCTCGTTTTTGGCGTCAGCGGCAAGCTGAAAAGCCTGCAAGTCGAAGTCGGCGATAAAGTTGAAGCCGGGCAATTGCTGGCGGAGTTGGACGACTCGACGCAAGAAACCGCAGTGGCCCAGGCCAAGCAAAACCTGCTCGAGCTGACTTCTCCTGCGGCGATCGCCTCTGCCCAGCAGAGCGTTGCCCAGTACCAACAGGACATCTACAATGACGAGATCGCGCTCGCCAACCTGACGACGAAATACAACCAGGCGCTCATAGATGACGCCTACGCGGCCTATGTCATCGCCAAGGATAATTATGAGAAGGCGTTGGAAAGGAACGCAGACGCCCTGAAGCTATCGCAGGATGACCCCAAATACGCGCGGGCTTACCAAGATGTCTACGATTACCAACTCGCGATGAAGAATGCCCTGGGAATTTATAACCTGTACACGGGTTACTCCAACCCGGCGAAGGTAGCCGAGGCGAAGGCGCAGGTGGCGCTCGATAAGGCAAACTTACAGGAAGCGCAATATTACCTAGCAGCCCTGACCGGCGGCGAAGTGCCGGAAGATGCAACGGGGACCGCATTGGCGCAGCTCAACCAGGCAAAGCTCGATCTGCAAAGCGCAGAAGATGATCTGGAGGCGACAAAACTCTACGCCCCATTTGCCGGAATGGTGATGGCAATCAATGCCCAGGTCGGCGAATCAGTCGGCTCGACCAGCGCGGTTCTCACCCTCGCCGACTTGAGTAAAGCTAATATCCAATTCTACATGGATGAGAGCGATTGGAGCAATATCAAGGTCGGCTACGATGTCGAGGTCACTTTCGATGCCTTGCCGGATCAGGTCTTTACCGGTAAGGTGATCGAGGTGATGCCCAGCCTGGTCACGGTGCAAGGCTCGTCCATGATCGAAGGGCTGGCACAGCTTGACAGTTCGATCGAAGAAATCCAATTGCCGGTCTACGTGGCCGCCTCGGTGGACGTGATCGCGGCACAGGCCAAGAATGCTATTCTGGTGCCCGTCGAGGCATTGCACGAAATATCCACGGGCAAGTACGCGGTCTTCGTTATGAAGAACGGCACGCCGACGCTGACCATGGTGGAAGTGGGTCTGAAAACAGATACCTTTGCCGAGATCAAGTCCGGCTTGTCGGTTAGGGATGTGGTTACGACCGGCATTGTGGAGACTAACCAATGACAGCAACCCGCACAATCATCGAAACCATGGATCTCACCAAAATCTATGGGATGGGCGATGTGAGTGTGACTGCGCTGGACAGCGTGAACATCCACATCGAGGCGGGTGAATTCGTCGCCATCATGGGCCCCTCCGGGTCGGGCAAGAGCACCTTGCTGAACATCCTGGGCTGCCTGTCCACTCCGACCTCGGGTAAATATCTGCTGGATGGCAAGGACGTGAGCAACCTGGATAAGGTAGAGCTGGCCGAGATCCGCAGCCGCAAGCTGGGTTACATCTTCCAATCTTACAATCTCCTGCCGCGCACGACAGCCCTGCGCAATGTGATGTTACCCTTGCTCTACGACCGCTCGCGCAAGGTGTCCGCAGAGAAATGGGAAGAACTGGCCAAAGCGACGCTCGAAGCGGTTGGCTTGGGAGACCGCATCCATCACCAGCCTCAGGAGCTTTCCGGCGGCCAGCAGCAGCGCGTGGCGATTGCCCGCGCCCTGATCAACGATCCGGTGCTGATCATTGCCGACGAGCCGACCGGCAACCTGGACAGCCATTCTGGGGAGGAGATCATGCTCCTGCTCGACAAGTTACATGATCAAGGAGCCACTCTCGTCATCGTCACGCACGATCCAATCGTCGCCGCGCACACTGCGCGGACGATCCATTTGAAAGACGGGCGCATTGATACGATTGTCCACAATGGCAACAATGCCTCGCGGGCGAGCAAAAAGGAGGTGAGCCATGCGGCCGATTGAAGTATTGCGGATTGCCTGGGAAGCGATTGGCAAGAACAAGGTACGCTCGCTGCTGACCATGCTGGGCATCGTCATCGGCGTGGCTGCGGTCATCATCATGATCGCGGTCAGCGCTGGCACGAAAGCCACCATCAGCGACCAAATCACCAGTCTCGGCACGAACTTGATCTTCATCTCGTCGGGCTTCAGCCGGGGGTCGGTCACGTTCAGTTCGGGCGGACTGGTCATGCGCAGCTCGGGCGGACTGGTCTACGACGACGCGACCTCAATTGCCGATCAAGTCAACGGTGTAAAGAGCGTCGTCGTCGAGCAGCAGGCCACGGAGACGGTCAAAGCTGGAAAAGTAACGCTGGATAGTATCGGCATTGTCGGCACGTCGGTGGATTTTCCGGCGGTGCGCAACATGGAAGTGATGGATGGTCGTTATTTCACCGAGGAAGATATCTCGCGCAAGACGAAGGCGGCCGTGCTGGGCTATGACCTGGCGCAAGAGCTTTTTGGAGATGCCGATCCCATCGGGCAGAGTGTCCTCGTCAGTTCAACCAGGTTGACCGTCATCGGCGTGATGGCTGAGAGAGGCACGGTTGGAGAAGTTGATTACGATGCCCGCATGTACATCCCCCTCTCGGTGATGCTGCAAAAATTCAATCGCACCCCCTTTGGCAGGATCACAGGCGACCGAGTCCAGATGATCTATGTACAAATCGCCGATTCGGCCAATATGGATAACGTGATCCTGCAAATCCAACTTTTGCTTGCCAAGCGTCACAACGTTTCGCTGGATTCGGCCGATTTCACCATCACCACTCAGCAGGATATCATCGAGACACAGGAATCGACCACGTCGGCTTTCCGCTCATTGCTGGCCTGGGTGGCAGGTGTTTCGTTGATTGTGGGCGGCATTGGCATCATGAACATTATGCTGGTCAGCGTCACCGAGCGGACGCGGGAGATCGGCGTCCGGCAATCGGTCGGGGCGACGCCGGGCGACATCCGTTGGCAATTCCTGACCGAGGCATTGTTAATGAGTTTGCTCGGTGGCCTGATTGGCGCACTTGTCGGCGTTGGCGGGTCGTGGCTGTTCGGCACGGTCAGCGACATGCGCACGGTGGTCGTCCCCAGTTCGATCCTGCTGGCCTTCTGTTCTGCGGCTGCTGTCGGCGCGTTCTTCGGCTTCTATCCAGCCAACCGGGCAGCCCAACTCGACCCAATTGACGCGCTGCGACACGAATGAAGAAAAAGGAGATCGAAATGAAAAAAGCAACATTTACTTTCACAGTGCTTACCTTGCTGCTTGCGCTGGTTGCATGTGGGGGAACCAGTAACACGACGAGCAATTCGACCGGCGGAACGGGCAGCACGGCGGACAATTCAACTGCCTCCTTATCGCTGGAGATGCAGCTTCTCATCGGTACGATCAAGCTGGAAGAGACTGATCTGGCCGTGAGCGCGGATCAGGCCTCGCAGTTGCTGCCGCTCTGGCAGGCGTACAAGGAACTGATATCAAGCGACACCGCCGCCCAGGCAGAAATAGATGCGGTCGTTTCGCAGATTCAGAATACAATGACTCAGCAGCAGATCCAAGCCATCACTGATATGAGCCTGACCCGACAGGATGAGTTCGCGCTCATGCAGGAGTTGGGACTGGCGGTCACTTCTGCCAGCGGGACGCCCGTCCCGGGGATGGGCGAGAGGCCGCAATTCTTTGGGCCTGAAGGCGACACCGGCGGGCCGATGGTCGTCCAAGGCGGCGGCCCAGGCGGAGGCTTCGCAGGAGGTCCCGGCGACCAGGGGTTCGACCCGCAGCGGATGGCGACTGCACAGGCCCAAGGGCAATCTGGCAGGTCAAATAACCGTGTCCCCATGCCCTTGCTGAAGGCACTGATTGACTTGTTGCAAAAGAAGGTGCAGCCCTAGCCTCAGTACGATCGGCACTATGCCACCAGCCTTTTTGAAACACGCCGCGGGAGTAGCTCGAGGATGGAGGATGTTCTCTCCTTTGTCCCCTTGCCTATACTGATAAAGTAGAGCATAATCGCCAACGTGTCGTGCCGTGAACCAGACGTTCAAGTGATTGTCCAACCTCGCCACACCATTCAGTGTGGTTGGACTATTCCATAAAACTGGAGCAGGATTTTGAAAAGAACTACGACGAAGATGCGTAACTTACGGCATACAATCGTTCTCGTGGCCGGAATGCCAAGGGCTGGTACGGCCTGGTATTTCAGCCTGGTGAACGATCTTTGGTTGGCACATGGCGGTCAAGACGCACGAGAGCTGCGCTCTCGTTATCACCTTGAGAAATATGTGAGCAGAGGTAATGCTCAAATTGACCTCACATTACCTTCTCTCCTGCTTGTCGCCTGGCCCTTTGTATTGGGCTACACGTACGTCCACAAGACACATGATAGCCCGGCAGCGCATCCAAGCAGGCCGGTATCCCGCTGGTTGACACTATGCTATCTAAAGAAACACTGGTTCACACCATTGTATATCTATCGTGATCCGCGCGATGTGATTCTATCGGCATATGAGTATGGACGCCGGAAAGCAGAAATAGGTCATCCGAATGCCTTCACGGCTCAAGTGCCGAGCATCGAGGCGGGCGTGGATTGGGTCAAGCTCTACCTCAAGAATTGGGCATGGTGGATGAATTATCCTGGTATTGTAGCGACACGTTACGAGGACTTTATCACTGAGTATGACCACCTTTTGGCGCGAGTGCTGGATTACCTTCAATTCGATTTGAAAGACGACACAGTGCAAGCCATCGCTGAGAAATATCGCCCAGGCCAACCACCACAGCCAGGCACCCATTTTCACAAGGGTGTAGTTGGACGTTTCCAAGGGATATTCACGCCCAAGCAGATACAGCTTTGTGCCGAACAGCTTGGTCCTTACATTCGAGAAATGGGCTATTCTCTCGAGAAGATATGACCAAAACTATCTTAGTTGTAGATGACGAACAGCGATTGGTATCACTGGTAGGAACGTACCTGACTCAAAGCGGGTTTCGTGTCGTCACTGCCTCCAATGGCTTGGAGGCGCTTTCGGCGGCTCAGCGTGAAAACCCGGACTTGATCATCCTCGACATCATGATGCCCGAAATGGACGGCTATGAATTCATGCGAAAATATCAGGCTGGACGTGACACGCCTGTCATCTTGTTGACGGCCCGTGTGGAAGAGGATGAGAAAGTGGTCGGACTTGAGCTGGGTGCCGATGACTACGTGACCAAGCCTTTCCGTCCGCGCGAATTGATCGCGCGCGTAAAAGCGGTATTACGACGCAGCGGGGTAAAAGCGCCAGAGGCAAAAGTCTTGCACGTGGCCGATGTCCGCCTGGATCGCGAAAATCACACGGTTAGCGTTGCGGGCAGGTTCGTGAATCTGACCCCCTCTGAATTCGAATTGCTGGCCGCGCTGATGTCTGCCCCGGGCCGCGTTTTCTCGCGCCTCGACCTGCTCGAATATATCCAAGGCGTGCGCTTCGACGGCTACGAGCGCACGATTGATATCCATGTCAAGAACCTGCGCGCCAAAATCGAGCCCGCGCCCAGCTCGCCGCGCTATATCGAGACGGTGTACGGTGTAGGCTATCGTTTTGCCAGGGAGTGAAATCATGCGCTCGATCACCGTTAAATTACTGCTTGCATTCCTGGTAATCAGCATTTTAAGCGTTGGGCTGATCGTGCTTTCTGCGCGCTGGATGACAGAGAGGGAATTCAGGAGTTATCTATTCGATCAGAATCGGACAAACACCATTTCTGCGCTGGCAAATTACTATGATTCAAATGGGAACTGGATCAGCATCGAAAACGCTCCGCTGGTTCCGGAAATACCGTCTCCCCCGCGAGGCATCGAAGGAAATAATCGGTTTTTTACCTTAACGGATACTGGCTACCATGTAATACTAGCAGGGCCAGGAGACCAAGTTGGCACTGTGTTATCACAGGGAGAGATCGAAAGCGGGCTGCCAATAATCGTTGATGGAAATACCGTTGGATTCATGGTGACCAGGCAGCCGATCATCCGCGCAAATCCCGAAGAAACCGCATTCCTCGACCGCATCAAGCAGATTTATATCTTGAGCACGGTTGGCGTCATTGCACTGGCCTTGATCCTGGCTTTTCTGTTCTCCCGCACGCTGACGCGCCCGATCCGCGAATTGACTGCGGCAACCGCCCGTGTCGCTGCAGGCGACCTGGCGCAAGAAGTGCCCGTGCGCTCACGCGACGAATTGGGCGAACTGGCAGCTTCTTTCAATCAGATGAATGCAAGATTGGCCCAGTCGCTCAATCTACGCCGTCAGATGACCGCTGACATCGCCCACGAACTGCGCACGCCGCTCAGCGTCATCCTCGGTCATGCAGAAGGGGTGCACGATGGCGTTTTAGCGCCGTCTATCGAGACGTTCGAGATCATCCGCGATGAAGCCAGCCGTCTGGAAAAGCTGGTAGATGATTTACGCACACTTTCGAGAGCCGACGCGGATGAACTTCCCATCGAGCGCCAAGCCGTTGCTCCGGCAACGTTGCTCAAAGATGTGCAGGCAGCTCACAGCCATCGTGCGGAGCAAAAAAATATCACTCTCAGCATACAGGTCGCCCCTAACCTGCCTGAGATCGTCGTGGACCCGGGTCGGATGATGCAGGTCTTGAGCAACCTGGTGGATAACGCCCTGCGCTACACACCAGAGGGGGGACGAGTTTTATTATCCACAAAAATGGCTAATGAGAAGTTGGAGATCAGGGTTCAGGATAGTGGTCCAGGTGCCGCGGAAGGCGAATTGGATCATATCTTTGACCGTTTCTACCGTTCTGACCCCTCTCGTCAAAGAGATGAAGGCGGCTCAGGGTTGGGGCTTGCCATCGCGCGCGCCATCGTCGAGAAGCACGACGGCCACATCTGGGCAGAGAGCAAGCCGGGAGAGGGTTTGACAATCATTATCCATCTGCCGGCCAAAGATGGGGAAAAACTTGTAGAGGGGAGCACCTAAACGGCTTGCCCTGAACCACCACCCTCAAAAATCCTCTTTGCTGCACTGGCATTGTGCATCCACCCGTCGCGGAAGGTTATCGGCCCCTTGCTGGTAGGCGCGGAAACGCTTCGGCTGGCGTGGCAGGATTCTTTACACTGATTGGTTTGGTAAAATGGTGGGATAGGAGCGACAAATGAGCAAACGCAGTATCGTTGAACAAATCCAGGCACATGGCGCGGTCGCCGCGCACACCACCGGGCGCTATGTAGATATTGTCAGCCACGTCCCCGTCAAAGTGACGATGGCCACGCCGATTTATATGGGGAAAGAGAAACTTCGCAAAGGCGACAAAGTCGCGATCATTGACATGGATGACAGTGTGGCTTTCATTTGCATCGTCAGCCAGGTCGAAACCAGCCGCATCTCGAAAACGCAGACTCTCATTCTCGATAAGGCGAAAAAAATCAAGTTAGAATAAAATTGGTCAATCATAATATGATTTTCCCTGACTGGGAAGAAAAACCGTCAGAGCAAAACTCTATTCGGAGAGCATCATGGATAACAACAAAACGGGCCTGCGCAGCCTGCCCCGCAACGTCTGGGTGCTGACTGCCACTTCCTTCCTCACCGACATCTCCTCTGAGATGATCGTCAACCTGATCCCGCTCTTCCTGGCAAACGTGCTCAAGACCGGCACGGCGGTCATCGGCCTGATCGAAGGCATCGCCGAGACTACCGCCAGCTTGATGAAAATCTACTCCGGCGCCCTTTCGGACAGACTCGGTAAGCGCAAGTGGCTGACCGTGGCCGGCTATGGCCTCTCGACCATTGCCAAGCCTTTTCTCTATTTTGCCGAAACCTGGCACTGGGTGTTGGGCGTCCGCTTCAGTGACCGGCTGGGGAAGGGCATCCGCACCGCACCGCGCGATGCTCTGGTTGCAGACAGCATCAACGACAAACAGCGGGGGCTGGCTTTCGGCCTGCATCGCGCTGGCGATACGAGCGGAGCGTTCCTCGGACTGGGAACTGCCGCCGTTATCGTTTGGCTGACCCAGGCCGGGGCCGCCGATCTCACCCGTCGCACCTTCCAGATTGCCGTGCTGGCCAGCATCGTCCCAGCGCTGCTAGCAGTGCTCGTGCTGGCCCTGGGCGCGCGCGACGTGAGTGGGAAGAGCAAGTTGGAAACCTCAGTTCTGAGTCTAAAGGGGATGGACAACCGCTTCAAACTCTTTATACGGGTGCTGGTGTTGTTCACCTTGGGCAACTCATCGGACGCCTTCATCATCTTGCGCGGCCAGGAGCGCGGCCTGGACGTGGTGCAGGTGATGCTCATGTTGATGACCTTCAACCTGATCTACGCCTCGCTTTCTGGCCCCTTGGGCGCACTCTCGGATAAGATCGGTCGCCGCAAGCTCATCATCGGCGGGTGGATCGCCTACGGACTGGTCTATCTCGGTTTTGCCCTCTCGAAAACCGGTTGGCAGATTTGGACACTCTTTGGGCTGTATGGCATCTACTACGCCGCCACAGAAGGCGTTGCCAAGGCATTGATCGCCGACCTGGTCGCGCCAGAACGGCGCGGCACAGCTTACGGCCTCTACCTACAACGCCGCCATCGGGCTGACCGCCTTCCCAGCCTCACTGATTGCGGGTTTGCTCTGGCAGGGGGCCTTTGGCTGGACAGGCTTCGGGGCGTCCGCTCCGTTCTTCTTCGGTGCAAGCCTGGCCCTGCTGGCGGGGCTATTATTCTGGAAGTTGGTGAGATAGCATGAACCTGACCCTTTCCGCACGCCAGCCTTTTTCCTTCCTTTCCATAGTCAACTCGCATGGTTGGGTGCAGCTTGCCCCCTTTGGTTACGACAAGGAAACCGAGACCCTCTCCTACATTTTTCGGCTCGAGTCCGGCCGCGTTGTCGAACTGCGCCTGCGCTCTTCTGCCAGCGGCGTCAGGGCAGAAGTGGATGGCACATTGTCCGCAGTCGAGCGCAGCGAGATAAGGCGTGCTGTTGCCTGGATGCTCGGCCTCGACATGGATTTCTCCGAGGTCGAGTCCCGCTTCGAGAAGTGGGGCAAGTGGAAAGGACTGGCCTACTGGTTCTGGGATTGGTCATATAAGGGATAAAGTATGGACGAGCAAATTGCCACTTCGATTACCAACCTGACGTGGGGCCAGATGGAAGTCACTACTGGAGGTCAGGTGTTCCGCTTCAAAGACTGCAAAGTATGGCCCGGAGGGGCGGCGGCGTGGAATTGGAACGACACTGGTACGCAGCACGAACCGGGCATCCAACCGGCCGACCTCGAAGAGATTCTAGAAAAGGGCGTGGATGTGATGATCCTAGCGCACGGCGTCTTCTCTCGCCTGGGCGTCTGCCCAGAGACCGAGGAACTGCTGCGGGAGCGCGGCATCGAGTATCACATGTTGGACACCAAGGAAGCCGTAGCCCTATACAACGATTTGGTGGATCAGGGTCGGCGAGTCGGCGGCATCTTTCATTCGACGTGTTAGCAGATGCTGGCCATTGATAGCCGATCACAGGTGCTTCCCAATAATTATGGAAACCAAACCAATTCGTTTCATTGGTGAAGAAATCGAAGTCCGCTTCGACGAACCACCGGTGATGGAGAAAAAGCCCGACTGTCCGGATGGATTTGCCTGGCAAGGGAAAACTTACCGCGTAGTCGAGATGCTGGATGAATGGTCGGATTTCACGCGGCGGGGCAAATACGCCCGCAACATGACGCCCGGCCACGCCGCAATTGCCTCCACGCGCGGTTCGTGGGGCGTGGGCCGATTTTTCTTCCGCGTGCGCGCCGATACCGGCCAGATTTTCGATCTCTACTATGATCGCGCGCCGAAAGATTCCAATCATCGCATGGGGGAGTGGTTTTTGTTCCGTGAGATGTCCGCTGGATAGAAATTTCCCGTGTGTCGGTGATAAAATAATACGCGGTCGTTCGACCACTATCTCAGCAAACTTTTCCGAGGAAATGCCATGAAAAAAACTCAACTGGCCTTGCTGGTCAGCCCGGCGCATGGCATGGCCGTGCGCTACTGGCGATATTACATCAGCAACCAGAACATCTTCGACCAGTTGCACGCCAGCGCCGTTTTCTATAGCACCTACTCGCACAGTTGGGGTCTGGCTGCCGGCAGCGGCTTGCCTACGGAAGGATCATTCCACGAGGTGGTCCTGCCCAAGCTGCTCGACGTCGTCAATGCCAATTACACGTTGAACTGCAATACCGTCCAGACCGGCGGCACCAGCTACGATACGTCCTGGCCGGCGGAATACGCCAATGTCAATTTCTATTCCATCTACAGACCGGGCACGGCCGGCGACGAGATGAACTGGCGCACCTGGCTTGTGGGGGTGGAATACGTGAAAGGTCAGCCTTACGTTTTTGCCTTGATCCACTTCCAGTGGGAGCCGTAAGAGCAGTGATTAGTGAGTAGTGAGCAGTAATCAGTTTTCGGAGGGGCGGACCCGTTCCAGCAGTGGAGCGGGTCCGTGCTTTTTAGGTTGACATCCTGCTCTTATTGCATATAATTATTATTGATAATATTTGCAATAAGGAAAACAACGATGTCTTGTCTTGCTCTCCACTCTAACGTCTTGCGTCAGCGCGGTTTCCGCATGACCCCGCAGCGGCTCTCTATCCTTGAAGCCTTGCATCACGACGGTCACCTCTCCCCTGCTCAGGTCTATGCACGCGTCCGGCAGACTGGCATGACCGAGGCTACAGTCTATCGCACGCTAGAATTCCTGACAGAGAACAACGTCATTTTCGCCGCCCATAACAGCAATGGGCATTTGACCTACGAGCTGGCGGGCCACGATCATCATCACCTGATCTGCCGCAGCTGCGGCGCACAAGTGGGAATCGAACACGATGCGTTGAACGGGGTGATCGGCCAACTCGAACAGCAAACCGGTTACCGACTAAACACCGGACACCTGACCCTGTTCGGCCTGTGCCCAAGCTGTCAAAATCTTTCCCCTACGGAGGTTGTGAAATGATGTATTCACCCGCCCCCATGCACATCCCGGACGGTTTTCTTTCCACCCTGGTATCTGTTATCCTTTGGGTAGTCTCGGCCATTGCCGTGGCCTATGCCCTGCGGCGGGTTGGCAAGGATTTGGGCGAGCGCCAGGTACCACTGATGGGCGTGCTGGCAGCGGCCATCTTCGCCGGTCAGATGCTCAACTTCAGCGTCACCGGCGGGACGTCCGGCCACCTGCTTGGCGCAGCCCTCGCCACCATCCTGCTCGGCCCGTGGGCGGCGGTCATCGTACTGACCAGCGTGGTCAGCATCCAAGCGCTCATCTTCCAAGACGGCGGCCTGTTGGCCCTGGGTGCCAACTTGTTCAACATGGCGGTCATCGGCGTGACGGTATCGTACTTCGTTTACACCAGCATCCAGAAACTGGCGCGCGGCAAATCGTGGGGCGTCTTTGCTGGTGGGTTTGCAGCAGCCTGGCTCTCGATCGTAGTCGCCGCGTTGGCTTGCGCCCTCGAGCTGGCTCTTTCTGGTACTTCGCCGGCAAATATTTCCGTCCCAGCGATGGGCGGCATCCACATGTTGATTGGCGTCGGAGAGGGACTCATCACCGTTGGCGCGCTGGCCTTTCTTTACGCGGCGCGACGCGACCTGCTCCACATGGGTGAGACAGCACCCAAGGGCAGCGCGGCAGTCTGGATCTTTGGCCTGGGTATCGCCGCCTTGTTGGCCATCCTCTCCCCACTGGCTTCCGCCCATCCCGACGGCCTAGAATGGGTGGCTGAGCAAAAAGGCTTCCTTGAAACAGGGCGCGCGCCCCTCTACAATATCATCCCAGATTACATTTTTCCTGGCATCTCGAATCGAGCGCTGGCAACCATCGCAGCTGGAGTCATCGGCGCGCTGATCGTCTTCGGCGTTGCCCTGGGTGTGGCCTACTGGCGAAGGATCAAAAAAGTCTCCTGAGTCTTCTTTCCACTGGCGACTGACGACATTCGACTGGTGACTTCTTCATACACGTACACTTCCTTGACCCGTACCGACCGCGCACCAGCCCCATCCATGCCCTGGATGGGCGCATTAAGTTCGTGCTGACGGTAGCGTTCATCCTGACTGTCTCTCTGACGCCGGTTGCGGCCTGGCCAATCTACATTCTGCTCTTTGCCTTGATTCTTTCGGCCGAGATTCTTTCCGGTCTGGGTGTGGGGTATGTGCTGAAGCGTGCCATGCTGGCCCTGCCATTCGTGCTCGCGGTACTGCCTGTGATTTTCACGCTGAAGGGTATCCCCCTCTTTACCATCCCTTTCGGACCATGGACATTGACCGCCTCACTCGAAGGACTGGAACGCTTCATCGGCGTGGCGCTGAAATCCTGGCTGTCGCTCCAGGCGGCAATTGTATTGGCCTCGTCAACGCCTTTCCCGGAATTGCTTCAGGCTATGCGTGCCATCCGCATCCCGCGCTTGCTGGTGGGGATGTTCGGGCTGATGTGGCGCTACCTGTTCGTGCTGGTGGATGAAGCCCTGCGGCTGATGCGGGCGCGCGCGGCGCGCTCTGGTCAAGGAACGATAACGGGCATGAGGTCCGGCGGGAGCGTGACGTGGCGGGCACGCGTGGCAGGCGGGATGGCCGGCAACCTTTTCCTGCGGGCGTTCGAACGCAGCGACCGTATCTACGTTGCCATGCTGTCGCGCGGTTACGACGGCGAAGTCCGCACCCTTCCGCTTCCACCTCTGACTGGCGGCGGTTGGCTGGCCTTGGCGGCCGGCCTGTTCCTGCTGCTCTTGCTGCTCCTATTCGGGATCTTCTTCTGGGGTTAGCCCATGCACCACTCGATTGAAGTTCGAGACCTCTCATTCTCTTATCCCGACGGCCACGAGGCTTTGAAGAATGTTTCTTTGAGCATCACCCCTGGAGAAAAGGTGGCCTTAGTCGGGCCGAACGGGGCAGGCAAGTCCACGCTGCTCCTGCACCTGAATGGCATCCTAACCGGCCAGGGACAGGTGATGGTCTGCGGGCTGAGGGTTGAGCAAAAGAATTTCGGTCGCGTCCGCGCCGCGGTCGGGCTGGTCTTCCAAAACCCGGATGACCAGTTGTTCTCGCTGACTGTTTTCGATGACGTGGCCTTCGGCCCACTCTACCAGGGACTTGAGCCTGCGGAGGTGGCCCGACGTGTCGACTCCGCCCTGGCCGCTGTCCGTATGACGAACTATGCCCAGCGCGTCTCCCACCACCTGAGCGCGGGCGAGAAGAAGCGCATCGCCATCGCCACCGTCCTTTCGATGCAGCCGGAGGTGCTGGCGCTGGACGAGCCGACAGCGGGACTCGATCCCCGCGCCCGGCGCGCGTTAATTAACCTGCTGCGCGACTTACCAATGACGATGCTGGTCTCCAGCCACGACTTGGCAATGGTACGCGAACTGCTGCCGCGCATGGTCATCATGGACGAAGGGAAAATCGCGGCCGATGGGCCAACGGGAGAATTGCTAAAGGACGAGAAATTACTGGAAGCCCATGGACTGAAGAGGCTATGAAATGTCAGGAACCCGGTTTCTTCGAGAAACCGGGTTCCTCATTCAGGGATGCTTTTCCCGTTTTTAAAGCCCTGCTGCTTTACGCAGCATATCGGCCTTATCTATCTTTTCCCAGGGAAGGTCGAGGTCGTCACGCCCGAAGTGACCGTAGGCGGCCGTCTTGCGGTAGATGGGACGGCGCAGGTCCAGGTCACGGATGATGGCGCCAGGGCGCAGGTCGAAGTGCTCGGTGATGAGCGCAGCGATCTTCTCATCGGGAATCTTGCCGGTGCCGAACGTTTCGATGTTGACCGAGAGCGGGTGCGCCACGCCAATAGCATAGGCCACCTGGATCTCGCAGCGGTCAGCCAGTCCCGCCGCGACCACGTTCTTGGCCGCCCAGCGCGCCGCGTAGGCCGCCGAACGATCTACTTTGGTGGGGTCTTTGCCGGAGAACGCGCCGCCGCCGTGACGGCCCATGCCGCCGTAGGTATCGGCGATGATCTTGCGCCCGGTCACGCCGGCGTCGCCCTGGGGGCCGCCGATGACGAAGCGCCCGGTCGGGTTGACGTAGATCTTGGGGCCGCTGTCCCACATGTCAGAGGGAATGACCGGTTGGATGATATGTTCGATGACACCCTCGCGGATTTCGGCATGCGAGACTTCGGGGGCGTGCTGGGTGCTGACCAGAACAGTATCCACGCGCTTGGGTTTGCCATAGG
>Ga0209609_10001094_pt1 | contig 15841 bp, 14 predicted proteins | sample LakKivw325mmetaG_FD_184136 | JGI IMG/M metagenome (GOLD analysis project Ga0209609, IMG submission 184136) | Anoxic lake water microbial communities from Lake Kivu, Rwanda to study Microbial Dark Matter (Phase II) - Lake Kivu water 325m metaG... | ecosystem: Environmental > Aquatic > Freshwater... | reverse complement strand
GTCAAACCGCAGGGAGGATGAAGAAAAGACAGGACAGTCCTTCTTTGCCGCCATGTCAAATATCTGTTTTGCCTCGGAATAGCTTGCAGTCATCGGCTTGTCTATGAAAAGCGGCTTTTTCGCCATGATGACCGGTTTTGCCTCTTTTATGTGCCGCCTGCCGTCATTGCTTTCAAGAAGCACCGCATCCACCAGGGGCAGAAGCTCTTCCACGGAGGAAACAATCTTTATGTTCCATTTCTCAATCAATTCTTTCTTGTATCCCTCTGTCCTTGACGCGCTTGTTTCAATGTCCGGGCTGAACGACGGGAAGCCGGCAACGACCCTGCCGCCGGACACGTGGAACGGGTCATTGTCGTCATTCAGAAGTTTTGTGAAAGCGGGCACGTGCGAAGTGTCAAACCCTATTATACCTATTCTCATCTCTGCCATTATCTCATCCTCCCTTTCAACATATCTTCCGTTGCTGTGATCAGTTTTTCTACAATTACGTCCTGATTGTAAGTGCCAATTATAACACCTTTTTTAAAGAGCGCAAATTTCCCGGAGCCGCCTGCGATCCCTATGTCCGCCTGCTTCGCTTCTCCGGGCCCGTTAACCCCGCACCCCATGACCGCGATCTTAATGTCTGCCGTTTCCGGGTACCTTTTCTGCAGTTTCCTTATCTCTTTCTCAACCTTTTTCAGAATGTCGAACATGTCCACCTGTGTCCGCCCGCAGGTCGGACAGGATATTATTTCCGGCCCGAATTTCCGGATGTCCAGGGATTGGAGGATAGCCCTGCCTGCCTTTATCTCCTTCCAGGAAGGGTCGGTCAGGGAAACTCTTATTGTATCGCCTATGCCTTCGGAAAGAAGGATCCCTATCCCCAGTATGGACTTGCTTTCCGCAAGCATGCCTCTTCCCGCCTCGGTTATCCCCAGGTGCAGGGGATAGTCGCACATCCTGGAAACCTTCCTGTAACAGGCAACCGTATCCAGAACCGAAGGTGTTTTCAGGGAGAGTACAATTGAGTGAAAATCCATTGACTGGAAGACCCCTATATTCTCCGCTGCCAGACCTACCATAGTTTCGGCAAGCGATTTTTTTATGTTCACGGAACCGGAGTTTATCCCTATGCGGATGGGTATCCCGCTGTCTCCGGCGGCCCTGACTATCTCTCTTATGCCCTGTTTTGAGATGTTGCCAGGATTTATTCTTATCTTATCAGCGCCATTTTCAATCGCAAGGAGTGCGAGCCTGTGACTGTAGTGTATGTCCGCAACAAGCGGTATTGATATCTTCTCTTTCAGCCTTTTCAATGCCGCCGCATCGTCTTCGTCAAGAACCGACATCCTGACAAGTTCTGCTCCCTCTCCGATCATCCGTCCCGTTTCCTTCAGCACGTTCCGGACGTCCGAGGTGTGAACCTTTGTCATCCCCTGGACGGAGACAGGGGCGTCTCCGCCGATAAACATCCCGCCGACTCTCACTTTTCTCGTCTTTCTCCTCACTTGTCCCGAACGCTCCTTTATATCTCTCACGCGGTGAGGGATTTTTGATTTATCTATTTCTTTATCAGGTCTTCAACAATCCTCAAAACATCGTTATACGTTACATACAGCGCAAGCCCTATTATGAGGACAAATCCGACGTATCCTGTCCATTCCAGAGTTCTCCTGGACGGTCGCTTGCGGGAAATTCTTTCAACGGCAAGCCCGAAGATATGACCTCCATCAAGAATGGGGAAAGGCAGAAGGTTGATTATTCCGAGGTTCACGCTGATGAATGCCATGAAATACAGGAACCTTCCGAATCCGTAGTGCACAATCTCCCCTCCCCACTGCGCAATCCCTATGGGACCTGAAAGTTGTTTTGCGGATACCTGCCTTGTCACGAGCATCTTTAACGCAACGTATATGCCGTATATCATCTTGCGGAATTCTTTCCCCGCCTTCACCACCGCGCCAGGGAACGAAAATTTTTCCGTTTTCTCCATGGGAGAAAGGCCGAGAATATAGGCAGGCTTCCCGCCATTCTTCGCTTCGGTGTCCGGGAAAAACCCGGCCATTACGCTGAAAGCCAGTACCTGCCCGCCCCGTTCCACCTTGAGATTGACCGGCTGACTCTTATCCCGTTCTATGGCGCTTTTTATGTTCATCAGCACATCAAACCACTCTTTACATTGTACGCCATTCACTTCAAGGATCCTGTCACCTATTTTAAGACCCGATTCCGCCGCAGGCAGACCCTTGACAAAGGAGCCGATTTTCGTACCGTCATAACCGGGAACGCCTATCATGAAAACAGGCACGAGAAGAAGCAGCCCGAGAATCAGGTTGTTGATGGAGCCTGCCGCGACAACCTGCCCCCTGTGTCCCGGACTCTTTCCCATGTATTCCCATTCCTCAAATTTCTCCCTTTCCTCTCCCTCGTATTCGTCGCCCGACATCTTCACGAAGCCGCCGAAAGGCAGAAGGCAGACCTGGTAAACCGTATCGCCCTTCTTCCTGGAGAACAGCTTCGGGCCGAATCCGAGCGAGAATTTCTCAACCCTTATTCCGACCCTTTTTGCGGCAAGAAAATGACCCGCTTCGTGCACCAGTATGATGATAGAAAAAAGTATTACTACGGAGACTATTGAAAGTATCATTTTACCACCCTTTTCACCCTCACCCGTCTTGCCCTGACGGGCTTCGGTCACCCGCCTCACTGACTCGGCGGGCGTGCCGAAAGGTGCTCTTTATTCATCGCACCGGCACCCCTCTCCCCTCAAGGGAGAGGGAGAGCGGCGGAAATAATTATTTTACCCCACAAGTTCTCTTACCTGTTGCCTCGCGCGCTCGTGAATCCGGAGAATATCATCAACCGATACCGTTTTCTTCAGCCTGTGTCGGCACAGGACTTCCTGCACAACCTTGAGTATCTCCCCGAACTCAATCTTTCCTTTCAGAAAAAGGTCCACCGCCTCCTCGTTGGCCGCGTTCAGCACGACCGGAAAGGAGCCTTTTTCCCTGATTGCCTGCACCGCCAGCGAGAACCATGCCGAACTCCTGTCCGCAGGCATGAGCGTGAGTTTCTTTATCCTTTCAAATTTCAGCTTCTGCAACGCGGATTCTCTCCGGCGCGGATAGTCCAGCACGAAATTTATGGGAAACTTCATATCCGGCACCGATAAAACCGCCTTGACCGTTCCGTCCTTCATCTCAACCATCCCGTGGACAACTGCCTCCGGATGAATCAGAACGTCTATCTTCTCTGCCGGGATGTCAAACAGATAATGCGCCTCTATGATCTCAAAAGCCTTGTTCATCATGGTTGCGGAATCAACCGTGATTTTCTTACCCATCTTCCACACCGGGTGCTTGAGCACGTCTTTGACCGTTACCCTGCGTGCCGCCGGCCTGCCCCGGAAAGGCCCCCCTGAAGCGGTAAGGTATATCTTTTCCACCTCCTGTTTCTTTACTCCGTTCAGCGCCTGGAATATTGCATTGTGCTCGCTGTCAATCGGCAAAAGACAGGCGCCGTGTTTTCTTGCCAGCGGTCTTACAATGTGACCTGCAACCACCAGTATCTCTTTTGTGGCAAGTCCGACGGTCCTGCCCCGCTTTACGGCCGAAACAACCGCTTTCAGTGTCCTGATACCCGGCACCGCGCATATTACAACGTCCGCATCCTCCAGCACAGCCATTTTCTCCATCCCCGTGTCGCCATGGAGAAACCGCGTGGCGGGAAAATTCTTCTCAAACTGCGGGTCTTCCTTTTCAAGATAAACATACGCCGGCCTGAATTCTCTTATCTGTCCCGCAAGAATGTTTTTCCTGTTGCGGCACGCGAGCCCCAGCACCCTGAACCTGCCCTTAGTCCGCCTTATTATTTCAAGAGTGTTCTCTCCGATTGTCCCGGTACTGCCGAGTATAACGATGTTTTTCATTTGTTCAAACCTTTTTTGTGGGAGATGCCTCCCACAATTTTCACCCCCACCGTGCCCGGCATCCGCCCGGACACAGCCTCCCCCCTCAAGGGGGAGGCTACGAGGTTGGAACTTTGATGCCGCCAAACTTTCTCCTGCGTTTCCGGTAATATTCCAGAGCCTTCAGAAATTCTTCTTCCGTGAAATCAGGCCAGAGAACCGGAGTGAAATACAACTCCGCATAGGCCGCCTGCCACAGCAGGAAGTTGCTCAACCTCTTCTCGCCCGAAGTTCTTACTATCAGGTCAGGCGAAGGGATACCTGACGTGTAAAGGTTCTTTTCAATCAGTTCTTCGCTGATATCCTGCCCGGACGCTCCGGAACTCACGACCTTTTTCACTGCGTCCGTTATCTCCTGCCGGCTTCCGTAGTTTATGGCAAAAAGAAGCGTCAACCCGCTGTTTTTCGCCGTCATCTTTTCAACCCCGGCCATCGTGGAAACGAGAGGCGCCGGCAGTTCCTTCCTGCGGCCGATAAATTTTACCTTCACGTTGTTCCTGCGCAGGTCCTCCCCTTCAATCCTCAACCTCTGCTCCATAAGGGAAAAGAGGAATTTTACCTCTTCTTCGGGACGTCTCCAATTTTCGGTTGAGAAAGAGTAGAGCGTCAGGTACTTGACCCCGGCTTTATCCGCGGCTTTTACCGCACGCCTCACGGCTTTCAGTCCCTCCTGGTGGCCGGCTATCCTGGGGAGTTTCCGTTTGACCGCCCACCTGCCGTTGCCGTCCATTATGATTCCGACGTGAACCGGCACAATCTCACTTTTTGCCTTGTCTTTCATTGTATCTCCACCCCCTCCTTCATCCTCCTCTTGCCCTTCGGGCTTCGGTCAACGGGCTCACCGTCTCACCCTCAGTGCTGCACGGTGCTCCTTACCCGTCGCACCAGCACCCTCGAGGGGGAGGAAACAGGTGGGGGGGATTTATATCTCAAACTTCTCCCCAAAGTAAACCTTACGTGAATCCGGATGCGCAAGTATCTCTTCCGGTGTCCCCTCCACCATTATCTCACCCTTGTGGATGAGATACGCCCTGTCGGTAATTCTCAAAGCATCTCTAACGTTGTGATCGGTAAGCAGGATGCCTATGCCCTCTTTCTTCAGGTCCGTGATAGTATCCTGCAGCTCTGAAACGGTTTTGGGGTCTATCCCTGAAAACGGTTCGTCAAGAAGGAAGTACCTGGGATTAAGCGCCAGGCTCCTGCCAATCTCAAGACGCCTCTTTTCACCGCCGGAAAGATTTCCGGCAAGGTTCCTCCTCATCTCGTAAAGTCCGACCTTCTTCAGGTACCTGCTGCAGACCTCTTCCATTGCTCCCGCATCGCGGTAGTAATCTTCAAGGATGATATATATATTGTCTTCAACGGTGAGCTTGTTGAACAGGGATATCTCCTGCGGCAGGTAGAGCAGTCCTTCGCGGGCCCTTCTCCAGACCGGAAGCCCGGTAATCTCCTTTTCATCCAGGAGAATGCTGCCTTTATCCGGAGACAGAAAACCCAGCATCATCTCAAAGGTGGTCGTTTTTCCCGCGCCGTTCGGGCCGAGCAGACCGACGACCTCCCCCTTATCAACGCTTATTGAGACGTCCCCGACTGCAACTTTCCGGCCGAAATTTTTTTTCAGGTTGATTGCTTTAAGCATATGTCAGAAGAGACGGGTATCCTTGCGTCCGGCATCTCCCGCGTTAATCCCGAGGTGTTTATAGGCAAGCTCGGTTGCAGTCCTGCCCTGCGAAGTCTTCTTTATGAACCCCTTCCTCACGAGAAAACTCTCGTACACCTCCTCTATGGTATCCGATTCCTCGCCCACCGCTATGGACAGGCTTTTCAGACCCACCGGACCGCCCGAGAATTTGTGTATGATGACCTCAAGGATTCTCTTGTCCATCTCGTCCAGTCCCTCTTCGTCAACGTCCATCCTGTCAAGGGCGAGCTTCGCGATTTCAAGGTCTATGACCCCCCTGCCCTTGACCTGCGCGTAATCACGGATTCTCCGGAGAAGACGGTTGGCCACCCTCGGCGTTCCCCTTGAGCGCTTCGCTATCTCTTTCGCACCCTCCTCGTTTATCTCTATATTGATAAGCCCTGCCGCCCTGATTATTATTGTTTTCAATTCCTCGTTATTGTAATAATCAAGCCGGTGCATGATACCGAACCTGTTCCTCAACGGAGAGGTGAGAAGCCCGACCCTTGTCGTCGCCCCCACAAGCGTGAACCGTTTCAGGGGGATCTTCACCGATTTTGCCTTCGGTCCCTCTCCTATCATTATGTCTATGCAGAACTCTTCCATCCCGCTGTAGAGATATTCCTCAATGTTCCTTGAAAGGCGGTGTATCTCGTCTATGAAAAGGATGTCGCCCTGCTCAAGGTTGGTAAGTATCCCCGCCAGGTCGCCCGCCCGTTCAATGACAGGGCCTGAAGTCGCCCGTATGTTAACTCCCATCTCGTTGGCGATGATGTAGGAAAGCGTGGTCTTGCCTATCCCGGGGGGTCCGTGGAAAAGAACGTGGTCAAGAACGTCCTCCCTGTCCTTTGCGGCTTTTATGAAGACGGCAAGGTTCTCCTTGACCTTGTCCTGTCCTATGAATTCTGTAAAATTCCTGGGCCTTACCGTATTTTCATACCTCAGGTCTTCATTTTCAGCCACAGGAGACGTTATCCTCTCATCCATTTTCTACCCTTTTTTGAGAGCTTCTTTAATAATTTCCTCAATCTTCATTCTCTTTCCGCCGGACTCTTTCATTATCCTGCTGACGGCAACCGCGGCTTCCCTCCTCCTGTATCCCAGAACCGTCAGCGCTTCAACCGCGCTTGCAAAAACCTCTCTTTCGCCTTCCTCCGGCTTTTCGGCCGAGACCGGCAGCTTCTCCACCTTCTGCTTCAGCTCAACTATCAGCCGCTCCCCGGTCTTCTTGCCGACCCCGGGGACGCTTGTGAAAAGCGATAAATCTTCAGCCAGTATGGCACGGTACAACTCCTCGGTATTCATCCCGGAAAGAATCCGGAGGGCAACCTTGGGCCCGATGCCCGGAACCGCAAGAAGCATCAGGAAGGCTTCCCTTTCCCGTTCGGTGGCAAAACCGAAGAGGCTGATCTCCTCTTCCCGTATCTGCTGGACAGTGAAGAGCCTTACGTTATCGCCTTCCTCTCCCATGGACTGGGCAGTCTCAAGGGAGACGTTCAGCGTATAGCCGATCCCGCCGTTTTCCACAACCAGCCGGGCGGGCGATTTAAAAACCAGCCTGCCCTGAATGTAGTAAATCATATTCTTTCCTGTTGGTCAGATAGGATATTGCCGCCGCGACCGCATCGCTCTCATCCTCGCTTTTAAAATTCCTGTAGCCGGTCATGTGTTCCACCATGTACTGAACCTGCTCCTTGGTTGCGGAACCCTTTCCCGTAATGTCCTGCTTGATTTCCCTGGGAGAGAGCAGGCAAAAGGCAAGCTTCTTTCTTGCAACTGAACCGAGAAGAATCCCCATTATCTGCCCTATCTTCAAGGCAATCCTGAAGTTCTTGCCCAGGTATATCTCTTCAATTACTATTACATCCGGCTGCATTTCCTCCAGAAGCCTGTCAAAGGTTTCAATTATCAGGGAGATTTTCTTTTGATAAGTATCTTTCAGATGAGGAGCTATGACACCGGTGCGCACCACGGTCTCCCGCCCGTTGGCGGACTCAACCAAGCCGTATCCCACCCTGTTAACACCCGGGTCTATACCCAGTATCCTCATCTGTCTGCACCGGCTTTATTTCATCCGGATAGCGGCGTTGGCTGCATCGTCGGCTTCGTCGACATACGTTTACAGTATGCCTCCTCGCCTCCTCCTTGCCGTCTTGCTATCCGGCGAACTCAAACCGGTATTATTATATGCTTGTCATTTAAGCGGCATTTACTACTTCATCGGGTATGTCAAAGTTGGCATAAGCGTTCTGCACGTCATCATGGTCTTCAAGGGCTTCAAGAAGTTTCAGCACCTGCTCGGCGGTCTTGCCCTCCACCTTGACGGTATTCTTGGGAACCAGCGTGACGTTTGCATCAACGGGCTGAATATTCTTGTCGGCAAGCGCCTTCCTGACATCTTCAAATTTTTCAGTCGGGGTTGTAATCTCGTAGACGTCATCTTCCACGGTCATGTCTTCGGCTCCTGCCTCAAGAATCATTTCAAGAAGTTCATCTTCCTTTATCTTTTCCTTGCTGACGGTAATGACTCCCTTCCGCTCAAATATCCACGAGACGCTGCCTGCGCCGCCGAGATTGCCGTTCTGCTTTGAAAAGATGGACCTTATCTCCGAAGCGCTCCTGTTCTTGTTGTCAGTCAGAACCTCCACAAAGACCGCCACGCCTCCGGGTCCGTATCCCTCGTAGGTCACCTGTTCAAACTGGACTCCGCCCTCTTCGCCGGAGCCCTTCTTGATGGCGCGCTGGATGTTGTCGTTGGGCATGTTGAAACTCTTGGCCTTGTCTATGACCATCCTCAACCGCGGATTGGTATCCGGGTTGCCTCCGCCCGTTCTCGCCGCCATCATTATTTCCCTGATGAACTTCGTGAACATCTTGCCTCTTTTTGCGTCAGTGGCCATCTTCTTATGCTTGATACTGTGCCATTTGGAATGTCCTGACATGTTCCCCCCTTTGCTCCCAACCCCCCTGTTTTGTCATTGCGAGCGTCTTTTGCGCGGCAATCTCATGAGATTGCTTCAGCATCCAAAACATGCTTCGCAATGACAAGTGGTTAGAAATTATTCTTTTTTCAACTTTTCCCAGAACTCCCTTGCGCTTATGTTTTCAATAACCTTCCTGAAATTCTCCACCTCTTTTTTCCCTATGGGCTTCTCAAGGCTCTTTGTCCTGACAAACTTCTTGTTTCCCTCGTAGTATTTTACTATCTCCACCTTCTCCAGCAGTTTCTCTTCCGCGAAAACAGGCGCATTGAACCTCAACGCCAGCGCAATTCCGTCGCTGGGACGGCAGTCTATACTCCTGACGTCCTCCCCGTTCCGTAGAACCATGTTCGCATAATACACATTATCCTTGACGCCGGCTATCTCCAGACGCAGAAACCTGTACCCGAGGCCTTCAATAATATTTTTCATCAGGTCATGCGTGAGAGGCCTGGGAAAAGACGCCTCCTCCAGCACCAGCAGTATCGCCTGTGCCTCAAAGATACCCACCACGATGGGCAGGACCCTGCCCCCGGAGCTTTTCAGTATAACCACCGGAGAGTTGTTCAAAAGATTGAGCACCACCCCTTCAATCTCAACCCTTACCATTTTCCCTTCACCCCTGTGACTCTTTTTCCTTCTTCCTCTCGTCCACTATCTTCTGGGCTATGTGCGGCGGCACAACCTCGTAATGGGAAAAGACCATCGTGAACGTGCCCTTTCCGCTTGTGATTGACCTTAACTCGTTTGTGTAGTTTGCCATTTCGGCAAGAGGAACCTGCGATTTCACCACCTGCGTCTTGCCCGCAAGAAACATGTCAAGCACCCTGCCGCGCTTGGCGTTCACGGTTCCTATGACATCGCCGACAAACTCCTGCGGTATCCTTATCTCAACGTTTACAATGGGTTCAAGAAGTATGGGGTTGCCTTCCTGCAGTGCCTTGTTCAGCGCAAGTATGCCTGCCAGCTGGAAAGCGATATCCGAAGAATCCACGGTATGATACGTTCCGTCATAGAGTCTGACGCGGATGTCAACCACCGGATAACCGGCCATGCTTCCCTTCTTCATGCCTTCCTTTATCCCCTTCTCAACAGACGGGATAAACTGCCTGGGAATTGCGCCGCCGACTACTTCATCAACGAACTCCAGCCCGCCGCCCCTGGGAAGCGGCTCAACCTTTATGTAACAATGTCCATACTGTCCCCTGCCGCCGGTCTGTTTCTTGTGCTTACCTTCCGCGTCCGCGGCCGTGGTTATCGTTTCCTTGTACGCTATCTTGGGGATCCCCTTGTCCACCTCCACACCGAACTTATTCTTGAACTTGTTTATCGCTATGTCTATGTGCAGGTCGCCCATGCCCGCGATGATCGTTTCGCTGGTCTCATCATCTCTGTACACGCGTATCGTCGGATCTTCTTCCGCTATCCTGTTTATGGCGTTGCCCAACTTGTCTTCGGTGCCTTTCACCTTCGGCCTTATGGAATAGGATACCGCACCTTCCGGGGGACGCGTGACCGTCAGCGTCAGCGCGCTGCCAGGTTCACTGAATACGTCAAAAGCCTCCGCGCTGGAGAGTTTTGCCACCGCAACCACTTCGCCGGGAAGCGCCTCCGCAACAGGTTCCTGTTTCTTGCCCTGCATCCGCAGCAATTGCCCCACACGCTCCTTGGCGTTCTTGGTGACGTTGAAAAACTGGGAATTTGTCTTGAGTTTCCCGGAACAGACCTTCAGGTAAGAAAGCTTGCCTGCAAAAGGATCAAAAATCGTTTTAACGATAATGCCGGTAAGAGGCTGTCCGTCCTTCCTCTCTATATCCTTCTCCTGACCGTCCGCAGCGCCTGCCTTTACCGGAGGTAATTCTTCAGAAGAAGGGACGTAGTCAAATATGAAACCCGTAAGCTCCGCGATGCCTGTCTGGCTTGCCGCCGAACCGGAGAGCACCGGGATCACCCTGCCTTCAGTGATGCCCTGCTTGATGTGCTTTGCCATCTCTTCAAAGGATATCTCCGCGCCTTCCAGGTACTTTTCCATCAGGGCGTCGTCAAGCTCCGCAATAACGTCCATTGACTGCTGGACGTATTTCTTGAACTGGGGGTTTTCCGCCTGTTTTTTGTCAAGAAGGTTGGCTACTCCAGTCAACTTTCCGTTCTCATAAACCGGGGCCGTAACAAGAAGCAGCTTCTTGCCGAAGACCTGTTCCATTTCGTCCCAGACCTTGCCTAAAGAGACGTCCGGGATGTCCAGCTTGTTTATGAAAATCAGCACGGGCTTTTTTCTTTCCTTGACAATCTCCCAGAGTCTCTCCGTGCCCATATCCATTCCCTGGTCTGCGGCCAGGTTCAGCAGTGCATTATCAGCCGCTTCCATGCCGGCAAGCTGTTCCCCGATGAAATCCATGTAGCCGGGAACGTCCATGAGGTACAGAAGATCGCCCTTGGCACTGTTCTTTATATGCCCCATGCTAAGGTTAATGCTCATCTGCCTCTTGATTTCTTCCTCGTCGTAATCAAGGGTGGTATTGCCTTCCTGTATGCTTCCCATCCTGTCAATCATGCCTGACTTGTAAAGCATCGCCTCGGCAAGGGTTGTCTTGCCCGTCTTGTTGCCTCCGAAAATTCCGACGTTGAAAATCCTGCCCATTTCAAAACCTCCTCCTTAGGATCCAGTACTTTAAAAAACAGAAGATAAGCCTTTTTTTGCGTAACTTGTAATTATATCAGATTTTTACGATTGAGGGAAATTGAAGGTTTTTTACTTCAAAGAACCGTAATTTTTTGAACGGTGTTCTATTTCGTATATCTTGATTGTCTTATTTCCATGATATACCCAATATATCATTCTGTAATCACCAACCCCTGATTCTGCAAAGTCCTTTTAGGTCGTCGGGCAGACTTACCAGAGGATGGTGGATTATTCTATCGGCATGCATCTTTAACCAGTCTATTTTAAGAGAAATTCTTTTGAGATAGGTTTTATCAACCTTCCGGAGGGATTTTTCTGCATCAGGAAGGAGAATTATTTTATACATAATTCCTTCTTAATCGTTTCCCAGTTTTTGCCGCTGTTTCTCAAATCGTCTCTTCGGGCCTCCCGCATTTTTGTTATAAAATCCGCGTTCTGGCTCAAGAGCCAGTCTTCCAAATCTTCCTTGCTTTCTGCCGTTTCAAATATGTCTATTGGTATTACGACAACCTTCTCTTTAAGAGTAGACATCTTATCGCCTCCCGAGACGTTTCTCCAGTAATGATTATAGAGCATACTGCCTGATTTGGCAATAGGTTCTTGGGAAATTTAAGCGTGAAGTGGAAGCGTCTTACCTGTTTCAATTCGCCCGGAGAGTGCGGCGGCGAGGAGCCGGCAACGAGGCGTATTAAGCATACGTCGAGGCAGTCGGCGACGATGCCAACAAAGCTATACGGGTGAATTCAAACAGGGGAAAAAAGAATGTCCCTGGCAACACCTACTCTCCCACACACTTTCGCATGCAGTACCATCGGCGCTGAAAGGCTTAACGGCCGTGTTCGGGATGGGAACGGGTGTTTCCCCTTCGCCATGGTTGCCAGAGACGGGAAGAATTATACCTCACAAAAAAATCCCTGTCAACACTTTCCAGAAAATTGCCTTTAATCCGGATTTGGCTATAATGATACAAACACTTTTTCGGGGGACAAAATGGAGAAATGGAGAATAAGGGCGGCACAGCTGGACCTCGCAAGGCAGAAAGAGAACCTTGAATTCGTGAAATCCTTTATTGATTTCATCGCGCGGTACGGATATAACACCCTTCTGCTTTACCTGGAAGGCAAGATCCGCACGAAAACCTTTCCCTATCCTTCTCCCGAAAAAAGCTACAGCCCGGAAGAGATGAAGGAAGTGGTCGCATACGCGCGCAAAAAGAAGATAGATGTCATCCCTGCGGTATCCAACCTCGGGCATACCGAGCTGTTCCTGCAGCACCCGCAGCTCAAGCACATGATGGAATTGCGCGAAGGAATACCCGGAAGGATCAGCGAATCGGTAGTCTGCCCTTCGCTTGATGAAACATACGATTTTTTCGAGTCTTACTTTGCCGATATGGCGGAAATATTCCCCTCGCAGTATTTCCATGTCGGATGCGACGAATCATGGGACATGGGCATCTGCTCATTGTGCCGCGCCAGGGCAAAGAGGGACGGAGAGCATTCACTCTTTACAAATCATCTTGTCCGGACGCACAGGTTTCTCACGGGAAAACTGAAAAAGCGCATGATGATGTGGGACGACATGTTTGAAGCATACCCGGAATCCGTCAAGGCAATTCCGCGCGACATAATAATGTGCAGCTGGTTCTACGACTCCGTGTTTGACGTTCCGCGGTCGCATTTTTACAACCGGAAGGCAGAGGACGTCTTCCGCAGGTACGACAAACTGGGCATTCCTTACCTTATATGCCCTCGGGAGAACGAAATCACAAACATCCTTTCCTGCACCAGCTACGCACGGAAATACAATCCCATGGGAGGGCTTGTGACCTCATGGGAGAAAGCGACAAGCTTCATGTACAAGCATTTCCCGATCATGGCCTTCGCGGGGCTTCTATGGTCAACGCAGAAGGCACAACGCGATATCACAGAAAAAATCTGCCAAGATATATTTGCGTCGGATTCCCCGGCGCTTGTTGATACGATGAACCTGTATTTCAGGCGCGGCTCCTGGCCGGGTACCGGGATATCCACCTCTTTCATATCGGGCACGCCCTCGCTCTACGAACAGACACGGATGGCAGAGACACAGCTTCTTGCCGGCGCGCTCAAGACGATGAAGGTTTCTGCCGGCAACACCACAGGCAGACGGGTACTGGAGGATATGCGGACAGAGGTTGCGGAAGAGGCTGTCTCCCATGCCATGCGGACGCTCATCCCCGAATTTTATCAGGCATCAATTTCTTCCCGTCCTGCAGGGAAGGCGAGTGCTGGCATCCGTGAATGTGCAAGACAGATGCGGGAACTGGCGGAAAAGCGCGCGCGGCACTGGAAAGAATGGAGAAAAGGAGTATCGCCGGACACCGCATCCACGAACAGGGTCAAGTGCGCGGAATCATATGAAATACTTGTCGCCTCGCGAAGACCTTCTGCCCTGTTGAACATGTACTGCTTCCTGCCTGATGTCTACGCTGCGCCGAAGTCAAGACTGTCTCTCTGGGACCCGAAAAAGAGGTCCTGGCAGGAGGTATTTTCAGGATCCTTGAAACCGAGGATGGTTGACGACGTTTATTACAAGCTTTCCATACCGGTTTACAAACAGTGCTCTTTTTCAAAGATACGGATAGAGGTGTGGAACTTCGGGGGACATGGATTCCGGTTCCTGGAATTGATAACAAAAAAGGGACGGTTCATCCCGGGCAGGGTTGAGGCCGCCTCCGGCATCGTGAGAGATGCACAACATATCATCTTTGACGATTACAGGTGGACATACCTCGGGGAGATGGACGTATATAAAACCTACCACAACCGCAGGATAGCGGAGACGGTGCATTCAATCACCGTGTCCCTGGAGAAGGATGTGTAATGAAAGATACTTTGAGACTGCTGGTTATAGGGGACAGCCACTACGCCGGCGACACGGACACCCCTTTATGGGACAGGCAGGTACAGTACGGGTTGGAATTCCTTAAGAGGGTTTTCAGAAGGATTGACGCAGGGGACAGGCCGGACGTCATTATCCTGCTCGGTGACCTCCTGAACGACGGGCTGGCCCAAGGAGCGGCAAAGGACCTGTCGGAGATAAGAAAGACCGCGGAGGCAACCGGGATTGAAACAATCTTTGTTCCAGGCAACCATGATGCGGATTACAACCTCTTTTTCTCTGCGACAGGGGACGGTCCTGGAGTGCATATAATAAAGGATTTTATACTCTATTCTTTTACCGACCCGTACGGAGAGGGAGATGTCTGCACCCGCAGGGAGGAAGACCTTGAAAAATTCCGTGCAGTCGCCAGGAAACACCCGGACAAGAAAATAATCGCATTACAGCATAACCCTGTCTATCCTGCCATAGAAAGTGAATATCCTTACAACTTTACCAATTCGGAACATATCCACAGCGCTTATGCGGAAAACAGGGTGACGCTTTCCTTGAGCGGGCATTACCACCCGGGGCAGGAGCTGGCATACAGGGACGGAGTGGGTTATTTCACCGTGCCTGCGCTCTGCACCGAACCTTTCCGGTATAACGTGATAGATATAGCTGCAGGCGGAATAAATATACGCACGGGCTCACTCAAAAATCCGCTTCGGCTGGCAGATAACCACTGCCACACGCAGTTTGCCTATTGTGCGGAAGATGTGACCGTAGAAGCCGTTCTGAAAAGGGCTGAAACGCTGGGATTGAGCTATGTATGCTTCACCGAACATTCCGGACAGCTCTACCTTTCAACCGCAGACTACTGGGGCCACAGGTTTTTCCATGATCCCGATCTTATGCCCGAAGCAAGGAAAAAGGGCGCTGACAGGATTGTGGCTTTTCGGAAGGCGGTTGCGGAGAGCGGTTCGCCACTGGCAAGGGTCGGGATGGAGATTGAGTCGGACGCATACGGAGGAATTACGCTTCTGCCCGAAGACAGCGACGGACTGGATCTTATCATAGGGGCTGTACATGTGCTGCCTGACGAGTTGCTGTCGGCTCCGGCGGCAAGACTGCATTCAGAGTTTATGAAAACGTCCGAATCCCTTATGAAGCACGGCATAGCCGTTCTTGCGCATCCCTTCAGGTTTTACCACAGGGGGAAGCTGCCTGCGCCAAAACACCTCTACGGGGACATGGCGAAGACGTTAAAAGCGCACGGGGTGGCCGCGGAGATGAACTTCCACACGAACAGGCCGGATCCTGAATTCTTTTCCGCCTGCGTCCAGGAAGGTGTTAAAATATCTCTTGGTACCGACACGCATAATCTGCTTGAAGCAGGGGATTTTCACAGGCACATAGAGCTATTGAAGATGATAGGTGTAACGGAGGATATGCTGGACAGGATACTATTCACCCTGTCCTGAAACAAGATGAATCTGGCCTTATGAAGAAAGCCAGTTCTCGCACGACGCTACAGGCCAGACAAAACTAAGTATTTGAGGAAAGGGGAAACCCCATAGAAGACATGGGGATGCGATGCCCCTTCCACCCTCTGAAAAACGGGGTGGCTTTCCCTCTTTCCCAAACACAAGTTTTGTTCCTGTCCTTCCGCTAATTGTGCT
>Ga0209609_10001085_pt1 | contig 15931 bp, 15 predicted proteins | sample LakKivw325mmetaG_FD_184136 | JGI IMG/M metagenome (GOLD analysis project Ga0209609, IMG submission 184136) | Anoxic lake water microbial communities from Lake Kivu, Rwanda to study Microbial Dark Matter (Phase II) - Lake Kivu water 325m metaG... | ecosystem: Environmental > Aquatic > Freshwater... | reverse complement strand
GTGTCAGGCGTAAAGAGTAGCCGAACGGTCAAGATCCCAGCTCATCCCGAACATCCAGAGATGGGCGCAAGGGAACTCACAATTGCTGCGAAAGACGGCACATGTCGCCTCCTTCTGTCCAAATTGGATCTGGGTATTCTGAAGCCTGGGACCGTAGTCAGACTCATGGAGCTGTTCAACCTGAAAGTCAGCCAAGTGGCGCCTGAATCGGTTACCGCTGAACTTCACAGTGAAACATACGCCGAAGCTAGGAAAGTGAACGCGCCGCTAGTTCACTGGCTACCGGAGGAGCACAACTGCAAAGCTACGGTTGTCATGCCGACAGCTGAGAGGATCAACGGTTTAGGCGAACCTGACTTGACAACCTGCCATTTAGATGAGGTGATCCAGTTAGTGAGGTTCGGTTTCGGTAGAATTGACGCGGTAGCTCAAGATTCTGTTGTGATCTATTTTGCTCATCAATAAGGCAATGGAACCCTAATATCTGCATGGGTAAGAAAGAATTCATCAATATATCACAAATGCTTCTATTGAAAGAGATGTGACACGCGATGCCGTTCACTTACACCGGCATAAGGGTTCGAGATCTCAGACGATCGTTGACATTCTACACGAAAGTGATGCGACTGAAGAAGGTGTATCGTGGAAGGATGAAGGCGGGAGGAATATTCATACAACTCAAGGATCCGCGTTCCCGTCAGAGGCTTGAGCTGAATTACTACCCACCTAGGACGAAGTACCACGAGCGATTCAAGAGCGGCTCTGAACTCGACCACTTGGCGTTCTGGGAGCGGAATGTCGACGGAAAGTACGATGAAATGTTGGCCAATGGCGCCACCAAAGCGGTGGAACCTTTCTCAGAGGGCGGTTATAGACTGGCTTTCGTGAAAGACCCCGACGGGATCTGGATCGAGCTTCTGGGCAAGGAGAGAAGAGCGAGACGAAGGGTCAGCTGAGACTTGCTTTCAATATCCGACGATGCCGCTATCATATCGGCAATAGGTGTGATTCTCGGAGTAGTCTTCGTGGTCATCCAGCTGAGGCACATGGAGATGCACAGGAATCTGGACATCTCCATGAAACTGTTCGAATGGGCGGAAAGCGATCGACTCCGCAAAGCATTCAGATGGGTCGAAAACGAATTCCAATTTCAGGACTATGACAAGCACAAGGCTCAGGAAGCGACCGACTCGGAGGCAAGCGAATACCCACACGAGGTCACCGCCTTCTTCGAGCAGATCGGATTTCTAGTGGAGAAGAAGTTTGTCGACCTCGACATCATAGACGACCGGCTTGGACCACACATCGTCTCGAACTGGAAGACGCTCGAACCATGGATCATGGCCGTGAGACAGGAGAACGAGAACAACGAATTCGGGCGGCACTTTCGGAGACTCTACGAAAGAACCATAGAGTACATGAAAAAGACCGACAACACAATTGGTCAGACTGCGGAGGCCGGACGGTAGCACTAGGGTGAAACTCGTATGATCAGTCGCATTGGATCCTTGAGTGTGAACGAACTACTTACTCGACCTGTAGTGCTGTCGCCCACAGATCAGATCCACAGAGCGATCGGTCTCCTGAAGAGAATGAAGAGCTACGAGATATTCGTCGCAGAGGACGACGAAGTGAAAGGTCTCTTAACCATTCGGGACGTTCTCAGAGCCAAGAACATAGCAAGCAGTAGACTCTCTTCCCTCCTGACGCAAGTTCCACACCTTTCCAGAGACGACATCGTGAGTACCGCAGCGAGAATCATGACTGATCATAGGGTGAGATCGGCACCTGTGCTGGAAGGCGGCAAGCTCATCGGACAAATAACTGCTTCATCAATTTGCAGTCGGATGTCAGAGGAACGAAAGCTGAACGTGAACGCATCAACGGTCATGACTTCCAATCCAATCTCCATTCAAGAAGACGATTCAGTCGCCAAAGCGAGGACTGTGATGATTCAAAGGAATATCGATCATCTTCCAGTGCTTCGGCAGCGGGAAGTCGCTGGAGTGGTCACATCAGATAGCATTGTTTTCAGGATGACTCCGCCCGAGAGCATTACGCCGGAATCCATTACGAGTGAAAAGCAAGCGCCGCTGGATATCAGAGTCTCGGGATTGATGGCAGAGCCAGTCATCGCGGCACCTGATGCGGATGTGTGCTATGTGATCGAGGAGATGAGAAGACGAGAAACCGCATACTCACTGGTTGCCCTGTGGGGCGAACTTCAGGGCATCGTAACCTACAGGGACTGTGTCAAGTTGCTTGCCGAGGCTCCGAGGCCGTCTCTGCCAATATCTATTGTTGGATTGCCTGAAGATCCTTTCGAGGCAGAAACCGCGAAGAGAAAGTTCGAGACCGTTGTGAAACGAGTGAGCAGGAGCCTGCCGGACTTGCTGGAAGCGAGATCTGTGATTAAGACCTCCGAAAGGGCTGGGCAGAGACATAGGTACGAGGTTGTAGTCGAGCTGATCACTCCTAGGAAGACAACTTCATTCGGTGCGTCAGGATGGAGTCTCCCAGAAGTATTTGACGAACTCTCAGATAGAATGAAGCGAGTGACAACGAAGAAGCGAGAACGGCCGAGAAGAAGGCTCGACTAAGCTGTGACCATGATAACTGCGGAGACAATCATCCGTGCGAATTCTGTCTCTTCTTGAGTAGTACGTCTGAACCCTGCAGTTCGACCTCATAGGAAGGTTCGTCTCTCTTCGGAGGTGAAGCAATAACCTTGCCTGTTGTGAGGTCGAATCGCCCTTCGTGACATGGGCATATGACCGTAGTGCCGTCGATCGTCCCCTCACTCAAGGAACACTGCCGGTGTGTACACTCGTCTCCCATTGCGTAGATCTTGCCAGAGAGGTTGGCCACGAGCACGTCCTTCGCGTGCACCTGAACTTTCCTCATTGACCCAGCAGGAAAATCGCTCAAGGAACCGACCTTGACGAACGCATCACTCATGTGGAGCTTCTCCACCTTCTTCGTACACGATCAAGAGACACTTAATCCTTCGGCTACCCTAGGCGACGCAGAGTTGAACGGTGCGGCGCAAGTCGAGAGGGAAACGTGAGAATTCTCGAAAGAAGCGAATGCTAACTGTCTTCGCGGCTCGTTCGAACAGGTCTGAACTTGACACCGTACCGAATCATGCCATCATCATCGTAGATTCTCCTGAAGGTCGATTCAACCTCAAGACCAATTTTGAGGTCCTCAGCCCTACAGTCAGTCATCTGTGCAACTATCCTCGGGCCTTCATCGAGTTCAACAACTGCGACTGGGTACGAACCAACAAGGTTCTGCTGGGCCAAGAATTCTGGCGGAGATCCACCTCTGGATATCGTAGTGAAGCAGTAGATCTTGCCCCTGCCACTGAGTTTCTGAGACTCGTATTCTAGGATCTTGCCGCACTTGAGGCAGTTGGCGCCTAGTGGAAGGCTGATCGCGCCACAGGATTTGCACTTGGCGGCAATGAGAGCGTACCGCTGAGGTATCGACCGCGAATAAGTTGGGATTGACACATATGCCATTTCGTATTTCCTCCAATCAACGTCCCGCGAGAATCCTTCGGATCTTGATGTACGTCGTGTAATCGATGTACTCCTTTTTCGCTAGGTAGTCCTCGTATCTGGCCCCGGCAACTTGTCTGACCTCCGCGCCAGCGGCGAGGCTTATGGCGTCGGCTCCTGCGCCAGCTCCGTATGAGCAACAAATCACATGCTGCCCGACCGAAGCTGATTCAAGAACCTTCGAGAGTGCGAGAAGAGAGGAGGCTGCTCCGGCATCCCCGACCTTCGTGGAGACCATGCCAAGCGATATCTTACCATCCTCGAATCCGAGCTTCTTGGAGACCTCCGATGCCTTTCCGGGGTCAATTCCTCCAAGAACAAGAGAATCATAATCCTCCGAAAAACGGTGGAGCTTCTGCATTACGCCCCTCACGCAAGATGTGATGACCTCGCGAAGTACGGTCTCGTGGTAGGATCCGAGATCAATCGTCGTAACGTAGCCCTCGCCGTCTCTCCTGAACCTCTCACCGAGGCTCTCGCTTACGATTGAGTATGATTCCTCAACCAGCACACGTACTTGCTCGGTGCCCACAATCATTGCGGCGGCCGCTGCTCCGAGCTGATGTTCAAGCGTTCCCATCGGGTCGCTACGCGGACAGTCTGAAGCAACAACAAGCCCAAGCTTTCCTCTTCCTGAGTTGACAAAATCCAGGCAACTCAGTAGCGCCGACGTGCCAGACTTCGTCGATGAAGTGATATCGACCGTGGCTATGTCACTTCTACATCCCAAGGCGGTCGCAATTGTGCTCGCGTTTTGCTTCTCCGCATACGGAGGCGATGTGGAGGTAAAATACAAGGCATCAATGTCAGATGAGTCAACCTTGGCGTTCCTGAGAGCGTTTGATGCGGCCTCCACGCCCATAGTGATCGCGTCCTCGTCGAAATCAGCGACAGATTTCTCCTCGACCCAACGCGACGAGTACCCCCAGACTCTCTGATACTCCTCGCGTTTGATTCTTAGTCTAGGAATGTAGACACCGCAACCGACTATTCCGGCCAGCAAACCCCGCACTCGCCTCATACTCCAAGAATGTGAACGACTGCTGTGGCTCCTGAGCCTCCAACGTTGTGTGCTAGCCCAAGCTTCGCGTTAGGAACCTGTCTGTTGCTCTTCTCAGCTTTGCCTCGTAGCTGTTTCGTGATCTCGTAGATCTGGCCGACACCGGTCGCCCCGATGGGATGGCCTTTGGCCTTCAGTCCTCCGCTTGCATTGACAGGAATGCGTCCGCCAATGTATGTCTGGCCTTCCTCGATCAGTCGGCCGCCCTCACCCTTCCTGCAGAACCCAAGATCCTCATATGCCATGATCTCAGCGATCGTGAAACAGTCATGGACCTCCGCGAGGCTGATGTCCTTGGGCTCCAATTTCGCCATAGTGTAGGCTTGCTTAGCAGCACTTGTTGAAGCCCGGAGTGAAGTAAAGTCCTCGCGTTGAAACAGAGCAAGGCGATCCGTGCCCGCTCCAGTCCCTAGAACTCGAACAGGCGACTCCGTGAACTTTTTCGCTATCGCTGCGTTGCACAGAATCGCCGCGGCCGCGCCGTCCGAAGTGGGGCAGCAATCAAACAGGCGAAGTGGATGGCACACTGCCGCTGACTTAGTCGCTTGTTCAAGCGTGATTGCCCGCTGGAGTTGTGCTTTGGGGTTATCCGCGCCGTATTTGTGGTTCTTCACAGCGACCATGTGAAGCTGTTCCTCCTTGGTGCCGTATTGGTGAATATGTCTCTGAGCCATCAGAGCGTAGACTCCGGCGAAAGTCATGCCCGCAAGACGTTCCCATTCTGTGTCACCTGAAACGCCGAGCCAGTAGCGGAGTCTATCGGGCGGCAGATCCCTCATCTTCTCGGTCCCACCCGCCAAAGCAACCTCACAAATGCCAGAAGCAACTGCCAAGAACGCAGATCGGAAAGCAAAGCCGCTAGACGCACATGCATTCTCGACGCGTGTGATTGGGATCCCAGTAAGGCCTGTGGCATCTCCAACAAGTGCTGAGAAGTTGCCCAGCTGTCCTCCTCCTACGCCGAGGGTGCCGATGTAAGCCTCTTGAATTAGTCTGGGGTCAAACCCGTTCCCCGCATCTGCGATCGCTTCTTCGAATGCGCGAGCGAAGAGTTCGCCTGCCCCAAGGTTCACGTGCTCTCCAAACCGGGTCTGACCGACGCCGATGATCGCCACTTCGCGCAATGCTTCCGACCCCCGCTAGGTGACTCCCTTTTTCAGGAAGATTCCTTGTGGATCCAGATCCTTCCTAAGGATCTCAATCTCCTCTACTGTGGGAGGCTCTGTTGTCTTCACGTTAGGGGAGACCTTCAGGTCCCACCCGGTGTTCTGCTTCACTTGGTCTACTGAAAGACCTGGGTGGTGGCTGCAGAGGTACATCTCCTTCGACTTGTCATCAAAGCGCAGTACACCCATGGTTGTGATCACTGCTGACGGGCCTCCATCCAATCCGACCCGTTCTCGTGCTCCGGGGCCGTCGACGAAGCCTGGGCTTGTTATGAAGTCCACTTTCTCCACCATTCGTCGCTTTTCGTGAGGTGTGATTATGATTATCCGCTTCGACAGGCCTGTGATCTCACATCCTCCGCCGCTTCCCGGAAGTCTCACCTTCGGTCTGTCGTAACCTCCAATCACGGTCGAGTTTATGTTTCCATGCTTGTCAACTTGGGCGCCGCCTATGAAGCCAACATCGATGAATCCGCGTTGAAGAAGCATCGAGAAGGTTTCGTAGAAGTTGAATATCCCGTATGTTCCGCTGACAAGGGTTGGATCTCCTATCGAGAGCGGCAGCCTAGCTGGCTGCGTACCCACCACGCCTGATTCATATATGAGAGTCAGATCTGGGGCGTGAGTCCTCTGCGCCAGAAGTGCCCCCAGCTGGGGTATGCCGATTCCGACGAAGACGACCTCATGGTTCTTCAACTCTCTTGAGGCGGCGGTCACCATCAATTCTTGGTATGAGAACTCTTTGGCGTACTGCTTGCTCATGTTCTTTCACCATCAGCCAAAGTAACCATAGTCAACCGGAGTGCTGTAGTAGGATTTCGTCTTCAGGCTAAGCATTCGTTCGGCACCCAATCGCTTCATGTATTCTTGGCGATTGGAGACTCCGAGTACCCAGTTCTCGATGAACTTCTCGTTTTCCTCGTGTGTTCTCGTTGTCTTCTCGTAGTCCATGTAGTATTGATTGTCGCGGTCATAGTATCCTTGCGAGTACGAGGGATGTGCCCCCCACGGTTCCTCAACAACAGCCTTGACTCGAAAGCTAGGGATGAGAGTTCTATTCGGATCTCTTCGAACAATCTCCGAATCCACAATCTCCTCCACCGAGACTACCACGTCTCGGCTTGCCATAGCGATTTCACGATTTGATCCCACAATACCCCACATCTGCGTGTTTCCATCGCAATCTGCTCTCTGGGCGTGAATGAGAGCGACGTCTGGATTTACCGCCTTCACAAGACAGATCTTCTTGCCAGTGAACGGGCAATCAATCGTCTTGAAGACATCAGAATGCTTCGCCAAGTCGGAAGCCAGAACGGACGTAGTGACCGGCATGAACGGAACGCCGCTTGCTCCTGCCATGTATCGAGCGCCGGTGATGAAATGTGTGTATTCCTCGATCGCGATTGGGTGCGGGACCTGCTGCTCGACGGCTCTTCTGAAGGCGTGGAGTGAACCTACGCCCGGATTTCCAGCCCAACTGAACATCAGCTTGTCAACGCAGCCGGCAGCCAAGAGCTGATCCACTATCAGGTCTGGCGTTTCTTTGCATACGGTCAGGTGCTTCTTGCGTTGCCTGATCATCTCATGACCGAGCGAGAACGGGATCGCGTGAGTGAATCCTCCAAAGCATACGAGCTGCCCATCTCTCACGAACTTGTGCACGGCCTCCGCGGCCGCCATGACCTCTGCCATCAGTCGACTCGCCTAGCCTAGAGGATCATCCACGTTAGGATAAGATTTCGCACTCTCTTAGATCAGAAGCGGCTCAAAGGACTACTTCTTGGCTCCGATTTGACGGCCAAATGGTGACGCGGACTCTTCTTTGTTGGACAAAGCATTTCTACGACAGGTCTTCATGCTTCGATTGCCTTTTCGAACGCCCTCGGAAGGAGTTGTCGCCCGAAGGATGAAGCGAAATCTCGATCTAATTGCTGAGTACAATGTTCCGGTCCGAATGCAGGATGGGATCCATCTTTCTGCTGACGTGTATCGCCCAGTAAGAAAGGGTAGGTATCCCGTACTTCTCTCTCGCACGTACTACGGCAAATCACAGTCGGATCTTGGAGATCCCCGATCGAAGCAGTTCATTGAGTACTTTGTGGGCAGAGGATACGCTGTCGTAATCCAAGACTGCAGAGGGCGCTACGATTCAGAAGGGGAGTTTTACCCTGAGATACACGAGGCTGATGATGGGTATGATACGATAGAGTGGTGTGCCAAGCAACCTTGGTCTAGCGGTAGTGTGGGAATGTTCGGTTGCTCATATCCCGGATGTGTCCAGTGGTATTGCGCGCACCTCAATAGCCCGCATTTGAAGTGCATCGTTCCAAGAGATGCAACTTCGGATCCATACTTCGATGGCGGTTTCATGAGAGGGGGCGTAGTACAAGGATTCATGGAGTGGCTCCTCCATACGGCAGGTAGAACAGACAGAAGCAACTTGCTCAAGACTGTGAATCTCAGTGATGCGTACAAAGAACTGCCGATGAGAGAGCTTGACGAGCGCCTCGGTTTTCGGTTTCCGTTCTGGAAGGACTATGTCGACCATTCGACCTACGGCAACTATTGGAAACGAACCAGCGTTCATAACAAATACCCGCTGATTCGTGTTCCTTCTCTCAACATAGGCGGATGGTACAGCTACTCAGACGTAATGGGGACTATCCGGAACTTCGTGGGTGTAAGCACCAAGGGCCGAGGAAAGACTCGCAAGAATCATAGGCTTGTGATAGGGCCCTGGGAACATTGCGAGTCAGCTCCCAAGATCGGTGAGGTTGATTTCGGGGCCAAGGCGAAGATAGACTTCCTCCGGATGCACCGACGCTGGTTCGACTACTGGCTCAAAGGCAGAGGCAGAGGGATGGCGAGCGAACCACCAGTCCATGTGTTCGTCATGGGAGCCAACAGGTGGCGTCGGGCGAAGAAATGGCCTCTGCCGAATACAAGGTATGTGAAATACTATCTTCACAGCGATGGCCACGCGAACACGCTGGACGGCGACGGGACTTTGAATCCGAATCCACCCAGCTCTGAGCGACCTGACAGATTCACATTTGATCCAGCTAACCCATGTTCAGACGGGATGAAGCCTCGTGCAGATGGGAAGATGGAAACACTCGATCAGCGCCCAAACGAACGACGTGACGACGTGCTCGTTTACTCCACCCGTGCGCTCAAGAATGCCATCGAAGTTACGGGACCAATTCGCCTTTTTCTCTTCGCGGCCTCGTCCGCGAAAGATACGGACTTCACTGGCAAACTGGCGGATGTGCACCCAAATGGCCCGACCATCCGTCTGACTTCAGGGATAATGCGAGCACGATTCCGCAAATCCTACGAGAGGCCTTCACTCATCAAGCCGGGACGAGTCTACCTCTACCAGGTCGATCTCTGGGCCACAAGCAACCTCTTCAGGAAGAATCATCGCATTCGACTAGAAGTCTCAAGCAGTGACTTCCCGATGTTTCTGCCAAACACGAACATGGGAGGAAGAATCGGATACGAAAGCAGGAGGATCGTTGCTAAGCAGACAATCTACCACGATGTAACGCGACCGTCCCATCTATTGCTCCCAGTTATCCTTCAGCCAAGCAAGGGAAAAGTACCTGGTCCCCGTTATTGACGGCGGGAAGCAAGTTGCGTCGTCGCGTCCGCGAATGTGGAATACGTATCGGAGTCATGGATAGCGGAGAACAGGATGCAATATCTGATGTCCCCGGCGTTTCCGTGGGGCACATGACGTTGATTCAAGGTGCAGGGAGGCTCGTGCCAGGGCATGGCCCGGTCCGGACCGGAGTCACTGTCATTCTACCACACGACAAGAATGTGTACGAGGAGAAGCTGAAAGCAGGGGTCCATGTTCAGAACGGGGCAGGTGAACTCACCGGCGCGCTCCAAGTAATGGAGTGGGGACTCCTAGAGACACCGATCGCTCTAACAAACACCCTGAACGTGGGGCTCGTCCATGACGCGATTGTTGATTACATGCTAGAACAAAACCCGGATATCGGAGACCAAGCCGAGGTGATACTGCCAGTTGTCGGCGAATGCGACGATAGCTACCTCAATGACATCCGAGGAAGACACGTCAAGCGTGAGCATGTTCTCGAAGCCATCAGGATTGCAGGCAGAAGAGTGATCGAAGGGTCTGTCGGAGCAGGAACGGGCATGTCGGCGCTCGGTTTCAAGGCTGGAATTGGCACGGCATCGCGTAAGATAGCTGATGACCTTGGCGGCCATATTCTTGGCGTTTTGGTTTTGGCGAACTTCGGAGACAGTCGTGATCTGTGTGTTGACGGCGTTCCTCTGGGGAGAGACCTGCAGACGGACAATGATAGTTCGAGCAATGACGGATCGATAATCACGGTCATTGCCACCAACGCACCGCTGACCTCCTCTCAGCTGCACAGAATTGCGGCACGCGTTCCTCTAGCTTTGGGTAGGGCGGGATCGATCTGTTCCAACTCAAGCGGCGATATCTCCATCGCGTTCTCCACCGTCGGAAAGGTCTCTGCGTCCGGCGCCTCACTTTCGATGTCCGAGTCGGTGAGCGCAGAGATGCTGAATCAGCTCTTTAGAGCGACAGTCGAGGCGACCGAGGAAGCGATCCTCAACTCGATCTTCACGAGTGAGACTATGAAGGGACGCGATGACAATGTCTCGCCTGGTCTGCCTATCGACGAAGCATTGAGAATCATGATCAAGCATGAAAGGGCGTGAGCAATGCCAAGCGCTCAGGATTCAGACGGTCAGATGCCGATGCTTGAAAGAACCCGCTAACGGCTTGCCAGATGCTTTTCCAGGAAGTCGGCCCTCCTCTTCAAAGCACCAACCCTGTTTTCAGTCTTCCTGAAACCGTGGCCCTCATCCTCGTAGACGATGAAGTCGATGGGCCTTCCGAGTTTCTGCAGAGCATCCCTTGCCTGCACTGACTCCGACATTGGACACCGGGGATCTTGCGCTCCAGCGACTATCTGGACAGCAGCTTCTACTCTGTCGATGAAGAAGATGGGCGAAGCCTCACGGAACCTTTCCGCGTCCTTCGCAGGATCACCCATGTTCTCACGGTCCCAATACTGCAGATCTTCACGCTCACTCTCGAATTCCGTAAACCAATTCAGAAAGGGAAACAGGGCTGCGCCCGCGGCCCACCGGCTTGGAAATCTGGCTAGAGCACACATCGTCAAGTATCCTCCGTAAGATATGCCAGTGACAGCTATGCGTCCGGGGTCTGCGAGACGATTATGTTCAAGGAAGTCGGCGGCCGCAACAATGTCAGCTAAGTCATTCGTACCCATGACAAAACGGTTGGCGTCACGTAGCTCCTTTCCGAAACCAGTGCTCCCACGATAGTTGGGAGCCAGAACCACAAGCCCCCTAGCTACGAGGTCCTGAACCTCGGGATACCAGTCGTTCTCATGTTGTGCAGCAGGGCCCCCATGAATGTAGATAATCGCAGGCAGAGCCTTGTCTTCTGAGAGTCTCTGCGTGGAATAGAGAAGGGCCGGTATCGAACGTCCGCCTAGGCTCTCATAGGAAACCACTGACGGAGAAACGAAAACGTTGCGATCGATTGAGGACGGGAGGGATTCCGTAAGCTGACGAAACTCTTCTTCTTTCAGATCAAGAGCCCACAAGTCGGCAGGACGACTTGGCCCGGAGAACGTGAACACCAAGTATCTTGAGTTGCTTGTGAAAGCAAGCTGCGTATGTATGCCGGGTTCCACTTGGAACGTTCTTTTCTCGCCATAAATACGGTGCAGAACAATGACGATGTCTCCTTCGTGGTTTTCTCGGTAGGCCGCATCGAGCCCATCCGGTGACCAGCAGGGGTCATAGCATTCATGGCGTGAATCAGTGAGCCACTCGACCTTTCGTTCAACGAGATCGAAGATGCCTATGTCCGACATCCCACGCGATGTTGATGCGAAGGCTACGCGCTTGCTGTCAGGCGACCAACTCGGCATTGAGGCGTCGAGTGGTCCGCGCTCGTCACCCAGCTGCAGAGGCTCTCCCCCGCTCGCTGGTACTATGAAGACGCCTACGTCCTGCCCCTTCGTCATGCTCGTGAACATTACCCACTTGCCGTCTGGTGACCAACGCGGATCTGAGTCAGCGTAGCTGTGGTTGCAGAGTAACGAAGGCTCTCCGCCGGTGTAGGACATGGAGTAGATAGAGTACTTGCTGCTTCTGTTTGAAGCGAAAGCGATCTTCCCTGCGTCAGGAGACCAGCGGATGAATGGCAATATTGCTTCGTCAGTATTCGGTGTAATGTTTCGCGTTTCCTTCGAATTGAGATCTATGAGAAGGATATCGAACTTCTCGTCGCCTTGGTAGTCTTGTGCGTAGGCAAGGTGTTTTCCGTCCGGAGAGAAGCGAGGGGAAACGCAGCTCTCGGTGCCTTCTGTGATTTGGGTTGGCCGGTTTTCTTCGAGTCCTGTCAGGTAGATTTGCCACTGCCCAGTCTTGTTCCAAGAGAAAGCTAGTCTTCGCCCATCAGGCGATATGTGAAAGCCCTCACCGTCAGTGTCCACGCTCGGGATTCGGAGCAGAGTATCAAGGTCCATTTGTCTATGCATTCGTGGAGACTCCGGCAGGTTCAGTGTTTTTTTCTGGAAAAGCTTCCTGCCAGAAGTGGCACGCGACCTGGTGCTCCGCCGTCACATTCTGGATTTCAGGATCTTCTGTCTTGCACCTTTCCTTGGCGATTGGGCATCTTGGGTGAAACCTGCAGCCTGCCGGTACGTCAACAGGGTCAGGGACTTCCCCTCGGAGCACTATCCTCTTACGCTGTAGCGTTGGATCCGGAACCGGCACGACGGAGACTAAGGCTCGAGTGTAGGGATGTCTGGGCTCTCTAATCACGTCGAACGCTGGTCCCATCTCCACTATCCTGCCCGAATACATGACAGCAATTCTGTCACCCACAGCCCAAGCAAGTGAGAAATCATGTGTAATCAAGACAAAAGCCGCCTGGCTTCTCGTCTTTATGTCGAGCATTATTCCGAGGATCTCGGAGCGCATCGAGACGTCAATCATTGACACTGGCTCATCAGCGATGAGCAGGATGGGATCGAGCACCATGGAGGACGCGATTCCAACCCTTTGCCTCTGGCCTCCGCTCAATTCGTGTGGATATCTGTAAAGGAACGTTTCCGGGGGTATCAGTCCAACATTAGAGAGAGCTGACAAGATCCTGCCCATCTTCTCTTTGCGGCTGCCACCGATCTTGTTCACTCGGAGCGGCTCCGAAAGCTGATCCAAGACGTGCATCTTTGGATCAAGCGACTCATAGGGATCCTGAAAGATCAGTTGCATCTTCGGACGAAGACGCTTGATCTCCGGCTTCGTGGCTGAAGATAGCTCGGTAGTTCTGTCACCTTCTATCAGCTTGATCGTTCCCGATGTGGGGTCTATGAGTCGCAGAATGCATCTTGCGGTAGTTGTTTTTCCGCAGCCACTTTCTCCAACAAGACAGAAAACTTCCCCTCTGCGAACGTCAAAGCTGATTCCGTCGACAGCGTGTACAAACTTTGCCTCTTTGCGCAGCAGCCCCGCCAGAATGCCGGATCTAACAGGGAACCACACTCTGAGATCCTTGAGTTCGAGAACGTCGTCCAAGAGCTTCACTGCTTCCAGCACGCAACATAGTGATTTCCGTTGACAATCTTTGCCGGTGGAGGTTCGCTGCATTCCTTGTCTGCCATCGAGCATCGAGGTGCGAATCTGCAGCCGTCTGGGGGGTGAAGTAGGTCTGGTGGGGAGCCGGGAATCGAGAGGGGAAGCTCCCTTGAACCGTAGATGTTTGGAAAGGCTCTGATAAGGCCTGACGTGTAGGGATGAAGTGGTTTCTCGAACGTGCTAACGACATCGGCGTACTCGACGAGTTTTCCCCCGTACATTATCGCGACCTTGTCGCACGTTTCTGCGATCACAGAAAGGTCGTGGGTGATGAGGATTGTTGACAGCGTCAACCGTTTCTGCAGATCCTTCACTAGTTCCTGAATTTGTGTTTTTGTCATGACATCCAAGGCTGTCGTGGGTTCGTCGAGGATGACCAATCGTGGGCTACAGGCGAGTGCCATGGCAATCATTACTCGTTGTCTCATTCCTCCGCTGAATTCGTGGGGGTAGTCCTTCGCCCTGGCTTTGTCTATTCCCACGAATTCGACCAGCTTCCGCGCTCGCTGGAGGGCGTCTTCCTTTGATACTTCTTCATGAAGAAGGATGGGCTCTGCGATCTGGTCTACAATTCTCTTTACGGGGTTCAACGCGTTCATTGCGCCTTGGAAAACTATCGAGATCTCCTTCCATCTGATTCTCCTCAGCTTTCTGTCGGACATCTTGACGATGTCTTGGCCCTTGTACAGGACTTCACCACCCATGATGCTCGCATTCGATGGAAGCAGCCTAACAATTGAGAGGGCGGCGGTTGTCTTGCCGCATCCTGATTCACCAGCCAGCCCCAGTGCTTCTCCTTCGTCTAGGTGAAGGTCCACGTCGTCCACTGCTTTGACGTAGCCACCGTCGGCTCGGTAGAAGGTCTTGAGGTTATTGACATCGAGCACGGTTGTCAGGCTTTCCTACCCCTCAATCTGGGATTTGAGATCTCCTCTACCGAGTAACCTATCATCGTGAATCCCATCACGAGAAGAATAATGGCCACGCCGGGAGGAAGGATCCACCACCATGCTCCTCGATATACAGCACTATTCGAAAGCGCGAAGTGAAGCATCATTCCCCAACTGATCGTTGTGACATCTCCGAGTCCTAGGAAGTCTAACGTGACTTCCGCAAGGACTGCACCAGCCACCGTCAGGACAGCATTTGCAAAGACGAGCGGGAACACGTTCGGCAGAATATGCTTAGCCATGATTCGGAGGTCGCCGGCACCCACCGCCCGAGCTCGTTCGACGAATTGTCGTTCCTTCACTGAGAGGACTTGTGATCTGATAATCCTCGCAGTCCCGCTCCAGCCTGTAATTCCGACGACGAAGATGACCACCCAGAGGATGGGGATGGGCGTCTCCATTGCCTCAAATATCGCCACAAGGACTATCATCAATGGGAGATAGGGGATCACTAGGAAGAAGTCGATGACTCTTTCGAGGAATTCGCCCAGCATCTTGGCGTAGTAGCCGGAAAGCAGCCCGATCGCGGTCCCCACGATGATGGATATCAGAGTGGCAAATATCCCAACGATCAGCGATACTTGTGTTCCATAGATCATCTGACTGAACAAGTCATGCCCAAACCAATCCGTTCCAAACCAGTTCACGCTATTAGGAGGCAACCATGTCCTGCCCGGATCTATCTTGCTCGGATCGAAGGGTGAGATATAGATGGCCAATGCCGCTATGGCGAAGAAGAACAGAACCAAGATGAGGCCCAGAACTCCTTTCTTGGATCCTGAGTAGACGCGCCAGAACTGAGACAGACTGCGTCGAAACGGAATCAACCTCCCGCTCATTGGAACTTCACTCTGGGGTCAATGTATGTGTAGATGATGTCTGCAGCAAAATTCGCAATGATGACTAGGACGGCATCTATGAAGAATAGCCCCTGAAGCAGCGTGTAGTCTCTAAACTCAATTGCCATGTAGGTTAGCATGCCAATGCCAGGGTAGGAGAAGATTATCTCCGTCTGTAATGCCCCGCCGACGATGAAACCAAAAGCGATCGCAACCGTTGTGACTGAAGGCAACAGGGCATTCGGAACGACATGATCTCTTAGGACCTGCTGTTCCGTGAGGCCCTTTGCTCTCGCGGTAAGGACGAAATCCTCGGTCATGACATCCACAAGGGAGTTGCGCATTATCATGAGGTACTCCGCGAAGCTAACAAGCGTGAGCGTGATAACCGGCAAGATGATGTGCATTCCCACATCTCTTATTTGTTGGAAGATATCCGCGTACGCCATCTCAGCTGTCCTCACCCCGCCTACGGGAAAGATCCCTAGCTGCACTGAGAAGACCATGATCAAGACGATGCCGAGCCAAAATGTCGGCATTGACCACGTGGTGAGACCAAAAGTAGTCGCGAAGAGATCGAATCTCTTGCCTCTCTTCCATCCTGCAATGGCGCCTGTCGAAAAGCCGAGCAGGATCGCGATGACTTCAGAGATGCCGACCAAGAGAAGGGTGT
>Ga0209609_10001084_pt1 | contig 15944 bp, 15 predicted proteins | sample LakKivw325mmetaG_FD_184136 | JGI IMG/M metagenome (GOLD analysis project Ga0209609, IMG submission 184136) | Anoxic lake water microbial communities from Lake Kivu, Rwanda to study Microbial Dark Matter (Phase II) - Lake Kivu water 325m metaG... | ecosystem: Environmental > Aquatic > Freshwater... | reverse complement strand
GATCCGGGATTCGGGAGCGTTCCGGTCGCCGGCCTGCTGGGCCCGGCCTACGCCAAGGCCCGGGCGGCCGAGATCCGGTCAGACCGGATGAGCGAAAAGGTCGCTCCGGGCGACCCGGCCAAGGGCCATAGCCCCAGCACGACCTCTCTCTCCGTGGTCGATCAGATCGGCAACATGGTCGCCCTGACCCAGACGATCTCGGACTTCTTCGGGTCCAAGGTCATGGCCGCCGGGACCGGCATCATCCTCAACAATGAGATGGGCAACTTCTCGGGCCAAGGCCCCAACATCCTGGCTCCGGGGAAGCGGATGAGGACGACGATCGCTCCGACGATCATCCTCCGGAAGAAGAAGCCCTTCGCCGCCGTCGGCACGCCGGGCGCGGCCCGCATCCTGACGACGATGCCGCTCCTCGTCTCCAACCTGATCGACTACGGCATGGGGATCCAGGAGGCCATCGAGGCCCCCCGCTTCTTCCCGGCCGACAAGGAGCTCCTGGTCGAGCCGCGCCTGCCCGAAGCGACGGTCGCGGCGCTCGAGAAGCTGGGCTACACCGTGACCCGCCGGGAGCCGTATGACCTCTATTTCGGCGGCGCCCAGGGCCTCATCATCGACCCGGCGACGAAGCTCAGGAGCGGTGGGGCCGACCCGCGGCGCGACGGGGCCGTCGCCGGCGTCGCCCGTCTCCCGGCGGCCTCGGCCCGGGTCAGGATCCCAAGAGCCCGGCCGGCGGTCCACGACGTCCGCCCCGGACCCGGTGTGCGGGTCACGCGGCTGTCGGACTACCTTCCCGGGCTGGCCCGGACGGCCGGCGACACGACGGTCTACGTCATCGAAGGCCGGGAACCGGGCGGGACCGTGTTCGTGGCCGGCGGCACGCACGCCGGCGAGATCTCCGGGGAGATCGCGGCCGTCGGCCTCGTCGAACGGGCGGTCGTGCGCCGCGGTCGCCTCGTCGTCGTGCCCTACGCGAACAACTCCGCGGTCACCTATCCCGACCCCAGGCGCCCCCGAAGCCCGCGGGATTTCCGCGTTCGCGGGGCCGGCGGCCTGAGGACATTTAAGATCGGCGCGCGGCTGACGAACCCCCGGCACCAGGGGGAACCGGACCCGCCGGGCGAGACCGCGCCCTCGCCGGAATACGCGGCCGACAATCTCTCCCGCAACCTCGACCGCCAATACCCCGGGGAGGCCGATGGGAGCCTGACCGAGCGGATCGCCTACGCCATAACCTCGCTCCTGAGGAAGGAGAACATCGACCTCGCCTTCGACCTGCATGAAGCGCCGCCCGGCAGCCGGCTGGCCATGATGATCGTGGCCAACCCGAAGAACGTCGACCTGGCCGCCGAGGCCGTCCTGGCGCTCGAGGCCGAGGGTCTCGCGATGAAGCTCGAGGAGTCGTCCTCGGAATTCAAGGGGCTGTCGCACCGGGAGTGGGGTGACGCGACCGCGGCCCGGGCGTTCCTGGTCGAGACGCCCAACCCGGCCTTCCTGAAGGACAGACCCGGCGATCCGGTCAAGGACGCGGAGTGGCCGCTCGAGGAGCGCGTGGCCATCCACCTCGAGACCCTGCGGGCGATCGTCGAGGCCTACAACAGCGGAGTCCCCGAGTCCCGGCGCGTGGTCATCGAAGGCCTGCCGGGCTTCGGCGAGCTCGTCAGGGACGGCTTCGCCCGCCTTTTACGCTGAGGGCTCCGACCCGGGTTGACAGCGGCGGGCGCCACGGAATATCCTCGTCCCGCAAAAGACCGACGAGGAGGTGCCCGTGAAACCGATCCGCTTCATCCTGCCCGGAGCCCTGCTCTTTCTCCTCCTGGCTATCCTGACCGCGGGCCCAGCGGTCTCGACGGCTCAGGGCCAACCCTGCCCGACCTGCGGCGCGGCCGCCGACCGAGAAGGCTGCACGGTCATCATGGTCGGCAAGGCCGCCTCGACCGACGGCTCGGTCATGACCACGCACACCTGCGACTGCGGCGAATGCGACTGGACCTGGCGCTTCATCCCCGCCGCCGACCACAAGCCCGGTGACACCCGCAAGATCTACCACATCAGCCAGTTCGGCAACTGGGCGCCCGATCAGGGCCTGAAGTGGGAGGACATCAAGCGGACAATTGTCATGGAGCTGCCCGAGCTCCCGCACACGCGGGCCTACATCCACGGCGACTTCGGCTACATGAACGACGCCCAGGTGGCCATCGGCGAGTCGACGATCGGCTGCCGGGAGAGGATGGAGAACCCGACGCCGGCGGCCAAGTTCGACATCACCATGCTGACGCTCATCGCCATGGAGCGCGCGGGGACGGCCCGCGAGGCGATCAGGATCATGGGCGAGCTCGGCGAGAAGTACGGCTACGGGTTCACCGACACCGGCGAGATGCTGGCCGTGGCCGACCCGAACGAGGTCTGGACCTTCGAGATCATGCCGGTCGGCCCGCTCTGGACGCCCCAGAGCGGCAAGCCCGGCGCGGTCTGGTGCGCCGAGCGCGTCCCCGACGACCACGTCGCCGTCACGCCGAACGAATCGCGCATCGGCGAGATCGACCTCAAGAAGCCCGATTATTTCGTGGCCTCGCCCAACGTCATCCAACTCGCCGTAGACATGAAGTTCTTCGATCCCAAGTCCGGCCGGCCGTTCAACTGGAAGAAGGCCTACAACCCGACGGACGTCAGCGCCGCGGGAACGAAAGGGGCCCGGGTCCGGCTGTGGCGCTTCCTCGACCTCGTCGCGCCGTCCCAGAAATTCAGCGCCGCGACCCGCAACGAGGACTTCCCGTTCTCGGTCAAGCCGGAGAAGAAGCTCTCCGTCCGCGACGTCATGAGGATGACCCGCGACAAGACTGAGGGCACGCCCTACTGGCCGGCCCGCGGCATCCAGGGCGGCCCGTTCCAGAACCCGAACTACCTGCCCTACGGCTTCGAGCTCGACGGCAAGCGCTACAGCACGCCGCGGGTCATCGGCGTCAACCGGGCCGAGTACGTCACCGTGACCCAGAGCCGGGGCTGGCTGCCGCACCCGGTCGGCGGAATCGTCTGGCTGGCGTGGGGCGCCCAGGACACCTCCTGCTTCATGCCCCTTTACGCGGCGGCCCTGGACCGGATCCCGCGCTCGTTCGAGATCGGCGACCACTGGAACTTCGACCGCGACTCGGCTCGCTGGGCCTTCGACTATGTGGATTTCCACACCCAGGTCGCCTACAACCTGGCCATCGAGGACGTCCGGGCCGCGCAGAAGCTCTACGAGGACCCGGCCGTCGAACGGACGGAGGCGATCGACAAAGCGGCGCTCGATCTCTATAAGAAGGACCCGGCCCTGGCTGCGAAGTTCCTGACCGAATACTGCCTGGCGAACGTCGACCACGTCCTGGCCGCCTGGTGGCAGCTCGGCGACGACCTGCTGGTCAAGTACAACCACATGTGGGTCTACGACAAGGCCACCCGCAAGCGCGGCCCGCTCAAATTCCCCGACTGGTGGCTCAAGCTCTTGGTCGAGTACAACCATCTGACGCCGGAGCCGGCCGCAAAAAGATAAGCCAATCAACCTTTCGGCGGCGCCGGGCGTAGGTTATGGTAAGATGCCCGGAAAGGGTGTGCCCACCATGCTCGAGATCAAGAACCTGACCAAGTCCTATGGCGACGTCCTGGCCCTCGACCGCTTCTCCCTGGACCTCAAGAAAGGGGAAGTGCTCGGGCTCCTCGGCCCGAACGGCGCCGGCAAGACGACGCTCATCTCCATCCTGTCCGGGACGCTCGGCGATTTCACCGGGACGGTCAACTTCCTGGGAAGGAACATCTTCGCCGACCGCTCGCTGAAGAACCGGCTCGGCATCGTGCCCCAGGACATGGCCTTCTATGACGAGCTCAACGCCATGGACAACCTGCTCTTCTGGGGCGGCCTCTACGACGTTCCGCGGGCCGACTTGAAGAAGCGGGCCGCGGAGCTCCTCGATCTCGTCGAGCTCTCCGCCCGGGCTAAGGAGCCGGTCAAGAACTTCTCGGGCGGCATGAAGCGCCGCCTCAACACCGCGATCGGCCTGCTCCACAAGCCCGACCTGCTGCTCCTCGACGAGCCGACGGTCGGCATCGACGTTCAGGCCAAGGTCAGCATCCTCGACATCATCCGCGGCGTCGGCGCGGCCGGCACGGCGGTCATCTTCACCACTCACCAGCTGGCCGAAGTCGAGACGACCTGCTCGCGCGTCGCCATCATGGACAAAGGCCGCATCCTGGCCCAGGGGACGCTCGAGGAGCTCGTTCGCATCGTCGGCGAGCGCGACATCGTCGAGATCGCCGGGGAATTCGCCGCGGCCGCCTTCTCCGAGGCCGTCCAGGACCTGGCCGGGGCGCGGATCGAGCTCCTGTCGGCGGCCGACGGCCTGGCCTCGCTGGCCGTGGCCGACACGGAGGAGATCCCCAAGATCATGGATCAGCTCTTCCGCCGCAAGCTCGCCGTGTCCGACCTCAAGATCAAATCCCCCAGCCTCGAGACGGTCTTCCTGAAGCTCACCGGCCGGAGCCTGAGGGACTAGGGCGCGGACATGCGACGGCTGCTCCTCATCCTCGGGAACGACATTCGCCGGCACCTCAAGTCGCCGATGGCCGTCGTGATCTTCCTGGCCATTCCCTTGTTCATGACCGGGCTGATCGGCCTCATCTTCGCGCCCGGCGAGGAAGAAAGCACGCTGCCCCGCATCGCCGTCGTGCTCGTCGACCGCGACCAGAGCATCGCCTCGAAGCTCCTGATGGGGATGTTCGACGCCGACCAGCTGAAGAAGATGTTCGAGGTGACGGTGACGGACGAGGCCGAGGGCCGCCGGCGGATGGCCAAGGGCCGGGCCACGGCCATGATCATCGTCCCGGAGAAGTTCACGGTCGACCTGCTCGACGCCAAGACGACGACCCTGACCGTGGTCAAGAACCCGGCCGAGCAGTTCCTGCCCGACGTCGTCGAGGAGTTCGTCAACACGATCGCCGTGATGCTCTCCGGGGCCATCCAGGCGTTCTCGGAGGAGGCCCGGGGGATCCGGGCCATGCTCGACCAGCCCGTCGAGAGCTTCCCCTGGGACAAGCTCGGCCCGGAGCTCGGGAAAGCCCAGAAAAAGGTGGTCGCCGCTCAGGCGTATCTCAACCCGCTCCTCGTCGGGATCGAGGCCGAAGAGATCAAGCCCGCCAGCGCCAAGCCGAAGTTCACCCGGACGGACCTCTTCTCCATCATGCTCCCGGGCATGGCCATCATGTTCCTCCTGTTCATCGTCCAGACGCTCATGCGGGACATCATCTCCGACCGCGAGGACGGCAAGCTCCGCCGCATGATGACGACGCCGCTCCGGCCGATGGAGCTCATCGGCGCCCGGCTCGTCGGCGGCTGGGCCATGGGCCTCATCGTGCTCCTCGTCCTGGTCGCCGCCGGCACGCTGATCTTCCGGGCCTACTGGGGGAACCTCGGGTCTTTCCTGGTCCTCGGCGCGGCCGCCTCCTTCTGGACGGCCGCGTTCTTCGGCTTGTTCCACGCCCTCGTCAGGAACCGCAACCAGTCCGGCGCCATCAGCGCCCCGATCATCCTGGTCTTCAGCCTGTTCGGGGGGTCGATGATGAACCCCGAAGCCATGCCCAAGGCCTTCAAGGCGATCGGCGTCGCGACCCCGAACCGCTGGTTCATCGACGGGGCCAAGCTCGTCCGGGAAGGGCACTTTCCGCTGGTGCCGCTGGCCGTCCTCTTCGGGAGCGGGGTCCTCCTCGCGGCCCTGGCCGTGCCGGCCCTGCGCCGCAAGACCCCGGTGTGACCATGAGAAGACTGCGGCGCATTCTCCACGTGGCCTGGAACGACCTCCGGATCATGGTCAGCGACAAGGTCTTCTTCTTCTGGTCGCTCGTCTTCCCGATGCTCTTCATCGTCCTCTTCGGGCTGGTCTTCAAGTCTTCCGACAGCGCCCCCGCGGTCGCCGAGCTGACCGTGGTCAACCTCGACGAGGGCCGGTGGGGGGCCTATTTCCTGGACAAGATCGAGGCCCCGGGGATCGATCTCAAGATCGTCGAGGCCGAGCCGGCCGAATACAACCGGCTCATCATCCTGCCCCGGGATTTCTCGGCCGGGATCGAGGCCAAACGCGCTCAGAAGCTGGCCTTCAAGAAGCGCGAAGACGCTTCGGTCAAGGCGGCCGCCCGGGTCGAGACGCGCCTCTACCAAGCGATCGCCCGAATGCTCAGCGAGCTCGTCCTCTTCGGCGACGGGGACCTCACGAAGTTCCTCGACGGCCACGCCGAGTTCCGCGACATCGTCCAGGTGAAGACCCGGTTCCCGGAGAACACCGTGACCGTCGTGCCCAGCGGCTTCGACCACTCCATCCCCGGGACGACCATCCAGTTCATCATGATGATGGTCATCATCTACGGCGGCATCACCGTCATGGAAGACCGCAAGAAGGGGGTCCTCGCGCGGATGCTCTTCTCGCCGCTCTCCAAGGGCGAGGTCTTCCAGGCCAAGCTCCTGGGCCGCTGGGGCATGGGCCTCGTCCAGGCCCTCATCCTCTTCATCGTCGGCAAGATCTTCTTCAAGCTCGACCTGGGGAGCGTCCCCCTGGCGCTCCTCGTCATCGCCGTCTTCGCCCTGGCCATGGCCGCGCTCAGCGTCTTCATCGGCTCCCTCTGCCGCAAGGAGGACCTGATCATCGGCCTGGCCGTGCTCCTGGCCAACATCTTCGCCGGGTTGGGGGGCTGCTGGTGGCCGAGCGAGATCGTCCCGCGGGGCGTTCGCACTGTGGCCATGATCTCGCCCGCCTACTGGGCCATGGACGCCCTGCACAAGCTCCGTTTCTTCCAGGGGGGATTCGGGGACATCCTGCCGGACCTGGGGATCCTCGCGGCCCTGGCGGTCGTCCTGGGCGTCGTCGCCGCGCGGGTCTTCAAGATCCGGGACTGAACCTGGATCTCTCGCCTAGAACTGGCGGGTGCCGGTGAGGGGCAGGACGATCCGGAAGGTCGTGCCCTGGCCGGGCTCGCTCTCGACCTCGATCGCCCCGCCGTGCATCTTGGCCACCGACATGGCGATGGACAGACCCAGCCCCGTGCCCCCGTCGGAGGCGGTCCGGGCCTTGTCGACGCGGTAGAACCGGTCGAAGATGAACGGCAGGTGCTCGGCCGGGATGCCGATGCCGGTGTCGGTGATCGAGGCGACGGCGCTGCTGTCACGGCGGGCGAGCGAGGCCGCGATGGTGCCCCCGCTCGGAGTGTAGCGCACGGCGTTGTCCAGGATGTTCAGGAAGAGCTGCTTCAGCTTGACCGGGTCGCCGCGGACCTTGAGCTCCTCCATCGGCCCGAGCTCGAGCTTCAGGCCTTTGTCCTGGACGAGCAGGTCCAGGTCCTGCGCCAGCTCCTTCAGGAGCGGCTTGAGCTTGACGTCCTCGAAGTCGATCGTCTCCGAGCCCGAGTCGCTCCGGGCGAGCAAGAGCATCTTGCCGACGATCTCTGACATGAAGTCCACTTCTTGGGACACGACCTCGAGCGAGCGCTGGTATTCGTCCTGGTTCCGGGACTTTTCCAGGGCCAGCGACGATTCCGCCTGGATGATGGCCAAGGGGGTGCGCAGCTCGTGGGAGGCGTCGGCCACGAACTGGCGCTCCTTCTTGAAGGCCTGTTCAAGGCGGCCGATCATCCCGTTGAGCGTTGAGGCCAGCCGGCCCAGCTCGTCGTCGGTCTGGATGTCGATGCGGCGGCTCAGGTCGCTCTCGCCGATGCCCCGGGCCGTCTCGGCGATCTGGTCGACGGGCTCGAGCGCCCGGTCGGCCAGGAACATGCCGCCCACTCCGGCCAGGATGAGGACGAGAAGGGACGAGTACCGGATGGCCATCAGGAAGCTCGCCAGAACGTTGGAGATATCGTTGGTCGTCCGGCCGACGACGAGGGCGAAGCGGATCTGGGGCCCCGTTCCATTCGCCGCGGCGTTGTAGGGGCCGGCGAAAAGGCCCATGGCCGGGCCCTCGGCCCGCTTGACCGTCTTGAAGTTCTTTTCGCCGCCGATGGCCGAACCGACGATCCGGCTGATATCGGCCTGGATCGTCGGGCCCAGCTTCTGCCTCAGGGCGCCGTCAACGTCATAGAACATGACCAGCTCGCCGACGGTCTCGTTGAAGACGAACCGCTCGCCGTCGTATTTGGTCGAGCTCGTCAGCTCGATGAAACGGTCCTGGAGCGAATTCTCGAGGTTCCGGTAAAGACCGTGCTTCAGCCGGTAATATGCGAACCAGCCGAAAACGGCCAAGATGACCACGATCACCGCCATGAACCAAAGCGTCAGGCGGAACTTGATGGTCTTGAGGAATTTCATGGCACGCGCAGGCGGTAGCCCGATCCCCTCACGGTCTGGATGAGGCTCTCGTCGCCGTCCCGGTCGATCTTCTTGCGCAGGCGGCGCACGTAGACGTCGATGATGTTCGACAGGCCGTCGAACTCGTAGTCCCAGACGTTCTCGCCGAGCATGGTCCGGGTGACCACGGCGTTCGGGCGGCGCATGAAGTACTCGAGGATGGAATATTCCTTCGGGGTCAGGTCGACGCGCCGGCCGTCGCGCCAGACCTCGCGGCTCTGCGGATCGAGGGTCAGGTCGCCGACCTGGTACTTCTGGATCTTGGGCAGGACCTCGCGCCGGAGCAGGGCCCGGAGGCGGGCCAGGAGCTCGGCGAAGGCGAAGGGCTTGACGAGGTAATCGTCGGCGCCGGAGTCGAGCCCGGTCACTTTGTCCTCGACGCTGTCCTTGGCCGTGAGCATGAGGATGGGCGTGTTGACGGCCTTGGCCCGGAGGTCGCGGCAGACGGCCAGGCCGTCCTTTTTGGGCAGCATGATGTCCAGGACGATCAGGTCGAAGGGGGTCGTCTCGGCCATGTACTGGGCTTCCTCGCCGTCGTAGGCGCTGTCGACGGTGTAGCCTTCCTCGATCAGCCCTCTTTTGATGATGCCGGCCAGGCGCCTGGAGTCTTCGACGACGAGGATCCTCACATCAATCTCTCCCGAGCACGGTCAATAGACACAGCCAGCATACAACATTCAAGATGAATATATTATGAAAATAAAATGAATTCATCAAACCATATTTTAATCTAAAATTAATCTGTTTTTAACATTGATTTCATCTTTGGCTGATACTTTGGCCTCGCATGCGGAGCATAAATCGACTTTGGAGAAGGCCATGAATCCGATCCTGATGAAACACAACTCGCTCATGGAGCGCATCGTCAGGGAGTACGGCGCCATGATCCGGAGCGCCGTCGAGAAATCGGTCCATGGCCTGACCTGCGCCGACGACGTCATCGGCGAGATCCATTTCGCCGTTTTCATGACCCTGCGCAAGCTCGGCGAAGGCTGGACGCCGCCGCGGTCGTTCGTCTCGACGGTCGTCAAGAACAAAGTCAACGAGCTGCTGTGGCAGAAGCAGTGGGACGCGAACGACCTGGCCAAGGTCAAGAAGCACCGGGCCGAGCAGACGATCCGCCGCGAGGAAGCGATGGCCCACATCCACACGCTCACCCAGGGCGAGTTCAAGGTTTTCCGTCTTCTCGGGCTCGGCTTGACGAACCAGGAGATCGCGGAAAGCCTCTTCATTTCGCCGCTCACGGTCCGGACCCACGTCAAGCGGATCCATTCGAAGTGCGGCATCCAGGGCCGGGCCAAGCTGGCCCTGGCCGCCTACCAGGCCTGCTACCACGAGAGCGGCGAGCCGCTCGAGGCCGGCACCGGCCTGGCCGCCCACGAGCCCGGCGGCTACCTCAAGCCGAGCCTGATCGCCCAGCACGCCAACTGATCGTTTCGGCCGGGCTCCGCCTTACTCCCACTCGTAATAGCGGACGTAGTCGATGAGGTAGGTCAAAGGGAAGATGCCGTCGTCGATGCCCTGCGTCCCGCCCCAATTCCCGCCGACGGCCAAATTGAGGAGCACGTAGAACGGCCGGTCGAAGCGCCAGTAGTCGGGATACCGCGCGTCCTTCTTGTAGGTGAAATACTTCTCGCCGTCGCAGAAGAAGTCCAGCCGGTCGGCCCGCCACTCGACGGCGTAGACATGGAAGCCGGCGAAGGGAGCGGCGACGGTGATCTGGCCGCCCTTGTCGACCTTTCCCGGGTTGTGGACCGAGCCGGGCGTGTGGACCGTCGCGTAGATCGTGTCGGGCTCGTAGCCGACGTTCTCCATGATGTCGATCTCGCCGCACTCCGGCCAGCCGGCCTGGGGGATGTTCGTGCCCATCATCCAGATAGCCGGCCAGGAGCCGCGCCCCGTCGGGATCCTGGCCCGGACCTCGATCCGGCCCCGGAAGAACTCCCTTTTCCCAAGGGTGTTGATGCTGCCCGAAGTGTAATGGGCGCCGGAGTAATCCTCCTTGCGGGCCTCGATGACCAGGTTGCCGCCCTCGACCCGGACGTTCTCGAGGCGCCCCTCCGTGTAATACTGGGCCTCCTGGTTCCGGATCAGGCCGACCTCGTAGCCCCAGGCCGCGGGGTCGGGCGCGCCATCGATGCCGAACTCCTCGGCCCAGACGAGGACGAGCTTCTGGGGCTCCTCGGATGAGCCGCAAGCCGCGGCCAGCGCGGCGACGGCGACAAGGAGAACCGCGAACAGCCCTAGGGTAGGGGATAGGGTGGGCATCTTCATGTTGGCCTCTCTTGCGTCCTATCTTTCCAGAGGCCGGCCCCGGATGCAAGCCTTTCGGACAAAACGGCGTTGTCGCCGCCATTGACACCGCTCCGGAGAGGGCTTAGCATCCGGGCGGAGAGGAATCCGGCCGGCCGGGAGGACGGAAATGAACGGTCGTCAACGGATCCGAGCGGCGCTTGAAGGGCGGCGTCCCGACCGGGTCCCGGTCATGCTCCACAATTTCCTGATGGCCGCCAGGGAGGCGGGCTTCACCCAGCGCCGGTTCCGTGAGGACCCGGCCGCGATCGCCGCGAGCTTCGTTCGGGCGGTCGAGACCTACGATTACGACGGCGTTCTCGTCGACGTCGACACGGTGACGTTGGCCGAGTCCCTCGGCGTCAAGGTCGACCATCCCGAGGACCAGCCGGCCCGCTGGGCCGGGCCGCGGATCGCGCGGCTGGCCGAGGTCCGGGACCTGCCGCCGCCGGACGTCGGCCGGCACCCGCGGGTCCGGGTCTGGCTCGAGGCGGTCCGCCTGCTCAAAGCCCACTTCGGCGACGAGGTCTTTCTCCGCGGCAACTGCGACCAGGCCGGCTTCTCGCTGGCCGGGATGCTTCGCGGACCGGCCGAGTGGATGATGGACCTCGTCGACCCGGCCAACCGCGAAGACGCCCACGCGCTCATCGCCTATTGCACGGAGGCGACGGCCGGGTTCATCCGGCTCATGGCCGCGACCGGCGCCGACATGGTCTCGAACGGCGACAGCCCGGCCGGCCCGGACCTCATTTCGCCGGCCATGTACGCCGAGTTCGCCCGACCCTACGAGCGGCGGCTCGTCGAGGCGGCCCATCGCCTCGGGTTGCCCTACGCGCTGCACATCTGCGGCAATACCACCCGGATCCTCGAGGGCATGCTGGCGACGGGGGCCGATGCCCTCGAGCTCGACTACAAGACCGACGCCCGCACGGCGCGGGACGAGATGCGGGGGAGGGCGGTCTTCATCGGCAACATCGACCCGAGCGGCGTTCTGGCCCTCGGCACACCCGGGCTTGTCGAGGCCAAAACGCGGGAGCTTCTCCAGGTCTTCGCCGGGACACCGGGATTCATCCTCAACGCCGGCTGCGCCATCCCGGCCGAGACGCCGCCCGGGAATCTTCGGGCGATGATCGCCGCCGCCCGCAGCTGAAGACCGGCGTCCTTTGGGGGGACAAGCTTAAGAGGGTGGCTTGACTTCTTCGGCATAATTGGTCATACTATGGTCATAACAGGTATGACCATGAATGAGAAACGGCGGGCCAGGACGGTCAAGTTCTCCATCAGCGTGCCGGGCTCGGACTTCAAGGCTATCGAAGCCGCCCGCAAGGAGGCCGGAAAAACGCGGAGCCGGTTCATCCGGGATGCCGCGCTTGGAGACCGTGCCCAGGGGGGCGCCGGCGAAGCCCGGACCCGCTTCGTCCGGGAGGAGCGGGGCGCCTATGGCCCGTCGAACGCGGCTATCATGCAGGACCCGGCCGAGCTGCGGCGCCGGGCCGTCGCGGCCGCGGGAGTGTTCGCCTCCGGTCTTCCGGATCTCTCGATCGGCCACGACAGGTATCTCTCCGAGAACGGACCGGACCCGGAGCGCCCGAGGCCCGGACGGGAGAGCGAAGGCGAGAAGAAGCCGTGAACGTCTTCGTCGACACCAGCGCTTTCCTGGCCGTGCTCGACCGGAGCGACGTGCGCCACGACGCGGCCCGCCGGGCCTGGGAGAATCTGCTCGACGGGACCCACGTTCTCGTGAGCCACAATTATGTCCTGGTGGAAACGTCGGCCGTGCTGGCCCGCCGGCTCGGGATCGACGCGGTCCGGGTCTTTGAACGCGACGTCCGCCCTGTGCTGCGCCTGGTCTGGGTGACGCCGGAGATCCACGAGGCCGCCGTCGGCGCCCACCTCGCCGCGGGCCGCCGGGCCTTGAGCCTCGTCGATTGCGTCAGCTTCGAGGTCATGCGAAGGACGGGCCTTCGCTCGGCCTTCGCCTTCGATCCGCACTTCCGGGAATCCGGCTACGAAGCCTTCGAATAGGAGGGCCGGCTCGGGGCCGCGGCGATCGCGCCTAGTGCCGGACGTCCGGGGTCATGGCGGCTTCCGCCGCGATGTAGCCGAACGAGGCCCAGCCCGGGCCCTCTCCAGGTCGCCCTTGAGATAATAGGCCAGACCGACTTATTCCCAGAGCCCTTGGAGGAGGGGGTACTGCGTCTTGAAGCCGAGGATGGCCAGATAGAGCCCGTACTCGGGGTAGTTCCGCCTGAGCTCCCGGAGGTTCTCCATCGGGTCGTAGGGCGTCCCCTCGGGGATCTCGTGGCCGACGCACTCGGAGAGAAGGTGGAGCTTCTTCGACATCCAGGCGTCGAGAGTGACCGGCAGGCCGAAGGGCCTGAGCGCCTCGAGCCGGTCGTCGCGGCCGAGGATCGGCTGGGTGATGATGAACTTCGCCCCGGCGCCGGCCTTGCGCCTCATCTTTTCGAGCTCGGCGTCCTGCGGCTCGTAGGGATTGAAGGCGACGCCGCAGTGGAACTGGCCGGGATATTCGCGGTCGATGTAGCGGAGCAGCTCGACCGAGGTCACGGTCTGGCAGTCGATCGCGACCTCGGCCGGCTCGAGCCGGTGGAGCTTCTGGCTGCCGTCGCCCGAGACGATCAGGAGATGCGTGCCCCCCGCGGCCTGGAAGGCGCCGAGGATCTCGTCGAGCTCCTTGCGCGGGTGGAACGTGTTGAGATGGACCATGAGCTGTTCGGGCCGGACCGGCAGGCCCAGGAGCTCGATCGTCTCCATAGCCCCGTAGCTCAAAAGGCCCATGGGATTGTCGGTAATGCAGACGATCCAGCCGGCCTCGAGGACCTTGCGGTATTTATCCTCGAAGGTCTGGAGGTCCTTCTCGATGTCCTCGGAAGAGCGCTTGGGGGTTTGGAGCTCGACGTGCAGAACCTTGTCACCCATAGAATTCCCTCAGCCGCATCAAGGTGTCGACGCCTTCGAGCTTGAGAATGTCCTCGAGGCAGGCCAGGGCCGGATGGCCGGCCGGGAGGATCTCGTACCTGCGCACGGTCGAGCCGATGATGGTGTCCAGGCCGAGCGGCATGGCCAGGGTCAGGAAAGCGCTCTCGAGCGGCCCCTTGACCGGCTCCCCGCCTTTCGTCTTCGACGGCAGCATGACGGTGAAGTTGCTCAGCCCGACGGACATGTGGACGCCGGCGAAAAAGGGGTCGTCGTGGATGAGGGCCAGCGACTCGAGGACGCGCTTGAGCTGGCCCTCGCAATCCGTGCCGACCGGGGCGATGCCCGGATCGACGATGGCCTGGTCGTTGGTGAAGCCGGGGACGCGCCGTTTCGCCTCCTGGAGGAGGGCCCGGGCCGTCTCGCGCGTCTCCTCGGCCGTCCGGTTGGCCTTGCCGCAGCCCTCGGCCGGCTCATAGCGCTCCGAGGACATCAGGATGGGCAGGAACGGCTGGATAGGGTAGAGGTCGAACATCCCCGATCGGAGCGACGAGACCGAGTTCAGGATGGGCCGGCGGCCGCCGGCGCGCCCCAGGTCGTAGGCCCGGAGCGCGGCCTCGGCGATCGCCGGGTCGGGCGTGTCGATCGATAGGGGCTTCGCCGTGACCGACTGGATGCGGCGGACGAGGTCGGCCATGAATTCCGGCGGGCGGAGGCCGACGTTGACGTCGATCCAGGCCGCGCCCTTCTCGTCCTGGCTCCGGGCGAGCTCGAGCAGCCCGGGGAGGTCGTTCTCGTCGAAGAGCTTCTTCGTCGAGGGCACGGAATCGTTGATCGACTCGCCGATGATAGTCAGTCCGGGGACGGCCATGGGGATATCTCCTGACGGCAGGAAGATATCCCCCGGGGCGGGTCTTGTCAATGACCGGGTCCGGCTCCGGACGCCGTCGAAGGACTTGACGAAAGACTTGACTTTGCGCCCGGAGGCTTTTTGTGCTAGTATATCCGGCGTAATTCCCCCTAATTCGGGGGCGCGGGTCGGATAAAGGCACGGAGATCGAGGCCCGAACAGCCGTCATGCTCCTCTCCTTTATTGCGATCGAATCTTTTTGCAGGAGTCGAGCATGAATATCTACTGCGGCAACCTGTCCTTCTCCGTGACGGAAGAGGACCTCCGCACCGCCTTCCAGGCCTTCGGGACCGTCGAGAAAGCCGCCGTCATCACCGACAAGATGAGCGGGCAGTCTCGCGGCTTCGGCTTTGTCGAGATGCCGAACAAGGACGAGGCCATCAAGGCCATCGAAGGACTCAACGGCAAGGACCTCAAGGGCCGGAACCTGAAGGTCAACGAAGCCCAGCCCCGTCCCCAGGGCGGCGGCGGCGGCAGAGGCGGGTTCGGCGGCGGCCGCGGCCGTTACTGATACCCGTCGGAAAGAGGGGCTATCCCCGGACGGGGGACGGTCCCATCTGAGTCGGTTGTTCGGGCGGACGGCCCGGGGAAGGGGCGTCCGCCCTTTTTCTTTTTGGCTCCGCCTATGAACCGGAAGCTCGTCGAAGCGACCCCGTTCGGGCCGGTGGCCCTCATCTGGTCCGATCTCGACGGGGCTCCGACGGTCTTTCGCGTCCTCCTTCCGAGGCCCGGCGAATCGGCCGCCGCGCAGGCCCTGCGGCTCTACCCGGACGCGCGCCGCGCGTCCTGCGCCGCGATGGACGCCCTGGCCGGCCGCATCGAAGCGTTCCTGGCGGGTGAGGCCGTCGTCTTTCCCCTCGCTCTCGCCGCCCTGAAAACGCGCCCCGCGTTCCAGCAGTCGGTCCTCCGGGCCGAGCATGCCATCCCGCGGGGACGCGTCAGCACCTACGGTCTCATCGCCGCCCGTCTCCGCAAGCCCGGGGCCGGCCGGGCGGTCGGTCAAGCGCTGGCGACGAACCCGTTCCCTCTCATCGTCCCCTGCCACCGGGCGGTCCGCGCCGACGGCGGCCTCGGCGGCTTCCAGGGCGGGCCGGCGATGAAGAGGGCCCTGCTCGAAAGGGAAGGGCTCGCTTTCGACCGGGCCGGCCGGATCATCGCGCCCCGCTTTCACTATTCCTGAGCGAAAGACGTCTTGACACCGGCCCGGCGCCTGCCGAGATTGAATGCGGGGAGGCAGCAGAACCATGAGAGTCCCGGGTTTAGGGGCCGTCGTCTTTCTTGCGGCGGCCGCCCTCGCGGGCAGCGCGGACGGCTTCGCCGCCGACCAGATCAAGGACGCCGGCCACACCGTCCAGGTCTTCACGGCGGTCCGCATCGTCTTCAAGGACGAGAAGCTCGTCGGCGTGCGGACCTGGCCCAGGATGGAAAGCTCCTCGGTCTCGGGCG
>Ga0209609_10001083_pt1 | contig 15945 bp, 16 predicted proteins | sample LakKivw325mmetaG_FD_184136 | JGI IMG/M metagenome (GOLD analysis project Ga0209609, IMG submission 184136) | Anoxic lake water microbial communities from Lake Kivu, Rwanda to study Microbial Dark Matter (Phase II) - Lake Kivu water 325m metaG... | ecosystem: Environmental > Aquatic > Freshwater... | reverse complement strand
CTGATACAGCTCAGGGTAAACTCCGCGACCGAAGAATCTCCTCTTCAGTTCCTTCCTATCGTCAGGACTCAGAGCTTCGGCTCACCAGGACAAGCTCCGTGAAGCAATCCCCGTGGAACGTGAGGGGGCAAAATAAACAATCTAGCGAGTGTTTACTAACTACCAATAAATGTCACTCTGAGCGAAGCGAAGAGTCTAAAAGAGATTCTTCACCCGCAGGGCTCAGAATGACAAAATGAGTTGCTAAACAATCTCAAATCTGTTTATTTGACACTCTTTGGTTTTTCTTGCTACACTCCGTGTAGTAAGTTTTTCGGTTTTAACGGCCCCGTGGTGTAGCGGTTTTAACATGCCACCCTGTCACGGTGGAGATCAGGGGTTCGAATCCCCTCGGGGTCGCATGTACAATACATAACTTGACACTTCTTCATATTGCAGGTTGAAGAAAGCCCTGTAGTCAGCTTCTGGTGTGACAGCTATAACTTTTTGTCTTTAATCCAAACGGCTTAAAATAGGCAAGTATAGTTAACCGCATAATCTCGTATAAAATTCCTCGCCCCCCGATGGGAGAGGATTAAGGTGAGGGTGAAATCCCCCTCCCTCTAACTCCCTCTCGCCAAGGGAAGGAGAATTATAAGGGGTTTTGCAATTGACTGTAGCTAGGCCTCCGTTCCTGAGTGGCTGATTCCCACGCCGAGCCGATGTCCTTCAGAAATGAAGAAGCTTCTCCAATGCCTCATCTCACTCCCTTTTGGCTCGCTCGACTATCCATCTGAGCAACAGCAGCCGCATGCTCAAGATTGTGTGGTTTCATCGTTAACACCAATATTACAGGAACAATGCTAATGCCAGCAAAGGCAAGCCATATTGGATGATAGCTCCCTAAAGTGTCATAAGTCCACCCAGCAAGGAAAGGACCCACGACTCCACCAACCATTGCTATCCCCTCCATTATCCCGAATATCTTGCCGAAAGAAGCCATCCCAAAATGCTCTCTTATTACAGCTCCTCTCAAAACCACGGCCCCCCCATGATAAAGGGAAAAGGATAAGAAAAGGAACAATAAGCCACGTTGTCTGAACGTAAGAGAAGGCTAAGAGCCCTATCGCTGCAAGGGAATATGCCCCAGCCATGACATGCCTCTTATCAAAGGTATCACCAAGCCAGCCAATACCAAACCTTCCAATAATGCTGAGCAGAGGAATACAAGTTGCCACAAAAGCAGCCCTCGATCTGGATATATCCAGGCTGCTAAGATAAGGCATAACATGAGTGATAACCGCTGAGAGAATCATTAGCCGCATTATCTCTGCAATAGTTAAATGCCAGAAGTCCCTGTCTCTAAGTGCTCCCTTAAAACCAATCGCATTGTCTTGACTTTTAGGAATTGAGACTTGCTTAATCGATGTCTCTCTCTCGGGAAGATAGCCATATTGCTCTGGCTTATGGCGGATGACAAATGATAAAGGGATTCCTATTAGCCACATTCCCAATCCGAGAATAATCAAGGTGGTTCGCCACTGATAAACATCGATGAGCCGAACTATAACTGGAATAAAACTACCACCAGCACCGAATCCACAAGACATGATTCCGAGTGCCTTTCCTATATCCTTCTTGAACCAGTTGGCCACTGCTGCCGTTAGTACCGTGCTGAAGCAAGCGCTTGTCCCTAGAGCGACAAGAATCAAACCACCACAGAACATGGTGAGAGTGTTAATCTGGCTGAGAAAGATAAAGCCGAAGCCTATTGTAAGCGTTCCACAGAATACTAACCTTCTTGGCCCAAAGCGGTCAACCAAGAAACCCACAATGGGAGCAAGTATTCCCATCTCCAAGCCACGGAAGGAAAAAGCGATTGAGACCTGAGTATAGCTCCAATTGAATTCTTCTGCTAGCGGCTTTTGTTGCTCTTCCTCTTTTGTAGTGAAACCTAACATGAATTGTGGCTGTTAGAGACTCCAGTGACTGCAATATCACCGCTTCTCCATTTCTGCCAAGAACTCGGCAAAACGAGTCATTATCTCGAGCTGCGGTTTGCTAAATTGGCTCACTATGTCCATTAAACGAGCCATCGGCTCATTAAGCTCATCTTCCAGTCTTTCAGTTCGATAACCTGCTAGGACAAGAAGTCGGTCTTCTAACACCAGCCTTCTTCTACCATCACCACCGAAGTATCTAGCCAGTTTTTTGATGGTTTCACCAGAAACGTTACTCTTGCCATTCCTAATATCGGCAAGAGTTGCGTGGCTTAAACCTGTTTTGGCAGCCGCTTGTCTAAGTGATAGCCGCTCACTCTTGCACTTCTCTGCCAACCACGAACCCAAACTATTAATCTTTCCTTCCTGCATTGAACCCCTCTTTGTTAAAGAAAACGTTAATTATAGCACTTGATATGGATAAAGTGCTAGTTTTGTTGACGTTAGAGATATGGAAAAATAGCTTGACAAATTGTCAGCTATAGTTTACAATTAATCATTGGGGGGGAACTTCATGAAAGAGCATCCACTGTTTGTGATATATAGGCGAGATTGGCTACACAGGGTAACTGGCTATTCTGAAGGATACCTTAGCCGAGTGGCTACCGGTAAAACCCCTTTAAGCCGTGCTTTTATTGAGCGGGTCTGCTTCAACCTTGACCAGCCCGAGAATGAGCTATTTGTCCCTCATGGACAAGAATCCAATGATAAGGACTAAGTTAGGCTTCCCATTGCGATTGATAGCCCTAAGTTGCCGATACACTTACACTTGTGTACCCCCATCAATTTTACCCGCTTATTTCTGCAAATTTTGAAGGCAGATTTTGTTGACTTAAAATCAGTGAGCCCCGATTTGTATTTGGAACGGAAATTGGTGGTGTTTATTTCTGCCAATGATTTAACCGGCACCCAGTTAGGGTGCACATTGACGTTTTTCTTCATCGACCATATCGCCGCAGAAACACACCCCAAGCAATATGGTACTGGATCATCCTCAAGAAAACACTTGAGCTCGCTTCGAGTGAAAGCTCCTAGGCAGTGATATGCGCCGACTGCGCCATCAAAAGCTAACTCGGCAATCTTGTCTATTCCCTCTCATCAGGCCTGATAAATCAGGCAACTACAATGACCCCTGACTCGTCCAGCCTGCAGCGAATCACCTTGCCTTGATAGCTCCATTCCTGGTCAATATGGCTTCCAAAAGCAGCCCTAATGCTTTAGCTGTAGTTTGGGTGTGCGCTAGAGCAATCTCACCGCCGTCTGCGGAATAAGGAAAGAAGCCACATCATTGCCAACACGCTGAAGAAGGGAGATATGTGAATTCCGGTGCTGCCACCCCCTTTGGTAACAGTAGTGAAAGGTTTATCAGGTGGCTCCATTGCAATTATAGCTTCGTCTTCAACTTCGTAAAACCCTAGCCTTTTTCCTATAAACCTCTCCGGCATCCACCCTAAAGGGTTGTTCCCACCAGTAGCTTCAGCCCAAACCCAGCCAGGCTCGCCATTGACAGACAGGATTTTATTAGCCTTGTTATACTCCGGCAGATACACCAAAGTAGCAGTGTGGTCAGATGCCAATACAATAGCGGAACGAAAACCCGCCCCCTTATACATAACGGCAAGCAAAACGGCGTAATCCTCACAGTCGCCATAGGCGAAGCCCTCTTCCCCGATAGTAGTTGCCAGCTCATCGGCATTCTGAGCAAACTCGGGAAAACCAAACTGGTCGGCATCTGAGGTATATTTAACTTTGTCGCGGGTAAAAGCAAAAATCTTCTCCGCCCTCTGGTGGAAATCGGGATAATCCTGGGCCAATTGCTGGCCGACCTGGTAAGCCTTATCAGCATTTTCTCCCAAGCTCTCACCTAGAATAATGGGACAAAATTCTGTTTCAGAATAAACTTGGAAAAAACCATCCTCGCCAACAGCGTTAGTACGGCATATATCCCAATCATCAAAAATCTCGCCACCCTGTTTATAAAAGTTTGTTGATGATACCGCCAGGGCAGAAGCAGGCATCATCACCAACAGGATGGCTATGGAAAACAAAATAGCTTTTAGATGCTGGGACATAGCAGCTTACAAAGGCATGATTAGAGCACCGTGAATTATCAAACCAAAGAAAACCAGGTAACCAAAAACATATATCCCTACGGCGATGGAATTCCGCTCGACGCTCCCAAAGGGTATTTTAGGCGTTAATTTGTCTACGATGTAAAGCAAGGCTATGCCAAGAAGGAGGCTGACGAAAAAGCTGATGGCTATCAATCCCAACCTCCTGGGTTCGACCAGGCTTTGCCAGAGCCCGGCACCAACCAGAGTAGGACCAGTTACCACTCCATGGATAACCAAGCCTATTAGAATCAAGAACCCAGCTATAAAGAGTCCTACTGAAACGGGGTCTTCGCCTATTCTCTGCCGTTGGTGAATGCCTGGGGTAAGCGCATCCAATACCCTAATCCCAAGCCAGGCTAGAAAGGCACAGATGAATGTCCAGATTATGACTCGCCCCACCCAGAGCAACACAACTAGATAAAAAGCACTCATAGCATTCTTCTCCTTAAAGGATATCTACATTTTATTCACAGTGTTATAAGCCTACCTCAAGCCAAACCACATTTGCAAGCTCTGCTCTTTGTCATTGCGGGCATAAAAGGTGGGGATGAACCCCGCCACTATGATTGGCTTGCCTTTCACCCTCACCTCAATCCTCTCCCCTCAAGGGAGAGGAAGCACTTAAGGAGTGCAGTAGATTCATAATGGTCCTCTCTCCTCTCGCGGGAGAGAGTTAGAGTGAGGGGGATAGAGAAGCAGCTCGTAGGGTCGGGGCTTGTCCCCGACCAAGGTATGAATGTATGGCAATGAGGTATAATAATTGTCAGCGAAGCTACGCCCTGCGGGCCTAAAGACCCGCGCCTACAGCCCCACAGCTACATTATTAAGTAGGGAAGCATAAAAACTGATGACATGCCACTTAATTATTGGACGAGTACATAATATTGAGCAATTAACCTGTATGGGGTACAATGTCGCAAGGTGCGGGGATTTGGAAGAGAAGCTAGAAGCCTTACATAGAGCAGTTACGCAATATGGGCTCGTGATGACGGCACATGCTGATGAAGAGGCAAGAGAGGAGAACATATCGCTGCAGGACATTCATGAAGTGATTGTAAACGGGGAGATCATCGAGGATTATCCGGCCCACAGGCGAGGGCTCTGCTGCCTGATTCATGCCAGGATCAGTAGCGGTAGAAACCTTCACCTGGTAACCACAACCGAGAAAATACCCCCGAGGGAAAGGAGGAGAGAAAGATGAAGTGCGATCTTTGCGAGGGTGAATACCGGGAAAAAGCCGTGGTTAGAAACTACAAATGGCGAGGAAAGACCATCATTATAAAAGATGTGCCAGCGCTTGTTTGCGACCGCTGTGGTGACATGCTTATTCGGGAAGAGACGGTTGCTGCCAGTGATGAACTGCTCGAGAAAGAAGCAGCGCCACAGGAATATGCCCCAATTTACCGTTTCCCGGCAAAAGTAGCTTAGTATATACCAATCCTGCGAAGAGGCACTGTGGTTTAAAGCCCCACAGCTACATTACATGAACTCCGCCACTACAATTGGCTCGTAGGGTCGGGGCTTGCCCCCGACCAAGGTATGAATGTATGACCCCCATCTTTGTGAACAGAAATGAATAGCGATCTTTTGGTAGTACACTCGTAGTGCGACCCTTCAGGGTCGTGCAGTTACCTAGGCACGAGGCTAAAGCCTCGCACTACGAAGTACTGACCAATGGCTAGCAACTATGAGGCTTCTATATAAAATGTCATTGCGTGGCACACTAGGGCCGAAGCAATCTCCAGGGGGAGGAATGAGATTGCTTCGCGTCGCTCGCAATGACAAGGAAGGAAAACATAGGTCACCAATCACATGAGCGAGTTCGCCCTCTTTATCCTGCCAGCAAAAGATGCTAATCTAAAAAGATTCTTCGCCGAGTTTATCCTGAGCTGTATCAGATTCTTCGCGGAGTTTACCCTGAGCGAGATTCGGAGTTCATCCTGAGTGAAACGAAGGAGCTTAAGTTCCTTCACTTCGTTCAGGACTCGCTTTGCTTCCTCAGAATGACAAGAAGCGAAGGGTCAGAATGACACTAAGGAAAGTATTACTTTAACACGCCACTATCCCAACTAATGAAAACCCTGGTTCAATGCGATTTCGATGGCACCATTACTGAAGAGGATGCCAGCTTCTTTCTTCTAGATGCTTTCGCCCAGGGAGACTGGCGGCAAGTGCTGCGGGAATACAAGGAACACAGGATATCTGTTGGTGAGTTCAACACCAGAGCCTTCGCCATGGTCAAAGCTGACAAGTCCACATTGCTGGGGGCTATAAAAGGTAAAGTTAAAATGCGAGCTGGGCTCCACGACCTGGTAGCCTACTGTTCAAGGAGAGGCTTCCGGTTTGTCATTGTGAGCAATGGTCTAGAGTTCTACATAAAGGCAATGCTAAAAGACATCGGTTTGGAAAACCTTGAGGTACATGCGGCGCAAAGCTCGTTCCACCCAGAAGAAACGGAAGTCCAATATATAGGGCCGGATGGCAATGAGTTGGATGATGGTTTGAAGGAAGCCTACGTTAAGCTATTCCTGAACCAAGGTTACAGGGTGATATATATTGGCAACGGTGATTCTGATATCTTACCAGCAAAATATGCTCATCATATCCTTGCCCGAGGTGAGTTGCTAGCTTATTGTAAAAAGAACAACCTCAAATATAAGCCCTTCAATGACCTCGCTGACGTCGTTAGGGCTTTAGAACTTTTGTAGCTTCATCATCAATTGCACTTGCTAGCGATTACCTTAAGGAAGGTGTTGTGGCAGAGAGTAGTCTTTCAGACGCACGACATATAGCAATTGCGACAGTAGAGCGAGTGGACATTTTGGTAAGCTGGAATTATAAACACATAGTCAATATAAACCGTATTCGTCTATTAAATTCGGTAAATTTAAAGTTAGGATATACCCTGCACTTGAAATTAGAAGTCCAAGGGAGGTGCTTTTTTATGCAAGGTAAGAAATTTGACGCTGTGGAGATGAAGCGCCAGTTACAGAAGGAGGCTGAACTGAAACTATCTCATTTGTCAGAAAAAGAGCAACTTGAACTATTACATAGGAAGTTTGGGCATTTGGTAAAACAAAAAGTACGGTAGGGAAGCGACTTATGGGCTCCCGTAATGGAAGGAAAACTCATCCCCACCTACTCTTGTAGCTGCTATTCGAACCTTCCCTTCTCACCAAAGTCAAATTCTCCACCTTCAATTATCCACAACATAGCATCAACCACATTGGCATCATACTTTGTTCCCCTGCCATTCTTTATTTCTTCCAGAACCTCCTCCTTGCTCCTTGCTGGACGATAGGGGCGGCGGGAACTCATCGCCTCCACCACATCACAGACGCCTAGAATACGAACTTCCAGGCTAAGCTTATCACCGCTGATGCCGTGGGGATAGCCCGAGCCATCCAGCCGCTCATGATGATGCAACGCCATGTCAGCCACTGGCCAGGGGATATTTGTATCTTTCAATATTAGGTAACCTTGCTTGGCATGGGCATGGATGAGACCCCATTCCTCATCAGCTAGCTCACCTGGCTTACTGAGAATGACCTCTGGAGTAGAGATTTTACCGATGTCGTGGAGCAGTCCACCGATATATAGACCTTTTAGCCTATCTTCATCTAATCCCATCTTCTCACCGACAAGACGAGCCAGTTCAGCTACCCTACGCTGATGGCTTGAGGTATAAGGGTCTCGGAAACCCATTGCCCGGGAAACAGTCTCCGCCAGGTCAATAAAGGAACGCTCAAGCTGCTCCTCTGCCCTCCTGCGCTCGGTGATGTCCCTGAATGAAACCAATCCTGCTGATTTGCCCTGATATTCAATCCTCGCGCCAACTGCGCTTAGCCATATTTCCTTACCAGCCTTGGTCATCAGCTGAAACTCGTTGACCTGCTGCAGGTCTTTTTCAAACATATCCTTTGTAACAATCGCGAGAACCTGTTCTCTTTCCTGTGGCGAGATGAAGTCGAATGGATTCACATCAAGCATTTCCTCCGGTGAATCAAAACCAAACATATCCGCGGCAGCCTGATTAGCCAGTAATAATTTCATTGTTTCATCGATAACGCACACACCATCAAGCTTGCTCTCGAATAGGATTCTATAGTTTTGCTCGCTTTTGCGCAGCGCCTCCACCGCCTGCTTATGCTCAGTGATGTCGTGCATATTTGAAATGAACCCATTCCCAGCGGGATAATCGAGGTAGTTGATGCCGGTGCCCTCGATCACCCGCCATGTGCCATCCTTGTGTTTACAGCGACACGCCGTGATTACAGGCACACCCGGCTTTTGAAGTGCTTCTTCAAAACCCTTGGCAACTAGGGGAAAGTCGTCCGGATGAACCACATCAATGCTTAATCTGCCAATTAATTCTTCCGGCTTGTATCCCAGTATCCGCTGAACGGAGGGACTTACGTAACGAATAACACCTTTCGAATCAACGACTTGAATAATATCTGACGAATTTTCTATCAAAGCCCGGAAGTGCCTCTCGCTTTCCCGCAGTGCTTCCTCCGCCTGCTTGCGGCCGGTCAGTTCTTGCTGAACTGCCTCGTACAGCCGCGCGTTCTCGATCGCCACGGCGATTTGGTCGGCCAGGGTCTCTATTAGCATCACGTCGGTCTCATCGAAGGCATCGAATTCGTCACTCTGTATATCGAGCACGCCGATGACCTTCTGCCCCCTCTTGATAGGTACCGCTAGTTCCGACTTTGTTTCCTCGTCCGCCTCGCGCACGTAATGGGGGTCCTTGCTGACATTCCCGCTGACCTGAGTTTTGCCGCTCGCTGCCGCGTATCCTGTCATCCCTTCCCCGATGGCATGATAGAGGTGCCTGGGAAAGATGTCTACGTAGCCGCCTGCGATGGATTGCATAGTCAGGCGTTGGGCCTCCTCGTCAACCAGCAGTATCATCACGCCATAGTAATCAAGGGCATCACGAACGGCGGTTACGATTTCGGACAACAGCTCATTCAGCTCTAACTTGCTGCTTACACGCTGACCTACTTCATAGCCCAGCATAGCCTGAGCTGCTCGCCGCTTGATCTCCTCCTCCGCACTCTTACGCTCGGTGATGTCTTGCATCATAACCAGTTGTTGTTGTTCTTCTTCTTCTTCTTCTTCTTCTTCTTCTTCTTCTGCAACAATTATTCCTCTAGCTGTGATATTGAATATCCGTTCACCCAGCCTTTCTGATTGATAGTGCAACTCAAAATTCTCCAGCATATCTTTAGTCCCAAATAATTTAGTTAACTCAGCACTGAACTTGCCATCTTCATCTCCCAGTATGTCGGCTATCTTGTTACCTATTACCTTTTTCGGTCTTGTTTGAAATAATTTATAGAAGGAATGATTGGCGCTCTTTATTCTCAAATCCTTATCAAGAACAAGCAAAGAATCCGGGATTGTAGCCATCATATTTTTTAAAAACTTCCTTTCCCTCTTTATCGCCTTTTCTGTTTCAGTATACTGCCCAGTAGCCATCATATATGCTCCTTTACCTGATTTAAACTCTTAAAGTTTTAACTCCTCCCTTGTATCTGTTTATACACTACACTTCTTTGGGTTGGCATGGTTGCATAGTGGAGAGTCTCCATATGTTGACATAAAGAGACTATAAAACGTTTCCTCTTCCTGAGCCCATCCTTGGGGAACTCGAAGATAGCGAAAAACACACTTCTTCTCCTTTGCAAATCTTTTTATACCACCATTCTTAGTGTTTGAGCTTAGATGACTAAGCAATCTCTTCCTTAGATTTTTCCCACTTCCGATATAGAATATTTGACACCAATATGTGGGATACTCTATTACCTCACCATTTAGACGAAGTTCATATATTCCTGGACAGGCAGGAGCATTATTCTTTACCGATGGAATGGTAAAGGGGTAAATTTGGGAAAAATTCACCGCTAGTGAGCGATATACATACCCGTTTCTTTCAAGATATGGCAAAATCCCTAGCTCTCTTCTGCAGTATGCCACTTCTCTCCTTGTAAGTAATAAGTAATATTCCTCTTTTAATTTATACCTCAGCTCCCCATCCGTATGTGGCTTTTTGAACTGCCCGTTACAAATGTCCTTCCTCTCCTGATTAAGAATTGCCCTTATACATCTTTTTACCATATCCCTTCTACTGGCGAAAAAGAATCTTAGGGGAACTTCTTCTCCCTTTGGGGTGATAAGAGATAACCCATGTATAGCACGGGATATTCTACTCGCATCTATTATAAAGTCACAGCTATGACTGCCTTCCTCAGAGCCAGAGATAAGTCTGGCTAACTTCGCTCTCGTGAGGGGCTTTAAATCTAATTCTTTATTCGATTCGAAGTAATCTCTTTGATATTCCACGATTCCCTTTAGTATCTTATGAACCATTAGGTTTCTGGTACTGATGCGTCTCAACTTATTCAGGAGTCCGGTGATATTGTTTCTCTCCTCTTCCGTTAACTTTAGGTTATTCATGCTCCTTGGTAGTTTCTCATCATTGGTTTGGTATTCTATGGAAAATTCTCTCATGGTATAGTAGATGCAAAAGTTCATTCCCTTTCCTACCTTAGCAATCACTCCACCTTTGGCTAGGGCTGTGGCATTCTTCTGCCTCAGTATCTTTGCATCTGGAAGAGGCTTATGAATTACAATGCCCTCCTGGACTAGCCTTTTATAGAGTGGTAATTCTTCAACATCACTAATGAAAGCGACAAAGTTTTCCACGCCATACTCCAGAAAATTTGCCAGAATTATCTTGCCAACGAGCTTATTCTGCCTTCGCATTTTGATGAAACAGCTTTCTATCGCAGCTCCACTGCCAGCCGACGTTCAACTTTTCTCTGTTCTAGCTCAGCAACTTCCCTGCGCAGCGATTCTATTTCTGCAATAAGTTGCTCTTTCGTCTTAGCTTTCATATCTACCTCTTGTAGTTAACGGCAAAATCTTCTCTGAGTCACCCTCACCTCAATCCTCTCCCGTCAAGGGAGAGGAATATTCGTATGGCACAAGTAATCCGAGCCACTACTCAGCCACGCTTTGTATGCACCCCATTTCTGGATTTATCGAGAAAATCAGCAATGTCCTCCCGCTTGAACCTCAGGCTATGGCGAGGCCCAATTCCATATGACATCAGCAGTCCTCCTTTCTCCCACCTCCTGACCGTATTGGGATGAATATTGAGAATAGAGGCAACTTCCTTCACAGTGAGCATCTTTTGGGGGAGTTTGCTTTCATAACCTTCTGCATCCATTATTGTCTTTTCCACATATTAGGCACTATCAATTACTACTAATATACAATGATTCTTTATAAACACAATGGGAATTTAGTCCCGGGTGGGGTAGGAATTTAGTCCTAGATATGATGCTTGATTGAAAGAATAAGCAAGGGCTCGTAGGGTTGGGGCTTGTCCCCAACCACTAAGGCGGGGACAAACCCCGCCACTACAAAGTGAGATTGCCACGCCTTCGGCTTTCACCCTCACCTTAATCCTCTCCCATCAAGGGAGAGGAGATTCTTCAATCGCGGAGTTTACCCCAGGCGGTGTGAGATTCTTCCCCTTCACGGAGTTTACCCTGAGTGAGATTCTCCAGTCGCTTCGCTCCCTCAGAATGACAGGAAGCGAAGGGTTCAGGGCTTTGGCTCACACGCTCAGAATGACACAAGGCGAAGGGGCTCGCAATGACGGTTGGGGGTGGTTCTGCCAGGCAAGCCTTTTACGTCATTGCGAGGAGTAGCATTATCGTAGTGCGACCCTTCAGGGTCGTGCATTGACGTGGGCACGAGGCTAAAGCCTCGCACTACGAACTACTGACCAATGGCTGGCAACAATATTATAGCCCCAGCTTTGAGCCGAAGCAATCTCAAGTTATCTTCCGTAGCTGTGGGCCTTTAGACCCACAGGGCGAGGCTATCCTGAATTAAGTTCAGGACTCGCCCCTACAACGTCGATGCTATGTTTGTTACAACTCCAGCTCTGAGCTGATGCTTTTCATCGCCTCAAGGCCTAAGGCGATGAATTCCTCCAGTTCCAATCCAATTTCCTGGCAGCTAAGCAATTGTTCTCGGCTAACTCCGGCAGCAAATCTTTTCTCACGGAAGCGTTTCATCACCGATTTGGTGGTCAAACCGCTCAATTTGTCAGGGCGAACCAAGGCAGCAGCAGTGATAAGCCCACTTAAAGGGTCAACACAGAAAAGCGCCTTATCTAAGGTTGTTTCTCGAGGAATGCCATGGGCTTCATTGTGGCACAAGATAGCATGAGCCATTTTTTCACTAGCCCCAAGCTCTTGCGCTATGTCAGCCCCCAGTTTACTATGGCTATTGGGGTCGTGCTCGACCAACTCCGCATCTATGTCGTGCAGGAGCCCGGTGAGCCCCCATTCCTCTTCATCCTCCCCTAATTTTTTAGCCAGAACGTACATAATTGCCTCGGTAGCTAACATGTGTTTTATCATGTTCTTATCCTGAACATTAGCTCGGATGGAGTCAAGGATTTCGTCTCTATTCACCTTTGTGCTCATAACAAGAGGTCCCCTATTTTTATCACCCTCACTTTATTCCTCTCTTGTAAGGAAAAGAAGCTTCATTACATGAGAGGAGGATAGGCGAAGGTTCCCTTTTTGATAATATATCACGTAAGTATTGCCCAGTGGAAGAACCTTCCCTTGGGGCTATTTCTTCCGGGGTGCCAATGGCGATAATGTAACCTCCTTCGTCACCAGCTCCAGGTCCAAGGTCAATGACCCAATCAGCATTTTTGATTACATCCAAGTGATGCTCAATGACAATTACTGTGTTTCCATAGTCCACCAATCGCTGCAGCACTTGCAACAAGCAAGCAACATCGGGGAAGGAAAGGCCTGTGGTGGGCTCATCAAGGATATAAAGGGTTTTGCCTGTGGAGCGACGGGATAGCTCAGTAGCCAATTTTACTCGCTGTGCCTCGCCTCCAGAGAGGGTAGGTGCCGGCTGCCCCAAGCAGATATACCCCAAGCCAACATCTCTGAGCGTTTCCAATTTGCTTTTCACCCGGGGAAAATGGTCGAATAAAACCAAAGCTTCATCCACAGTCATATCAAGAATTTCAGCGATATTTTTTCCTTTAAAGCGAATCTCCAGCGCTTCACGATTATAGCGCTTTCCCTTACATACCTCGCAGGGGACGGTGACATCGGGCAGAAATTGCATCTCGATTTGAACATAACCTGCTCCCTGACAAGCTTCACACCTCCCTCCCTTTACATTGAAGGAAAAGCGTCCCGGAGGATAGCCACGCATCCTGGCTTCAGGAACAGAGGCGAAAAACTCCCGAATAGGGGTAAATGTTCCGGTATAAGTAGCTGGATTGCTTCGCGGGGTGCGGCCGATGGGCGACTGGTCAATGTTAACCACCTTATCAATATATTCCGTGCCAATAATGCCATCGCATTTGCCTGGCCTCTCCTTAGCCCGATAGAAAAGCCTGGCCAGGTTTCTATATAAGACTTCGCTGATAAGAGAGCTTTTGCCACTGCCGGAAACGCCAGTGATGCAAACAAACTTGCTCAGAGGTATATGGACATCAATGTTCTTCAAGTTGTTTTCCCTGGCACCTTTAATCACCAGCTCTTTTCCCGAGCCACGGCGGCGTTGTTTTGGCAAGGGGACTCCTTTCACCCGGCTAAGATATTGTCCCGTTATTGACCGGGGACAATTCATAATATCCTGCAGCCTTCCCGTGGCCACAACTTCCCCTCCTTGTTTACCTGCCCCGGGACCCATATCAATAATGTAATCAGCCGCTCTCATCATAGCCTCATCATGCTCTACAATGATTATGGTGTTATCCAAATCCCTGAGGCGTTTCAGCGTGGTTATCAGGCGGGAGCCATCAGCGGGATGCAAACCCACCGTGGGCTCATCGCAAATATAAAGCACACCAGTAAGCCCGCTGCCAATTTGGGTGGCTAAATGGATTCTCTGTGCCTCGCCTCCGCTCAAGGTTGCTGAACCACGGTCTATAGTTAAGTAGCTCAGACCTATGTCCCTGAGAAAACCCAAGCGGGCCTGAATCTCTTTGATAATTTGATTAGCGATGCTAAGTTCGCGCGGGCTAATCTGGCTGCTCAGCCCTTCCGCCCAATCCAGAGCTTCGGTAACAGACAGGGCAGTAACATCCATAATGTTTTTGCCACCGATAGTGACAGCCAAAGATTCTGGTTTGAGCCTCTTCCCCTGACATACCGGGCAAGGATGGGATGACATATACCTTTCGATATCAGCCCTAACACTGTCAGAATCTGTCTCGCGATAGCGACGCTCCAGATGTGGTATTACCCCCTCAAAATTTGTGTAATACTGGCGTATTCTGCCATGGCGGCCTTCATATGTGGCTAGAACTATCTCGCTACCATTGCCATAGAGGATTAAGTGGAGCTGGCTCTCAGTCAAATTCTTGACTGGTGTGGTGAGGGAAAAGCCATAGCGGCGAGCCAGGGATTGAAGTATGCTGCTATACCAGGTGCTGAGCTGCCCATTTCTTGCCCAGGGTTGAATAGCCCCTTCGACCAAGCTGAGCTCTTTGTCAGTGATAACCAGATTGGGGTCGATCTCTAATTTGCAGCCCAGTCCAGTGCAGGCAGGGCAAGCACCGTGAGGGCTATTGAAACTAAATGTCCTGGGGGCGATTTCTCCCAGACTAATACCACAATAGACGCAAGCGAAGTGTTCCGAGAAAAGCAACTCTTTGCTTTGGGACTCCTCCCCTCCTTCAGAATGATAACCTTCCCCTGTCACCCTGAGTCCTGACAATAGGAAGGAACTGAAGGGTCTCTGAGATTCTTCGCGGAGTTTATCCTGAGCGAGATTCTTCGGTCGCTTCTCTCCCTCAGAATGACAGGAAGTGAAAGGCCCAGGATGACGGTTGAGGATGGAGATGAGCACCACGCCTGACCCTAGTTTCAATGCTGTCTCAATAGAATCGGCCAGCCGAGCAGCGTTGGATTGCTGCGCTTCCCCTTCTCCATGCTCAGGGCTTCGGCTCACCGCAATGACAGGAGTGATTTGCAATCGGTCAACCACTGCTTCGATAGTATGCTTTTTGTTTTTATCCAGGTGAAATTCCTCGGAAAGATCACAAATTCGCCCATCAACTCGAACCCTGACAAATCCCGCTTTTGGCAAATCTTGAAATATTTGTTGATGCTCACCTTTACGGTCTTTAACCAGTGGTGCCAGAATCATAATCCGATTTCCCTCAGGTATTTCTTGAACAGCATCTACAATTTGTTGCACTGTCTGGCGGGAAACCTCACGTCCACATTTGGGGCAATGCGGGTGACCAATACGAGCGAAGAGAAGGCGCAAATAGTCATAAATCTCGGTTACGGTGCCTACCGTAGACCTTGGATTATGAGGTGGCCCTTTTTGGTCAATAGAGATAGCCGGGCTAAGCCCCTCAATATAATCCACATCGGGTTTTTGCATCTGCCCCAGGAATTGACGCGCATAGGCAGAAAGAGATTCCACATACCGGCGTTGACCCTCAGCGTATATGGTATCGAAGGCTAACGAGCTTTTGCCTGAACCAGAAACACCGGTGATGACCACCAAGTTATTTCTAGGGATAACGACATCTATGTCCTTAAGGTTGTGTTCCCTGGCACCCTTAACGAATATGGCGTCTGACATACTGCCCTTAATTGTAACATCAGCGCCGATGGTTCTCAAAAGGAGCATACCCGTTCATATGACTGGTGACACTTGATTTCCTCCCTTGTCATTGCGAGCCCTTCGCTTGCTGTCATTCTGAGTCCTTCACCCCTTGTCATTCTGAGGGAGAGAAGCGACCGAAGAATCTCGTTCAGGATAAACTCCGCGAAGAA
>Ga0209609_10001081_pt1 | contig 15947 bp, 10 predicted proteins | sample LakKivw325mmetaG_FD_184136 | JGI IMG/M metagenome (GOLD analysis project Ga0209609, IMG submission 184136) | Anoxic lake water microbial communities from Lake Kivu, Rwanda to study Microbial Dark Matter (Phase II) - Lake Kivu water 325m metaG... | ecosystem: Environmental > Aquatic > Freshwater... | reverse complement strand
CAACTCCCCCGTGTGAAGGTTCTTCGTGAGGGTGTTTATGGTGAAATCCCGGCGGAAGATGTCTTCTTCCAGCGTTCCGCAGGTTGTGGCCGGCTTGCGGCTGCCCCGGTCGTAGGATTCACAGCGGGCGCCAACTATCTCCACTCTCCTGCCAGCAATCGACACCATCGCAGTGCCATACTTGGGATATGTCACAGGTGCGTGGTCGGTTATTCCCGAAGCGTGCAGAAACCTGGCAAGCTCGGCGGCATCGCCTTCAAGCACGATGTCAACATCCTCTCCGTGCGATCCGAAGAGAATCTCATCGCGGACGACCCCGCCCACCAGAAACAGCCTACCTGAATAGGGAGAGTCTCCAGTTACTTCCCTGAGAACATCAAGAGCTTCCATCCGGATTCAGACGATCCACGGCAGACTCTATGGCGTTCTCAAGCTTCGCCTGCCGCTGCAGAAGCGTGAGGTCCGCCCTGGTACGTTCCAGAACGCCGCGCACCATGTCTGTCTGTCTGCGCAGGCCCTGCGTCACAGCGTCCGGATAGTCAAAGGTAATCAGGATGTAGTAGACCTCATCCATGATGGTCAGCAGGCGTTCTGCGCGGTCAAGCTCACCCCGTCGCATGACATCGAGCACGTGCCGGCGAGTCTCTCCGATAGCTTCCGCGAGACCGTTGAGATACGCTGCCGGCTCGACATTGAGTTCTGAGTGCGCGGGCAGAGCGATCTCGCGTACAATGGCGTAAGTCAATTCACTCTCCGCATATTCCTTCTGCGCGTCCTGCACGTAGCCGGTGTAGTATATCTCCAGCTTCGATTCCAGAATGTTGCGAGTGGCCTCCATCTTGGCTCGAGCCTGGGCTTTCAGAACGCACGCCTCGTCAAAGTCCTGCCTGTGGCTGGCTCTGATAGAGTTGGCGGAATGACGAACAACCTCGCGCGATAGCTTCAGCGCCTCTTCGCGGACACTGTTGGTCTCGTCCAGCAAAGCGCGCAGCTCATCCGCCAGTTGTGTGATATTCTCCAAGGTCGCACCCATATCCTTTCGCGTGAACGCCGTGAGCCGCTATTTCGGGCGCACTCGCATCATTATGTCCTGCATCTCGTCGGCACAACGGTGAAGGTCGGCCGCCGCACGAACCAGACGCCTGTGCTCTTCTTTCCTGTTGTAGTGCGGTGCAGACTCGTCCAACTCGCCCACCACCGCAGCCACCCGGTCCTTTATTGATCTTAGCGCGGATTCAGTAGCATTCATCGTTACTATTGTAACACGCACGCGGTCATCACACAACAATCGTTCCGAATGGGGTGCGTGCCACGATGACGGCAAACAACGATGCTGTGCGGCGGATTCATTCCCTCCTTGTCTGATTCGGGCAGGCAGCGCTCCGCCTGAGAGCTTTTACGTGTTGACGCATCAGGTCGAATCTGCTATCATGTTCTCAGACGTGGCGGAGTACCTCAGTTGGTTAGAGGACCCGGCTCATACCCGGGGCGTCGTCAGTTCGAGCCTGACCTCCGCTACCATCCTACCCCTGAGAAGCCTCACGCGATTTCAGAAACTCCTCTTCCTTGGCAGCGATCTCGGCCTCACTGAGGCGCTTCACGTCGTGTTCATCCGAGTCCTTGGGCTTGGCTTCGCGCGCCTGTGGTTTTGTCTCGCGAGCGGGAATCTCCGTGGTCAGATCCTTTGCGGACAGCAGAATCTTGTAGCTTATCTTGAGCTGCTTCTGCTCTGCGGTCAGTCGGTTGCGCATCTCGTCGGACAGGCTCTCCAACCACCTGCGTCTCTCGGCTTCCTGGATGCCCAGGTGCCGTTTGCGCATGGAGTCCTCGAGTGAGTCCAGTTCCACATCAACACAGACCGTGCCGTCGTCATATATTCTGTCGACCGATCCTATCAATCCTCCGAAATAGGAGAAGTAGAGCTGAGTTCGCTGGTCTTCAGCGGTGATTTCGCGTGATCTGATAGCTACACGCTGGCCGGTCTTGAGAGCTGCCATACTGTGTTCCTCCGAGTGCTTCTTTCAGTTGATATTATATCATCTTGGAGTGGACTATTACCACCCGGAGCGTTCTTCTCATATCCGGAGTTGACAGACTCCACAAGTATCCGTTGATGCCATTTTCACGCCATCCTGTTTCATCACTATGAGCATGTGGGCTACCTCGAATCTGGCGTAGAATCCATTGGACTTTGTCCTTTGCAAACATTGCCACCTTATGGAGTATCTCTGTTATCTCGCCAAGTGAAATATGAACCCCATACAAGCCCTCCAGAAGCTTCTGAATTGCCCTGTGGGGCATTCTCTTAGCTATCGCAACCGGCGCAAGGAAGCTCATCAGCCTCGGGCCAACCCGACACTTGCCAACCACACCGTCCGCAATCCCAAGCTTGGGAATACTGACTTTGCCGCACACGCCACACTTGCGAGCCAAAAGTACGTGGTCGGTTATCTCAATGGGAGTCTGCGGGATCTCGATTGTCTGTCGCTTCGAAACAATCCAGCCGCCAGAGAGCTTCCGGCCACAGTCCGGGCAATCTTCCACCGCATGGTGGACCTCGCGAGTTGGAATGTCACGCTTGCGCACGAATGACTGCTTTCGCCTCTTGCGCCCAGCCCGATCAGCAGTACGTCGCTCCGAACGATTAGGCTTTACCCATTCAGGAACGCCAGCACCACCCCCAGGAAGCTGGGAGCGCAACGCAGCTACTTCTTTCGCAAGCTCAGCAACTTGCTCAGTCAGCTCCAGCTTCGCCGAGTGCAACTCCTGCACCAGCGCAATCAACTCTTCCCGTGATAGCTCGTCCAGTCCGCTCATAATAGCTACTTCGACGAGCACCCTGCAGATTCGTTGTTAAGATTATGTGAACTTTGCCCAGTTCGCTCAACCCTATGCCACAAGTAAACCTTGCCAACAGGCCAAGTTGACAGACCGTAAACTATTCCGGATTCTCAACAGGAGTGAACTCTTACGACAAGGAAGCGTGTTGCGCCGAAGTCTTTGTTCGCTCAGAAGAGAGCGGATAATCTGTCCAGTTCATCAAGAAGCGCAGGCGATATCCGCCCAGCAGACTAAGCACCGTATTCCTCTTCGACCTTACGCACGTGGGTATCGGGAACAAGATTCCCGATACACCACACCGAGAAAGAGCAGGCCTACGCAGATCTATTTGGCAACCCAGCCAGTGGTTGCGCTGCCTGATTGCTTCGAGTATATGCAGGTGCCGCTGGAGCCGTCCGCCCTCAAGTAGATTGACCCCACGGGCGCCGCCACAACGCCCTCCGGGCTGCCGGTGCCGGTCTTTACCAGACACCCGGTGAGGAACCGCAATTCACTCTCTTGCCTGCTGCCGCTATCGGTGGGGAATCGAGAGGCACTCATCCGAATGCGTGCGTTTCCATTGGTAAGATAGGACTGTTTCCATTCGGTGAATGTGGAGTCGCCGATCGTAAAATCAGAGGTTGGCGCGCTGGGTGCATTGATCAGGTACTGACCAGAATACCCGGCAATGCCGGGACTTCTGGCGAAATCACAGCCTGACACGACTCCTCCGCCCGCGCCACCTGTCAACACTGTAAATATCGAAGCGCTGTCGTTCGCCATCAGCCCGGTACAGTTGGTCAATGAAACGCCGCCATTGACAAACCAGTTGGAATTGCACTCTATGCGGCAGTTTGAGAGAGAAGACGAGCCCTCGAACGCATACCCTGACTGCGCACTCTTGACGAACTTGCAGTTTGATATGACAAGAGCGCATCCTTTGTTGTTTATGCACCTGGACGCCGCCAGGTCAAAACCTGTCGTCCATTCGTAAGGATCGCAATCGATCACTCCTCCGCTGATAAACAGGAACCCGTTTGGCTGGTAGGCCTGGATACAGTTGTGCACGGCTCTGAACCTGATGTCGTAGATAAAGTTCTCTGACTGCGGCACGTCGAGCGGATTCGGGTTATCGAAGTGTGACCCAAACAGGAGTCCGATCTGCGCATTGCTTATCGTAAGCCCATAGACTCGTATGTATTGAGCCGGGGCGCCTGAGCTGGCGCTGTACCAGTGCACGGCGGTGTTGTACGGCTTGAAATTGGCGTCCACACTGATGTTACGAAGTGTCAAGTATCGCTGCATTATCCACAAGACTGCATCCTGTGGTGTCTCGGATATGCCGATCAGAGAGAAGCCGCTGAAGTCTACCGTCATATGCATCCTGTTGATGGCAACGGGCGCGACAGTATAATAGTTCTTGTCGAACTTGACTACTCCGCCCGTATCCATCGCGGCCTGCAGGGCGGCGTTGTCGTCATTGATACCGTTTCCCAAGGCGCCAAACCACGACGGGTACACGTAACCATCGTGTTTTCGTTCCCATCGTCCCGCACCTGAATGGCCGTTGGGCCTCACGACAAGTGCGTCGTCCGGCGTCCTGGTGCTCGCGGAGTTCCAGAGGAACATGCCGCCTCCGTTGTCGCCCGGCTGAGTCCTGTACTTCATAAATATGCAGCGCATGTAACCCGGCACCGTCTGAGCCTTGAGATCGGCAAGAGTGTTCACCGAGTCCACCGTCTCAGCCATCGCAGCCGAGACCGATAGGATCAGCAGGCCCATCACGGCCAGCCCGCAGGCAATTGAATGCTTCGTGGGCGAGTGCCCCGAAGACCAGCCCAGGATGCTTCGGGACAAACGTCCGCGAAGCATAGGTAGATATTTGGCCATTCTTGTTTTCATAGTTTCTTTACTCCTGATATAGGACTGCCGATGGGGTGGGATTTGAAATCCCGCCCATCGGTGGCGCTCCACTGATCTCAATCACAGTAGGTGACATTTGAGACGCCATTGACGATAACGAGCGGCACTGTAACCGTGCCGTCTTTGACACACGACAGAGCCCCAGTCACCAGAACATACGCGCCATTGTTAATGCTGCCGCTTCTCATCTCAACCCTGGCCTGGGCACCGGAACCGTCGGATAGACTGTAGAGACTACCTCCCAAGGCAGTCACGCGACCCCAGACAGCGACAAGCAGGCCTGTGTTGTTCAGACCCGTACCACCCGCCGCGCCGGAGCCGAGCAGTGAGGTAATCTTCATCCCCACGGGCGCGATGAACTTGTCCGGCAATCCGGTGGCCATAATCGTTGAAGCGTTTATGAAACGCTCGGACGAGGCAAGAGTCGAGACAAGCCCCATAGCCGCTATCTCCTTGTGCAGCACAGGAGTATAGCCGGACTTCTGAACCCTGATCCCGCTTGATCGGCCGCCTTCTTCGATGTAGAAACAGTCGCTGTATATTGCGCTCACGTAGCCAGTACAAAGCACCAGCGTGTTGTCATCTGCAAGTTTGGCATCGGCAATCGACAGCTCTTGGGCGGCGGGTGTCCACTGGGTTAGTGGAACCCATCCGTATGCGTTCGTACCTGACTGTTTCATGTAAAAACACGTGTTTGTGCCACCGTCACCGCGCAGATACATAGATCCGACCGTTGCCCTGACCGCTCCCTCCGGACTGCCGAATCCGGTCTTCATCGTGATTGCGGTCTGGAAACGTCTTTCGCACTCCGCCTGAGAACCGGTGTCAGTCGGGAACCGCGAGTTCTCGATGGAGATCTTGGCGTTGCCGTTGGTCAAGTAGCTTTGTCTCCACTCCGTAAAACTCGAATTGCTTATGGTAAATCGATAATCGGGCGCGTTGGGAGCGTTGATCAGCGGTTGGCCGGAGTAGGCGATACAGCCAGTGCCGCGTGTAACGCCGAAGTTGTTGACCACACAATGGCCAGTCGCGCCAGTTGGGACGGTAAAGTAGGAGGCGCTGTCGTTGCCCATATAGCCCCCCATCCCGTTGATCGTGGCGTCGCCGGGGTTCAGGAACCAGTTGGACTGAACTTCAGCAGTGCAGTTGGTGATCACAGCCGGCCCTTCAAAGCCATAGCCGGCCTGAGTCTGCGTTTTGAGCATCTCACAATTGGTGATGCGAAGCTCGCCTCCGGCCACCTTGTAGCACCTTGAGCCGGCAGCGTCGAAATTGCCGCCCCACTCATAGGCGCCGCAGTCGATGTTGCCGCCGTCTATTGCCAGAGAGCCGCCCGGCTGGTTCATCTGGATACAGTTGTTGACTCCTCTAAACATGACTCCGTAGATATGATTGCCAGTCTGGGCGACTGCAGGCGGGTTCGTAACATACGGGTAGCTTCCAAACAGCAGTCCAACGGCCGCATTGTAGACCGTGAACCCAATAACTCGGTTGTTCTGAGACGGATTCTCGGCTGTGCTCATCCAGTGTACTGCAGTATTGTACGGGTTGAAGTTGCAGCTTATGGTGACATCTATCAGGGTGAGGTCTCGCCCAGTGATCCAGAGTACGGCGTCCTGCGGCGTAGTCGAAATACCGGCGAGCGAGTATCCGCCAAAATCCACAACTTTGCCTGCTGTGCGCACTTCGACGGGAAGAACTGTGGCATAGCTTCTATCAAAACGCACAGGCTCGGGTCTGTCGAAAACCGCCTGCAAGGCATCGTGGTCGTCGTTTCCGTTCCCCAGAGCGCCAAACCAGGAAGGTTGGATGACACCCTCGTAGTTGCGCTTCCATCTGCCAACGCCGGTGTAGTTGTTCGGAGCCACCACGATTGCCTCATCGGTGGGTTCGTTCAACGAGGAATCCCAGGTGAACACGCCACCGCCGTTATCATTGACCTGAGTCCTGTACTTGACCATCGCGCTCAGTTTCAAACCGGGCACCGCCTGGGGTGCAAGGCCTTTCAGGTCTGCAAGAGAATTGACCGTGAGCATTGGCTCCGCAGATAGTCCGGCAAGGAACACACAGAGCAGACTCGCTGCCAAACATAAGACACGCATCCAGAGACGGTTTACTTTCACTACGCTCTCCTCCAAGACAGGTTACAGCGCGGGAAGCGGCGGGCGGTCGCACGTTTCCTGTTCAATGCCGCCCACCCTCTCATCGCCGACGTATTCGGAGCGAATTCTCTTTATGACTGCGGGAAGGGTCTGATAGTAATCAACCAGAGTCCCCTCGCAGCCTCTATCAGGCATCAACTGTGCATGGACGAGCATATAATGCTCGGCACTCTCCATTGCAGCGTCACATAAGGAGGCAATCTGCGCTCGCAATCTGTCATCAATGTCCTCTTTGCACAAGGGCTGCAGTTCAACCATGTTCGCAATCGCACGCAGATGCAGTATCGTGCATTGGACCCTGTTTGCCAGAAATGAGGCGTGCTGGGCTCCCTCTGCTGAAGTCGTGCTCCTCACAACATCACCAAGCAGCGAACCAACGCGCTCGTAGCGACTCAAAGCTGCCAGCAGACTCTCGCCTTGCCACTGCTCGATGAGTCCCAGACCCCAACACCCCGCATAGCAGAAACCAACATTGAACAGATTGTCCCTTACATAGCTGTCTGCCTCGTCCAGTTCTGCCATTGCCTGAGTATAGCTGTCCACACTCGATATTCCCAGACTCTCAGCATAGGCGCGATAGAACTCTTGCTCAAGAATTGGCCCGAATAGACAAGCCTCGGCTGAATAGCGAATCGCTGCACGATTCTCAGCAGTCCTCCAGTGATTGAAACACAGACCATTCACAGGGTGATCGCCACTGACAGCCGTGGCGTATTCAAGCAACTTCCGCGTGCCGACAATCGAGTTCTGCTGCAGATACATGCTTCCGTCGAACTCTATCCAACTGTAGATCATCGACCTGTCCACGTCTGCCCGCGTCATACCCATCTTCTCCAGCGAGTCGACCACAACACGCCCACCGTGTGCAGGAAGAAACGCCAGGTCTATTCCTTCAGGAGCGTAGCGACGCAGAAGACATAGGGCTATCCTTAGCGTCGAGGGATCAGTAGCGTAGACACCAAGCACGATTGTTGGGTGCGCTCGTCCGCTCCACCTGCTCTGAAGTTCACGAGCCAGGTCTATGTTGCTCGCAAGTTCCCGGACAGTCCCAGGCAACTGTCGCATTCCGTCGACGATGCTCTCTGATATGTCAGGGTCGTCCAGCGCATCCGAGCCAAAGCAGTGCGAGATTACGGCCCGCGCGTCTTCGATGGATGGCGGAGGGATAGAGTAGCCACATCCGCATTCCTGAGTCATAAGCTCGAGTGCGTCAATGGTCGGATAGCTTTCAAGTACTGATTCGACCAACCCAATGCCATCCTCAATCGCTGCGCCGCGAGGCTCAACTGAAAACTGCACTCGCAAACCCACGCGCTTACACTCGGCGATAACCTCGCTCAGCCATTCGATCGCCATTCGACTGCGGTTTTCGGGCTGATCGAAGACCATTTCAATTTCGGGAATGCAGAAGACCCTTTGGTTGCCAAGAGCTTTGCCAACCACTGGATGATCCGGCACCAAGTGTGTCTGGTTGTAGAAGAAGCCGCCAGCGAGAACCTTTCCGTCAGAAAGATCGGCCTCATACCACTGACCGGGGTAGCTGTGAAAAGTAATAGCATTGAAGCGCATGCGAGAAAGATTATGTATGTAGTCTCTGGCTTCATCCAGCGAATAGGACGAAATGTCCATCGGGAAGTTGATGTGCTGACGGATTCCTCGCCATCGCACGGCAGGATCAAATGTCTCCGACCAGCCGTCTATGCGAGAGATGTCTTTGGTCTGTCTGAGGATGGGCCCGGTGACGTCGAACAGCACGCCAGCGTGTTCCAGAAGCGAATACACTGCACACAGCGCGCTCGACGCATCCGCTCCCCAGATGTCTACGCGCCCATTCTCGCCGCTGTTAACGCCGAACGTGCCGGGTTGCGCTTCGGGATCGATTCGGATGGCAAACACGCGCTCACCCGCATCGCTCGCGAATCTCTCGAGTTCCTCGGCCGCGTGGCACAGGACTGCGTTGTTGCGATCAAATTCCATTGCTACTACCTGGCCAGTCCATAGGCTGTCTCAGCCTCAAGCTTCATATCGGGTGCGCCATCGGCAGCATTGCCCACAGTCACCCTGACTTCATGTTTGTCGGGATAGTCGGACAGTCTGATCAGGTTTCCTCGTATTTCTGAGCCGTCTACGCTCACTCGAACGTCATTCTTTTCGAGCGCGCTCGATATCTCTATCTGGATGTCGTACTGCGCGCCCCTGAACCGCCTCAGCATTCTGGCATAAGGCCATGCCTTGGGCATTACAGGATCAATCAGCAGGCCCTTGTACGTGGGCCGCACCCCAAGCATCCACTGTGTCACGCACCGAAACGCCCATCCGACCGTTCCAGTATACCAGCTTCGGAGGGAAAGACCGGCCTGCGGGTGCTCAGGGCCCCGGAACATATTGGTGAAGCCATAGGGCTCGGCGCCGGATCGAGATACCGGGTTCGCCGGATTGCAGGCCAGTATTCTGATCAGAGAGTCCAGAGCGGCATCTCCGTCACGTCGAACGCAGTCGGCCACTGCCTTGAATGCGCTGACGTGGCAGTAGGAACTGCCGTTTTCTCCCCAACCGGCCGGTATGGTCGTAATCCGTCCCAGCGCGGGATCATACTCCTTGAAACCGGGCTGACATACGAGCAGTCCGTAGTCCGTCATCAAGTGCTCCTGCATTGAGGCCTCGATGGCATCCCAGAGATGGGGGGTAATTCCCGCCAGTATGGCCCAGGTCTGCGTTTCGGCGAATATTCTGCCTTCCTTGCACTCTGCGGAGCCCACCTTTTCCCCCTGGTCGGTGTAACCACGAAGATACCACCGCCCGTCCCAGCACGACTGCACGGCAGCGACAGCAGTGTTAGCCATCTCGGTGAACTGCTGTGCTCGATCAGCACGCCCAACGAAGCGTGCGAGCTCGGCCATCTCTCTCGCGGCCTGCACCAACGCCATCGAGAGCCAGACACTCTCGCCCTTCCCGCCAATCCCGATATTGAGCGAGTCATTCCAATCACCGAACAGGACCCTTGCAAGACCGTGTTCGCCGGGGTTCTGGCTAATCCAGCTCAAGCCTCGGCAGACATGCTCGAACACTGTGGCAGAGCCCTCATCATTGAAACGCACTTCCTCATTGAGGATGTCCGTGACTCCGGTTTCTTTGACGTAATCCACGCACGCCAGAGCCAGCCACACCCCGCCGTCCGCGTACTTGTTCGAATCGACGGGCCAGTATCCGCGAAGCGCGCTGCCATCCGACATCTGATGACTGGCAGCCATAACTATGGATTCCCTGGATTTCGCCGGGTCCAGAGCGCAGTATGCCTGCGCATCCTGCAAAGTATCCCGGAACCCCATCGTCCACCCACGAGACCAGTCCATCAGCATTGATAGCTGGTGCTTTGTCCACGTGTTGAACAGCGGGTTCAGGTAATCATCCCGGACATCAATATCTACGTTCAAGAAACATTTGCACCGCTGGCGCCAGTTGCGCAGGACCTCATCAAACGCCTCGGCTCCGGAATAGCGTTCGCACAGATCAGATACCTCAGACTCTTGGGCGAACGGCCCAACTATGCAGCGAAACTCTACTATCTGACCGGGACGCAGAACGAGGTCGTACTGCATAGCCCCGATCAATGGCTCGTTTGCGGTTTCTATGCCGCCAAGGGCGCTGCCGGCCACTCCCTTCGGCCTTGCGAGGCTCCCGTATCTGCTTCCAAGAAACTTGTACTTGCTGATCTGGAAATCATCCGGAGCCGCGTCACAGTGAAAGAAGCAGTTGCTCTTGGTCGGGTTGCCGGTGCGGCACTGATTGATCGCCAATATGGTGTTCGTCCTCGACCGAAACCGACTGACTGTGTAGTTCTCAACACCGCCATAGGCGCCGGGGCCGTCCAAGTCAAACTCGACATAAGGATAGACGCTTATATGGCGGGTGTCCGAACTCGCATTCTCTATGCGGGTCGTCCAGAGCTCAACAGGATCTCTTGACGCCGATGTGATAGTGCACGATGCGACGATGCCGCCATTGTGTGACTCGATTGCTGTGTAACCCAGTCCGTGCCTGCATCTGTAGTGGGTGAAGTCAAGTTGAACCGGGTCCCAACCCACCGTCCATATATCACCGCTGTCTCTATCCTTGATGTATACAATACGGTCCTGGATGAGATTGGTACGTTCTCCCGATGGGCTGCGATAGACGGCTGAGCCGCGGCCGCGCTGGTCAATGGAACTGAGCAGCGAGCGGTTCCACGAGTAGTTGAGCCACGGTTTGGGCGTGTCAAACCTGGTGATGATGAACTCATCACCGAAATCGCTGTAGTGGCCGTAGTTCTCTCTGTTGTCTGGATTCACCAATCTCTAATCACTCCAACCTGGTCCATTTGCGTGTCATAGAATCGGGTGTGCGACTTTGCTCGGGAAGAGTATGCTGGGTTGATCCGATATCTCCAGCACTTCGAACGCGAACCAGTCGCCTGCCCAGGTGCTCAGCGAAAGCGATCTCGCTGAGCCCATGCCTCTGAGAGACAAACCCTTCGCGACGTTCATGTCTCCGTAGGTTGCGTCGATCATTCCATCGCGCCAGGAAACCGCAAGAATCTCCGCTTTCTCAGGGTTGGTCCCCGGATGATGGAAATATCCGGTGTTTGTGGGAGCCGCCGACGGAATCCAACCGCCGTCAAATGACAAACCGGCTCCCGCTATGTTGAGCCCTAGTCTGCCCGAGCGTACGATCTTAAGTCTCACGGTGCCCTGATCGGCGATGCTCATTCTGAATGCAGCGCTCGAGGCACTTTGATGCACCGTGCTGCCCAGTCTGATACCGCCCTCAATGCCACCTATACTGCATCCGTCCTGCACGCTGACTCCGGGATCCGCCGAGTTTACTTCCCAATCCGCCAGTCTGGTGCCGGAATACTTGCCCTCCAGACCGGTGCGCTCGGCACTTCGCGTCGGTTGTGTGTCGCCCGCGGCGTCTGCTCCGGATGACGTGTCCAGCCGCAAGGCTATGAAGCTGTGGGCATCCAGGGCAAACCTGGCGCGATTGCCTTGCAAAGGAAACACAATATCCCTTGCCATATCCGTGGCGGCAAGTGTCTTTCGGGAATACAGACCATTCAGGTCCAGTTCGCATTCCTGTTCATTCCACGTCAGATTGCTGACAATGAGCATCGTCGAGCCGGCTTTGCGGTAGTATGAGAACAGCACGTCTCCTTTGAGCTTTCTCACGTGGGGCTGAGCTCGCCAGTACGGGTAGTATTCCACGGTGGCATCGTCGGAGTAGTCAGAATATATCTTGCGCTCCAGCTCGCCGGAAGAACCACCTACCTGGGTATCGTGCAGCAGCGACCAGGGCAGCAGCCGAACCGTCTGCGAAGACCAAAGCGCGGGTATCATGTCGGTTCGGATTCCCCACTGCCATCCGCTATACCCAACTGCAAACACGTGGAGCGGAATTGCGTAGTCCGGCCGGTAGCGGACCAGCGCTTCTCCCTCATAGTATGAGTCAAACAGCGAAGTCGTCGGAATGTCGAGTCCGCCGCCGCAGTGTGTAACCATCGCCGGCTTCCTGCCATTCTCATCGAAGATTCCCCGCACGCGCTTCAGGAACTCGCGGACCCCGGTGATCCGGCTCTCATCCTTGCCATCCCATCTGACAACTACATTGTCATCGCAACCCCGGTGCGCGAGATTGTCACACTCCCAGGGGTAACTGGTGCCATCAGAGTAGATACCGTCTATTCCGCCCTCATCTCTCAGCTTGCGCATACCGTCCAGCAGGAGATCGCCGAAAGGCCCGTGAGTGCAGCAGACGTAACACGGCACGCCCTTACCGGGTTCGTATGCCCGCTTGTACCACATCAGACCAGGAGGCACGATGAGTTCGGACCGGAACTCCTTAAAGCCTGGCGAGTTCTCAGCGAGTTGCTGGTTGAAGTAGAGTATGAACTGCTGGTCTCTTTCGTGAGCCGCAGCCGATCGCTTCGCCACCTCGGGCATCTTCGCGAGATCGGGGTATCCTTCGTAGTCCGACCACTCCTCAAACCACATAGCAAGCTTGCCGCCGAACAGCCCGCTCTTGGCCAGGCTCGGTTTCTTCGTGGGGGTCGGCTGGATGAAGAACCGAAATATGTGGTCCTTGTCTGTGATCTGACCGGGAGCGTCTACGAAATTGAACCGGAGCCAGGTCTGTGCTCTGTCCTCCGTGATCTGAATCTGGGATCGCCTGTTGGCTGAGAAGAATAGAGGCGTATCTGAGCTAAACCACAGGCCCTTGTCCTGATTACCCAGCCATATATCGCTGCCCGGGCCTTCCCAACCAAATCCCATGAGCTTCTGGGTGTTCTGCAGGTGGCCCGTATTCAAGAACTTCGCGATCTCTTTTCTGATAGGGAAAGCTACGGAGACTTTGCTGACCGAAGCCGGATCAACTCCGCGAAGCCGCATTTTCACAGTCGTGAAACCGTCGAACTCGATACTCGCACGAGACTGCAGTGCGCCCTGATCGGAGATCACTTGAGCAACCACACCGTCGACTCTCAACTCCGGCGCGGACCGGTTCAGCGAGATGGGCTTTCCGTTCACTTCCACGTCAACAACAGCCTCGCCGGCAAGAAGCTCACCGAGTCCGTCGACCACCGAGCCTGGCAGTGCGCCGGATGCAAACTCCATGCTGTTATGGAATAGCCTCACGCGGCTGCCCTCGACCACCGGTGCGCTCCAAGGACTCGGCGCTTTCTTGTCGATGTAGTCATTGCCTGCGTCGGTTCCATACCAATCGGGTATATCGTGATCAGGTATGTCTATGTTTTTAGCGATTAGTTTATCACCGTCGCTCGAGATGACATCGAGGCTCGCTGTCGTGGGAAGGGCGGTCCCGTCGCTAACAACCGCTGTCAACTTCGTCTTGCCGCCGCCTGTAAGGGCTTGCCTGGCAACTTCCACGCCGTCAACGCTGATTATCGCGTGGTCTGCGCCGGCGCCCTCAGGTGTCTCTATCAGCCCGATGATCTGCCTCGAAAGCGGGTAGTACTCCAGTGTCGCGGAAAGCTCGCCAGCCACTTCTTTCTGAACAGCAAGGCCGTTCACGAAGACCACTGAGTTGCCAACCGTCGGCAGTTGAGCATGTGGAGGCTCTACGGTCTTCTGGTCCGAATATTCGCTGGGAAGGAAGTGTATCTCACCAAAAGGCATCGGCGCATATCCGCCGAATGCCGGCAAGTGCCAGGCGGTCATATCGGGTGGTCGAAATCTGAAGAAGTTGGCGGGGTACGTGTTTCCAACTGGGTTCGCGGCGCCCCACGACGAGAAAGGTATGCGCATCTCAACCGTCCAGGAGCCTTTGGCGGAGCTTGTTTTCGCATCAAACTTCGGATGGTCCAGAGGTGATTCTATGAAGAAACGAGAGACCGCTCCCGCACTGTTCGCCGTGAACTGATAGTAGTAGTCTGCCGCGCAAGCTTTCTGGCCGGTTGCGCCCGCATACCCGCCGAAGTTTATGTCGGCTTTGGGCTGAGACGCTTCGTCCGATATGCCAAGCACGACCTGCAGCGAATCATCGTTTGTGAGTAAGTCGGTGGGCTTGCGTCTGTGAGCCTTTGGGTAGCCGTCCTGACCCTCCACGCATTCCGCGGCCACCCACAGGTTGTCTTTGTCGTATTTCACGTAGATGGTGGTGGCCGGGTAGGCAAGGCGAGAGTTGCCTCGCACGTGGATGTTGCGCAACACCGCGGCATCATTCCATTCGGCTTTGCCGATCTTGCCATCCAGCCTGACAGATGTGTTAGCATAAGGCACCCGGAGCACCGGATCACCCGCGGATGCCGAAATCGGAACAGCAATTATGGTGGCACATAGCAACAGGCGATATATCATGACTACTCCTCAGTAGGGCCAAAGACCTTGCAGACTGCGTGTCTTCGAGGTAGCCAGAGGCTACTTAAGATCCCACAGGTTCTCAGGACTGAGCGTTTGCTCCAGAGAGCCAATCGACTGGCAGTGTCCGTCAATGAAGACAAGGTTTCCCCTGCCTCCGTGTCTCAGAGCAACCTTGTATACCCAGGCCGGCACGAAGTCGGGCTTGGACAGGTTCATTGTCACACCAACGGCGAAATCCCATACAGCGGTCTCGCGGTCTGCCCCAAGGATGGTCTGAGAAGGATAGGGTATCATGGTGTAGTTCACCTGTGAGTAGCCCGGGCTCAGGATTCCAAGCAGAACGTTTAGTTGGTTCCTGAGATTGTAGTTTATGCCGTAGTCAAAGTAGTAGTTGTTGTACTTGTGGAGCTCGACGGCTCCAGAGGGACATTCAATTATGCGCCGGGATTCGGCCGCACTGAGATCCTTCTTCAGCGCTACATAGGGCTGAATCTCATTCCACCAGGTCCACCCGACCATGCCGAATGATCCGTCATTATCGTCAAGGTACATCATATAGCCCTGGCCAATAGACTTCAGGTTAGAAAGGCATGTGACACTGTTGGCTTTCTGCTTTGCCGCGGCAAAGACGGGAAACAGTATTGCTGCAAGGATGGCTATGATTGCTATGACTACAAGTAGTTCTATTAGTGTGAAACCGTGTCGTTTCATTTTGTGTGCCTCTCAATAGAATGGGAGCTATAAGACTTATGGGACTTATGGGGATCATTCTTCCCATTGCTCCCATTCATTCCATCACTATGCTTCGGGACGAAGAACAGTCCCGAAGCATAGCAGCTAAATCCGCCTACTTCCGTCTGCGGATTCCGAATCCGATCATCCCGAGAAGGCCGCTGCCCAGAGCGACAATTGCGCCCGGTTCGGGAACGGCGGGTGTCTCAGCGAGGCTGATACCGGCATACCTGGTGCCCTCTCCAAAAGTGTGGTCTCCGTCGTCAATATAGACGCTTATGGACGAAACGCCAGTCAGTGTCCCGAGCTTCACGGCGTATAGCGCATTACCAAAGTCAAGAGCCTCCGGCGTGTGGTATATCGAGCCATACGTGGCCATTGTGGCCTGAGTCAGACCTGCAACTATCTTGCAGTTGGAGCCGTTGTAGACGGTGTAGTAACACACATACACATCAAA
>Ga0209609_10001077_pt1 | contig 15985 bp, 16 predicted proteins | sample LakKivw325mmetaG_FD_184136 | JGI IMG/M metagenome (GOLD analysis project Ga0209609, IMG submission 184136) | Anoxic lake water microbial communities from Lake Kivu, Rwanda to study Microbial Dark Matter (Phase II) - Lake Kivu water 325m metaG... | ecosystem: Environmental > Aquatic > Freshwater... | reverse complement strand
CTCCGCCTATCATAAGGTGGACAAGGTGTAGGTGGCGATGTCCAAGAAATCTTCTGGCAAAAAGTATTCTTCCGAACACTGGAATGAAATCACTAAAACACTTACTGCTCTATGTGCTCAACACAAAAGATCGCACGCACATTCCAAGTAAGTCTGGTCTAGGGTTTGACACTCAGCGTCAAGGCATTGGATGTTGAGTCTCAGCCATTAGTACCAATAGACTGTAGTTCCCGTCGAAGGGATGAAGGCCATCTGTCATGAGTTCAAGCGATCATATAGCAGTCATCTTTGACTTCGACGGTACACTAGTACCCGACTCAGTAACCAAGTTACTCACTGCCCATAAGATAGATCCTAGGAAGTTTTGGCTTCAGGAAGTGCGTGCGTTAACTGACCAAGGTTATGACCAAGTTCATGCATATTTGAATCTGATCTTGAGGAATATCGGTGCTGGCAAACCCCTTGGGGAGCTTACGAATGCTGATCTAAGGAAGTTTGGTTCAGGACTAGGTTTCTATTCTTGTCTTCCACGTCTCTTCAATGATCTTAGGGCAATTGCCAAAAAACATACTGACATCGACGTAGAATACTACGTAATATCGAGTGGGTTGCAGGACATAATAGACGGCTCCAAGATAATACGTAAGTACTTCAGAGCTACCTATGGCTGTCAACTTGCGGGAGACAAGGAAGACGGCGTTCTTAAGTACATAAAGCGAGCAATAACTTTCACCGAGAAGACACGGTACCTCTTTGAGATAAACAAGGGAATAGATCCCTCTAGGAGTCTCAGAAATAGTGACAGTGTCAACAAAGATATACCATACGAAAAACGCAGAATACCCTTCTCTAACATGATATACATTGGGGATGGACTGACCGATATCCCATGTTTTTCACTAGTCATGAAGGGATTGGGCTATCACGAAGGTGGGCATGCATTCGGAATTTTTGACCCTGCAGACGAGAAATCGGCAAGAATAGCCCTAGAGAAGCTTCTGGAGACTAGACGAGTAGCATCTACACACGCTCATAAATATGGGAAAAAAGATGAGCTTGGATCGCTTCTCAGGGCCACGGTGAAAACGCTTTGCTCCAAAATTGATAGCAAAAGAGAGCAACCATACTAGGGAACACCACCATGTGTTGTCTAAGGTTTAAGTGTGGCTGAACTTGAGAATTAACGTGTGGCCCCTATGACTATCATAGTTGGTTTGAAATGCTCCGATGGCGTAGTAATGGCGTGTGATAGTCAGCAAGAGTTCGGTCGTGGTGTAGCCGTCAAACGCCTCAACACTGGAAAAATCTACTTTCTTGATAAGCGGTTTGCAATCGCAGGTGCGGGAGTGTCTGCCCACATCGAGAAAGCTGTGGATGCCATAGACATAGGAATAAAAGAGGGGAAGAAGCATAAAGCTGGCGCTGATCTAAGCGAAGATGAGTGTGTTAATGCGATAGAAAAAGCAATTACCGCAGTGTACAAAGAATACAATATCGATCGAGCAAAATTTCTTGAGGAACCCAAGGAAAAAGAGTTCTTTGCACCTATCCTCATAGTCGGCTGTATTGAAGCAACGAATGGTGAAGGCAATAGCTGTCAAGGCAATCCTTGTCTATTTATTGTGCACAGCGAGGGAATCGTTGAGAAGATCTCTGACTATGCAACGGCTGGAAGTGGTGCTGCCTATGCAGAACTGCTTCTGAAGGACTACTATAGTCTAGAGATGAGAGTTGAAGAAGCGATGGCTCTAGCAGCTTATACCATAGAGGAGGTTAAGAGCATCGATCCTAGTTGTGGCGGAGACACCAGAATTGCACTAGTGCGATCTGATAAGGGAGTTGAGGAGTTGAGGAGTTGGATAAGAAACATATAGGAGACCTAACGCTTAGAGTGGTACCAGCGTTGAATATGATGGCCAGAGACCTTGTGCCGAAGATTTTGAAAGGAGAGATAGATGAAGATGAGCTTCGAAGAATCTTGGAAAAAAACAAAGATTGAAATCGAAACGATGTCGTGGGATAAGTATTTCAGCAAAGAGCCTTTGACAGAGGTTATCAAAAAGGCAGTTGCAGAAAGCTTCGAGAAGAGACGCTAGAATCCTTCTCAATTAGCGTTCTTGCCCTCATGACAGCTTGCGTTTTGGATCAGCGTAAGCCACTTATTCTTCCCCTCAACTTTGATTCCACACGCTTCGGCTGGCGTCTTACCTTCTAGAGCTTCATGCGGTCTAACATAGTTGTGGAATATTTGATATCCCTTCAGGATCGGAGTATTAGGCTTCTTGAGTCCTCGCATGACTTTCTCTCTGTCTCTAACTTCTCCGTTTAGCCGTTCCATCTTGTTGTTGTTACGTTGTCCCTGAATCGTGGTGTGTCTGATGTGTTGGGTTTTGGGGTAGTTGGTTGTCCAGAACTCTTTCATGTAGGCATGATGGTAAGCGGGTAGCCCATCTGTGATGAGGAATAGGGGTTTCTTGCCTGTGAGTTGCCTTCTCGCATTGAATAGGTCACGGACATCATGAGTCTCTTTTGAGTGTGCTACTTCTTGGGCTATCCAAAATCTTGTCTCATCATCCATCAGGGCGAACAAGTACTTCATGTTGCCTCTGATCTTGACATAGAGTTCGTCTGCCCTCCATGTGTCTGAGACTTTAGGTGTGATCTTGTCTAGGTACTCTTCCATCAGAGTCGTGTACTTTCGTATCCAATTGAATACTGCCTTGTGGCTCACATTCATGCCTAGAAGTCGCAGAGACTTGGCTGTGTTTCTCAGTGATTCACCACTGAAGTAAAGTTGCATGGCGGTTGTGATTCCTTGAGGGTTGTGCTTCATCCTCTCGAAACCAATGTTGATCGTGAAGTATTTTCCGCATGATTTGCAGTTGAACTTCTGAATGTTTCCATACTTGTTGTGTCTGATCCCATCCTTGACAATCTCGGTTGATTGGCAGAAGATGCAACTGTGAAACTCGGTGATAGGTTGAATGACTCTTGCCTGAACTTCCGTTCTCAGTTTGCGACTGAAATCTACAGCCCACAGATGCTTACACTTGACATTTCGGTAGATATGGTCTGGACATGAGCAGACCCAGCCTTTCTCGGTTAGCTTGATGCTATAGACTCCGTTATTGGACTGGGACTTGACCCTGTAGAAGTGGTCGGTAATTCTTCTGATCTGATCGGTGGATTCCGCTATCGCCCTACCCCGTTCCATGCGGAAGTTGAATTCTAACATCTCTCTATCAAGATATCTCTATATCCTTACATAGATATAAGTCTATCGCTATGTCTCTAAATCTTTAAATATAGAAGGCTCTATATGAATCTACAGGTGATTTCAGACGGGCAAGATGAATATCGTTTTGCACAAAGACTTGGAAGAACGATTTCGCAAGGCAGTCTTCGAGAAAAAAGGTATGAAGAAAGGAAACATCAGCGAGGCGATAGAAGAGGCGCTGGAAGAATGGATCAAACAACGAGAAACCAAGAAGAAGACATGAGCCAGATTTTGAATAAAATTGCTGATTCAAAGGCAAACTTTCAGGCTTTGCTCAAGTCACATATAGATATGCTTGAGAAAACTTCTGAAGATGTACAAGGATACATCTCTGTTTTAGAGGCGTCGGACACATCAGGAAAAGAGGCAATCACACTTGCCCACTTCAAATGCTTACTCGAAGTTGAACTTCGGACAATTGGATTCCTTTACGGGGAACTTAAAGCAATCTATGGATGGCTAGGCCCTCTTATTGAAGGTAATTTTGATGACGTTGAGAATTGGATGGCGGTTCAAAGAGCGTTTGAAGAGTTGAAAGCAAACATGATTGTCACCACGGATGCTCATGGTAAACTCAGCATGATAGAAAGGGATCTTAATACTCTGAAAAGAAACATTAGAACTCAAACACGCAAATACAAGAACGTGCTAGATTTTCTGGAGCTAGCAGCGAAAAAGGCCGAAGAACAACGAAGAAAGGTTGAGGAGGGGTTAGAGTACATTGGATGACATAGAGTCTAGAGAAATCCAGATGCTTCACGAAGAAATGGTTAGACTCAATAAACTCACCGAGAGACTTTTGGACACCTTACATGCGACGATTGTGTGGATCATGCACTACCATGAGCAGACAGGGGTGCCCATCCCGAAGATTGATGCCCTCCGTTACCTTATGAAAGAAGTAACTAAACTTATGACGGAGTTGGGTGCATCCGACGAAAGTTTACAGGGCAAAAGACCCGACGACAAGGTACCAGAGCCGTCGAGAGTATCTTCTAACCTTGCTGAGAGTTAGAATAAGCATCTTCTTTCCTGATGTTCTGGTGGGCTGTCCAGAAGTGTATTCTGCCAACGAGGTTGATAGGGGTAGGGTACACAACGCCGATAATTTCTGACAACTTGACCAAACCTTGCTTTGGTATAGCTCAAACTATATTACCGAGATCGGTTGCGACTTTCTCCGCAACTTTGAGCAGTTATGCTTGAGCTCTTAGCCTTCTAAGCTCCTGCAACTCTTCAAGTCCCCTCTCAACTTGTAATCGCTCTTGCTTGCTTAGTCCTAGAATATCATAGATGACCTCATCAAGTTGCTTTCTGGTCTTGGTTTCAGCCTCCATCGTTTCATCGAGTTTCTCCTTGGCTTCCCGCTCAAACAATCCAACATCTTTTCTCGTCTTGGACCTGACTTTCTCGAACTCATCCTCAGCTTCACAGCGGTAGCGAATGGTTTGAGCTAGCCGATCGAATGCTTCAGTAACTGTTTGCCTCTCATCAGCTTTAAGTTCTGATGGATCGATGATGGGAAACTGTTTCGCCTCATACACCTTGATGTCGAGTACGCCTCCACCATAGGATCGTCCATACAACTCGCCTATCAATGCTCCCACCGAGGAGTTGAGATAGGCTAAAAGTACCTTCACTGCACGCTCATTTTTGGGAACCACGTAGTAGAACAAGTCAGAGGCCTGCGCACCAGCTCTATTCCATACGGCCAAAAGTCTCATATCCGAGAGCTTAGGCAGAAGGATCTGAGGTTTTTCGAACTTAGGCAGGCTATACCAGAAAGGCTTGTGACTCTTCACGCTTTCCAAATCGGGTATGAGACGAGGCTTTCTTTCAGCACCTCGCTCTACTTCGACCTTGAGCTTCTCTCCGTGACGTATGTATCTTAGAGCGTTCGTCCCACGGAGCTTGGCTATGCCATCATGTGAGGTGAACAGGAAACGGTCGATGTCACGTTTATCGACAACGAGACCTCGAATGTCCTTTGGTGAGTAGACGCATGGTTGCAGGTAATTCGATTCTATTTTCCATTCCTCGGCTTCCTCTTTGTTCAGCAAGAAGAATGGGTTATGCCCTGTCTTGATTCCGAAGAACACATTCGATACATCTTCAAGGTTCCTAACCTTGGGATTCGACACTATCTTCTTGTAGACTATGGGCGCTCGCAAGTAGATGTTCCATTTACCTGGCTTCAAGCTCTCCTGTTCTACAATGTTTATTCTAAGAGCATCGTCTTCAAGGCTTTCTTGGGTCTCTTGGATGCGCTTCTGCAGCTTCTCCATGTCTAACCTTTGCTTTACACGGACGAATTTGACTAGATTTTCTTTTCTAGACTCTTTATCAGGCTCTTTCTCAAGTATGGTTACAGCCGTATTGACCTCTGCATCAGGAAAGATCGCTCTGTCAAACTCAACGGTATAAAGTATCTTAGCATTATCCAGAAGGAGCTGTTGGAATGGCTCACCATATCCAACTTCCAGCCATTTATTTGACGATATGAAGCCTAACCGTCCACTCCTATTTAAGAAGGCTAGGCCATGAATGAAAAAGTAAATGTAGATGTCGCTCTGCTTGTCAAGAAATATTCCTCTGACATCCTTCTTTGATGGCGTACCTATGAATAGCCTCTCTTTATACTCACTCTCAATCAACTGTTTGATCTTTTTCTTCTCCTCCTCACCTAGAAGCTCCTGCCTAATGTATGGCGGATTCGCAACTACAACGTTAAAGTAAGGCGGTAGGTCCACAGTTGCTTTCTTTCCTTCAGTTGTTATGCTTTCAAAACCTACTAAGACCGCCTGTCCAGGTTTGACCTCAAAGAAGTCTTTAGGAAGAACATTGACCTTCTCGATTCTAGCCTTTGAATTTTGTATCGCTAGATTGATAACCGATAGGTGTGCGGGAAACTGGTTAATGTCTATGCCATAGACTTGATTGAGCAATTGCTTGTGGTATTGCTCGCCTAATGGGCCCCTCACACTTTGCGGTATGCCATTCAACCTTTTGAGCTGGTGATACGCACTGACCAAGAAGCCTCCTGAGCCGCATCCAGGATCAAGCACCTTAGCGTTTGGATCGGTTACAGTTAGTTTGATTATGAAGTCAACAATGCTCGGTGGCGTGTAGAATTGTCCTAACCTCTTCCTTTCTATGGGTGGTATCAGCTTCTCATAGACCTGACCGAGAAAGTCGCTTTCCATTCTTGAAAAGTCGAATTGGTTGAGAGTATCTATGAGGGTTCTAAGCCTCTCTTCTGCCCATTTGGTTAGCGGTATCTCACTGATTATATCGCTTTCATAGATTGGTTCGTAATCAATTCTTCTGGCATCTTTGAAGAAATGTGTCAGGGCTGCTGATACACTCTCTTCCTCTGAAATAGTGAGAGGCTTTAGTCTCTCTGGATAGACTGTCCTTATGACTTGATAGAACAGGAGCTTGTTTATCTGGAGGTATGTTGACTGTTCAGCTATCAGTCCATCAGTCTCATCTGAGAACTCTAAACCCTGCTTTTCAAGCCAGTCAACATATTTCTTCTTGAAGCGGTTCTCCTTAAGCCTCTCCTTCAGGGCTGAGAGAAATTCCGAATGGAGATCCCATGCCGCCTCATGAAGAGTATCGACCAGAGTATCGTCTATAGGTTTAAGCCTTACAGGGACTATCTCTAGGGCTGTCTTCAATAAGTCTATAGCCCAATCTGGTTTACGTTCATAATCATAGGCCGCTATCTCACTCTCGTAGGCCTTGATGCCAGGCTTAAGTTGGAATAGAATTAATCTCTTTGTATTGCAGGTTGCGTAGTAACGGTATCCTCCGGTAGACGCATAGCCTACAGCTTGACTGATTACATCAGGATCACGTGGTTCGATGTCACGCTCAATTCTACCAATCTTCTTTTTGAATTTCGCCTCAAGGACACATAGCCCCCTCCCAGCCCTCTCGACCGTAAGGTCAGCAATTCCATCAACAGTCTTATCGAGGTGAAAATCGAGGACATTACTAACACCGAGCTCATCAGCGGCTTCCTTGAGGGTTGGGAGGAGAAACTGAGCGGCAAAGTCACGTTCCGAGGCAAAGGCTCTGGGAGGGCGACTCATCCTTTTGACATCCTCTCATTCTTTCCAGAAGCGTTCTTCTCGTAGAATTCTATGAGCTTGCTGATGACATCTTCATACGTCTCTTTCTTGTTGCCCAACTCTGCTAGGCGGTCCCTCGTCCGCTTCATGACCTTTACCACTGCAACTTCTCCCAAGAAACATTCAAGTATATTTTGTATGCTGAGTATTAAAGCCGAAGGCCTCTTGTAACTGTCTCCTTCTCAAAACCATCGACCCATATTCAACCGCCGGTTGAGTAGTGAGTCAGTTTAGTGTCTAGTTGAGTGAGCAGCTCATTCAACCTCGAAACTTGCAATCCCACCTCGTTAAGAAGCCATACAACCTCCATTGGTACATTGGTAATGGCCTGCTGGCTTTCCACAATTCGAATGGAGAACTTGCGTTCGCATTCATGGCAGAAGTAGCGGCGTGAAATACCTCGGGAACCAAACCGGAACCCACACCGACTAATGTCTGGTGAGCCGCAGTACCGGCATTTCAAGGAACCTTCATCATGTGGAGGTATTTCTGTTTCCCAGCGTCGATTGGCGTTCTTGGCAAGCTGTGCAGCGTATATGTGCTCACATGTACCATCATTATTCTGGGCATAGTGGAAGCAGTCGCAGGTCCACTTGCCGTCCTTCAGCTCCACTATGCGGTAGCCTTCAAGGTCTCCCTTAACGGCGGCTATGTTTGGAGTGAGCCTTCGAACAGCGTTTTTATCACAGAATAGGTCGAACCCTTTCTTTCTTACTTCCTCATCTTCTTTGGGTGTGGCCAAAATCGGTCACTGCCTTTTTATAATGACGCCCATATGATTTTACAGGCGAAGACTCCATGGTTCTGAAAGAGAGAACCAAGATAATCCAGAGTGTGAATGCAAATACACAGTATATCACGATCCCTTCGGCTGTAGTTCGTGACTCTCAGTATCCTTTCCGTGCGAATGATGAGGTTGAGATTGAGGTTTCTCCAGCTGAGAAGAAGCTGACAGTTCGGCTTCTCCGCAAGAAGGATTAACTGCCTCAACTTCCAGCTCTTTCAGAATTATCTGAATGGCTTTCTTGATTGTTGGGTACAGGTTCAGCATGAATGTCTCAACATCCTCGTCAAACTCCTTCTGGTTCATAGAAACGATGTGGCGTTCTCTAGCTCTTGATTTATTGTAGTCACAGTCGCTTAGGGGACAGCGGTAGCACTCATAGCCTGGAACTAGAAGAGGACGAGTCGCCAGTATTCGTTCAGCCTTACTGACCAGGTCACTCATGGATTCCTCCAAGAAGCTTGGCAGCTCCTTGGGTCTAAGCAGCTTGACTTGGCCAGTCATTATCCTCATCAAAAGCAAGGGTTCCCCATTGAGCAGATGCCGTTCTATCTGGGCTAGGTCAAGACCTAAACTCGCTTTGACCTCCACTACTAACTTCTTGCCGCTGCCAGTTTGAATCTCGATTCGGCTGTCGTTCACAATCGTTAGGTCGAAGCGTCCAAGGTCGCTTACCTCTTCAGAACATAGAAGAAACTGGTGCTCTCTCCCAGCGCTGCTCAGCTCGGTCTTTAGTCTGTCGATAAGCTTCCGCTTCGCCATCTCATGCTTCTCACCATAATAAGGATCAAAACGAATGCCCTCATCTAAGTCGCTGTCTGGATGAAAGATCATGTGAGAAGCGAGGCGCTCACATATGATGGATGATAGTAATGCTCCAACCCTAGCTTTCGATGTCCCTCCAGACTCTTCGCTCAATTCTTGTATGACTCGTGTGTATTCACCGTAGATTTGGCTGGATGCTGCAAGTCTCACTTGTATTTCATGTGGTAGGAGGATGGTGAAGATCAGTTAAGGATTAGAGGTGACAGAAACTGACTCTGAGGGCTCCGATGATCTGCCTCGATGAGTCATAGAAAGGTGTGAGTGGGAAATCACCGCCTATTTAGGTTTGAGTGTGTTTGCTCCTGATGGCGCTTGACCTCTGGTTCACTTGCCTTTCTTTTTCTGCCTGACTATGATCATCCTCGTTTGAAGGTAGACCTCCAAAATAAGGTCGTCCCCCAGTTCCCATCCGATGTTCTTCACTATGTTGGGTGGGATGGAGACTGCTGCGGTTCCTCCGCTGGTTCTGAGTTTCCGTTCAAAGATGAATGGTCTTTCATTCGTGTTCAATTGAGTCACTACTTTCCAGATACAAAATGTAGTGGTCTTATATATCGCTTCCCTCCTCTTTATTATTAGAATGGAATCCAAAACAACGGAGGTAGAAAGAAGTGTACTCACCATTCAGGCCAATGCTGTCTAGAAGGACACGTTATCCCGGGGTTCCTTACAGACCATCCAGAATGCCCAATCTGCCAATCAGAACCCCAAGCGGCACAGTCCCAGGACCAGACTACCCATTCAATTGGCCTGAGATTCGAAGATGGGTCCTCCAGAGAGACGGCTATCAGTGCACTAACGTGGTTCAGGATGCTTACGGTAACTGGCACCGTTGTCCCAGCACGGAACACCTTGAAATCAGCCACATAATAGCGAAGTCAAAAGGCGGACAAGACACCGTCGACAACCTCAGAACACTATGCAGAAGATGCCACGCCCTACAGCATCCTCACCTATGGCGAAGATACATCCAAGACCACCCTGAGGAATCCTACGGTTACCAGCCACAGGTCTATCAACCCCAGATTTACCCGCAACCATACTATTCATCGCCATACCAGTACGGCTACTACTGACACATCATGGCAAGACGGTTTTCGATAATTCTCAGTTCAGCCCAGCCACAGACATGGAAAACGTAACGGTAACTGCCTATTCTGCGACCATAGCGGAATAGCTGTTAGATATACAGTAAGCAATACAGGGGTCTGGTAGGTCTCCGTCGGAGGCTTGAGGTACCAATAGTCGTAGGACAGTTTCAGCCAACCATTTTCTAGCCTGGTTTCCATAGTTCTCTGCAAAGAGCGGCGAATTGAGGTGGGAGCGTGTCAAGCCATAGGTGAAATAAGCGATCAAATCTTTCACTTTTAGGTGTAACAAATGTAACTGAATCGTTACTAACTGAATGGTTAAATCGCCAGGTTCCGGCAGGTGTTAAACCCCCCAATTCAGCTCATACCAAGGTCTGGCAAGACACCAGACCAATGATCTAACCTGTATCTCTATCCTCTACACGTGGAGTACCACATGAGGTTTGCCTGGGCTTTACAGAGGAATGGGTTAGATACGGGTTCTCTCTGGTCTGTGTCCGGTGCGTTCCACACCCTCAAGTTAGATATATAGTCAGCAATGCGGCGTAGACGAACCTACTTTCATACTCTCAATCATAGAACATATTCTGCTGCTAGACTGTCTAACCGGCAACATTCATAATATCGTCTCTGCCAATAGGCACCATCGCCAGACCACGCTACAAAACGTTTCCTCGTACTACATGTGGTGTACCTCTTGAGGTTTGACTGTTGTGGTCATTTGAGGTCATTTCCTGGAACACGCTGATATCTCATTGTGTTAAAGAGTCGAGCTTCTATTGTGAACGATAAATAATGTTGACGTCTGCTACTGTTTTGTAGATTACGTTTCTTGCACTCTTCCTTTCAGACTGTAGCAACTGCATCTTCATGAGGCGTTTTACACGTTTAGCGAGTGACTGCTGGCTTGAGAGTTTGAACTTTCTGTAATCCCTTATGCGGAAAGGTTCCTCGGCCATCTTCATTAGCAGAGTGTTGTCGCCTTTAGTGAGTGGGAGTGCGGAGAGTCTCGCTTCTGCAAGTTTCTTTAGGACTGCCATAGCAAGATCGCTTGGCACGTTTTCCATGCTGGGGAGTCTGGCTGCAACATTATATATTATGTCTGTCAAGCGTTTGAGGATGAATCGTATCTCGCCATCTGAGACCTCGTAAAGCAGATCTATGAATTTGCTTTCTATGGGGAGCTTAGCATTGGGTTCAACAGTGAAGGTTTTGACTCGAACATCGATTGCTTCATGAACCTTCTTGAGGGGCAGGGGATGAAGGACTATGGGCTGCCCAGTGATTATTTCACTCACCCTCCGAGCTTGATTTTCAAGCATGTTGAACATTCCGATCTTTCCGATGAGCACCCATAGGATGTTTGGTCGTAGAAGAACCAGATCCCTGGACCTATTTGCCAACTCTATGAGTTCTTGGTCTGAGAGCCTGTCAAAGTTGTTGATTGGAACGATTCCTGCTTTGTATGAATGTTTCTGGATTGCTGAGTTGATCCATTCATCAAATTTCTGAATCATGGTTGTGAGTACTGGTGCAGGAGGAGTGGTAACGGCCTGCTGTCTCTGGAACCCGCCACCAGTTCCTAGGATTGATATCTGCCCGCCCCACCCGTTTCGTACAGTGCTTGCGACTAGTTGCTTACCATCCCGCAAAGGTGGATCTTTCTTGCACACATCTGGGCCATGTGTCTTCTCAAGTGAGTAGATGAGGTTGGAGAGGGAAGAAAGAATCAGGTTTGACGGCTCAGTTGTCTCGGCCACCTCTATTGTTTGGTGTGAGGGAAGGAACCCCTTCTTTGCTAGGTCGTGCTGTGCAGTGTTGACGAAGCTGGTCTTTCCAACTCCTATGTTGCCCTCAACAAGTATTATGCCGTGAATGTTGGAAGACAAAGTCATAAATTGGTGAAGTTCATCTTCCCTGCCGACTAGAAGTTGCCTATCCTCGTCGGATATTCCCAGAGGCGTGGGGTCAAGGGGGTTGGCTCTGAAGCCGAAGCGGCCCCAGACATCTTGATTTGAATACGCCGTGTTTATCAACCCGCTTTCATGAGTCGAATATGACAAACTTTCCAGAGTTTATAAACCTTATTGGGTTTACAAACTCGAAACTGTTAGCCGAGGGTTATACCATGCACTCTGACAGCCTGAACACAATGTGTCACACGGATTCCGCTCAGTGTTAATTCTCAAGATCGGCCGGCCGCCTCCTAACAAGCTGGGGTCGAGGAGTCTCAGCTCCGTTTTGTGGACATTATTGACAGTGGACATGCTGATTGCGTCAGCGTCACTCTTCAAGCTGAACAATGTTGAATATGCGCCAGAATAATATTTGAAGGTCACAAAACCTCCCAAATTCATGGGATTCGCTGCACCAGACCAAGGAACCAGATGAGCACTCATGAGCACTACACATGGTGAGGATGAGAGCGAAATATGTTAGATATATAGTTAGATAAGCATAATGAGCCTTATTCTGATAAATAAGGTCATAATCTGGCCAGAATCGAAAGATTTTTATGTTTTGATAAGAAACAGGTGAGCAGAAATCGCATAGGATGCGAGTCTGCGATATGCAATTCTACACTGTTCGCTGCAGAGCACAGCAGAATCCAAGCCTAGACGATGCATGTCGAATATTCCAGAGCATGGTCCGCTCAGCATACAATCAACTCATTCACGGCGCCAAGCAACCAGAAGTCATGTCTCTAATTCTGGAGCGTTATGGTATTCAGAACTATTGTTGGCGGAGCAACGCCTTCTTCCAAGCCAAATCAATTATCAACAGTCAGCAAGAACTGCTGTCCCTTCACATTCAAGAACTGAACTGGAAGATCGGCCAAGTCCAGAAGAAGATGGTTAAGACCCGTAACCCATTGAAGAAGCATGGCTATGAGATGCGGATCGCAAAGCTAGAGAAGCGAAAAGCCGCCATCCAAATACATCTCAAGAATGGTACGTTACCGAAGGTCGTGTTTGGTGGCCGAAAACTCATAGGATCAGAGGAGTGGTGTATGAGACGGCGAGGGCAGCTCGTAAGCGTTGGGGATGGATGGAATAAGGGGAACCTTCATACACGCATCCTCAAAATTGATGGCAGCTTCATGCTTGACATTCGGAGTTGGGGAGCAAATCGTGAAAGCTTCACGGTCCCACTACACGTACCAAAACCATACATGCGAATCTTCGATGCCATCGCTGACCAAACCCTTCTGCCAGTTCACCCAATCAAGGCGAAAAACCCAACTAGACCATACACCATCCGACTAGTGAAACGTTCTGATGGCAACTATGATTGTTACGTATCATTCGAGGTTTCAGACGAACCATTCAAACCTTGGTCTGGAGAGCGACTACTCTCAGTAGACATTAATCCTACCCACGTCGACTTGGCCATAGTGAACAGTGACGGAAACCTGCTTGCAGCCAAATCCTTCAAGGAACCAGCACTCATCTATGCCCGCAGGAATAAGAGACTGTGGCTTGCAAGCAACCTTCTAGAGAAAGCCTTCAAGTGGGCAAGCTTCTTTGGGGTTGATGCACTTGTCATTGAGGACCTCAATTTCGAGGGCGTTGAACACGGCAGAGCAAACAGGCTCATAGCAAACTTCATGCGGAAGAAGCTTATTACGCTTGCAGCCACAAAAGCACTCAGGCGTGAATGGATTCTTGTAAGCGTTCCAGCAGCCTACACAAGCCGAGTTGCCGAAGCAAAATACAAACCAATCTTTCCAAGGATGAGCATACATCAGCTTGCAGCACTCGTCCTCGCCAGACGAGCGCTTGGCCTACAAGAACATCTCAAACCAAACCAGTTAAAACAAGTTGCTGGATGCATACGCAAGCGTCAAGCTTGGGCTAAGAAGATTCTGCTTCAAGATCACGGGCATCCATACCTGAAGCCTAGCATACCCACCAATGGAAGGATGAGTATGCAGGATGCGAAAGGTACGGAGCCTCTGATAAAGCGACTTACAGTCCACACCCGCTACGCCGCAAAGACAAGGATGCAGCGGCTATCTTGGCTTATGCCCATAAAGCATATGCCTAGACGGGTGGAAGCCACCCGACATGATGGGTGGGCTAGAGCGCATCGAGGTAGCGCTCCATCTCATCTATACATGAAGATGTCAATGTGAAGGAATTTCCTGACAGCCTCGATTCTGCAAAGCTTCAACAAACGGTTCCTATGACGGTTTAGCTCCTGCTGTCTTGAAGCTAACATCTCCCTACCAATATACTCGCTTCTGAAATGTGCAGTCAAACTGTCAATGATGATGAGGTGGATGCCTCTCTCCTTGATAACCTCATTAGCGTGATTCAACAAAGTAACTTGGTGGTCAGAGTTGTAAGCTTGGCAAAGGACAATATTGCCGAGCACTTTCTCTGGGTCAAGCTCAAACCGTTTCGCTATGGAGACAACCCTACTGTGGTGGAAGGTCCCTTCAGTATCAATCACGAGACTTGGAGCGTTCAAACCACCCTTCGCCGTCGGAAGCTGAGCGGTAACTGCAAGTTGGAGTGCAAGCTGAGTTTTTCCAGATCCAAAGGAACCCCAGATTTCCGATATCTTCTTTGTCTCGAATCCTCCACCAAGAATCCTATCCAAACTTGGAACGCCTGAAGTTAGATATTGGGATGGTCCCATCTCTTTGAGAATGTCCTTGGCGGTCTTGAAGATTATGCCAAATTTGTTAATCTGGGACCTCGCACTATCAATGATCTTCTTTGCTTGATCATGCGTGACCCCTATCTCCATCAAATCCTCCGGTATCGCAACCGCCACTTCCTCAATAACGGCGATTCCAGCCTCCCTCAATCTCTCAGCAGTTTTGGGACCCACGCCTGGCAGATCCTCTATCTTCATCTCTTCCTTTTTCGCAGGTTCTTCCTTCTTGATTGTTTCAGTTGTCTTTTGTGGCAATGGTATCACACACAAACTGTAATCTCAACGTGACGTCCTCCCACGGCTTTAGCCGTGGGCTTCCCGCTTCAACACCTCGGCTTGCCAACACTCTAAGTGTTGGTAGAGGCTTCGGCTCTGCGGGCGTGTTCACCCACCGTCCATGGGCATAGTCAGGCTCAAAACCTGACAAACTAGCTTTCCTCCTAACCATTTAAGCACCCAACGTCCCGTTCCGAAACGCAATTCATCCCACGATTGAAACCGTGGGTTTTCTTGCGAACTCTTGATAAAAATCAGGAAAGAGACAAAATGAACTACCATACACAGTTACATCTGAGCTCCTTCATGCCGAGTTGTTCAAGTACGGATCAAAGTCCCCCAACATGCTTTCTGGCATATGGCCTATTCCAATAGCGGCTTTTGCAGCGTGGACAAACTATTGGCGGCCTCGGTATCCTGGCGGTCCAGTGGTACTTGCAACGTAAGCAACTCCACTCCACAGGTGTTGGAGTTGAGGTTGTAGTGATTGAACCATACTGTTCAAGTTCCCTGCGGCGTCTGGCAGCCCGCTCCTTTGCCACTGTAATCTTCCCTGTAAGTGATGGAGGGATCTGCCTTGGCGTGTCCCACTTCTCGAGAAGACAATTTGGACATATTTGCGACTTCTTATTTGATCTAGGCAGCCACAACCAGCCGCAAACGGAGCACTCCAACAATGTTTGAAAACAGCGTATTGTGGTCGCTGAAATTCAAATTTCATCAGCATCTGTTGCACCAGTGACAAGGAATTTAAGTCACAAGGCCTTATTGTCCAGAAGAAATGCGTTTGGTGTGAATTTTTCATGAAAAAAGGGCAGGTCTTGAACCCATTTGGGTTCAAATCCCACCGGGCCCACCAAATTATGGAAGATGGGTAACAATCAAGAGCCAGAGAAATTGAAAGCAACAAGATGTTACCGAAGTTCTATCC
>Ga0209609_10001075_pt1 | contig 15994 bp, 15 predicted proteins | sample LakKivw325mmetaG_FD_184136 | JGI IMG/M metagenome (GOLD analysis project Ga0209609, IMG submission 184136) | Anoxic lake water microbial communities from Lake Kivu, Rwanda to study Microbial Dark Matter (Phase II) - Lake Kivu water 325m metaG... | ecosystem: Environmental > Aquatic > Freshwater... | reverse complement strand
CCCGTATACTACATCACAATTATATGCAACTATTTTTTCTGGCGTATTCATGCCGTGCTGTAGAAGACCCACCTTGACTCCCAGCAGATTATATACGGGCCCCATCCACTGGCTGTCCCTTTTTGCCAGGTAGTCATTAACTGTCACAACATGGGAAGGTTTTCCTGAAAATGAGTTAAGGTAAATCGGCAATGTTGCCACAAGTGTCTTACCTTCACCTGTCTTCATTTCAGAAATCTTACCCCCATGAAGCACAATGCCGCCCATTATCTGAACGTCAAAATGCCGCATGTTTATTGTCCTTTTTGCAGTTTCCCTGCATACTGCAAATGCTTCGGGAAGAAGGCTGTCAAGGCTCTCCCCATTTTCATGCCTTTGTTTAAATTCAAAAGTCTTTGAAGCAAGCCCTGCATTTGTTAGGCCAGTTATATTTGCTTCATAGCTGTTTACTTCCCTTACAATATCATCAAATTTTTTCAGTTGCTTGCCAGCACCTATTTTTAATACATTTCCAAGTATATTTGCCATATATTAACACCCCTGATTAGAAACTCGGTTCAATCAGACCGTAATTCTTATCCTTTCTTTTATAAATTACTGCAGTGTTACCGGATTCAGAATTTATGAAAACAAAAAAATCATGCCCCAAAAGCTCCATCTGCATGATTGCCTCTTCAGGTGAAGTAGGTTTTATTGTAAAAGTCTTTACTTTTACGATCTGTTTTTTTATTTCTGAGTCTATGTCCTGCAAACTTGCAGTTCTTGTACCGTTGGTTCTTCTGCTCCTTTGAATAAATTTTGCCCTGTACTTTTTAATCTGTCCCTCAAGCTTATTTGCAACTTTGTCAATAGCCTCAAACATCTCTGAGCCGGAATCTTTTGACCTTATTATCTCTCCCGGGGTAAAAACCGTTACTTCAACAATACTGTTTTTTGCAATTTTAGGATTTTTTTCCCTCGAAAGCTCGACCTCTATTTTGACCACTTTATCGAAATATTTTGCCACCCTGTCTCTTATTTTCTTTTCGGCCCTGTCTTTCAGTTCCTGGTTCAAATCAATGTTTCTGCTTTTGACAACAAAATCCATGCCAGCCTCCTTTTTTATACTTTTAATATTTTATTGATTTTTGTATTCAAGATGCCTTTACAAGCTTTATATTTACGGCCTGCTTTCCCCTTTCGCCATCAATAACCTCAAATTCAACAGCCTGGCCCTTTAATAAAGTTTTAAACCCGCCGGAAATAATATCTCTGTGATGTGCATAGAATTCAACCCCGCCATCAGAACTGATAAATCCAAAACCCTTTTCAGGGCTGAACCATTTTACTTTTCCCTTCCTTTTTTTAATGTCATCAGTCATTTTCCCTAAGCACCTCGCGCAAGAGTAAGCAGGTAAATCCTTTCAGTCCCTGCATTTTTAAGTGTAACGCTAATCTCGTTTAATGTCGAACCTGTAGTAAATACATCATCGATAAGCAGTATATTTTTCCCTGCCGCTTTAAGGCAATCTCTTACTTTGAAAGCGCCTTCAAGATTTGTAATTCTCTGCTCCCGGCCAAGCAATTGCTGGCGCTGTGTTTTTTTAATTTTTAAAATATTATCTGCAAATTGTATCTTTATTTTTTGTGAAAACGACTGTGCAAGCACCTGCATATGGTTCAATTCATGGTAATCGCCTGTACTTTTATCTGTCACATTATAATCAGGTACAGTATCTATATAATCTATTTTTTCATTTTTATAATAAGCCTGGTATGCCTGCTTTAAAAAACCTGCCAGTATTTCCTTAAGGTAATAATACTTTTTGTACTTAAATAAGCTTATCAATTCCGCCATGGTATCCTTATACAAAGAAAAACTTCTTGCCGCATAAAAATGATATTCTTCAATTTCACACAAATTACAAATATTAACTGATGTTATATTTTTGTCAAATGCACAAAAATTTTTGCCGGTAACAGGTTGCATATCACCAAACGGCTTTCCGCACCTGGTGCAGACATTGCTTCCAAGAAAGCTTATCCGGTTATTGCACATATCGCATAAAGGTGACCGGCTCAACCGGCCACATAAAACACATACCGGTGGCAGGATTATGTCCTTCAAAAAACCGGATATATTGAAATTAGCCTGCATAAAAAATAAGCCGCCTGTCATTTACAGGACTGATATTTAAAGATTTTTATTTTATGACTTCATTTGACATTATTTTTACGCTGGGATGTATTATAATGCCGTCGCCTATTATGCTTTTTGAACCTATTACAGCTTTCTCAAGCACAGAGGCCTTATCTTTTATTTTTGTATTATAGCCTATTATCGCTCCGATAAGAGAAGCATCCTTCCCGATATAACCGCTGCCCCATTTTATGCCCCTGTAGAGAACTGCTCTTTCATCAACAATAGTATTGTCGCCCAATATTATGGGGCCGAACAGTTTTGCCCCCCTTTTAATGGTGCAATTATCGCCTATGCATACAGGCGGAATAATAACCACTTCTTCCTGTATCCTGCAATGCTTTCCGACCCATACTCCATCCCTTATCTGGTTGCCTGGAATATTGAGCTTGACCTTTCCTTCAAGCGCATCGAAATTTCCCTTCTGGTATTCTTCAAGGTTTCCCACATCGTTCCAGTAATGATTGTGCTTGAACCCGTAATAAGTGACACCTTTTTCCAGCAGATCAGGAAACACATTCCTGCCGAAATCATAAAATGTCTTGGGAGGTATATAATCAAATATTTCTTTATTGAATATGTATATTCCGCTGTTTGCCAGATTTGATTTTTCCTCGCCTGAAAGAGGTTTTTCCTGAAAACCGGTTATCTTTTTGTCTTTATCAAGCAGCACCACACCATACTGTGACGGCTCATCTATCTCTGTCAAAACTAGAGTTGCAAGCCCGCCCTTCTGTTTATGGAAATGCATGACTTCTGCAAGGTCAATATCTGTTAAGGCATCGCCGCTCATGACAATAAAAGTATTGCTCTCAAAAAACCCCTCGACATTTTTTACGCCCCCCGCAGTTCCCAGCAAAGCTTCCTCAAAAGAATAGGAAATGCTGAGCCCGAACCTTGAGCCATCGCCAAAATGGTCCCTGATAGCATCAGGAAACCAGTGGAGATTACACACAACATCAGTGAAGCTGTATTTGACCAGAAGCTCTATAATATGCTCCATCACAGGCTTATTTACAATAGGAGCCATTGGCTTTGAAATCAGGTCCGTAAGCGGCCTGAGCCTTGTTCCAAGGCCAGCAGCCATTACCATTGCTTTATTTTCACTCATAGTTGCCTCCTCCCCGGACTCTTGATTAAATGACTTTTTTTATATTTTCAGTAAAAGGCGGATATATTACGCCTTTTTCAGTAATTATTGCAGTTATATTTTCTGCAGGCGTTACATCAAAAGATGGATTTTTAACCTTCATATATTCCGGAATAATAGTTTTTCCAAGTATCTCCCTGACTTCCTTTTCATCACGCAGCTCTATTGGAATTGCGCCGCCATTTTCAGTATTGATATCAATTGTGGACACAGGAGCCGCTATATAAAATGGGACCCCGTAATGCCCGGCAATTACTGATACTGATAATGTCCCTATCTTATTGGCAGTGTCGCCATTTGCTGCTATCCTGTCTGCCCCCACCACAACAATATCCACTTCACCTTTTGAAATAAAATAGCCTGCCATGTTGTCAGATATAATGTAAAATGGAATGCCTTCTTCATGCAGTTCCCATGCAGTCAGCCTTGCGCCCTGAAGGTATGGCCTTGTCTCATCCACCAGCACGTTTTCTACCATTTTTTCTTTATGAAGGCTCCTTATAACTCCAAGAGCGGTCCCGTAACCTGCTGTTGCCAGTGCCCCCGCATTGCAGTGCGTGAGTATTTTAAGTTTTTTATCCGAACCTGAAAAAATAGCAAGCCCGTTTTGCCCGAGACGATAGTTTATTTTTACATCGTCTTTTTCAATCTGCACTGCTTCTGTAACAATTTTTAGAGTAAGGCTTTTTATATCTTTTTTGCCGCCTTCGATATCAAAGTTTATTATTTTTTTCATCCTGTCAAGCGCCCAGAAAAGGTTTACAGCAGTGGGCCTTGTTGCTGCCAGGACATTTACTGCATCCCCCAGATATGCTGTAAAAATACTGTAACCGCTGCCTTTGAATTTTATTGCTGCAAGTGCGACCCCATATGCTGCAGTGACCCCGATTGCAGGTGCGCCCCTGACAACCATATCTCTTATTGCAGCAGCAGTATCCTCAAATGTCATGCAGTTGACATAAATCTGCTCAAAAGGAAGTTTTCTCTGGTCTATTAGTTTGAGGTTATTGCCTTCCCATATAAGAGTCCTGACTTTACTGCCGGTATCAGTACCCATATTTTTATGTCCCCATTTCCCATGCATTAAGATAATCTTCCTGCTCTCTGGTCAGGGTATCGATTTTTATGCCCATGCTTGCCAGTTTTAAAACTGCAATGTTTTTATCGATTTCCTCCGGCACTGCATAGACCTTCTTTCCAAGCTGGCCGTGTTTTTCAAAAATATATTTTACTGAAAGGGCCTGGTTTGCAAAACTCATATCCATAACGCTTGCGGGATGGCCCTCTGCTGCTCCCAGGTTTACAAGCCTTCCCTCGGCCAGGACATTTATTTTCCTTCCGTCTTTCATCTGGTACTGCTCAACAAACGGCCGCACCTTCTTTACCTGTACACAATTTTTCTTTAAATAATTCAGGTCTATCTCTGCATCAAAATGGCCGGAGTTTGCAACTATTGTATTATCCCTGCATACGGAAAGTATATTTTCTCCTATTACATTCAGGTTTCCTGTAACAGAAAGGAATATTTCCCCGACTTTTGCAGCCTGGCTGGAATGCATTACTTCAAAACCGTCCATCTTTGCTTCTATTGCTTTTAGCGGGTCTATCTCAAGAACTATTACCTGAGCGCCCATGCCTCTTGCCCTCATAGCTACTCCCTTTCCGCACCACCCGTAACCCAATACAACGAATTTCCTGCCTGCAAGAAGTATATTTGTCGCCCTGAGGATGCCATCTATTGTGCTCTGGCCTGTTCCATATCTGTTGTCAAAGAAATGTTTTGTCTTGGCTTCATTGACAGCTATTATGGGATATTCAAGGACACCTTTCTGTTCCATTGATTTTAACCTTATGACCCCGGTTGTTGTTTCTTCGGTGCCTCCAAGAATACTGCTTATAAGCTCCCTTCTTTTTGAATGGACACATGTTATAAGGTCCGCGCCATCATCCATGGAAACCTGCGGTTTGCTGTCAAGCACGCTGTTTATGTGCCTGTAATAGGTGTCATTATCCTCGCCCTTTATAGCAAATACAGATATGCCATAGTCTTTTGCAAGTGACGCAGCAACTTCATCCTGGGTGCTGAGCGGATTTGAGGCGCAAAGTGCGACTTTTGCTCCGCCTTCCTTTAATGCAATTGCAAGGTTTGCAGTTTCGCTGGTCACATGAAGGCATGCCCCTACAGTTGTGCCTTCAAGCGGCTTTTTTTTGCCATATTCCTCTATTATACCTTTGAGCACAGGCATATCGGCCTGGGCCCATTCGATTTTTTTCTTTCCTTCAGCAGCCAGATTGATATCTTTTACATCATATCCCATTAATTTTCTCCTTCATATTTAATAACAACTTTTTAAAAAATTTATTTTAATTTAACCAAGCTTTGCAAGTTCAGCCTTTAAAATCGCAATCCTTTCAACAGGTGTGGGATCGACGCCATAAAGCAGTGCAAGATAAACGCTTGCAATATCACCAAGATACATGGTGGAAAGCGCCCTGGCAAGCTTTGACCTGCCCCTCACATTTATTTCTATTACTTTCCCAAGGTTTGAACTGATTATTTTTATTGTGGTATCTATCCTTGTTTTTATCCTGTCGGAAGCTTCAACATCCCTGAAAACGATAAGGACAAATTTTTTTGAGATATCCTTTATGTTCTCCCAGCCCACTGTCTCATTATGGTTAAGTTCAGGAAATTCTGAAAAAAATGCAGGGCATTTGGAGTTTTCATTGAACTCACATTTCCACCTGTATGCGACTGCAGACAGGAACCCGTTTACGCCGTAAATAACCGGCATTCTGCCTTCAAGCTCGACAGCCAGCTTCTTGGCGGGATTTGAATCTGCTGACACCTTCCTGTTATATTTTACTGCATCTTTTTTTATAATACCCAGGGCTTCATCTATTTCATCTCTGGAAATTTTAAAAATACCAATGGCAGAAAGCATAAGATATGCAGAAAAGAAAAGGTAACCTGAGGCGCCCCTTGGCTGGAAACCGCCGGGAACTGCAAGATGGCACTTGTTGTTTGCAGCAGCAATCTCTTTTATTTTACCGCCGGAAGAAATAAATGCTGTTTCGCACCCCCGCTCCAGCGCCTGGTTTACACAGGCAACAGTTTCTTCGGTATCTCCGGAATAGCTGACTGCAAGAACGAGCCATCCCTTTTTTATATAAGCCGGAAGTCCGTAACCCTTTACAACTTCAATTGGTATTTGGCAACTGTCAATTACCAGGCTTTTCACAATATCTCCCGAAAAACCTGAACCGCCCATCCCAAGGATGGCAAGTCCTGTAAATTTTAATGAAGCAAGGTTTTTAAAATCCGTGTTTTTTACAATATCTTCAACCTGTAAAAACTGGGACAGGAAATCCTCCTCCACGCCAAGCATATCCTGTTTATCAAGTTTTTTTATAGCATCCAGATCATCTAATATGCTGCTCATAAATCACCTCTCTTTTGTAAAAGGCCAAAACCGGGTGGCCGACCATGTGGTTTGTATCCGGTTTGACTGTTGTTTAAGCATTATCAAGAATTTTTTTGCCTATATTATGCAGGTATTCAAGTTTTTCATTTGTATTGCTTTCAGCATATATCCTGACAACAGCTTCTGTGCCGGAGGGCCTTATCATTATCCAGCTGCCATCTTTCAATACATATTTATACCCGTCAATAAGAAGCGGTTTTTCTGTTATTTCATTTGCAAGCGGTTCAGGTATCTTTTTTGTAAGCAGCTCATTTAACCTGTCTTTACGCTCATTTTCAATTTCATAATCTGCCCGCCTGTAAACAAAATAACCGAATTCATTGTATATATCTTTTAATATTTCATTTGCAGATTTCTTCTCCCTGCAAAGTATTTCCAGAAGCATGAGAGACATGTATATGCCGTCCCTTTCAGGCATGTAACCATTTATCCATAATCCTCCGCTTTCCTCACCGCCCATAAGCACGCCGCCTTTTAATATTTCTTCGCTTATATATTTGAAACCAACAGGTTTTACAAGCAGGTCCAGCCCATATTTTAAACATATCCTGTCAATAATTGATGATGTTGAAACAGTCTTAATTACTTTTCCTGAAAGTTTTTTTGTTTTTATGAGGTAATCTAAAAGTATTGCAAAAATATGGTGCGAGCTTATAAAGTTGCCATTTTCCCCGATTGCGCCTATCCTGTCTCCGTCACCATCAAGGCAGAGCGCAAGCATGGACTTTTTATCCTTTACTGCTTTTATTGCATCTGCAAGATTGTCACCTATTGGTTCCGGGTTTAAGCCCCCAAAAGAAGCATTGAGGCAAGAGTGTATCTCATATACTTTTGAACTGCTCAGGCCGTCAAGTATGTCTTTTAGTATTGATTGGCCGGCTCCGTACATGGGATCGACAATAACCGGAAAATCAAGATTATCCTTTATTGTCTTTGTATCGACAAGGCCCATCAAATAATCCCTGTAAACACGGCTGAAATCATTTGATGCAAAGCCATTACCATTGGCAGCATACCTTGAATTATTGAGGCTTGCCTTAAACTCTTTATTATTATTCAGGTTATTTACTTTTTCTTCTATGGACCTGACTATATCCATGGTCGCTGAACCGCCATATGGCCCCTTAATCTTATAACCATTGTAATAATACGGATTGTGGCTTGCTGTAATCATAATTCCCAGGTCGGCCCTGTTATTTAAAACTGCACACGAAAGAGCCGGAGTTGTAATAAACCTGTCAGACAAAGCAACCGTTACCCCGTTATTTCCGATGATATTTGCCGCTGCTTTTGCAAACCTGCCTGAAAGAAACCTCGTATCATAGCCGATGACTACTTTGGGATTGCTGCCGGGGCCGCCCGCAGGTTTTTCATTTTTTTGCTCGCTCAAGTATTCACAAATGCCGGCGGATATTACTTTCACCTTTTCCTCAATAAAATCAAATCCGGTGATTCCCCGCCAGCCGTCAGTGCCAAATTTTATCTCGTTTTTCATGTTTTAATTCTATCCCCTGCAAATATTGTAATTAACGCCCTTTTAAGCGCCAGCTTTTTTAAGCAAATTATAATCGCTTTCAACCATTATTTTTACCAGACCTTCAAAATCAACTTTCGGCTGCCATCCCAGGGCTTTTTCAGCCTTTGATGAATCACCTATAAGAAGGTCAACTTCTGCCGGCCTTAGAAATCTGGGATCGGTTTTAACATATTTTTCCCAGTCAAGCCCGAGGCAATCAAACGAAGCTATGACCCAGTCCTTTACACTGTGGGTTACGCCAGTTGCAATCACATAGTCGTCAGCACTTTCCTGCTGCAGCATGAGCCACATTGCCTCGACATAGTCTTTTGCATATCCCCAGTCCCTCTTTGAATCAAGGTTGCCAAGGTATAACTCTTTCTGAAGTCCAAGTTTTATTTTTGCAACTGCATATGTCACTTTCCTTGTCACGAACTCGAGCCCCCTTCGCGGCGATTCATGGTTAAATAAAATACCGCTTGAGGCTTTTATTGCGTAACTTTCCCTGTAATTTAAAGTTATATAATGCCCATAGACTTTTGCAACCCCATAAGGGCTCCTGGGATGAAATGGCGTGTTCTCATTCTGGGGTATTTCCTTTACTTTTCCGAACATCTCGGAGCTTGATGCCTGATAGAATCTTATATCTTTGTTTACGAGCCGTATTGCCTCAAGCATCCTTGTGACTCCTATGGCAGTAAATTCGCCTGTTAAAACAGGCTGGCTCCATGATGTGGGCACAAATGACATTGCTGCAAGATTATAGACTTCATCCGGCTGCACTTCCTTTATGGCGCTAATAATTGAAAGCTGGTCCAGAAGGTCCGCCTGGACAAAATTTATTTTTTCCCTGATATGCTCTATACGGTCAAGTTTTTCAACAGAGGAGCGCCTCACCATTCCATAAACTTCATAACCCTTCTCAAGCAACAGGTCCGCAAGATATGAGCCATCCTGCCCTGTTATGCCTGTTATTAAAGCTTTTTTCAAAGTCTTCCTCCTTAATCAAAAAATCCAATTTAAAACAATGTCTGCAGCAGCGGCGTCAAAAACTTATCTGGGACGCAGCGATAAGGGAATTTACATTTATCCTTATGCCGTTTTTCAGTATATTTCCGCCCTCGACTGTGGAATTGTCGCCAACAATTGAATTATCTTCAATTTTTACGTTATCGCCTATCTTAACATTTTTTGCTATGATGGAATTCCTGATAATGCAGTCCCTGCCTATGATGCATCCATCAAAAATTATACTCTCAGATATGCTTGTCCCGTTATCTATCTCACAATTGTTGCCTATTATACTGAGTGGGAGTATTTTAGCATCTTTTTTTATTTTTGTGCCCTCTCCTATAACTATGGGCCCGGTCGTAAGGTTTTCCTTTGAATAAGACGTTTTCTCACCTATATAAATGCTTGTGGCTACTTTTTTATAAGGGAAACTAAATGGCACCTTTCTGTCCAGTATGTCCATATGTACTGCCATATATTTCTCCGGTGTTCCTACATCAAGCCAGTAGGCATCTGAGACAAAACCAAAAATTTTGTAACCAAGCTTGAGCACCTTGGGAAAGAGGCCCCTTTCAAATGAATAATTCTCTCCCTGGGGCACGTGCCCCATTATGTGATGCTCTATTATATAGGTACCGGCATTAATAAGATTGGTATTTATTTCTTCAAAGCTGGGTTTTTCAAGGAACTCCTTGACTCTCCCTTCTTTGTTTATGGGAACCAGCCCATAAGCAGTAGGGTCCTCTACAGGGGTAAGTGAAATGGTAATATCTGCCTTTCTTGATTTGTGGAAAGCAATCATATTCTTGAGGTTAAGAGTTGTAATGATGTCTCCGTTAAAAACAAGAAAAGTCTCATTACCCAGATATTTCTCAACATTTTTTACAGCGCCGCATGTTCCAAGAGGTTCTTCTTCGGTAACATATATGAGCTTCATTCCAAGCTTGCTTCCATTGCCAAAATATTCATTAAACATATCCGGCAGATATCCTGTAGAAAGTATGACTTCGTTTACCCCAAAACTTTTGAGGCGCAGCAGGAAATATTCCATAAATGGTTTATTCATTAAAGGCAGCATCGGTTTTGGAGTAAGGTAAGTAAGCGGGCGCATCCTTGTACCCTTTCCTCCTGCAAGAATTACTCCTTTCATTTTGATTTGCTCCTTTCTCGCCACCAGTCAAGCGTATCTTTTAATGTGTCTTTTATATTATATTTTGGCTCCCAGCCTGTATGCTCTTTTATTTTGCTGTTGCTGCCGTAAATTGACTTTATATCGACCGGGCGCAATTTCTTTTCGTCTACAGTGATTTTGATATTACCGGCACTGCTTAAGGATAACATTATCTCAAGTATTTCAGAAATCCTTATCTTTTTGCCTGAACATACATTATATGGCTCCCCTGCCCTGCCATATTCTGTGATATAGCAATAAGCCCTGACCGCATCCCTTACATCCAGGAAGTCCCTGTAAGTGTCCAGGTTGCCGGTAAAAATCTCAGCCGGCCTTCTTCCTGCTTCAATTTCCGCTATCTGTTTTGCAAAATCAGCAGTTACAAAGCTTTCTGACTGTCCCGGGCCGATATGGTTAAATGAGCGTGACACAAATACCTGCATCCCGTATGCTTTCTGGTAAGTTGAAGCAAAAAAATCAATTGCTGCCTTGCTTATTGCATAGGGATTGCTGGGATTTACCGGAAAGTCTTCCCTGATTGCTGAATCCGCATCGCCAAAAACAGGAGCATATTCTTCTGCGGTGCATGCAACAAGGATCCTGCAACCGGGGCAATGCATTTTTGCTGCTTCAAAAAGTTTTATGCCTGCAATAACATTTATTTCAAAAGTCTTTACAGGCTCCTTCCAGGAATATCCTACAGAAGGCTGCCCTGCCAGATGGTATATCCTGTCAGGTTTTATTTTGCTTACTATTTCCTGCATAACTCCATCTTCTGAAATATCAGCCCTGATAAAATCAATCCCCTTTAAAATCCCGCTGCTTTCAGCATTTTCCATGCAGCCGGCTTTCAAGTTTTCAATTGATTTGTAATCTGAAATATCTACAGAAGTGATTTGGGGCAATTTGCTATTACCTGCCTTGTCATCATCAGCGCCGCACAGCAGTTTATAAAAACCATTATGGAGATATTTTATGAGATGCCTGCCGGCAAATCCGCAGGCACCTGTAATAAGTATTTTCAATAAAAACTCCGGTATTAAATAAGTTTTGTCTTATTTTAAAAGATTTTTAATAAAAGTTAAAAAGATTCTTATTCCAAGAACCAGAACCACAATGGGCAAAAGTATCACGCGCCATGTTTTCCTGTAATTTTTCCGGAAAAAATACAATACGCTTTTTTGCATCCTGACACTTGAAGAAACCCTGCTTCTGCCTGTGCTGCCTCCAATGTGATGAAGTACTTGAGCAAAAGGATAGTAAATGACTTTCCATCCCTTTTTCCACATCTGGAAACAGATGTCTGTATCCTCGACATACATAAAATATCTCTCATCCATCAGGCCGGTATCGTTTAATGCTTCCCTTTTTATCAGCATGCATGAACCGGAAACCCAGTCGACTTCAAACGGCTCATTGCGCCCTACATCCGCAAGCTTATATCTTCGGGTAAACCTGTTATCCGGTGCAATATTATGAAGGATAGTGTGCATGCCTGCATCAAAAAAAGAAGGAAACTGCCTGCAGGAAAGCTGTATGGAACCATCAGTGTTTTTTATTTTCGGGCCCATTATGCCAGTATGAATATTTTGCTCCATAAAGATAACCATGTTGTCAATGGACTTTTCAAAAACTTCACAATCACTGTTAATAAGAAGCAGATATTTTGAATTGCTGTTTTTAATTGCTATATTATTTGCAGCAGAAAAACCCAGGTTTTTTTCATTGATTATCAGCCGCACAGACGGATAATTTTTACGGACAAGTTCTGCCGAGCCGTCAGTGGAAGCATTATCAGCAACAATTATCTCAAAATCGAACCGGGGCCTGAATCTGTACAGGGAGTCGATGCATTCTTTTAAATAACTGATGCTGTTGTAGCTGACTATTATAATGCTTAATATGAAAAATGAATTATCTGCCATATGGAAATACTGTAAAATAAGAAAGATAAAAAGTAAATAAAAATCGGCGGGCTCTTATTTAAAGAAACCGCCGATATTTAATCTTTTATATCGCCCTGAAGGCTGCTCTTATATCTTTTTTTCTCTTTCAGCAGCCTCGAGCATTTTCTTTGCTATCCTCAGTTCAGTTTTTCTTCTTATCTCTTCTGTGTATACCCTGAGCTCGCCCACCAGCCTGTTGTACCTGGTAATATAGATAGTATCACCAAGATTCTTTGTAAGGTATTCTGTCAGATTCACCCTCAAGTCATTGGTATCTATCCTCTTTATATCGTCTTCCATAGTTCTCACCTCTTGAAAAAAATAATTCTTTTAATGCCTAAAAAATAAATTAATAATTAATTTTTTAGAATATTATTAGAGATTACTATTTTATCATATAAAATTCTACAAATCTATTATAAAAATCTTAAAATTAAATGTCAAATTATTCTAATAAAGATAAATTATAGTTTTTTAATGCATGTTTAATACAATACTATAGCTTAAAAATTCTTTCTGGCGACTATCCCATACAGGTAGCCAAAGAGTTTAGCGGCTTCTATATATGTCATCATAAGCGGTATTGCAAAAAAAACTGCTGTTTTAAGAAGCGGTTTTGACCTTATTTTCCCGATATAGCGGTTGACTTTCTTATCATCAAGGAAGGAATTGATGCGGAAGTATGGCTTATACATAAAATAAATAATTACAGGCAAAATGCCGAAAAGAAACCACGGGCTGACCAGCGCAGAAAGAGCTGCAAGCAGAGCAAGTGCAAGAAGTGCCGAGAATCTGACAAAGTGCCTTGCAGGATACATCCTGCCAATGGCATCACCTTTGGCATACCTGAAAAATTGCCTGAAAACCGGCACAAGCCCGCTTCGAAGATCCCAGTAGACTTCTGCGCCGGGATTAAACCTTATTCTGTAACCTGCGGCGGAAATATTGAAATTAAACTTCATATCCTCTCCGTAATCCATATTGACCGGGTACCCTCCTGCTGCCTGCCATGCATCCTTTGAAAAACTGATATTCCTTGAAGAGGGCATAAACCTGTCTTTTTTTATCTCGCTTTTGCGCGGCATTACGCACATCGCAAGGCAGGCCTGCGTAAAATTCTCTATATAAGGGTAATTATACCCGCCTGCAACTGCTGAAGCAGGATCTTCGGGCCGATACCCGGAAGTTATTTCTTCTACCCAGTTATCCGCAAGAATGCAGCCCGCATCACTGACGCAGATAAGTTCATTTGAAGAATTGTCTATGGCGATGTTTCGCCCTTCTGATATTCGGGCCCCATTGGCGCTGATGACCTTTATGTCAGAAATACCTTTAAAACTGCCTTTAAAAATGACTTCAGGGCCGTGTTTTATGCTGTCAGCGGTGCAGGCTTTTTTTAAAAAGCCTGTAATAATATCTGGTGTTCCATCATTTGACCCCCCGTCAACTATCACAATCTCATCGGGCACCCTTGTCTGCGCCAGCAGCGTTTCCAGAAAGGATACGGCAGAACCGGCCTCATTATAGAGGGTAGTTATAAAACTGATTTTTTTACCTGTATCAGCCAAATTTTTTTGCTGCATTTAATCATATCCCGCTAAAATAAAGCCTCATTGCATTGCTGCAAACAAGCGCATGGTTTTTATATAACCGTTTCCGGCCTTTAAAGTTTAAAAACCACAAAAGGCTATATGCTATGAGCCTGTTTACTGTATATTTAAAATATAAAAAACTCAATAACTGGCCATGAAACCAGCCATGGTTTTTTGCAAAATATAACTTCCTGCTTTTCCACACCTGGGCCTCACGCAGAGCCATGTTCCTTGAAGCTACAGCACCATCCATGTGCCTTACCTGATAATCTGTATAATAATAATTTGTGTAGCCCTTTTTTTTAAGTTCAAGGCAAAGTTCGGTATCTTCACTGTACATAAAATACTGTTCGCAAAAACGGCCCGCATCATTGAATGCTGCACTGCTGATAAAAAGGAACGCACCGGAAACCCAGTCGACTTCCAGGGTATGCAAATGGTCCCACCACGTCATAAAATATGCCCCGTATTTCCGGGACCTTTTATATAGTCCGGATAAAAACAGGGCATCATATAGCTGGAACTTAAGCCTTGGAAATGCCCTGCAGCTGTACTGTATGGAACCGTCGCTGTTTAAAATCCTGACCCCCAGGGCCCCCGCTTTTGAAGCAGCATTTTTGACTTCATAAAAATCTGCGATTTTTTCAAGGCCCTCCCCGATAAGCTCACAATCAGGATTCATAAATAAAAGATACTTACCTGTGGCAATATCTGCTGCCTTGTTTGCAGCTTTTGCAAATCCGGTGTTTTTTCCAAGTTCAATAAGATGTATGGCCCCATCCTTAATCTCAGAAATCTTTCCCCTTATAAATTCGATGCTTCCATCTTTTGAACCGTTATCGGCTATTATTATCTCCCAGGATAACTTTTTTTCTGTAATCTTTCCTTTATTTGAAGTATCAGCATTATTGCCGGCAGGGTTTCCAAGATACCTGTATATGCTCCTGATGCAATTGCCTGTCAGGTCGGAGCTGTTAAAATTTACGATTATTATACTCAGGTCCAAGTTAGTTTCACCTGCTCATAAATTATTTATTTGCTTTAACTCATCTGATATTATTTCAAGCAGCTTTTCTTTAAATCTTTCGCTTGAAAACTTTTCTGCTCCCTTTATCGCATTGTCTTTCATGTTTATAAAGACGCTGCCTGTTCCTGCATGCCTGCATATATCAAGGGTCAACGCTTTTAACTGTTCCCATGTATCAAATAAGAACCCGTTAAAACCATTTTCTATTATCTCTGACTGCCCCCCTCTGTTTATTACGACAGGGATACATCCCGATGCCATGGCTTCAACGGTTGTGATGCCGAAATGTTCGAATTTTTCAGGATGGCTGCCTTCATCTTCACCCATGCCTGCAGCATGCCAGAAAATCTGTGCCCTTGAAAAGAGGTCCACCAGTTCGGCCCACTCAAGATTTGCAAGCACCTTTACAGGATAACCGGAGCTTGTTTTTTTTATTTCTTCAACATAAGCAAGATGTGAAGATTTGTTCTCAACTCCTCCTGCAAGGTAAAGCTCATAATCTGACATAGTCTCCGGGTACTCTTCATATAACTCCATGAAATTTTTTGCAAGCTCAAGCTGTTTTTTATTATGGTGCTCGGGAAAAAACCTGCCGACGCTCAGGATTATTTTCTGTTTTTTTGAAGGGGAAAAATTTTCTGTGTCCACCGGGGGAAAAAGTATTGTGCTTTGTTTTTTCCAGGACTTTTCAATATGTTTGCTGCTGTACCGGGAAATAGATATTATCCTGTCATATGTATCCAGAAATGAGAGGTCTTTTGGAAATGTGACAAGGAAAAGCGGTATAAAACCGACAAGCTTTAACAGGATTTTTTTTAAGGGGCTTATTTTCTGCCTGTTGTAGATAACCGCCCCAAGTATTCTTGTATCTCTTTTGCCGTCTTGGGCCCTGGCCGGCATGAAAGTTCCGGAATTGA
>Ga0209609_10001074_pt1 | contig 16001 bp, 11 predicted proteins | sample LakKivw325mmetaG_FD_184136 | JGI IMG/M metagenome (GOLD analysis project Ga0209609, IMG submission 184136) | Anoxic lake water microbial communities from Lake Kivu, Rwanda to study Microbial Dark Matter (Phase II) - Lake Kivu water 325m metaG... | ecosystem: Environmental > Aquatic > Freshwater... | reverse complement strand
GGACCGCATCTACCTCTCTCCCCCGCATATGTCGGGTGGAGAGTTGGAGCTGGTCCGGGAGGCCTTTGAGTCGAACTGGATTGCGCCGCTGGGGCCGCACGTCGATGCCTTTGAGCGCGAGTTCATTGAGACACTCCTCCCTCCTCTCTTCGGCACTGCGCTGTCATCCGGCACCGCCGCGCTCCATCTCGCCCTCCGAATCCCGGCCGGAGAGACGAACCGCCAAGGACGCCAAGAACGCCAAGGGTCGAATTCGGACAGACCGGAGTTCAGAGTTCCAGGCAACGTTAACCACGAACTGTCCCTCGATGCCCGGATCACGCGGTTCACTTGAATGAACCCGCGTCTTGGGGCGAAGTCAGATGTGTGATGTCAGAGGAGAGATGTGGGAAGGCCCGGCGCAGACGAAGTCAGAAGGCAGAAACCAGAATAGCGAAGGCAGAGTGACGGACGAAGGCGCGGCGGCACGGCCTCCGCTGCCGGTTGTCAAGCGCCCGCGGCCAGCGCTTGCGCTCTGGTGCGGGTGGGTTATACTGTTTCCAAGGAGTGCCAATGAAGTTCGTAATCACGATGTTCCGGGATGAGGACGGAGTGGTTGTCGCCGAGTGCCCGGCAATCCCGGGATGCGTCAGCCAGGGCAAGACGGAGGAAGAGGCCGAGCAGAGTATCCGTCAGGCGATCCATGCCTGTCTGGAGGTCAGGGCCGAGAAGGGTATGCCGCTGACCGTTTCCACTCGTCAGGTCGAGGTCGCAGTCTGATGCCTCCGGCTCCGCTGCTTCGCCCTCGCGAGGTCGTCCGGGCATTCGAGCGGCTGGGCTGGAGCGTCGCTCGCCAGCGCAGCAGTCACATCATCATGACCAAGCCGGGCCATATCGCTACGCTATCCATTCCTGACCATCCTGAGGTCGCGCGCGGCACGTTGCGTACCCTCATCAACCGGGCCGGGCTGACCGTCGAGGAGTTCGTATCCGCCGCCAAGCTGTGACCCGGCGAGAGCCCGGAATGAGAACCCGACGTCAGAGGAAGTTCCTGCACGAGGGTGACTACGTGGCCGAGGTCGATGTAGAACTAGTCGAAACCGACACCGGGTGGTCTCCCTATTTGTCCCTCGACGATGCTTGCCGGCTGGATGACGTTCGCGATGCCCTTCGCCGCGGCGACGTCAGGGCCGCGACGCGACTGGCGCGAGTCTACACTCTCACCCCGGTTTCGGCATAGCAGACGCGGGACGGGGTTGTAGACCAGCACGTATACAAACCGCCCACGCGGTGGTGACGAAGTCGGTACCGGCGGGCGTGACCGATAGAGAGGAAAGGTTGAGGTTAAGGTTAAGGCATAGAGGGAAGAGGGAGGAATGAGGAGTGAGGAGAGAAGGCATTGCAGATTTCAGATTGGAGATTGCAGATTGGGCAGGGCGGGGAGAGTGAAGATAGAAGAGGGAGGAAGGAGGAGAGAGGAGGGAGGAAGGAGGAGAGAGGAGGGAGGAGAGAGGAGAGAGGAGAGAGGAGGGAGGAATGAGGAGTGAGGAATGAGGACTAGGAACCAAGAACCAGAAACCAAGGACTAAGAACCAAGAATCAGGAATCACGAACCAGGAACGAACAAACGGGAACGAGGAGCGAGTATCCGCAGATTACGCAGATGGCTTGGACGACGGACGATGAACGAGGAACGAGTGTTGTCCGCAGATTTCGCAGATTACGCAGATGGCTCGGACGAGCGACGATGAACGATCCGCGACCGCCGACTTTTCCTTGCCTGCTATCTTTTTGTTGACATGCGGTGCGGGAGGATTAGAATCCGCTAGCCATGGTTGACCGACAGGTTACTAGGAATCGAGTCAGCTTGAAGGAGGCGTGGATTGTCTACACTCAAAGTTCCGGGCCCGAGCCCGGCTGCGTTCACGGTAGCGCTGGTCAGCGCGTGTCACGAAATGTGGCGGGTGAGTAGGAACCTACGAGCCGACATTCCGTATAGCCGAATTCCCCGTAGTCGTCCAACAATCCCCGGCGCCGAATCGGCGCGCACCGTCCGAGATGCCGCCGGCCGGACCAGCCGGTACGAGCCGCGCCATGGCTAAACGCATCTATCTGTCACCTCCACACATGTCGGGCCGGGAGCTTGACCTGGTCCGGGACACCTTCGAGTCGAACTGGGTTACGCCGTGCGGGCCGCACGTGGACGCGTTCGAGCAGGAGTTCATCCAGACGATCGCGGGAGGAACTCCAGGCGCCGAACGCCAAGCGCCGAGCGCCCCGAATGGAACCGACGATGAACGCGGGACGTTGGACGGCCCGATGCACGCCTGCGCTCTTTCGTCCGGCACCGGCGCCCTGCATCTGGCGCTGCGCATCCTGACCGGCGACGGGGGACGGGGGACGGGAGGCAGAGGACGGAGGACGGAAGACGGAGGACCGAGGTCGGATGAGGTGATATGTTCGACCTTCACCTTTGCGGCGAGCGCCAATGCGATTACTTACGAGGGTCTGGTTCCGGTCTTCATCGACTGCGATGAGCGAAGCTGGAACATGGACCCGGGGCTTCTGCGCGAGGAGCTGGCCGCGTGCGCAAAGCGGGGCAGGCTGCCGCGCGCGGTGATGGTGGTTGACCTGTACGGTCAGTGCGCGGATTATGACCCGATAAGCGAGGCCTGCGCGGAGTTCGAGGTGCCGCTGATTGAAGACGCGGCCGAGGCGCTGGGAGCGACGTACCACGGAGAGGTTAAGGTTGAGGTTGAGGTAGAGAAGGGGAACGGACAGGACGCAAGTCAAAGGTCAGAGGCCAAGGGCCAAGGGTCAAGACCGCTTTCGGAACAGCCGTCAGCCGTCAGCCGTCAGCCGTTGGCCCGCCCCGCGGGCTGCTTCGGTGCGTGCGCGGCGTTTTCGTTCAATGGGAACAAGGTAATAACTACCGCCGGCGGCGGCATGTTGGTTTCGCATGACAAGCGTATGGTCGACAAGACTCGCTTTCTGGCCACGCAGGCCCGGGACAAGGCGCCGTACTACCAACATTCCGAAATCGGGTTCAACTACCGCATGAGCAATGTGCTTGCGGCGATTGGCCGCGGGCAGCTTCAGGTTCTATCGGAGAGGATTGCCGCCCGGAGGCGGAACTTTGAGTTCTACCGCAGGGCTCTTGGCGACCTGCCCGGTGTCGAGTTCATGCCGGAAGCGCCATACGGCCGAAGCACCCGCTGGTTGACGTGCCTGACCATTCTAAGACCGAAGACCGAGGACGGAGGACGGAGGACCAGCCAGACTGGGCCACGGGCATCGGTCCTCCGTATCATCGAGGCGCTTGAGACGGAGAATATCGAGGCGCGGCCGCTCTGGAAGCCGATGCATCTGCAGCCCGTGTTCGAGGGCTGTCGGGTGCGCGGCGGCGCGGTGTCGCAGCGGCTCTTTGAGAACGGGCTCTGTCTGCCCAGCGGGTCCGCCCTGACCGAGGCGGAACTGGAACGTATCTGCGGGATTGTCAGGAAAACCCACAGGAGTATGCCCGGGGGCCGCGAGTGACCTTCCGGCCGTTCCCGGGTTCCACGCCCCGAGTTCGGGCGTAGTTTTGCATGCGGCGGGGAATTGCTTGACTGAGGCGGGCGCTAAGTTATGATTCGTACCAGCCGTGACTACCTCGGTGTACAGGAGAACCAACTATGAGACTTAGAAATGAGTGCTGCATTCGTAGGCCCGGCGCCGGGCCGGACTCCGGGCGAAGGACAGAGAGCAGAGGGCGTGAAACCGGCAGGCGCTGCTGCGTAGCCGCACTGCTGCTATTCTGCGTGACGGCTCCGGCCAAACCCACCAGTACGACATTGCTGTATCAGACACCGACCGCGGACGTGCTGCCGGCCCGGTCGCTGGCAGTCTCGGCCGACGTGACCTTCCCGCTTTTGGACTCGGGCGCTAATGCGGGCCGGGAAGAGAACGCCAACCTGCGTTTCTCACCGGTCAAGCATCTGGACTTCGGCGTGACCGCGTATTCGCTGAAGGACTACGTGCTCGACGCGAAGTATCAGATCATCGGCGGCGAGCCCGGGCAGATCGGCCTGGCAGCGGGCGTCTACGACGTCGGGATATACGAATACGTATCGCCAATCGGCCACGGCCTTGACAATGCCTGGCGGGACTGGAAGTACCAGGACCGCACGAAGGAGCGATTCTCCGCTTACGCGGTGACGAGCATCCCGGTCATGGACGTCGCCCGGCTTCACGTCGGGCTCGGCCGCGGACGCTTTGTCGGGTACGGCGACAAGAGCCGATACCTGAATACCGACGTCTTCTTTGACGAGCACCACCAGTGGGCCATCGGTCTGTTCGGCGGAGTTGAGGTCTACGTCCATCCGAAGGTCGCCCTGGTTGCCGAGGTGGGCGGACGCGACTTGAACTCCGGAATCAAGGCCAGCTTCGGCCCGATCAGCGCGACGGTTGCATGGACCAAGATGGAAGGCCTGCTCTTCTCAAAGGGAGACGACCGGTTCGGGCGACTGCAGTTGGGCGCAAGTTACCAACTGGACAACGCGTTCCGGCGCCAGGAGCCCGATATCCCGCTCTATCACGTTGCACCGGCTCCGGAACCGGCGCTGCCGCCGGTCGCGGCTCCCGTCCCGGTGAAGCCCTACCTGTACCCCATCTGGTTCATGTGGGACAAGTGGGACATCACGCCGGTGGCCGCAGCTACCCTGCGGAAGAACGCCGACATGCTCCGGGCCCGCCCCGAACTGAAGGTGCTGATTACGGGCTACGCATCCGAGGAGGGTTCGCCTGACTACAACCTGCGCCTGTCGGAGCGGAGAGCACAGGCCACGTATGAGTATCTGAAAGAGCTGGGCGTGCCGGAAGCGCAGATGCGCTACGAGGCCAGGGGCGTCTCTGTCGGCAGGCCGTACGCGATGCACCGGTCGGTCTACTTCGAGATTGAGGAGTAGGCCACCGGGGAGGGAAGGCGCGGGAGCGACACGGAAAGAAGGAAGATGCAGGCCGCAGACCGAGCCCGTGCCGCCGCCGACCGAGCCGGCGCCAATTCCGGTCCTGCCCGGACCGCCGCCGCGCGCCAAGGGGCTGGGGCTTGAGCCGATCTGGTTCGACTGGGACAAGTGGGAGATTACGCCGGTGGCCGAGACCACCCTGCGCCGGAACGCCGACGTGCTGCTCGCCCACCCGGACCTCAAGGTCGTCGTCAGCGGCTATGCGTCGGAGGAAGGTTCGGCGGAGTACAACGCCCGGTTGTCGGGACGCCGGGCGCAGGCCGCTATCGAGTATCTTGAGTCACTGGGCGTGCCGAAGGAGCAGATGCGTTTCCGGGTTGGAGGCGAGTCGGCCGGCAGGCCGTACCCGTTGTATCGGGTAGTAGATTTCGAGTTCGAGCCGGAGAAGTAGACAAGCGCAAAGGAACAATTTGGATGCCAGAATTCAGACGTCAGAAGTCAGCAGAGGAAGGTGCAAAGGACAAAGTGACAGGGACTAGGCAAGTCCGAAGCGCCAAAGGCAGGCACACGCGGTCCTGGCATTCTGCCCTTTCCGCGTTGCTTTGTCCATCGTCCCTGAGACTTGGCATTCTCCTTATCCTGCTGGCCGGGATTGGTGTGGCGCAGGTCCGGCCCGGGGACCTGAAACCGCAGGCGTCGGGTTCGAAGTACTACGTCTGGGGTCAGGTCCGTTCGCCCGGTGCGTTCAGCTTCCTGGCCGCCCCGGACCTCTTTGAGCTGATTTCCGCGGCAGGCGGGCCGACCGAGGACGCCAACCTGACTCGCGTAATCATCATCCGGGCAGTCAGCCAGACCCGGACGAGGATTAACCTGCAGGCGGCGCTGAATAAAGGGGAGCTCGTGCGGCTGTCGCCCGGTGACGTAGTCATGGTGCCGTCTTCCGCGTGGTATCGCATCCGCACGGGGCTGACAGTTTTTACCACGATCGTGAGCATGCTCACACTGGCCATAACGCTCGCGTCCTGGGTGGGGTGAGACCGTGAATCCGGGCGGAGACCCGTCCGAAAGTAAGCCAGTGACCGGGCCCATGCCGAGAAGCATTCACCAGCCGCCGAGGCAGGTAGTTCCCGACACCAAAGCAACGCTCTACGACTACCTCGGGATGCTCGTCCGCTGGAAGTGGCTGGCGCTTGGGGTGTTCGTCGTGATGATGGGACTCACCGTCCTTTCCATTGTCCGGACCAAGCCGCTCTTTCAGGCGCGGTCGACTTTCATGGTTACACCCCGTAACCCGGGCGTCTTCTCCGGTCCCTCCTTCTACGACCCCAGCGCGATGAACTGCGTCGCCAACTGCCTGGAGCTGCTGCGCAGCCGGAGCCTGGTGGAGAAAGTGGCAGAGGGGCTGCGGGATTCAACGAAGCGCGCCCAGGCCGAACTGGCACTGCAGGCCGGGGTCATGGCACGGCAGCGGGGTCAGACCGACGTCATCGAGCTCGTGGCAACCGGTCCATCCAGCGCGTCGGCCGTTGCTGCCGCCAACGCCTATCTCGATGCCTATCAGCAGTATGACCTGGACCAGAGCCGCGCCGAGGTGACGGCGACCCGCCGGTTCATTGAGGACCAGCTTGCAGTAGCGGGGCCAAGGCTCGACTCATCCGAGCGGAGCCTGGAAGAATTCAAGGCCGCGCACGGGCTCACCGACTTAAGCTCGGAAACCCAGGCGCTCATCGGCCAGCAGGCCGGAGTCGCCGTCCAGTTGCAGCAGGTGGACGCGGAGATAAAGGCGAGTGAGGCCCAGCTTGCCCAGGTTCAGAGTGAGATAGATTCGGCCGGGGCGGGATCAACGAGCAAGCTGCAGGGCATTAGCTCGCCGGTGGTGGCCAGCCTGCAGGGCAGCCTCAACCAGCTTGAAGTCGACAAGGCCAACCTGACCATCGGCGGCTTCGATGAGACCTCACAGCGGGTCCGCGACCTCAACCGACAGATTGACAGCACGCGCGCTCAGCTCCGGAGTGCGCTGCGGACTCTCATCGAGCAGCAGCAGTTCGTCGACCCGGTCGGGCGCTTGAGCAGCCTGTTCGACCAGGCGCTCACGCTCAACACCGGGCTCACCGCGGCGCGGGCCCGGCGCCAATTCCTGGCAACGGCCCTTTCGCGCTACGAGGCCTCGCTTTCCCGGCTGCCGGAGACCGAGCGCGTACTCGCCGGCCTGACGCGCGATGCGGAGACCGGCCGCCGGATTAACTCGATGCTTTCCGAGCGCTTCGAGGAGACGCGTATCCAGGAGGCCGGCCGCGTGCCCTCCGTGCGCATCATCGACCGGGCCCGCGGCGCGGGCCAGACTCAGCCCGACGTCAAACGTAGTCTCTCCTTCGGCCTGATGCTGGCGCTGGCCCTGGCGCTCGGCTCGGTGTGGGGAGCCGAGTACCTCGATACGTCTATCCGCAGCCCGCGCGACCTGCAACACCGGGGCTACTCGGTGCTTGGCAGCGTGCCGCAGCTCTCGGCCGGCGGACGGCGGCGCCGAAACAACGAGGTCACAGCCCACCTGATTACCCACACGGACGTCGAATCATCGGGGGCCGAGGCCTTTCGAATGTTGCGCACCGGGCTGGCCTTTGCCAATGCCGAGCGCAGGCTGCGCACGATTGCCGTAACGTCGTCCGGACCGAGCGAGGGCAAGTCGACCATCGCGGTCAACCTCGCAGCGGTGCTGGCCCAGGCTGGCGCGCGGGTTCTTTTGATAGATGCCGACATGCGCCACCCGGTCCTGCATACGATATTCCAGCACGAAAGAAAGCCCGGCCTGTCCGACCTTATTCTCAGCGGCGGTGACCCGTTCCAGGCCATTTTCCCGACCAAGCTCGACCGCCTTTCCTGCCTTCCCTGCGGCACGATTCCGCCGAGCCCGGCTGACCTGCTGACGCTCAACGCCACCCGTGCGCTGCTCGAGCGGCTCGGGGAAGAGTACGACTACGTCGTCATCGACACACCGCCCGTCCTCGTTGCGGCCGACATGCCGATTCTTGGGGCCCTGGTCGACACGAGCATTATGGTTGCCCGTGCCGGCCAGACGGCGATGGACGCGCTGGAGGCGGCCGTCGCCGCCATGTCAAACGGCGGGGCTCACCTGTCCGGTATCGTGGTCAACGACCTCAAGCGCACGGGCCGGTACGGCGGTTACTACTACTACCACTACCACAAGTACCAGAAACACTACGCGAGCCACAAGCCGGACCAGGTGAGTTGATAGTTTCAAGTTTCAGGTTTTATAGGTTCCTCTCGCGCGGACTCGCCCTTAACCTCAACCTGACCGGAGCATTATCCACAGATTCCACAGATTTCTGAAGATTGTGGGTCTCGAGTACGGACAGACAGAGCAGAAGTGTCATCCGCAGATTACGCAGATTTCGCAGATTCCTGAGGCTTGGGTCTAATGGTCAATCTTCCTGAAATCGGCGTAATCGGTGGAGGTCTCGCAGTTACTGGTTTTTGGTTTCTGGTTTCCAGTTTCTGGTTAGGTTCAGATCCCAACCTGAAACTAAGAACCTCAAACCAAAAACTGCTTTCGCGCCGTCTCAATCTTAGTCTCAACCTGCTGAGGAGAGGCAAAGGTCGAGGTGGTGGTCGAGAAGAAGGTCCGGATTCGCGGTCCCGTCCGTATTCCAGCTTCTGCGATCTAGCCTCTAGCTTCCGGCTTCGACCGGTCATGCCCTGTGTTCCGTCCCTTCTGACATCCCACATCTCTCAGCTAACCTCTGGCAACTTCCAGCTTCTGCCGGCGGCCGGCCGAGCATTTTCAATCACCCGAAAATAACCCCTTGTCGACAACAGCAGGGGGGTAGGATTTTTATGGCGCGAGTTTCCCGGACCGCGGTCGTGCTTCCTCGCGGTTTGGGTGCAGTGCCCGGGCGCTTGAGCTTGCTGGGTTGCGCAAGCGCGCGTGCTATCGGCCGGCGCAGCGAACCGGAATGGTTTCGCCGCGGCGCCGGAGGTGTTCTGGAGACGGCCCGCAACTGCGGGCTCGAGGTCGGAAGCGTGACCGGCACCATCGGACAGTAATCGCGCTTCGGGTTCACTTCCTTTGGGCGGGAAGCGGACCCCCGTGTACACACCGCAAGGTCCGTTAGTCGAGAGAGCCGCCTGCTGAAAAGGCATGCGGCGGTGAGGAATGTCTGGGCAAGATGGACAGCCGTCAAGGCTGTCGTCCGAAGTCGTGCGCATGTTGGCGCGGCGGTCCTCGGGAGCGCCGAGCTCATATGCCGCACGACCGGATGCCGCCGGCATCGGCGGTTCATCGCCTCTTTCCTGAATAATCGGCAAACGGCGACTGCTGCCCGCCGCGCAGGCGCGAACCCGGTGCGAGCCAGTCTCGTGCCAAGGTCACAGCCGTCGCGGCGCGTCAATGGTGAGGCTCCATCTTGCGGGAGCGCAAGCCTTATGGAGGCACTGGCTACACGCTCATCAGGAGATGAATATGAGCAAGCAGGCAGCACTGTTACTGATCGCATTCGTGTCGCTGCGCCTAAGCGCAACGACCTACTACGTTGCCAAGAACGGCAACGACAACAACCCCGGTACCGAGGCGCAGCCGTGGTTGAGTATACCCAGGGCAATCTCGGTGGCGGCAGCCGGCGATACCGTTTGGGTAAAGCAGGGGACATATGACAGCGTGAACCTCTACGGCCAACTTACCTTCAACGGCAACGACGGCACCGCGGCCGACCCCATCGTATTCAAGTCCTACGACGGCTGGAACACAATCTTGAACAGCACCGTGCGATTTTACAGGAATCACATCGTACTCGACGGTTTCAAGATTCTTGGCGATGCTGCCGCCTTTGCCAGAGGCGGAGGTTATGCCTATCTGGTCAGAATCGAGTACGACAGTTGCAGGATACACGGCTGCGAGATTGTAGAATCCCCGGCACACTCGGCAGCCATCGGGTCAACCATCGGCATACTGTTCAACGGTGCAAGCTACGGCAACGTCATCGACAGCAACGTGATTCACGGCTTCGGCTACGGCGGGCACGGTGATGGCATCTACGCACACTCGAGCACACACGGTCAGTTCACCTATAACACCGTGTACGACAACATCAGGATAGGGATGCAGATATATCCCAACTCGGACTCCAACCTGATAGCGTACAACACAGTCTACAGCAGCACGGAGGGGGGTATCGTTGTCGAGGGCGACTCAAACTCCATCCATCACAACGTCTGCTGGAAGGACGGGGTATCGGGTATCCACGTCTACCGCGAGGAGCCGCCCGAGGGCGAACCGAACAGCCGAGACGGCACGGATAACGACGTCTACAACAACATCTGCTACGGCAACAATGTTGGGATAAAGGTGACTGCCACTGGTGCTAACGTATTCCGAAACAACATCTGCTTCGCCAACGCGTCGCAGGAACTATACCTGGATTCCCTCGCCAACAACAAGCTCGACTACAACTGCTACTACCCAGACGGTGCGGCCAAGTTCTCTTGGGGCGGTTCCGGCAACTTCGCGGCATGGCAGGCCTCGACCAGGCAGGACGGGAACAGCATCAGCGCCGACCCTTGCCTGACCGATCCGGCGGGGCATGACTTCCGCCCGACCGATTCCAGTCCGTGCATTGACGCGGGCGACCCGACGACCCCGCCCGGCTTTGACTTCGATGGCTTCCCCGCGCCGTTCGGTTCGGCAGTGGACATGGGTGTGTACGAGTACCACACTTCCGGCGAGTCGCTCGACGTCGGGGTTTATTCCATAGCCGCGCCCACCGGCACCGTGGACTCGGGTTCAACCATCACGCCGCAGGCGCGGGTGGTGAACTACGGGAAGGGTGCCGCGTCGTTCCCGGTGACCATGCGCATCGCCACCGATTACTCTGACACTCGGGCGGTTTCGGGCCTCGGGCCAGGCGATTCCGCGCTGGTCGTGTTCGGCAACTGGACCGCGGGTCGCCGGGGCGCACACGCGGTGCGATGCTCAACCGGCCTTACCGGCGACCGGAATCATGGCAACGATGCCGTGTCCGGCTCGGTGGCTGTACGCGTGCTCGATGTTGGCGTTGGTGCGATTGTCGCCCCGGCCGACACGGTTGACTCCGGTGCCGACGTTGCCACGCAGGCATGGGTCAGAAACTACGGCACCGATGCGGTGTCGTTTCCGGTCAAGTTCTGGATAGACTCCTTCTACTCCGACTCGGAGATGGTCTCGGGTCTCGCGCCCGGCGATTCTGCCCTCGTGGCTTTCACCCACTGGCAGGCCATTCAGCGCGGCAACCACGCCAAACGTTGCGGCACAGCTCTCTCCGGCGACGCCAACCCAACCTGCGACACCCTGTCCGGCACCGTCGTCGTGTGCGTGCCGAGACGGGTAGACGCGGGCGTAGTCAGTATCATCCGGCCGGCAGGTACTTATCGCCCACGCGAGTCGGTAACGCCCGCCGTGACCGTTCGCAACTACGGCAACGTTCCGGTATCGTTCGATGCCTGGATGTTGCTGACCAGCCCAAAGGGTCCCTACTACTCCGACCGCGTCCACGTGGCGAATCTCGACACCGCCGGGGACCTCGTCGTTGACGACTTCCGGTCCTGCAAGCTGCGTTACAGCGGGGACTGGACTGCACGGTGCAGCCTCGCCCTGGCCGACGACGAGTTTTACGGCAACAACGTCCTTGCTGCCGGATTCAGAGTGAGCTCCGAATCGCTGGGAATGTCGTCCGCGCCGGAATCGCCTTCACTCCGGCCGGTCAAGGATAGAGCCGGGCTCGCCTGCGCCGGTACGGACCTGAACTCCTTCGCCAAAGGAGAAAACACCAGCGAGTTGTCGAGTTTCAGCTTCGCGCCGGATGACAGCACTCCGCTGGTTCAACGCGTTGGTGTCATGGCCGCGCCGACAAGGCCGGCCGATGGTTGCGTGGCAATCACCTGGAATCCCTTTGCCTCCGGCTACGCCCTGCTACGCTGCAACCTGCCTGAGGCCGGGCCTGCGACGTTTGACGTGGTCGGCATGACGGGCCGAGTCCTGCTCACTCAGACTCTGGTTGTCGGGCAAAACGGGATTACCCGCCTCGACCTCCGGAAGCTGACGTCCGGTGTGTACCTGGTGAAAGTCACGTCGAAGGGTTTCTATACAACGCGGAGGCTCGTCATCACGCGTTAGCCCAGGGAAGCCGAGCAGCAGACCGGACGAAGTCAGAAACTAGATGCTAGACGTCAGATGTCATAAGCCCGGCCAATGACCAAGTACTAATGACCAATGACTAATGACCAGTGACCAGCGACCAAAGACTACAAACCAAGAACCACAAACCAGAAACCTTAAACTACAAACTAGAAACTAATGACCCTTATCTACCCCTTCTGTTGTAGACGGCCCGCCTGAGGGCGCGTTTCGCGACCCAGCCGGCGCCGGCAACTGAGGCTTTCGCCTGATACAAAGCCTCTGCCGGCGCCGGCAGTGCGTTTTCAATCCGTCGAACACGGCATCTTGTCGGCAAGACTGCGGGCGGGTACTCTGTTATCGGCGTTGACTGTCCGGACTGTGCTGTGCCTCGGTACGGTCCAGGGCAAAACGCCCGGGCGCTTGAGCTTACTGGGTTGCATAAGCGCGCGTGTTATCGGCCGGCGCAGCAAACCGGGTAGGGTTATCCGGCGGCGCCGGAGGTGTGCGGTGAGGCAGTTTGTGATTGCAGGGTGACGGCCGGAAGCGCGGCCGGCACCCGCGGGCAGTAACCGCGCTTCGGGTTCACCTTCTGTGGGCGGAAAGTGAACTCCGCGAATACACCGCACGGTCCGATAATGCAGAAGCTGTATTGCCGTCATGTGCGACGAGCAAGCAGCAAATAGGAGCGTCAGGCATGGATACTATTGAGCGACACGCACCTCCGGGCGTGTTCCTGCCAGTGGCACGGCGGCAAGCGCCGTGTGTCGGTAGAACGGACGCAACGTCCGGTCGGCTGCCGCAGAGCCTGCACTCCCTTGACGGCAGATCGGCATCCATCTGCGAAGAGCCCACGGCCAATCAGGCTGTAGAGACCGACCCGGCTTGGGCTGGTACTCTGCCGGGAATTATGGCGGGCAAACGGCCGCCGCGTACCGCGAAGCTGGCGCTAGTGGCAATACTCCTGACATTCCAGGTGCGCGCGACGACCTACTACGTCGCTAAGACGGGCAGCGACGCAAACCCCGGCACCGAGGCAGAGCCGTGGCTGACTATCGCTAGAGCTAGCACGACGCTCATGGCGGGCGACACCGTGTTGGTTAAGCAGGGAACTTACGACGAGAACCTCGACGTGAATGACGGAGCGCACAACGGCACGGCCGAAAATCCGATCGTCTACAAATCCTACGACGGATGGAACACCATAGTCACCGGGCACTCGCGGATAAATCGCACGCACATCGTCCTAGACGGCTTCAAGGTCGTGCGTGACAGCGGAGACGTTTGGAGTTGTACCATCAAGATATTCGTAGACAGTTGTTCGGTGCTGAACTGCGAAGTCACAGCCGCCGCCCACGACTCTGGTGGTCAGGGCGTAGAGCTTTCGGGACAAGGTTCCATCATCAGCGGCAACACGATTCATGGGATTGGACTCAGACGTCTCAACGACCACGGTATCTACGCCGAAGGGAAGTGTTTGACCTATACCTACAACACCATCTACGACTGCGCCAGCCACGGAATACACCAGTATAGCGAAAATGGAACATCTCGTGATTCCTGCCTGATAGCCTACAACACCGTCTTCGATTGCGGGTCTAACGGTATCATGGTCAGAGGGAGCTACAACCGCATCCATAACAACCTCGTGTATGACAACGGTAATGCTGGTATCAAGGTCTACAGCGGCAGCAACACCCAAGACTCCATCTGGAACAATACCATATGTAACTGTGCGGATTGGTCGCTGTCCCTCGCCGGCACGTACCACTATGTCAAGAACAACATCGTCATCGGGACACGCCCCATAGCTGTTGGGTCTACCAGCGACGTTGACCACAACTGCTACACCTACCTCGGAACAAAGTACTACTTGAATGGTCACGCGCTGACCTTCGCGGCATTCCAGGACAGCGGATTCGACGGGCATGGACTCAACACTGATCCATTCGTAACAGATACAGCCAAGCGTGACTTCCATCTCACCGATTCCAGCCCGTGCATCGACGCCGGCGACCCCGCAACGCCGGTTGGTTATGACCCGAACGGGATAGTCACGCCGCAAGGTTCGGCGATTGACATGGGCGCGTACGAGCATCCCGCGTATGACTCGGTCCCGAGGCGGGAGAATACCCAGAGCGTTTCGTTCGCCATTGCTCCGAACCCGCTCTCGGGCGGATTCGCGGCGATTCGGTCCAGCCTGCCGAGCGACGGTCTCGCGAGGGTCGAAGTCTTCAACGCCTCCGGCCGCCTTGTACGTCCGTCATCCGTCATTGGTCATCTGTCATCATTCCGACTCGATCTTCGTTCCGTCCCCGCCGGCGTCTACCTGGTCCGGGTCACGGCCGATGGCTCCACCGCGACGCAGAAGCTGGTCGTAATGCGCTAGCCCGCGCCAGGTTTATGTTGAGGTTAAGGCTAAGGTTGAGCCTCTAATCTTCGGAAATCTGTGGAATCTGTGGACGATGCTCCGGGTCAGGCTGAGGTTAAGGTCGAGACCCTAATCTTCGGAATCGGTAGATAATACTCCGCGTCCGAGCCATCTGCGAAATCTGCGTAATCTGCGGATGACCAATCCGTCCTTCGTTCCGAGTCTCAACCGTAACCTCAGCCTCCACCTTAACCTCGGCCTGTTCGTCATCAAGTATTGACCACTGCATATCGAACTGCGTTCTCGACTGGGTCGTCGACTGAATCCTACACTTAACCTCCACTGTTCCTACAGGGGCGAAGCCAACCTCGACCTCAACCTCTGTCCTTCCCCGGTCCGCGCGTTGTTCGAGAAGCCTGTCGACTCGCAACTCCCGAAGTCGGTTCCGGCGTCACCCCGCTCGCTCAGGCTCTTCAGAATCCTCGTGTTAGCAGTTCTCGCCGACCCTCAGCCGTTTTTTCGGAGGCCATCCCCCCGGCAATCTGGGGGCTGTTCCCCCCACGGGAAAATGCACTCCTTTTCACAGGTAGGGGGTTCGGCGGAGTATAAGTTAACGAAAGGAGTTACAGTATGGAGAATCTGTTCAAGCCGATGAAACTGAGCCCGGACATGAACCGGGTGCTCGAAGATATCCGCAACGGTGCGCAAAACGCCTTGTACGGCACTGCCGCGCCCGAGTCCGAAGAGCTGTTCCGCAAGCACGTGGAATCGCTCATCACGGGCGCGGGCCTGCCGACCATGCAGGTCATCCACTACCGGTGGTTCCTGCGCGAAGTCGCGCGCCTCTGGCGCACGCGGCAGGGAAGGGACCTCGCGTTCCACCTCGAACTCTGCCTCCGCAAGTGGAAGAGCCTCGGACTCGAATCTCATTCGATTCAATTCCTCCTCTGCGAAGCCCACAGCAGGCTCAAAGCCGGGTCCGCAACCCGAAGCTCGAATGACGAACACGGCACGAAGCCTGTCCCAACTGTGGATAGTCTCGTTCTTCGTCCATTAGTCCATCGTCCTTCGTCCGGCAATCTTCGGGAATCTGTGGATAATGGTCCCGAGACCCTTCGACTTCGCTCAGGGCGACACTCCGTGTCGTCTGCGAAATCTGCGGATAACCCTTCTGCTCTGTCTGTTCATGCCCGGGACCGTAATCTTCGGAAATCTGTGGAATCTGTGGATGACCCTCCTTCTCCGGTATCTGTGGATTGTTCTCCGGTTCCGAGCCCTCTGCGTGAATCTGCGGAATCTGCGAAATCTGCGGATGATCCTCCGGCTCCGGCGTCTGCGGAATCCGCGGATGCCTGCGCGTCCGTCGCCGGAACCCTGCCCGGCTCCATGTCCGGCCCACGCCCGCCTGCCACGTCAGCTTCGAAACCGCGTGCGGGCGGTGGGTTGTGAAGTGGCTGGACCGCCGGCGCCAGGCCCTCTCGGTTGAACGTGCAATCCGGCGTTACACCAACTCGGTTCTGCAGGGCTCATCGCCCTGCAGAAC
>Ga0209609_10001071_pt1 | contig 16028 bp, 15 predicted proteins | sample LakKivw325mmetaG_FD_184136 | JGI IMG/M metagenome (GOLD analysis project Ga0209609, IMG submission 184136) | Anoxic lake water microbial communities from Lake Kivu, Rwanda to study Microbial Dark Matter (Phase II) - Lake Kivu water 325m metaG... | ecosystem: Environmental > Aquatic > Freshwater... | reverse complement strand
CTCTGTATGTTCCTTGCGCGGCGGATCAAGTTGTGATATAATCGAGGCGGGAGCGGAACATGCAAATCGTGGCCGTACGCGACATTGCCATTATCGTCCTGGCGCTGGAATCAATCGTCATTGGCGTCTTGCTTGCACTACTGCTCTGGCAGGTGCGTGGCTTGGCCAGGATGCTGCAGGACGAAGTCAAGCCCATCCTGGATGATGCACGCAAGACTGCAGGTGCCGTCAAAGGCACCACCAAACTGGTAAGTGAGACCATCGTCACTCCGGCTGTCCAGCTCAGCAGTCTTGCGACTGGCATCCGCCGGACTGTGGACTTGATTCTGGGTTTGTCGCCGCGGTCTCGGCAGGAGTGAGCATAGGCCGCGTGCTCTCGGTCAATACAAGGCGTCGGATCAAAGACCTTAAGGAAGGGGTGCATTCATGAGCGATCAAAGAGGTGCTGGGGAATTCTTGGCGGGTGTGCTGATTGGCGGTCTTTTGGGGGCAGCGGTTGGGGCTAGTGTGGCCCTCTTGATGGCTCCGCAGCCTGGCGAGGAGACGAGAGCTCAACTCCGTCAGAAAGGCATCGAGTTGAAGGAGCGCGCCTTTGAGCTCAGCGAAGAGGCACGCAAGAGGGCTGGTGAGTGGCAGGAAGAAGGCCGCACGGCCATTGAGTCTCAGAAGACGCGTGTGGTAGAAGCGGTTGAGGAAGGCAAGAAGGCTGCGACAAGGAAGAAGAAAGAACTATTGCAGCAACTGGAAGAGGAAAGCGGCCAGACCGAGGCCTAGCCTGGGCCGTTGAGACTCAGCAAAAGCCAATGTATGAAGGGGCGTGCGCGGAGCCGCCCCTTCTTCCTCTGTACGCGACGTGCTGAGGGCTGTGGGGGCTACTGGATAATGCACTAAGGAGTGGTTGCTCGGCTCTTCAGCAGTAGTGTCCACTGCCCTTCCTGCGTCACCTCATCATTTTGATTCCTCAGTTCGGCCTGAATGAAGACCAACCCAGCGCTCAGGCGCTTGACCTCTCTCTTGGCGACTACCTTGGCACGCAATTGCACCGTGTCGCCAATCAAGATTGGCGCCTTGAACTTCCATTCCAGACCCATGAACGCCTCGGCTGTCCCTTCCATGAAGCCCAGCCGAGCCGCCAACCCGGACGCCACAGCCAGACCCAGCAGTCCGTGCGCGATCCGGCGACCGAAGCGGCGCTGCCGGGCGTACTCCTCATTGCTGTGGAGCTCGTTGTAGTCACCTGAAAGCCCGCAGAAGTTGACCAGATCGGTCTCGGTAATGGTACGGCCTGGAGTGACCATCGTGTCGCCCACCTGCAAATCCTCGAAGTAGAGCCCTTTGACTCGATACTCAGTGTTGGTCACTGTTGTGTGCCCTCCTGCATTTGTCAGTGCTTCCACTTGGCTAGCACCGATTCAAGGGCCTCGGCCAGGGCTTCTGGCTTCTCCGTCATCACCATGTGACCGGAACCCTCGATCAGTTTCAGTTCAGCTCCGACGATCTTTTCCTGGAGGAACATGGAGTACTTGACTGGTGTGAGGCGATCCTCCGTGCCACACACGACCAGCGTTGGAAAGCGCATCTCCTGCAGGCGATCCATCACATCAAAGGCGTTGCAGGCGGCAAAGTCGTCATGGATCGTTTGCGGGGCGACTTTCAGCATTTGTAGCTGTCCCTGCCGTACCAGTTCACGTGGCGTCCAGGCCGAGTAGGCGGTGGCGCAGATCAACTCGATCGTAGCAGCCGGGTCGGAGAGCATGCCATCCAGTATCGCGCGCAATACGCGCAGCCGAGCGCCGCTTCCTACCAGTATCAGTCCCGAGACCCGCTCCGGATAGCTCAGAGACGCCTGCATGGCGATGGCGCCCCCCATCGAGTGCCCCGCAAGGAACGCACGCTCAATCCCCAGGGCATCCAGGAACTGCCGGACGCGGGAAGCATAGTCCGTGATGGAAGTGAGACCGGACCCGCCGGAGCGGCCGTGACCCGGGAGATCCAACGCATAGACGTTGGCGGCGCGCAGCTTACGTACTGCGCCGCCCCAGTGCTGATGGTTCCCGCCTGCGCCATGTATCAGTATCAGATGGGGTGCGTCTGGCAGGCTGCTGCGATGGAAGGCGTAGAAGATTCTCTCACCACCTGCTATCGCATAGGGCATGGGCGCCATCCTTTCACGCGAAAGGACGAGGTCGCCAACACCTCGCCCTTCCTGATCGCTGTGATGCTTCGTCGCTAGGCTGGTTGTTGAGCGTCAGCTGGCTTTGAGACCGCTTCGTTCAGGTCTTTGACCAGCGCGTCCACGTCAATCCCATGCGCTGCCGCGCCTTGCTCAATATCCTCAAAGCGTGCGATGGCGCATCCGAAACACATCAGCCCGTGGTGCAGAAATACCGGGATGGTCTCTGGGTGCTTCTCCACCACCTCGCCGATGGGCATGTTCTTGGTGATCATCGTGTAATGTCTCCTTCTTTGGATTCGGTTTCGTCCATGCTTGCATGCCTAATCACGCCTGGCGCTGCGGATAGGCGTGTCCTTCCATTTCTGCAATGAACTCCTCGGCTTGCATGGCCGCGATGGCGCCACTGCCCACTGCGGTCGCGACCTGCTTCAGAGCCCGTTCCTGCACATCGCCGGCTGCGAAAACTCCTGGTACGCTAGTGTGCATGGCACGATCAGTGATGATATAGCCCTGATCGTCCAAGGCAAGCTGCCCTTTGAACAACTGCGTGTTCGGTATATTCCCCACATAGGAGAACATGCCCTCGGCGTTCAACACAGAATCTTCTCCCGTCTTGACGTTGTGGATGCGGATGCCGGTGACTGCCTGGTCGCCCAGAACCTCCGTCACGACGGAATTCCAAACTGGCTCGATCCTGGAATTACCCAACAGCCTTTCCTGTGCGATCTTTTGCGCTCGCAGTTGGTCGCGACGATGCACAATGTATACCTTGCTCGCAAAGCGGGTCAGGTACAGGGCCTCGTTCACGGCAGAGTCCCCACCGCCCACCACCACAACCGTCTTGTCCCTGTAGAAGAATCCATCGCAGGTGGCGCAATAGGATACGCCGCGGCCCTTGAACTTGGCTTCGCCAGGTACGTTCAGCAGGCGAGGCGAGACGCCGGTAGCGATCACCAGCGTTTTGGTTTCGTATGCAGCGGCGGATGCGGTGATCAGAAAAGGGTGCTGCTGCAACTGCACCTGCTGTACGTCGTCCATCTCGATGCGTGCGCCAAAACGCTCTGCTTGTTGTTGCATGCTTTGCATCAGCTCGAGACCGCTGATGCCCTGGGGGAAGCCAGGGTAGTTCTCGATTTCGCTCGAACTGGCCGCCTGCCCGCCCAGTGCATAGCCGCTAATCACAAGAGGAGATAGCTGAGATCGGCCGGCATAGATGGCAGCCGTCATTCCTGCCGGTCCTGAACCAAGAATCACGATTTGTTCCATGCTGGCGTTGCTCCCCTGGAATCCGTTGCGGCGGGCATTCTACCCTCGATTCCGCCAACTGGCAAGAGCACTCGAGGCAGGCAATCAAGATGGGGTTGGGTGGCCACAGCAGCCGATTGGGAATAGGGGGACCTGGCCAGGATCGGATGGCGCCTTGCCCATACTTGGCCTTTTCACACTCTTCCGGTAACATTGCGCAACGAGACGAAACCACAGTGATGAAAGCAGGTCATTGCTCCGTGAGCGGCGAGACCAAGCAGCCCGAACCCCGTGATGCGCAGTCGAGAGCGATCACCTTGGGTCATCCCAGCTACGTGTGGCGTTTCGGCCAGGATCGCCGACTGGAACTGATTCGATACTACGCCCCGCTTGAAGACAAACGCATCCTGGACGTCGGTTGTGGCCTGGGTGCCTATGTGCGCAAGATGCGGGCCTTCAGTTCTCAAGTCTACGGTGTGGATATAGACCAGGATAAGGTGGCGCAGACGCAGCAAGAACTGGGCCACATTTTCCTTGCACCTGCCGAGGAACTGCCCTTCTCGGACGAGTACTTTGACGTCGTGTTGTTGCACGAAGTGCTTGAACATGTGCGGGACGATGCCCAGGCCGTGCGCGAGGCGTATCGCGTCTCGAAGACGGGCGGTCGCATTGTGGTCTTTGCGCCAAATCGCCTGTATCCTTTTGAGACGCACGGTGTCTACTGGCGGGGCAAGTATCACTTTGGCAACATCCCGCTGGTCGGCTATTTGCCATCCGCCTTGCGCCAGCGCCTGTGCCCGCACGTGCGCGCCTACACTCGCGGCAGTCTGCAAAGCCTATTTACCGGACTGACGCACAGTATTGTCGTCCTCACAGAGATCTACCCGGGATTTGACAAGGTTGCACACAGCCGCCCCAGGGTAGCTCGAGCATTCAGAGATCTGTTCTATGCACTGGAACGCACTCCACTGCGCATCTTCGGGCTGTCTCACTTGATGGTGGTGGAGAGAACTGCGACTGAACAGGGGCCGTAGCGTGCTGTGCGAGCAGGTGTTATGATACGCAGGCGCAGCCGAACCTGATTTGTGAGGGAGGTCAAGCATGAGAAACAGGGTCGTGGTCACTGGAATGGGAGCCATTACTCCAGTGGGGATTGGTCTGGAAGCCACGTGGAAGGCGCTGCTGGTGGGGCAATCCGGGGTCAGGAGTATCACGAGCTTTGATGTCAGCGGCTTTCCTACCCAGTTCGCGGCTACGGTGGAGGGCTTTGATCCCACGCAGTACTTGGATTTCAAAGAAGCCAAACGTATGGCGCGCTTCTCGCAGTTTGCCACTGTGGCGACTATGGAAGCGCTGAAGCATGCCATGCTGGACCTGTCCAAAGAAGACCCGACGCGTGTTGGCCTGGAAATAGGCACCGCTATCGGTGGCATCAACATCATCGAAGAGCAGGCCCACACGTTCCGCGAACGCGGGCCTGGACGAGTCAATCCGACACTCGTTCCGGTGATTATTGCCAACGCAGCGGCGTGCCACATTGCCATCATGTTGGGGATCAAGGGACCGACCAATTCACCCGTGGCCGCGTGCGCGACCGGCACTATGGCCGTTGGGCAGGCGCTGCGCCAATTGCAGTGGGGCTATGCAGACGTTATGATTGCAGGAGGCACTGAGGCCGCCATCACGCCACTCGCGCTGGCGGCCTTTAGCCGTCTGGGAGCACTATCCACACTCAACGCAGAACCGCAGAAAGCCTGCCGTCCCTTTGATGCCAAGCGTGATGGCACTGTGATGGGCGAAGGGGCAGTCGTCATGGTGTTGGAGACGCTGGAGCATGCGCACCGCCGTGGCGCACCCGTGTTGGCCGAGGTAACCGGCTATGGCCTCACCGAGGATGCCTACCATATTGCAGCCCCGGATCCGACCGGGGACGGTCCTGCGCGTGCCATGCGCCTCGCGTTGAGCGATGCAGGTGTCTCACCGCAAGAAGTGGGCTTGATCATACCGCACGGCACTGGCACACCGTTGAACGACGTGTCCGAGACCAGGGCGTGCAAGACCGTGTTTGGCGAACGAGCGTACTGCATTCCGATCAGTTCCAACAAGTCGATGGTCGGCCATCTGCTCGGCGCGGCAGGGGCCGTTTCCGCTATGGTAGCTGTGCTGGCCATGCACAACAACCAGGTGCCACCGACCATCAACCTGGAGAACCCGGACCCAGAGTGCGACTTGGACTATGTCCCGAATCAGGCCCGCGATGTGCACGTCGACACGGCGATTGCCAACGCCTTCGGCTTTGGAGGCCAGAATGCCACTGTGGTGTTGCGACGTGTCCCGCCGGAATAGCCTTCCATGACCCGCGAGGGCCAGTCCAGCTTGTTGGTCTGGCCCAATGGGCTCACAGCACTTGTCACCACTCATGTTTTGTGCTACACTGCAACGCGGTGGTTCGAGGGGTATCTAGAGTGCAGAGGCGCAGATGAAGAGAGCGATTGTGCTTGGTATGGCGCTGCTCACAGCTCTGAGCATAGCCTGGGTGGCTTCAGCTCAGCCACTCGCGCAGGGCCCATCCAAGATCAACCAGCCCGCGGAGAACGGCGTAGTGAGAGGCACCGTACCCATTGTGGGCACGGCCGTCGATGCTGACTTTTGGAAGTACGAAGTCTACTACGCGACTGAGCCCAATCCCAGCAACCAGTGGATCTTCATCGGCGAGGTGCATGCGAAGCAAGTCACGGAAGGCCTGCTGGAGACCTGGTACACGGAAACCGTCCCGGATGGCAAGTACAGCCTGCGTTTGCGCGTGGTCAACCGTACTGGCAACTATCGGGATATCGAGACCCATGGCATTCTCGTTGCGAACACTACGCCTACTGATACGCCCGTGCCGACCAGCACTCCGGAGCCAACCGCGACGATCACACCCGCCGCCACGCCCACGTTCATCATACCGGCGTCGCCGCTGTCCCAACCAACCGTGACGCCTACCTTGGCGCGTCCAAGTCGGTCTACCTTGCCGGACGCGCTGGATCTGGACTCCTGGAGACGCTCTCTGATTCTGGGTGCAGAGTGGATGGCTGGCATCATAGCCGTCATTGGTCTTATTCTCCTCGTGCGGCGAAGGTTCTAGAGCCGCAGGGCTGCCCGGTTCACGGCGCGCCTGCTGGTTGCGCGCCGGGTCGAGAAACTGATCCATGAGCGTGGCTCGCGCTTGCAGGGGCTGGTCAAACTGACTAGCCCCTAGTTGGCTTGGAAGAGAGGCAGAGATTGAAGCTCATCGTTGGTCTCGGTAACCCTGGCTCACGCTATGCCAAGAACCGCCATAATGTGGGCTACCAATGCCTGGAGCTGCTGGCGCAACGCATGCGCCTGGGCCCTGGCAGGGTCCTGTTCAAGGCGAACGTTGTAGGAGCCCGCATGGGCGAGACCAAGATCGTGCTCGCCCGGCCGCTCACGTTCATGAACCTGAGCGGGCAGTCCGTGGGACCACTGCTACGCTGGTACCACGCTCAAATGGCGGATCTGCTTGTGATCTGTGACGATTTAGACCTGCCGCTGGGGCGCGTGCGCCTGCGAGCGGATGGAGGGGCTGGTGGTCACAAGGGCATGCTCTCCATTATTGAAACCCTGGGCACGCAGCGGTTCGCCCGCTTGCGCGTGGGCATCGGACGGCCGACACATGGGGATCCGGAAGACTATGTGCTGGATGACTTTACCTTGGATGAGGCGATCGTGATGCAGGGCGCATACGAGCGAGCTGCTCAGGCTGTAGAGGTGTTTGTCACGCCGGGCATTGAGGCAGCCATGAACCAGTTCAACCCGCCTGACTCTCAGGCCAAGTCCAACGGCCGGGCGGATGAGAAAGGAACATGAACCTCAGTGGCCTGCTGACGGCTGTGCGTGAAGGCGCCAGCTATCGCGACATGCTGAGTCGTCTGAAGGAACCGCCTGGCTTCACTCCCGGAGGATTCCACTGGGCGCTTCTGGATGCCGCCCGTCCCGCCGTGTTGGCGGCCGTGCAACAGGACTGGCAAGGACCTATCCTGGTGCTGACCGCCCAACCGGAGCGAGCTCACTATCTCCGGGAACAGGTTGCTCTGTGGTCCCCTGGCTCTGCGGCTGAAAGGTACTTCCCCGCGCCGGATGCGTTGTTCTATGACTCTACTCCTTGGGACGGAGAGACCGTCCGCGGACGAGTGACGCTCCTGTCTGCCTTGGCAGCAAGAGATCCAGGGGCCTGCTCGAGCATGATCTTCAGTTCTGTATGGGCGCTCATGACTCGGACTTTGTCGCCGCAGATCTTGCTCCCCGGCATCCGAAACCTGAAGGTTGGGCAGAGCTTCCGGCTGAAGGAGTGGCTTGACCATCTGGTCGCATACGCGTATCAGCCGGTCAGCGTGGTGGAAGAACCAGGTACGTTCGGCCAGCGTGGCGGGATTCTGGACGTGTATCCATCGCATGCGACACAGCCTGTGCGCATTGAGCTGCTGGGGGAGCAGATTGAGAGCATGCGCGCGTTCGATCCGGCCAGCCAGCGTTCCCTGCAGCGGGTAGAGTCCATAACGCTGTACCCTGCCAGCGAGGCCCTGCCCTTGCACGGCCAGATGGTTGAACAGCGCCTGCCAGATTTGGGTGGTGGGTCAGATGCCTTTGGCGCGATGCGTATGCAACGTGACCGCGAAAGACTCAGCAGGGGTGAGTACTTCCGTGGCATGGAATTCTACGTTCCTTGCCTGTATCCGAGCCTCGCGACACTGCTTGATTACCTTCCAGCAAACACCTTGGTTGTCGTCGATGCTCCCGAAGGCATCGAAGCTGCGGCCAGGACGCTCGATGCGCAAGCCACCGAGTTGCGTACAGAGCTCGTGCAGGAAGGAACGCTGCCCGAGCATTTCCCCGTGCCCTACCTGGATTGGAGCGATCTGGAGCGGGGCTTGTGCTCCTACTCCACGCTGAGCCTGGGGTATCGAGCCGCCTCTGTGGCAGAGACTGGCGCCCAGGTTGAGTGTTCGGGGCTGGAGCGTGCGACTGGATTCCACAGCCCGCCGGGCTACGGGGGGCGCATCGAGGATGCGCTGGCTGCCTGCCGTCGCCTCCAATCTGAAGGAAAGACAGTCATCATCGCTTCCAGGCAAGCCCCGCGCTTATCCAACCTGTTCGAGGAAACCGGAGCGCCGGTGGCGTGGGTCGACGAATTGCTGGAGCCACCTCCCGAGGCCAGCCTGATGCTGACGGAAGGATCGCTCGCAGAAGGTTGGGTGTTGCAGGGCGGTACTCCGGGTGAGCCTTGCCTGGTGCTTCTCACGGATGCAGAGATCTTTGGCTGGGCCAGACAGAAGCGCCGTTCCTTCACTCGCAGGAAGGCGACATCTCCCGAGTCTTTCTTTGCCGATCTGCACGAGGGCGATCTGGTGGTGCACATCGAGCACGGCATCGGCATCTACCGCGGGCTGGTCCATAAGGAGATGGATGGCACGCGCCGCGAATACCTCGACCTGGAGTATGCCGCTGGCGACCGGCTGTACGTGCCGGTCAGCCAGATGGATCGCATCACACGCTATGTCGGTAGCAGTGATCATGCCCCGGTCATTCATCGCCTCGGTTCGGCCGACTGGGCCTCTGTGCGTGCGCGGGCCAAGAAGGCAGTGCAGGACATCGCCAAGGAGCTGCTTGAGCTGTACGCCACGCGCGAAGTGGTGGACGGGCATGCTTTTCCCAAGGACACGGTCTGGCAGGAGGAGCTGGAAGCTTCGTTCTCCTACGAAGAGACGGATGATCAGGTCCGAGCTGTCTCTGAGGTCAAGGCCGACATGGAAAGCTCGCGCCCGATGGACCGCCTCATCTGCGGTGATGTGGGATATGGCAAGACGGAGGTTGCGGTGCGGGCTGCCTTCAAGGCCGTGATGGGAGGCAAGCAGGTAGCCGTGCTTGTACCGACCACGGTTTTGGCGCAGCAACACCTGCTCACATTCAGGCAACGCCTGGCAGCTTTTCCAGTTGAAGTTGGCATGCTCTCCCGGTTCTGCTCACCTCTTGAACAGAGAGAGACGTTGCGGCGGTTGCAGGAAGGCAAGCTGGATATGGTGGTTGGAACGCACCGGCTCCTGCAGAAAGACGTGGCCTTCAAGGAACTGGGCCTCTTGATCGTTGATGAAGAGCAGCGTTTCGGTGTGCGCCACAAGGAGTGGCTCAAGCGCATGCGTCGCCAGATCGATGTCATGACCATGACCGCCACCCCCATCCCACGCACGCTATATATGGCTATGAGTGGCGTTCGGGACATGAGCACGATTGACACGCCACCCGAAGCGCGACTGCCCATTCGCACGCAGGTGGCCGAATTCGACGAAGGACTGATTCGCCGGGCGGTCTTGCGAGAGCTCAACCGCGATGGGCAGGTCTACTTTGTGCACAATCGTGTGCAGGGCATCCGGCAGGTGGCACAGCGCCTGCAAGCAATCGTACCGGAGGCCAGCATCGCCATCGGCCACGGCCAGATGCCGGAGGACAAACTCTCATCGGTCATGCTCGACTTTGCCACAGGCAAGTACGACGTGCTTGTGTGCACCTCAATCATTGAAAGCGGCCTGGACATTCCGAACGTCAACACCATCATCATCAACCGTGCCGATTGTTTTGGCCTGGCGCAGCTCTATCAGTTGCGCGGGCGCGTGGGGCGCAGCGTTGTGCAGGCTCACTGCCATCTGCTCTACCCCAAGCACCTGCGGCTCTCGGAGGTAGCCCGGCGTCGCCTGGAAGCCATCCTCGAGTCCAGCGAGCTGGGCGCGGGCTTTCGAATTGCCATGCGCGATCTCGAGATTCGTGGCGCGGGCGAGATTCTCGGCGCCCGGCAGCACGGCCACATCGTGGCGATTGGCTTCGAGCTGTACACTCGCTTGCTGGCTCAAGCGGTGCAGCAGCTCAAGGCAGGCGGAGCAGCAGAGACCGCCTCCAAGGCGGAGGTTGAGCTTACGCCGCTGATAGAACTGCCGCTGCAGGCCCATCTGCCAGACGATTATGTCCCCGACGAGGCGTTGCGGATCAAGCTCTACCAAAGATTGGCCGCAGTCCAGGACGAAGACGAACTGGACGACCTTGGGCGCGAGCTGGAGGACCGCTTCGGGCTGCTTCCCCAGCCTGCAAGGGACCTCCTGTACGTGCTGAGAGTTCGCTTGTTGGCTACCCGCGCTGACGTGCAGTCAGTTGGACGGGAGGAGAACGTGCTGGTGCTCAAGCTCTCAGCCCGTGCTCAGTCTCTGGCGTCTGAAGTGGTGCGGCCGTTCGGGCAGCGCGCCTGGGTGGGCCGCGGGCAACTCTGGCTTGATCTGGCCAAGGATGGAGGCAACTGGAGGACTCTGCTGGTGGCTCTGTTGTTATCCTTGGGCCAGAGGGCAGGAGCCCGTGAAGAACGCAGCGAGACCGTGCGGTGAAGAACGTCGTCGTGACTGGCAGTGTGCATGTGGGCAAGTCCACTGTGTGCCTGAAGGTAGTGCAGTGGGCGCGATGCCAGGGCTACCAGGTCCGAGGCATTGTCACCACGCCGCTGTACGACCCGGCGGGAGGCCGTCAGGGCTTTGAGATACACGACCTGGGATGCGACGAACACCGCATTCTGGCGCGAGTGGATTGTGACTGGAAAGGCCCTCAGGCAGGCCCGTTCCACTTTGATCCTGCTGCACTGCGTTGGGGAGAGCAAATCGTAGAACGAGCGTTGGGCGAAGGCTGTGAGCTACTGGTTGTGGATGAGATTGGACGCCTGGAGCTGGAGCAGGAAGCTGGATTCCAGCGCCTACTGCCGCTGCTGGCATTCGCTGTTGTCCCGCACAAGCTGATCGTCGTGCGCGACACTCTACTGGATGCATTTCGCAAGCGGGTTCCCACGAACCATTTCTCGGCCTTTGATGTCACCGCGGAGAATCGAGATTCTGTTCCTGGTGAGATCATCGACTTTCTGTTTGCCTCAACCTTGTCGCGGCACTGAAGCGGGAGCGCTCGACTGAGCTCATTATGCCTTTCGATGCCGCTAGGACGAGACCAACGGAATCTGCTTTGTCATCCTGAGCGCATGGCTTTGCGCCAGAAAGAACAAGATGCGAAGGAGGTCAGATGTTTGGAATCCGCTGCCTGGTGGACAATTCGGTTCTGGCGTCTTCTGGGTACTGGGGCGAGCATGGCCTGGCGTTGCTTGTCGAGACGGATGACGGGCGCGCTTTGCTGGATACCGGTCGAAGCGGTACCGTGCTTTTGCACAATCTCAAAGAAGCCGGGGTGGATCCTAACAGTATTACAGCGCTGGCGCTTAGCCATGCCCACAATGACCACACTGGCGGCCTGGCAGCACTGTTGCCACTCACGGGCCGCATCCCCGTGTACGCCCATCCCGACCTCTTCCGCGAGCGTTTTGCGCGTCATGGGCGGCACGTGGACCGGATCGGTCCCGCCCTCAAGCGTGAGGACATGGAGCAACTAGTGGAGCTGCACCTCAGCACAGAACCGCAGCAGATCCTGCCGGGGGTCTTCACTTCCGGTGAGATCCGCAGCCGTGACGAGCTTGAAGGACGCAGTCCCAACCATCTCGTTCGCGACGGCGAGGGCTGGACTGCGGACCCCTACCGCGATGACCTGTCACTGGTGCTCCAGTCTTCATCTGGCCTGGCTCTTGTGTGCGGGTGCTGCCACGCCGGCCTGCTTAACACCCTGCTGCAGATGAGCAACACCTTTTCTGGAGCCGTGCATACGATCATTGGCGGCACACACCTGGGCAGCCTGGACGCGACCCAGATGGAGCACATTCTGCAGGTTTTGCGTGGCTATGGTGAGATGGAGATCTACCCCAACCATTGCACGGGACTGCCCGCCTACGTCGCACTCGCCCAGGCCTTTGGTGTGCGCGTCCATCCTTTCCCGGCTGGCGCAGAGGTCAAGTTCTAGGGCAGGTGCTTGTAGCGGCATACATCGTGTGCTATACTTGGCACGTTGGTGTGGAGCACACACGTGATCGAGTGGAGGGGAACATGAAGGTTCTTGTGGACGCGATGGGCAGCGACCACTACCCGCAGCCGGATGTGGCCGGAGCGGTCCAGGCAGCTCGGGAGTACGGCGTAGAGGTTGTGCTGGTGGGCAACAGAGACGTCGTCGAACCCGAACTGGCCAAACACGATCTTGGCGGGCTGCACGTTTCCCTGGTGCATGCGAGCCAGATGATCGAGATGCGCGAGCACCCGGCGGTGGCTGTCAAGACCAAGACGGACTCCTCAATGGTTCTAGGCATGCGCATGCTGCGTCAAGGTCAGGTGGATGCCTTCGTGTCAGCCGGCAATTCAGGTGGCGTTCTGGCTGCAGCGCTGTTCAATCTCCATCGTATCCGTGGCGTCAAGCGCCCGGCGCTTTCGAGCGTTTTCCCCACGCGCAAGGGCCGCTGTTTCGCTCTGGATCTGGGAGCTAATACCGACTGCAAGCCAGAATACCTGCTTCAATTCGCGATCATGGGCGCTGTCTACGCAGAGCGCGTGCTGGGGGTCCCGAATCCAAGCGTGGCCATCGTGTCGAACGGCGAGGAAGAAGGCAAAGGCAGCATGCTCGTGCAGGAAGCCTATCCTCTGCTCAAAGCCAGTGGCCTCAATTTCGTTGGCAACGCCGAGGGCAAGGACGTGCCCGCGGGTCTGGCGGACGTGATCGTGACCGATGGGTTCACGGGAAACGTCATTGTCAAGCTCTCCGAGGGGATTGTGGCGTTTCTTTTGGACATCATCAAGGAGGAGATCAAGAGCCGGCCGCTCGCCTCTTTGGGCGGTCTGTTGGCGAAGCCCGCTTTTGCCCAAGTCAAGAAGCGCCTGGATTGGCGTGAGTACGGCGGAGGGCCATTGCTGGGGGTGGACGGGGTTGTGATTGTGGCGCATGGCAAGTCAGATGCCCTTGCCATCAAGAATGCGGTGCGCGTGGCCAAACAGGCCGTGGCGGAGGGCATGTTGGATGCCATTCGCGATGGCATTGCTCACAGCGCCCTATCATCGACTGAGGAGTGAGCACTGCATGCGTGTCGTCACCAATGAGGATCTGATCAAGAAGAAGGCTTCCATGGTTCGCAATGTATTGACCGCAGGGTTCATACTGATGGCGATGGCCGCCGGCATGGCCTTCTTCCAGAGTTACATCGCATATGCCTATGTTTGCTTGCTGGTTAGCCTTCCGATGGTGAGCTGGAGTGCCAGGGGGGCCAACAGATGGCTGCAATCTCCCCGACCTGACCAGGTGTTGGCCAAAGCACTCAAGGGCTTGGATCGCAGCTACCAGTTGTACAGCTATACACTTCCCATCGAACACGCTTTGCTCTGCCCCAAGGGCCTGTTCGCATTGCATGTGAAGACGACGAGAGGAAGTATCACCTGTCGCGGGGGCCGCTGGCACCGCAAATTCGAGCTATCGCACCTGTGGGGGTGGTTGACGGATGAGGGGCTGGGGAATCCGGGCAAGCAAGCGCAGGCCGCAGCAAGAAAGCTGAGCGAATTTGTCGCAGCCCAACTTCCCGAGGCACAGGTCTCTGTGCAACCGTTGGTCGTGTTTGTGGACCCCGCGGTCAAGCTAGAGGTTTCAGAGCCAACGGTGCCGGCCATGCTGGTGGGCAACTTGAAGGCACACTTGCGCGACGTGACCATCTCGTTGGCCCCCAGCACCCTCAAGGACCTGGGTAAGCTTCTCGATGAGAAATCGAACTGAGACGGCTCGCCCCGGTTCTGGCCAACTGAGACACCTCCTGGCGCTAGTCGCGATCCTCCTGACCGCGTTCGCCTTGCGCATCTGGCTGCTCGGCGACCAGAATCTATGGTGGGACGAAGGCCTGGCCATCTGGGCCGTGCGTCAGAGTCCGCTCGAGATGACTCTCTGGACCGCAGGCGACGTGCATCCACCCCTCTTCTTCTGGCTTCTGCAGTTTTTCGTGCGCTTGGGGGGCGAGAGCGAGTTCTCAGCGCGCTTCCTCTCGCTGGCATGTGGTACTTGCACGGTGGCCGCCCTATATGCTCTCGGCAGGTCGCTTTTCAACCGCAGCATTGCTCTGTGGGGAGCTCTGCTGCTGGCCGTAGCGCGCTTTCACGTGTGGTGGTCCCAAGAGATGCGCATGTACATCGTAGCCACGCTATGGGGCGTGCTCTCCCTCTATGCGTTTGTGCGTTGGTTGCAGGTCGAGGGCCTACTGAGGCTTCCGCCAGACCGCTCTGAGGGCGGTCCAAAGAACTGGGCCCGTGTGGCGGGGCTCCTCGTGCTTGCCACGACTGCCGGAATGTACAGCTTGTACCTGTTTGTCACAGTCATTCTGATTGAGAACTTCTTCTTCCTGGTCGTGCTCTTCAGATGGCAAGGCAGGCGCCTGAGAAGCTTGATGCGCTGGATCGGACTTCAACTGACCACGGGACTGCTCTTCCTGCCCTGGCTCGTACTAGCTCTCTCGCGCATGCGCTCCTGGTCAGTAGCCGAGCCCTTTGACTTCAAGATCTTCCTGCAGTTGTATGGCACCCTGCTTGCCCTTGGCATCTCCACCTACGTTGAACGCTATCTGCTGCTCGTCTTGCCCTTCTTCCTTGTGGTAGGGGGGGCGCTGTGGTCCATTGGGCGCGGTCGCAAGTGCGAACAAGCTGCTACAGCCTCTCTGCGCCGAGACGTGCCCGCGGCCATGTTGCTCGTTCTTTTCTTGGTTGTCCCACCCGCGGTGGTGTATGCACTGACACGCCCTAGGGGCCTGTTCTATGCGCCGCGTGTTGAGGCGCGGTATTTGGTGCTGTTTGCGCCGGCTTTCTACCTTTTGCTGGCCTTTAGCCTGGCAGTGCTGTACCGCAAGCAGAGATGGGTGTCTCTGGTGGCAACAGCGTTTGTGGCCGCGGTTTTTGCGTGGAGCCTCCCGGGCCACTATTCGGGACGCTACCTGCGAGACGAGCATCAGACCATGGTGCGCATTATCTCTGCATACGCAGAGCCTGGCGACGCCGTTTTGCTGGTGTCGGGAAACCGCTATCCCATCTTCGGATACTATTACGGCAGGCTTCCGGCCGAGGCCTCACGGCCGCCAGTGTACAACCTGCCGCAACATGCCTCTGAGATCTCGCCAGAAAACGTGGAGACAGAGGTGGCCGCCCTGGCCTCTGATCACAGGCGCCTGTGGTTGGCTCAGGTCAATGCACCCATGCAGGACCCGCAGGGACTCGTGCCGCACTGGCTGGATCAACGCTATGCAAAGCTGGTCAGCTTCGGCTTTGACCACAATTCCCTTACCCTGTATGGCCCCAGTGGGGCAGCAGCTCAGGTGCGTCTTGAGAACATTGACCCACAGCATGCGCTCGACAGCACATCAGTAGCGAACGTGGGCCTTTTGGGCTATGACCTGCCTACGCAGCGTTTCCGGCCTGGGGACACCGTACGCCTGGCCCTCTATTATTCCACTCCAGTTGAGGCGCAGCTTGAGGTGCGCTTGACAGACCAGTCTGGACGCGTACTGGAGCAGCGTGATCTCACGCTGGCTACGGCCGAGCCCGTGGGCCGCCATCAGCTCGATTTTGCGGTATACGCACGCACTCCTGGAGGGCTTTATCACTTTGAAGCCCGGGCTGAACATCCT
>Ga0209609_10001070_pt1 | contig 16032 bp, 7 predicted proteins | sample LakKivw325mmetaG_FD_184136 | JGI IMG/M metagenome (GOLD analysis project Ga0209609, IMG submission 184136) | Anoxic lake water microbial communities from Lake Kivu, Rwanda to study Microbial Dark Matter (Phase II) - Lake Kivu water 325m metaG... | ecosystem: Environmental > Aquatic > Freshwater... | reverse complement strand
CCACAGCCCCTCCGGCGGGCCCTGCAGCGCCTTCCAGGGCACAGCGATCTCCACGACCCAACCGTCGGCGAGACGTCCCGCCTGCGCCTCCCATTCGGGGTTCCACGAGGCATCGCTGCCCGGGCAGCGGGCCTCGAAGCGCGCCCCGGCGGCGTTCACGGCGAGATGGTAGTATGTCTCGCCGCCGGGGGGCTGCAGGAACGTCTCCACGCAGTCGTCCTCCCACACCGCCCCGTCGTGGGCCCGTGGCACGGCCCGTGGTTGGGGCTGCCCGTGGCACACGTAGGCGACGTAGAGCTTCCCCCCATCGTGGCCGACGTAGACGTCCGTCTGGCGGCCGGCCGGCCTGGCGTCGTCGTGCTTGACGAAGCCCGAGAGCTTCGCGGCCCCCACCCATTCAGCCGGGCTGAACTGCCCGTCCACCGTCGGGGCCACGCCCAACTTCGGACCGCGGAAGCCGCGCCGCAGGGGCACCTCCAGGTCGCCCTCCATCGGCGGGCCCGTCGTCGGCGTCGCCTGCCAGCGCAGGCGAGCGTGCTTCATCGCGGCGGCCAGGGCGTCCACCCGGGCGAGGGCCGCGCCGGGCAGCGGCAGGGACAGCGTGGCAGACTGACCGGGCTCCAGGCTGACCGGCTGCGGCGGGAGCGTGAAGTCCTCATCCCCCAACGTGCCGGTGACGCCCAACGTCACATTGGCCGACCGTGGCAGCCACGACTTCACCAGCAACGGCAGCCCCGGGCTGATGGCCCCGATGGCCCCGCCCGGGCTGACCTCCAGCGGTGGGCGCGGGCGGATCGTCACCCGCCGCGGCAGCCACACCGCCTGCGCGCCCAGCCTGAAGCGCGTCACGACCATCGCGTCAGTCCAGCCCCACGGGACCTCGGCGGGGACGGGGATTGCGACCGGCAGGAAGCGCTCCTGGCCGGCCGAGACCGTAACGCCGGCCGGTGGGGCCGCGCCCTCCCGGGACACCTGCGCCTGTGCCAGCGGTTGCTTGCCCGCCCGCACCGCGCACGCGATCTCGGCGTCCGTGCCGAGCGCCGCGCCCGTGAACGGCGGCCCGCCGGGGAAGCCGACGCTGACGCCGGCCAACACTTCCGTGGCCCGCCCCAGCGACTCGGCGAAGTTCCCGGTCGGCAGCGCGAAGCAGCGCCGGAGGTGGCCCTCCGGCAGGCCCTGAACCGTCTGCCGGAGGGCCTCGTAGACAGCCTCCTGCTTGGCGGTCAGAGCGAGGAGCCCGGCCGGTTGCGCCGTCCGCAACGCCGACCGCAGAGCCTCCGCCGCGGCCTGCGCCTGCCCGGGCAGGCTCTGCAGGCGCGCGCGATCCGTCTCCAGCTTCGCGGACGTGATCTGGACGTCATCGAGCACGACCGTCCCCCAGTTGCCCTCGAACATGAACTGGAAGAAGCCGGTGGTGCAGCCCTGCGGCACCGTGAACTTGCGCTCCCAGGCCACACTCGTCCCGGCCGTGGGCGTGACCTCCCGGAAGTAGATGTACTTGTCGGCAGCCCACTTGCCGTCCGGGCCCTTGACGCCGAAGCGCGGCACCATCGCCCCCTTCGCCCCGTCCGGCCGCGTCCACGAGTACGTGAACCGCAGCGTGTACTCATCACCCGCGGCCAGAACGACGCTCTGGTTCAGGCCGTGCAGGGATCCCGCCGACTGACTCGCCACGCGCACGCTGCGCTTGCCGGACAGCGGCTGCGCCTCTTCGACCTCAGCGCTGGCCTCCTTCATGAAGTCCGGTGGCGTCGCCACACCCCACGAGGTCAGCCCTCCCTCGAAGTCGCCGTTGGCGATGATGTTGCCGGTGCCCTTCTCGGCCAGCCAGCGGCCCTCGCGCCCGAGGCGGTCCAGCCACTGCTGCCCCTGCTGCAGGAACAGGCGCGCCACGGCGTCGCGCCGCCCGAGGGCCAGGACTTCCGTCGTGTCGGGGGCGAGGCCGAGGCCGGAGATGACACAGCCGGCTTTGGTCTGATTGACGGTGGCTTCACGATCGCCGACCAGCGCCCAGGCGATCGCGCCGCTCGCGGCAGCGGACTTGGGCAACGCCGCCGACGGCACCGTGATCTGCGGGGCCTTGCCCTCCTTGCCGCCATTGCGCAACGCGATGAACGCCACGTCGCCCAGGTCGCCCGCCCCCGGGCCGTAGCGCTCGACGAACACCTCCGGGTCGCTGCTGTGCGCCATCGTCACCGGCTGCCAGCCGGCTTCATCCAGCCAGATGATGAGCGGCTCGTAGGTGCGGAACAACGGTCGGGACGGTTCATAGCCGTCGGGTTTGTCGAAGCTGGCGGTGCCGGGGTGGATCGCGTAGAACAGGCTGCGATGCATCCCGCGCTCCTTCTGTTCCCACGGCGTCTTGGGGTCCACGAAGCCGTACTGCATCCAACTGATCGGCTTGTGGTAGGCGCAGAAGCGCAGGTAGCGGTACATCGGCTCGGTGGAGATGCCGCACTGGTGGGCCTCGCCCGCGCCGATCATGTCCAGGAGCGGGATCCAGTACATCATCTCCGGCGGCCCGGTGTTGCCGATGACGTACTTGCCCTCCGCGCGCATTCGGTCGGCAATCTGCTTGCTGATCTCAAAGCAACTGAAGCAGTGCAGTTGCACGGGCTGCCTGGCCTTGTAGCTGATGGTGAGCGGCGTGTCGGCATACTGCCAGTGCTCCCGGCGGAAGTTCTCGTCGTAGAAGCCGACGTACCCGCAGACGCTGTCGAGATAGACGCCGCTGAGGGCGCCGCCGCCGTTCTTGGCGCGCTGGTAGGCCGGGGTGATCTCCCCGTCCCAGGTCACGGAGTTGCGGCTGGGACGCGGGAGGTCCGGGTCGGGATTGAGGCACACATTGGACAGGAAGTTGCCCGGCGACCAGGTCTGCGTGTAGTGGCTCCAGATCCACTGCCCGGTCGCGTCCTCGATCGCGGAGTTCACTTCGGCCTGGGCGACCTCGCTGCGCGGCAGGCCCCAGAACTTCTCCGTCGTGGGAGCCCTGAGCTTGTCGAGGATGAACTGGCACATCTCCGCGGCCGTGCGGGTGTAGACGTTCCGGCCATAGCGGTCCTTGCCGTCCGGCGGCGGGTTGTTGCCGAAGCCCTCATAGATGCCCCAACATTCGGTGTAGACGAAGGTGAGGGTGTCGTGCGCGTCGTTGTAGCCGGCGTGGTCGAGGCCGTGCTCCTCGAAGCGGAAGCCCCAGTCCCACGGGCTGGCCATGCTGCTCGGGGCCAGGCCGATGAGCCAGATGCCGCCGGCCCCCGCGCGCCGCACCGCGTACTCGGGGAACAACTCGTAGTAGCGCTGCAGAGCCGACCGGAAGCCCCAGGCGGGGTCGTGACTGTAGAGCAGGAGATGGACCGTGCTCTGGCAGGGGGACTTCTTCGCGTCCGGGGACAGGCCGAGGTCGAACTCCGCCTCCAGCGCCTGCCGCCCCGCGTCGTAGGCCAGCCGGAAGACCTGCGGCTCATGCAGCGGCACGGCGGCGGAGAGGGCCACATCGGGGGTGCCGAGGGCGCAGAACGGATAGGCGGACACCTCGCGCAGGCCGCCCCAGCGCGTCAGCCGGTCGTAGTGCTTGTCGGCCTCGATGGTCCGGCGGACGCCGCTGTCATCCCACCAGTTCCAGCCCTCTGCCGGCAAGGGCAACGCGACCCGCAGGATGATCGCCCGGTCCCGCGCGGGATCGGCCGTGACCGTGAGGGTGAGTTCCCGGGCAAAGCCATGCGGCTGCCACTGGCCCACGACACGCAGGCCCTGACCGGAGCCGGCGAACTGCCCCGCCGCGCCCGTCACGGGAAGGGGCACGAACGCCTCCCCGGCCGCCAGATCGCGGACCTGCAGCCACTGATCGCTGTCGCCGAGAACGCGAGCGCCGCATTGCCAGCTCAGGCGGCCGCCCTCCAGCTTGACGCCGACCTGCGCTACGGCCACCGTGGCACACAGGAGCAGAAGGGACGCCGGTAGACTGGTGCGCGTGACGGGACTGAACATGGGGGGCCTCCGGTGTGGCAGGCAGTCCCGAGGTGAGTTCGCCGGGGAGCGGCAGGTTCCTTGCCGCGGCCTGGGCGAAGGCAGCCCGCGTGGCGTTCCGCAGTGCTCGGTTCTCGCCACATCCGATCGTGCCGAATGACCCGGATGATGCTCCGGCGCCTCGTCACCTGACGTGGTCCGTCGCCCCGCCGGCGCGCCTCCCCTCCGCCGGCAGGGCCGACGGTCGGCGGGCGGCAGGTAGGGGGCGCCGCAGGAAATCGCCCAGCCTTGTCGAAGTGACACCTGGCGTCGCGTCCGTCGGCGTCGCCACCGTGCCGCACTGGGCTGGTGAGCGCGAAGTGCCGAAGGGCCGCCGTCGTCCCATAGCCGAGCACCTGCCTCATGGACCGTGCCGAGGTTGCGTCCTGGTGGTCTCCGACTACCGTCCCCTCAACCTCGGGCACGCCGCCACGCTTTGCCTCCACGGCTATGCCGTGTACACTGCCGTTACCTGCACCGACGTCCCCCGCATCTTCGAGGCCTACAGCCCGGGCCCGGTTGACGTCGTCGCCTTCGCCTCACTGGTGCACGGGTGGCATCACGGGGAGGGTGAGGCGCGACCGGCGGACATGCCTGCGGCGACCGACCCGCAGTGGCAGACCCGCAACATGCGGGCGGTGGTGGATCTCGTCGAGGGCCGACAGGAGCGCGCCCCGCGGGTGCTGATCGCCCGCGAACTGATGACCTACGGTTGGTACCGCATCACCGCTGACGACCTCGCGACCGTCGGCCTGGCGTACGAGACCTACCCGGCCAACGACCCACATGCCATTGTGGACCTACTGACGGGCGTGTGAGGCACGAGACCGTGCGGTCGGTGGGCGCTGTCGCGACGTTGCATGGTTGGCTACGGGCCAGCCCCACCCGCGGTCCCTCGTCATCGGGGTGACGACGACTCCCGCAGGCTGAGCCAACCGGCGTTCCAGACGCTCCAGTTCGGGCCCCCGGCACCGACCCACACCGCCCACTTGTCGTTGGCGGAGGCGCCGGGCGTGCGCGGTTTGTGTACCCCCACGTTGAAGCAGCACCCCTCGGCCGTTTTCGGATCCAGCCCCAGGGCGGAAATTGGCACGCGCCACTCGGCCGTCCAGCCCCCGGGCCGCGCGGCAGCCGCATACTGCACGGCCCCGCGCAGGCCGTCGGCCCGGGCCTTGGGCAGGCCCGCGACCGCGTAGGTGTCGAAGGCGCCTGCGCTGTCGCCCACCAGGTAGAAGAGCGGGCCATGGCCCGTATCGGACGGCCACCAGTCTCCGCCCACTCCCTCAAAGATGACTTCGGCAATGTCCGCCTCGCCCCACCAGGAGGGCGCATTGCCTTTCGGCTGGGCCAGCGCTCCCGGCTCCAGGTCGTGGCGCAGGGCGAGGTAGAGGTTTTCCCCGTCACGCCGCAGCCACATCATGCTGGGCCGCGCCTTCGTCGGCGCGTTGTCGGGGTTGCGCGTGAGCGCGAAGCCCTGGGCCGGGTCGAGCCCTCCCCATTCGCCCGGGTCCAGCACGCCGTCCACGCGGATCTCGGCCGCTCGAGTCGTGGCCTTACACACGGGCATCTTGGCCAGCGGCTTGCGGTCCGCTTGGTCAATCTTCGTGGTGTCGCGCGTGAGGGTCTCGTAGTTGCCGCTGGGGTGGACGACCGGCCAGGAAGCGCGCAACGGGTCGTTGTAGAGGCCCATCTTCTGTAGCGGCAACGGCTCGAAGAAGCAGTCCGTGAGGGCCGGCGCGCCCGGCTTGAGCCCAAAGTCGCCGGCATCGGCATTGCGCAGGCCGGGATCGCCCGACGCGCGCACGCGCGTGTCCCAGTTGCGCTCGATGCGGGCGTAGCGCGCCGTGGTGGCGTTGGCGGAAAGGAACTTGTCGCACGCCAGCGCGATGTTCCGGGCGACGACGTTGCCGCGCACGATCAGCGTCAGGTCCTCCGTCTGCGGCTTGATGGTGGTGAGCCGCGGGTAGCGGACGCTCCACGGCGGCTCGTTGACCTTCATCTTGGCCAGGTAGGCATCCAGGCTCTTCTGGGCGGCCTTGTAGACCCACGAGCGATCGTCCATGTTCACCGCCGAGCGGCACCGGTGGAACACGTTGTTCTCGACGATGTCGTCGCTGCCGCCGAAGAACACGGCGCCGGAACTCACGTCCACCCGCGAGAAGACGTTGCCATAGACGGTGACGCCACCGTTGACGTTGTCAATGTAGACGCCCATGCGGCAGACGCAGTGGTGCTTGGCCAACGCGTCGTTCTGCGGCAAGTGGTGCCAGTAGTTGTAGCGCACCACGTTGCCCCGTTCGGCCAGGGCCGCCACGTCGCCGTACATGTACCAGGCGCCGGCATCGCCGGCCTCGTGCGCCACGTCGTGGATTTCGCAGTACTCGGTGATGTGGTCGTTGCCGCCCAGCAGGAACGCCTGGTGCGGCGCGTCGTGGATCAGGCAGTGCGACATGCGCACCCCGACGCCCTTGACGCCGATGGCCGGCTGGTAGGCGCCGCGGTTCCAGGTGGCGTAGTGGTGGATGTGGCAATTCTCGACGACGTGCCCGGAGGGCTCTAGCGTGGGCAGGTCGCCGCCGGAGAGCGTCACGCCGGCGTTGCCCAGGTAGGCCAGGTCGCAGCCGACCAGCGCGTGCCCGTGCCCCTCCTTGATCTCGACGCCCTTACAGCCCATGTCGCGGATGGTGCAGCCGGCCAGCAGCACGTCCTCGCCGTCCTTGATCGTCACGCCGTGGTGCCGGCCGGCCTCGAGTGTCAACCCGCGCAGGGCGACGTGCGAGGTCTGGTCCATCGTGATCACGGGCGTCTCGAGCATCGAGGCGACCACCTCGCTGCCCGGCGATCGCAAGCGATCGCGCAGGGGCTGCGGCGGCCAGAAGTAGAGCAGGCCGGTGGCGCGGTCCAGGTACCACTCGCCGGGGCTGTCCAGCTCGCACAGCAGGTTGATCCCCTGGTAGGGGGAGCCCTTGACCACGTTGGGATGCTGCCCGGGCCCCCCGAGTTCGACCCGCATCCGCTGCTTGTCCGGTTCCACGCCCAGCACCCGGCGGTACGAGGAGAAGTAGGCATACTGCCAGTAGCCGAAGAGCCACGGCTCCGGCTCGTTCGCCCAGGCGTCCTGTCGGGGGTTCGAGTAGTGGATCAGGTTAGAGTCCTTGACCATGGTGCGGCCACCCTCATGGACCGTCTCCTGGTCGCCTGTCTCGATGAGCGCGAAGCGTTCGCTCATCTTCGGCGTGTCGTTCGGCCAACGGGCGAGAGACATCGGGACGCCGTTGAAGAAGAGTTCGAGATGCGCCGGGGTGTCCACGTTGACCAGCGGACCAAAGAAGTCAACGCCCCGCGGGGTGAGCTTGCCGAAGTCGGTAATGCCGCAGCCGCGCAAGTCCACCTGCAGCACGTGGGGGCGCGCCGCTTCGGGGATGCGCTGGGCGGCCGGGCTGTCGGCGAGGGGCCGGAAGCCCGTGACGGGCTGGCCGGCGCGCAGGATCGGCTGGGCGCCCGCCGCCGCACAGTAGACCACCGGCGCCTCCGCCGTGCCGGCATCCTCGGCAGTGAGGGCGAAGCTCTCCTTCAGTCGGGGATACACTCCACCCTTCAACACGATGGCGACGCCACCAGCGGGGAGCGGCTTGCCCTTGCGTCGCTCGCGCAGGGCGTCGCGGGCGCGCTCCAGCGTGCGGAAGGGCTGCGCCGTCGTGCCGGGGTTGGCGTCGTTGCCATCCGGCGCGACGGTGAACCAGGGCGCGGCCCGGCTGAGGCGGTCAATCCGGCGCTGGCGCTCGCCGCGGAAGGGCTGGCCGTCGCGGAGCGTCTCGAGGTCGCGCAGTCGCTCCATCGCCTCGACCCGGAACTCCTCGTGTCTGGCGACGAAGAAGTCGCGCGTCTTTTCGTACTCACCCCGGGCGGCGGCGTATTCCTTCCGGTCGCGACGCATGTCACCCAGGGTCAGCATGGCCCGGGCGCGCAGATGCAGCATCGCTGTCTCGTCGTCCGCCAACTGGCGGTACGCCTGCTCGGCCTCCGCACCGGCGCCGCTGCGGCGGAGGCTATCGGCCATGCACAGGCGCGCGTAGGAGCGCGCCTCGCGGAACGCCGGCGAGTCCTCGCACCCCTTGAGCGCCAGCAGCGGCGCGAAGGTCTGGCGGTAGCGCTTCTCGGCCGCCACATCCACGCGGGGGCCGGCGGGAGGCGGCGGGATCTGCCGCAGGAACTCCGACAGCCGCCGGACCAGCACCGCGTCGGGGTTGCCCAGGGCCTCGAACTCCGTTGCCGGGAGCGCGGTGCTGAAGAAGCCGAGATCAGCGATCTCGAAGTCGAGCACGCCCGTGCCCTCGTAGCACTCGCCGATGCGGAAGAACTTGAGCCCGGCGCTGGGCGTGTAGGCCGTCGTGTTGGTCGTCTCGGCGCGCACCGTTCCGTCAATCCACAGCGCCAGCGTCTGGTGGTCCCAGGTGACGGCCACGTGGTGCCACTCGCCGGGCGTCAGAAACCCGTTGCTGCTGATGCCGGTGCTGCCCTCCGGCCGGCCGATGGCGAAGCTCAGCCCCCCGCTGTCCGGCGAGGCCATCAGCCGCCAGCCATTGTAGTAGCCGCTGCCGGAGGCCATGAGGCCGCCGCCGGTCCGCTGGTAGCCGCCGCGGTCCACCTTCTCCAGGCTGTTGATCTTCAGCCAGCAGCACAGCGTGAACCCGGTGGCGGGGAGGTCCAGCGCCGGTCCCTTCATCATGCCGTGGAAGATGCGGGTGGCGCGCTGTCCTTCGAGACCCCCTGCCGTCTCCGTGAGGGGGTCCTTTTCGGGCGCCGGCTCGAAGGTCAACCCGGCCGGCACGGGTCCAAAGCGGTACCAGACCAGGCAGTCGGGACGGGTGCTCAGGCGGTCCTGCACTGCGGTCTGCGAGGTCAGCAGCCCCGTAAGCTCCACCGGCGCGGCGGCGGCCGCACCGGCCAGGAGCATGAGCAAGGCGGCACAGCCCACAGCGCGGGCGTCACGCAGGTTCGGAAGTTCCATCTCCTGCCTCCCTAAGCCGGGATGCCCCGTGTAGGCAAGGGCGGCGCGGCAACGCACTGGCCACTTCGCCGCTGAGGCCAACTGCACCTATCCGGAGACGCCTCGGAACTCCGGCAGGAGGACCCGCCTCGGGGGCCGAACCTACATACCGAACCCGTACTGACTGCTCGGAAAGGCAGAACCATGCTCAGGCACCTTCTCCTCCCGATCCTGCTGGTCTCGGCAAGCGTCGTCGGCGCGGCGGTGAAGCCCGGCGAGAACATCCTGGTGAATGGCACCTTCGAGAGCCTCGGACAGACCTTCCCGTCGTTCTGGGACAAAGGCGGCAACAACGTCAGCGCCAACCCGACCGGCGGGCCCGAGAAGACCGGCGCCGTGATTTTCAGCAACCCGGACGGGCAGAAGGGCGTCTCGTCTACCTGCCGACAGTACGACCCGAAGCTGGCCGCCGGCGAGACGTACAAGATGAGCGCCGACGTCAAGACGGCCGGCTTCAAGAGCGCTCACTATGGCGTCATTGTCATTGACAACGGCTGGTACAAAGAGTACGGCCTCAAGTCGTTCCCGGAGAACACCGACGGCTGGCAACACCTGGAGCAGACCTTCACGCTGGGGGAAAGCAAGAACGGCGTCTACGGGGTCGCCATCTTCGCCATTGACTACGTGGGCGAAGTCCAGTTCGCCCGGGTCAAGCTGGAGGCCCTCAGCGACGGGGCCCTGGCCGGGAGTTCACCATCGCCGCTCGCGGTCGAGCAGGGCCGGCCCCGGCTCGTGGCCTGGGAGCCGCTACTCAACGCGATCCCCCTGGACAAGCCCCGGATCACCTTCCGCTTCTTCGGCAAGACCGAACGCGCCCTGACCGAGTACGACTGCGTCGGCACCATTGACGGCCAGACCGTGCGGAAGCAGCGTCTCGCCCCCGAGCGCAATGTCGTGGATCTGTCGGGCCTGGCGGCGGGTGACCACACGCTCGATGTCGCCATCGTCGAGCGTGCCACAGGCAACAGGGCCTTCAGCATCACGCACGTCATCACGCTGAAGGCGCTTCCCGAGGTGGATGTCTCGACGCACCGACGGCTGAACAACCTGGTCGTAGAGGTGCTGGCCAAGCCGCTGCAGGCGACCGAGGCCTCGCAGCAGTTCGAGTTCAGCACCGCCCGGGACGGCTGGGTCTTCATCAAGGTGGAGACCGCAGCGGAGGCGCCGCCGCTCAGCGTCCGCCTGGACAATCGTGACACGGTGATGACGGCCGCCACCGCTCGGCATGAGGCGTTTCGGGAGCTGCCCATGGGCCAGCACGCGCTCGTGGTCAGGGGGGCGGCCTCGGGCGGGAAGATCGTGGTGCGGTCCATCGCGGAGGTGTTCAACTACCCGGCGTGCGCCAGCAGCCAGGTGCCGCAGAACGGCAAGTATGACTGGGACTTCCACGTCAAGCACGTCTTCCCGGCCGTGACGACCCTCAACGGCGGGAGCGTCCCCGAGGAACACCGCGCGGACGTGCGCCGCATGGGGCTGAAGTGGCTGGCCAATGTCGGGACGACCAGCCCCAAGGACGCCGCTGATCTGGTCAAGCGCATGTCGGAGTGCTCCGGCATGACGGAGCCCTGGTACGACGGCTTCACCGCCGACGAGCAGTTCTTCGGCACCCCGGCCCTGCTCACGTACACCGAGGCGCTGCGGCTCCTGCCCAACCCCGAGAACCGGCTGATCTACACGTGGATCGTTGGGAAGCCGGGGATGCCCGGCCTGCACAATGACTTCATCAGCGCGTCGCTCAACGCGTCGCGGGGCCGGGGCCGCCTGCTCTTCGAGATCTACTGCCACAGCCGCCCCAGCGAGGAGGATGCGGCAAAGTACCTCAACGATCGCCTCGTGGACACGATGGCGCGGCTGGGCGAGTACTTCCCGAACGCCGCCGCCGGCACGGGCATGCTGCTCGGCAACTTCAACCAGATCCCCATCATCTCGCTCGATGTGAACCCCGAGGTGGACTACAAGTACTATCTGGACATGCAGTTGCACCTCATCGCCACCCACCCGCAGCTACAGGGCCTGGGGATGACGGGGTACTGGGGCAGCTACTACGACGACGAGGAACTCTACCGCTGGTCCATGCGCCTGTTGCGCCACTACTGTGTCGAGGGTCACACGGAGATGCTGTCACAAGCGTACGGGTATCGCTACGCCCCGGGGCATCTGAGTAACTGCGACTTCGCGGAGGGGCTGAAGGGCTGGACATCGGAGCCGGCGGGGGCCGTCCGGGCTGACAAGTTCGCCGGCTACGGGAGTGGCAGCCAACGGCGGTGGGGCGCCGGCGGTGGAGCGGGTGACACCTTCAGTGTCTTCAAGCGTGGCGCCGCGGGGCCGAGCACGCTCACCCAGACGGCCACCGGCCTGACCCCGGGCAAGGTCTACACGCTGCAGTTCGTGACCGCCGACCACCGGGACATGGTCGCGCGCAAGGTGGACCCCAAGCAGCACCGCTTGGCCGCCGTCCTTGGCGCCGGGGCGGAACTCATTCCGGAGAAGTCCTACGTCTTCGTAGACCGCCGCAACTCCGGCAACAAGGCCAACGACGGGCTGGTTCGGATCAACCTGCACCACGTCCGCTTCCGCGCCACGGCCCCTTCATTCACGGTCACGTTCACAGACGCCGCGGCCGAGCCGGGAACGGAGACCGCGCTCAACTACATCATGCTCAAGCCGTACTTCGAGGAGTAGCCGCCCCCGCTCGCTCCCCGCACGCCACCTGCCGTCCCGCCGGCAACGCCCTGGTGGTCTGTTCGGCATGGACGCGGACTGGTGGGGCCATCGTGACGCTGTCCCTGGGCGTGTCCACGGACTGGTCATGGCCCGCGTACGGTGCCGAGTCCGGCAGTGGGGAGGGCTCGCCAGGCGGCAGACGCGCCGTCACTCCCCCCGCGACTGCAATCCATCACCCTCCGTCAGTTCCACATGGTGGCTGAGGTGCCGGGGATGATCCGGGTCGCACCCCACGGCGAGAGACTTGTAGGTGGCCAGGAACTGCAGCGCCGGCATGTAGAGCACGTCGCCCTGATCGTCGCCCAGCGCCACGTCCAGGTCGAGTCGGTAGTCGGCACAGGCGGCGCCGGCGCGGCTCCGGTTGAAGAGCGCGAAGACCTGCCCGCCCAGGCCCTTCATGTCGCGGATGAGGTCGGCGTCGTAGCCCTGTCCGGCCTGGGAGCCCAGAACCGTCACCAGCATGCCTTCGTCCACGTTCGACATCGGGCCGTGCCGGTAGTCCAGCGAGACATACGAGTCCGCCGGCAGCAGCACCATCTCCTTCACCTTCAACTGCGCCTCGCGGGCCAGGCCGTACCGTGCCCCGCTGCCCAGGAAGGCGTACTTGGCGATAGCCGGGTCCTCGCTGATCTGCTTGCCCAGCGCCTCGAAGTCGGCCATGCGCGCCGCGACCAGGGCGGGTAATTCCCGCATCGCCCGGCGCGCCACCTCATCGCGCGCGGCCACGGCCGCCAGGTAGTGCCCCGCCAGCACCATCGCCGTGAACGAGCGCGTCGTCGTGACGCTCTGCTCGACCGCCTCCGCCAGCACCAACACCGCGTCGGCGTCCGTCGCCATCGGGCTGGCGGCGTAACAGACAACCGCGAGGACCTTGTGACCGGCCGCCTGGGCCGTGTCCATCGCCATGACGCTTTCGGTGGTCGCGCCCGAGCGGGAGTAGACCATGACCAACGTCTCGTGGCTGCGGCTCAGGAACGAGTCCGGGTGGATGACGAGGTCCGACGCGTGGGCCGCCCGGCAGCTCTTGCCGGTCGCCCGCTGCAGCACCGGCGCGACGGCGTACGCGACGTTGAAGCCGGAACCACAGCCGGCGACGATGATCTCCTCGGCGCAGGCGAGCAGCGCGCCCAGTTCAGCAGCGTCCCGATCTATCCGCGCCAGTGTGCCGTCCCATGCCTCCGCCTGGGAACGGATCTCGTGCAGCGTGTGGGCGCCCCTGCCTGCACTCATGGTGCTTCCTTTCTTCCGCCTCAGCCCAGCGCCTTGCGGGCCGTGAGGGACGGGAACACGCGCCGGGGGATGAAACCCTCGGCATACGGCACCCCGCACTGGTAGCCCCGGTAGCGGGCTGCCGCGCGCACATAGTCCACCATGTCGAACCCGTCCCGCTCTTTCATGTAGCCGATCTGGGACTTGTGGCACGCGAGCATTTCCAGCTTGGTGTCGAGCACGCCGGAGATGTCCACATACTCTTCCGGCACAAAGCCGATGCCCGCGACCGTGTCCATGGCGAGGATTCGCGGGCGCACCGCGTAGTCGGACGGTTCGTCCGGCTCGCCCGCGAACGCCGCGACGCCGGCCCAGAAGGAGGCGTCGAACACCAGTTGGCTGGTGGCGCAATGGTCGGACATGTAGTCAGCGTGGTGATGGGTGATGATGAGGTCCGGTCGGGTGCGGCGGATGACGGTGACGAGCCGCCGTCGCAGCGCCAGGCTGACCTCCACTTCGCCATCGGGGAGGCCGAGGGAGTGGACCGAGGCCCCGATCACTGCGGCCGCCTCACGCGCTTCCCGCTCCCGGATGGCGGCCATCGTCTCCGGGCTGACGTCCACGGCGCCCTTGTCGCCGGTGGTCAGGTAAGCGATGGCGATGCTGTCGCCCTGCTCGGCATGGACCGCCAACGTCCCCGCACAGAGAATCTCCACGTCGTCCGGATTCGCCCCGACTGCCAGGATGTTCATGACGCTCTCCCTTCCACGCCGGCCCAGTCCTGCTTGAACTGCTCGATGCCCGCGGCCGACAGCGGGTGGTCGAACAACTGGTTGAAGATACTGTAGCCCATGGTCACGACGTGGGTTCCCACCTGCTGCGCCTTGAGGACGTGAAGCGGCGAACGCACGCTGCCGATGATGATCTGGGCGCCGAACCCGTACTCGCGGATCATCTCGCGCGTGTCGCGCACCACCGCCATCGCGTCCGTCCCGATGGCGTCCATGCGCCCCACGATGAGGCTCACATACGTCGCGCCGGCCTTGCAGGCCAGCAGCGCCTGGTTCTGGGAGGCCACCATGGTCAGGTTGATGCGGAAGCCTTCCTGACTGACGACGGACAGCGCCTTGATGCCGTCGCGCGTCATCGGCAGCTTGACCACGGCGTTCCTGCCCCAGCCGGCGAGCGTCTTGACCTCCCGCACCATGCCCTGCCAGTCGTCCGCCATGGCTTCGAGGCTGACATCGCCGGGGACGAGCTCCAGGATCTCGCGCGCCACCGTCTCGAACGGCCTCCCGGACTTCGCGATGATGCTGGGATTGGTGGTCACTCCGTCCAGCACACCCGTGTCCAGGGCCTTCCTGATCTCCTCCACACTGGCCGTGTCCAGAAACAGCTTCATCATGTGCCTCCTTGGCTCGTGAACCGCCGCAAGTCCTCCAGGCGGATGCGCACCTTCGGCGACCTGACGGGCCGCTCGCCGTCAACTCCGCTTTCCACCTAACGCACTAAGTCCTGCTCTCTGAACCGCAATCACGTCGCCCGCACGGCGAACCGGTACAGGTCGCCCCGGTACACCGACGCCTCGATCTCCAGGATCATCTCCTTGCCGCAGAACGTCACGCCGTCCACCCGCAAGGCGGGAACCGGCTCTTGGAGATCGAAGAACTCCCGCACCCCCGCCCCCAGCATCTCCACGCTCAGCATCTGGTCAATGCTGGTCAGGCGCAGACCGTAGTCCTGCTCGTAGATGTCGTAGAGCGACCCGGTGAGGTCCTTGCCGTCAAGGCCGGGACAGAACGCCATGGAGATGTACCGGGTCTCGATCATCATCGGGACGCCGTCGGCCAGCCGCAGCCGATGAATCTTGAAGACCGGCCCCCTGATGGCGTAGTTCCGGCCGTTGATGGCCGCGGCGAATCCGTCGCGCAGGACGCGGCGGTCGAGCACCTTGGTGGACGGACTGCGTCCCGCCAGGATCATGTTGCGGGTGAAGCTGAGGATCTTGTCCGCTGCCCGCTCCACCTGGTTGCGCCGCACGAACGTCCCCTTGCCCTTGACCCGCGTCACCCAGCCGGCCTGCTCGACATCCCGCAGCGCCTTCCGCGCCGTGGTGTTGCTGACCCCGTACTGGCGGATGATCTCGTTCTCGGAGGGAGCCCGCTGCCCGGGCGCGAGGTCGCCATGCAGGATCGCTTGCACGAGATCGTCCGCGATTTGCAGGTACTTCGGGACTGCCACGGTGGCCGGCACGCGCCTCACCCCAACCTTAACGCACTAAGCTGTGGCAACACTGTAGCCCGCGGCCGCGTCCATGTCAACCCCGTCCGTCGCGCGGGAGGCGAGCAGCGCGGTCACGTCCTCCTCCGTCACCACGCGCGGCAGCCGATGACCGCGACGCGGACGGTAGAGGCTCGGCAGATCATTCCGAAACGGTAGAGGCAAGAGGGGAGAGGCGCAACGCGCGTGCCAGCCGCTGCCTACAACTCCGCCAGACGGCGGGCGACGGACTCGGGCAGGGGTGGGGGCTCCGCGGCGGCCAGCAACTGCGCCGCCCGGTCACGCGCCACGGACAGCGCGCTGGGACGTCCCTGCGCCAGCCACGCGTCATGCGAGAGCGGCGGGGCCAGCGCGGGCGTGAGCAACTCTTCACGGAAGTGCGCCAGCGTGTGGTCAGTGGCGAGGTGGTCAATCGGGAGGCGCGCGATGGCGTCGAGGGCTAGCGTCTCGTCGGTCACGACCCCGGGCGATGCTACACGCTTCAGGTACCCCCACATCTCCAGGTCCAGCGCGAACTTCTCGAGGCTCATCGCGTTGATCTGGTCGAGAATGCCGAAGGCCTGGAGCGCCACGTGGACGCCGGCGCTCCAGGCGGCGAAGGCAGTCATCATGCTTTCGTAGCCCGCCCGGGCGTCGGGGCTGAAGGCGCCGGTGACACCGGGCGAGGCGCGGTAGGGCAGCTTCAGACGCCGGGCCAGTTGCGCTCCCAGGAGCGTGCCCAGGGCCTGTTCGGGCCGCCCGAAGCCGCTGCCCGCAACGCGCAG